>Ga0256833_1000165_pt1 | contig 52178 bp, 45 predicted proteins | sample 356284metaG_FD_190535 | JGI IMG/M metagenome (GOLD analysis project Ga0256833, IMG submission 190535) | Hydrothermal vent microbial communities from Mid Atlantic Ridge, Atlantic Ocean - 356-284 | ecosystem: Environmental > Aquatic > Marine > Hydrothermal vents | place: Atlantic Ocean: Mid... | reverse complement strand
TGCTCCTGGCCAACCTGGTGATGATCGGCGAGATTCCGGCGCCCACCTTTGGCGAGAGGCGGCGCATCGCCTTTCTCGAGCAGCGGTTCACCGAGTGCGGTCTCCAGAACTGCTCCACCGACGAACTGGGTAACGGCGTCGCCATCCTGCCAGGCAGCGACGGCGAGCGGGCCATCCTGGTCACCGCCCATGCCGACACCCCGTTTGCCGACAGCGTGGATCACACCTTCATGGTGAGCCACGGCATGGTCCGCGGACCCGGGGTGGCCGACGATTCCCTGGGCCTGGCCGTGCTGGCCACCCTGCCCACCCTGCTGGAGCGGCTGAACATCACCCTGGCCAGCGATCTGATCCTCATGGGGGCCACCCGCAGCCTGGAACAGGGCAACCAGGAGGGCCTGCGCTTCTTTCTTGCCAACAGCAAGCGGCCGCTGTATGCAGGAATCTCGCTGGAGGGGGCCTCCCTGGGCAGGCTCCATTTCCGTTCGGTGGCCTCCCTGGGCAGTGTCGTCTCCTGCCATGTGGATCGCCGCTACAGCCAGCTCTCGGCGGTTGATGTCATCAACCAGGTCGTCAACCGCCTCCACACGCTGGTCCTGCCGAGTCAGAGCCACACGGCCCTGGTCCTGGGCAGTATCAGCGGCGGTTCGTCCTACAAGGTGCCGGCGCGCAATGCGCAGCTCAAGTTCCAGCTCCGCAGCGATTCCGACCAGGTGCTGGTGGACCTGATCGAACAGGTCGATGCCATCCTCGATGACATGGGCCAGCAGGCCGGTGTATCGGCCCACCTGGAGGTCATCGCCAGGACCCGCTCCGGCGGACTTGACTCCAACCATCCCCTGGTGGTGCGCACCCGCAGAGTGATGTCGGCACTGGACATCCAGCCCTGGGACACCATCTATTCACCGGTGATCTCCGGCTATGTGGAGCAGGAGGTGCCGGCGGTCTGTATCGGCCTGACCAATGCCGACAATGTGAATTATCCCGACGAGTCGGTGGAGATCGACCCCATCCTCACCGGCGTGGCACAGCTCATCGGAATCCTGCTCACCATTGACGGAGGCTGTCGTGCTGAACATTGATAACTGGCTCCAGTCCAATACCTTCCACCACGGACAGTTCTGGGATCTCCTGCGGCTGATCCGGGAGAAGGAGCGGCGGGGGCTCACCATCTCGCTGTGTATTCCAACACTCAACGAGGAGAAGACCATCGGCAAGGAGGTGGTGCTGTTCAAATCCGAGCTCATGGACCGCTACGCCCTGCTGGACGAGATCGCGGTCATCGACTCCGGCTCCACCGACCGGACCCTGGAGGTGGCCGCCGCCTTTGGCGCCGATGTCTACAACTCGGCTGACATCCTGCCCGCCATGGGGTTCAAGCGCGGCAAGGGCGAGAACCTGTGGAAGGCCATCTACCAGCTCAAGGGCGATATCATCGTCTATGTGGATGCGGACATCAAGAACATCCATCCCCGCTTCGTCTATGGCCTCGTGGCCCCGCTCATCTACCGGCCCGAGATCAGGTACGTCAAGGCCTTCTATGACCGGCCCCTCGCCCTGTCCGACAAGATCAGGCCCTCGGGCGGAGGACGTGTGACCGAGATCCTGGTCCGGCCGCTCTTTTCTCTTTTCTTCCCCGAGCTCACCGCCATTATCCAGCCGCTCTCCGGCGAGTATGCCGTGCGCCGGGAGATCCTCGAGCGACTCTCCTTCCCGGTGGGCTACGGGGTCGAGACCTCCCATCTCATCGATGTCTATTCCGACTATGGCCTGGAGGCCTTTGCCCAGACCGATCTCGACCAGCGGATCCACCGCCACCAGGAGACCCAGGACCTGGGCAAGATGGCCTTCGGCATCATGCGGGCCTTCTTCAAACGGCTCAGGGCGCGCGGCATTATCAGCGATCTTCCCGAGCTGACCGGCAATCTCCGTCAGTTCCTGGCCAAGGAGAACCGCTACGAACAGGTCATCCACGAGATCTACGAGGAGGAACGGCCACCCATGATCGAGGTCCCGGAATACCGGCAGAAATTCGGGTTCGACGGGAATTGAGGCGGCTGCTCTTCCGGTGACACTTCACTGCTGTTGCTTTCTGATTGCAAACCATTCCAGCACTGACTTTTATGGATGCCATGCGTGTCGCCATTGTGCATTACCACCTGCAGCCGGGTGGTGTGACCAGGATCATCGAGCATACCATCAATGCCCTCGCCCGGCGGGACATCAGGATCGTCGTCCTTACCGGCAAGGCGCCGCCTGCCGGCTGGCCCTCGGCCTGCCGGGTCATTCCCGGTCTGCAGTACGAGGCGGCGCGGCCGCCGGTGCCGCCGGAGGAACTTCTCCGGCAGATGGAGAGCTCGGCCCGGGAGGCCCTGGGTGGCCCCCCCGATCTCTGGCATGTGCACAACCACAGCCTGGGTAAGAACCTGGCCCTGCCGGGCGCCCTGGTCGATCTTGCCGGCCGGGGAGCGCGCCTGCTCCTGCATATCCATGACTTTGCCGAAGACGGCCGTCCGGCCAACTACCACCTGATGCTGGAAAAGATGGCCCGCGGCAGCAAGCGGGAGATGTCGCGTCTGCTCTATCCGGTGGGCGGCCATGTCCACTACGGTGTGCTCAATGGCCGGGATCATGCCTTCCTTGGTGATGCCGGTGCCGCCCGCGACTGTCTCCATCTTCTGCCCAATCCGGTCCGGCTCAACTGCCATGCCGGCACGCCGGCGGCGGACCAGGGTGGCAGGACCCTGTGGCTTTATCCCACCCGCGCCATCCGCCGCAAGAACATCGGCGAATTCCTGCTCTGGTCGGCAGTGGCCGGCGAGGGACACCGGTTCGCCACCACCCTGGGACCGGAGAATCCGCGCGAACGGCCCCGCTACGAGATGTGGAAACGGCTCGCCGCCGAGCTCGAGCTGCCGGTGGAGTTCGAGATCGCCGGCCGCTGCGGCTGCAGTTTCGAGGAGCTGCTCGGCCGGGCCCGGAGCCTGGTCACCACCAGTATCGCCGAAGGATTCGGCCTGGCCTTTCTTGAGCCGTGGCTGGTGGGCCGACCGGTCTGCGGTCGCGACCTTCCCGAGATCACGGCTGATTTCCATCGTGACGGTATCCTGCTGCCCTGGCTGTACCAGCGCCTCGACGTGCCGGTCTCCTGGCTGGGCCGGGGCAGGATCGCCGACCGGGCCGCGGCCGGTCAGCAGCAGGTCCTGGAGGCCTATGGCCGGAGCCCGGGCGAAGACTGCCTGGATCGGATCCTGGCCGCCTGGATCAGGGATGACCATGTCGACTACGGCCGCCTGGACGAGGAAATGCAGGAGATCGTCCTGCGGCGGCTGGTGCGTGACCGCGGCCAGGCATGCAGGCTGCGCCCCTCGACCCTGCCTGATCCGAAAGAATGTGACCAAGCCGTGGCGATCAACCGCAGGCTATTGGAGGAAAAGTACAGCCTTGCGGGCTACGGTGAGCGGCTCCATCGTCTCTACAGCCGGGTGGCCGCCTCCACGCCTACCCCCCTCTCCTTCCTGGACGGCGAGATCCTGCTCGATCATTTCCTGGCCCCGGAACGGCTGATGCTTCTGCGGGTGGACTGAGATGGGTGGCGGCGTCCGGGAAGAGATCGACCTGATCAGGGAGCTGACCAGCCCTGTCCGTCCCCTGCCCACGGGCTACCCGACCAGGTTTGCGCCGGTACGGGCCCGGGCGCTTGTCTTTGACATCTATGGCACCCTGCTGGCCTCGGCGGCCGGCGACGTGGGGGTGGATGCGGCAGCAGACGATGCGCGTGCCTTTTGTCGGGCCCTTGCCGATGGCGGCTGGCAGGTCCGGGACTCGCTGGCGGCGGAGGAAGCCGTGCATCTGCTGCGCCGGGAGATCGCCGCCGAGCACAGGGCCCGGCAGGAGGAGGGTATCGACTACCCGGAGGTGGACATCCTCGAGATCTGGCGCCGGGTCCTGGCCCGCCTTGGCATGGCGCCGCCCGGTCCGGGGCGTTCCCTGCGGCTTCTGAGCATCTCCTACGAATGCCGGACCAATCCGGTCTGGCCCATGCCCGGCCTGGCGGAACTTCTCCCTGCCCTGCAGGAGCGTGGTCTGGCCCTGGGTATCCTCTCCAATGCCCAGTTCTACACTCCTTTGCTCTTTGAGGCCTTTTTCGGAAAGGATCCCCGATCACTGGGCTTTGATCCCGGGTTGTGTCTCTGGTCCTTTCGCGAAATGGAAGGCAAGCCCGCCCCCGGCCTGTTCCGCCGCCTGAACGAGCGTCTCAACAGGCGGGGCATTGCTCCGGCAGGCGTTGTCTACGTGGGTAACGATATGCTCAAGGATATCTGGCCGGCGGCACAGGTGGGCTGGCGGACGGTCCTCTTTGCCGGTGATGCCCGCTCACTGCGGTTGCGCAAGGACAATGCGCAGGTGGCGGCAAGCCGGCCAGATATGGTGATCGACCGCCTGGACCAGCTGCTTCAGATTCTCAGGTAGCTGATCCAGCTCAGGACGCCGTAGCCGACAAGCCAGGCGCAGATGAAGAGCAGCCATCTTCTGCGTTGCCGATTCTGGTCGGGCAGGGCAAGAAGGGCAATGATGATGGCGGCCGGTACAACGACCCCGGCCCAGAAAACGGGAAGATAGCGCAGCAGTTCCTGCAGGCCCAGGAAGAACCAGGGTCCGGCGATATGGAGCAGACCGATATGATCCGGCTCCATGGGGGCGGCCACCAGGATCGAGAGGGCAGGCAGGAGCAGGAGCAGCAGGAGATGATCCTGCCAGCGGGTCGTGTAGCGCCGCAGGTGCGGCCAGGCGCAGAACCCGCCCAGTGCCACCAGGCCGGCCAGGTGGTTGGCATAGATCCGGCGGGCGCCACTGGCCGAGACGTCGAAGAGCAACTGGTTGAGCAGGTTTCCGGCCAGGGGGATGGAACGGGCGATATGTTCGGCAATGGCGCCGGCGGCCTCGCCGGTGGCGTCGCCGCGCAGCACGTAGCCGGTGAACATCAGCAGCAGGGCCACCGGCACGGTGGCGGTCAGGCGCACCCAGGCCGGCCGGCCGAGGCTGTGGTCGTTTTTCCAGAGGATCACCGCCAGGTGGCAGAAGAGCAGCAGCAGGAACCCTTGGCTGGAATAGTAGTGCAGGGCCCGCCAGAACGAGCCATAGGGGATGACGAGCTCGATGGTGGCGGTGGAGTAGTAGGGTTCGGCCACGTCATACTGGAGGGCGAGCAGGATGCCCGACAGGACGGAGATCTGCAGACAGATCAGCGCCTGGGCGCCCCAGCGGTTGGCCAGGAGAAGCCGGGCCGGCAGGGCAATGGGGCTCTGGTCGTCGATTGCCTTCACAGGGTCACCACGTAGTCCCGCACCCTGCCTTCCTCATCGGTCCTGGTCTCCACGGGATAGGTGGGCAGGTCCCTTTTGGCCGGTCCCGAGACGCGTCTGCCCGCGGTAGTGAACCGGCTCTGGTGGCAGGGGCATTCGATGATCTTCCTGTCCTCCAGGTAGTTGATCCGGCAGCCGAGGTGAGTGCAGGTCCTGGACACGGCCCGCGGGCCTTGCGCGGTGAGGAAGAGAAAGAAGTCCCGTTCCGCGTGATATCCGGAAAGGGGCAGGGGCGCGGCCACGGTGACGTACCGGGGTTTGGGTCTGGTCCGAAAAGCGATGAACCGGGTCAGCGGCCAGGCCAGGCAACCGGCCAGGAGGGCGCCACTCCAGCGCAGCCAGGAGACCAGGATCTGGCGGCGCTGGGGATCGGCGGCTGAGGAACGGTTGGCAGGAGGCATGGCAACGGAGCGGCTGGGATGTGTGCGGCCTATTGGCCGGGATCTGTATGGCGATATTTTTCCCGGAGCGCCTCCTGCACATGGGCCGGTACCAAGCCGGAGATATCGCCGTTGTGCTTGGCCGCGTCCTTGATGATGCTGGAACTGATATAGATCCAGCGCAGGCCGGTCATCAGGAACAGGGTCTCCACCCGCCGCTGCAGTTTCCGGTTCATCAGGGCAAGCTGGAATTCGTAGTCAAAGTCGGAGACCGCCCGCAGGCCGCGGATAATGGTGCATGCCCCCTGTTCCACGGCATAGTCGACGATGAGGCCGCTGGTGCAGTCGACCAGGATGCGGTCGTCGTTGGCGGCCCCGAAGCAGCGCCTGATCATGGCGATACGCTCATCCAGGTTGAACAGCGGCTTCTTATTTGGATTGATGGCAATGGCGATGATCACCTGGTCGAAAAGGCGCAGGGCCCGCTTGATGATATCGATGTGGCCGTTGGTGATGGGATCAAAGGTCCCGGGGTAGACGGCAATGGAGGGCCTGGGGTGAGGCGTGGTGATGTTTTTTGTGGCGGACATGGTTCAGGTATGTTGGTAGATCCAGAGCCCGGTGCCGCCGTACCGCCGTTGGTCGACGAGCTGCAGACGGCGGGTGGCCGGAGGCAGTTTCTGGTTTCGTTCCTCCTCGGCGACCACCAGGGCGCCGGGCGTAAGAATTCCAGCGTTATCTACCATCTCCAGGACCGGTTGCGCCAGATTTTTTTTATAGGGCGGATCAAGAAACACGAGGTCGAAACGCACGCCGGCGGGCATCCAGGCCGTCAGCCTGGCAAGTGCCCCGCGCCTGGCGAGATCGAGACGGAGGAGTGATGCCGGGGGGTCGGGAAAACAGCGGCCGAGATTGGTGCGTATGACCTCCAGGGCGGCGGGTGAACGATCGACAAAGACGGCATGGCGCGCACCGCGGCTGATGGCCTCCATGCCCAGGGCGCCGGTACCGGCAAAGAGGTCGAGCACCATGCTGTCGGCAACCCGTGCCCCGAGAATACTGAACAGGGCCTCACGCACCCTGTCACTGGTGGGCCTGATACCGCCGGCCGCCCGGCCGGGGAGCGTCAGTCGATGGCCGCGGGCCCTGCCGCCGGTTATGCGCATGGGATACTGTTGAGGTGTTTTCCCGGAGATTTGATCCCGGTTCCCGGGGGCCTTTGTTCAGGAGAGGGGGGATTCTTCCTCGGCCAGGTTTTTTTCCTTCCGTCGTCTGGTCACCAGGGCATGCAGCGCCAGCGCCGGTCCGGAGACCATGTAGAGCAGGGAGACAACGAACAGGGTGACCGGCGGCTCGGTGGCGAGCAGGATGAGCAGCAGGACCATGCCCACCATGACCTGAAATTTCTTTTCCCTGGTGATGTTGGTCTGCTTGAAGCTCAGGTAGCGGTGGGTGGAGACCATCAGGTAAGAGATGACATAGACCAGCAGCAGGATGGAGAGGTGCCTGACCGTGCCGGTGGCGCCGAGGAAGCGGGAAAACATCACCGTGGTGGCGATCATGCCGGCGGCGGCGGGACAGGGCAGGCCGACAAAGTCATGCCCGGGCGTCTCTTCGCTCTGGGAGTTGAAACGGGCCAGGCGAAGGGCCGTGGTCGCCACATAGAGAAAGGCGGCCAGCCAGCCGTAACGGCCATAGGGGGTGAGGGCCCAGAGGTAGGCGAGAATGGCCGGGGCCACGCCGAAGGAGACCAGGTCACAGAGCGAGTCGAGCTCCATGCCGAAGCGGGAGGTGGAGCCGGTCATCCTGGCGACGCGTCCGTCCAGACCGTCGAACACCGCGGCCACGAGGATGGCCACCGCGGCGGCGAAGAAATGGCCGTTGATGGAGGCGACAATGGAATAGAAACCGCTGAACAGGCTGGCACAGGTCAGCATGCAGGGCAGGGGATAGAAACGGTTGGATTGCGGTACTGCCATTACGTCGTTCTCCGGGGAATGGCGCTCCCGTGGTGCAGGTGGCGCGGGTGACGGAACCGATCATCGGGCAAAGGCCCGTGACCAGGGAGACTCAAGATAAGACCATGATACATCATTCTGTTGCTTCATTGCAAACAAATACCTGCATTGTAATAGTGCACCGCTATCAGCAATTACCTGAAAATGGTAACACCTTTGGTAAAAGTTCAGCAGTGCGTCAGCTGTGCGTGATCGTGGCTGGCCGGCTATAGCCCGCTATGCGGCCAGCCGCGAGCGCGTGCAGATGGCGTGCTGCTGAACTTTTACCCTGCATTGTGGCGCTATTTCGGGGGAGTTCGCGGCGAGGGGCGATCCTGCCGGAGGGAACATCGTGGTGGTGAGGCGCGACCACCGTTCTCAGGGGAGAAGGGCGAGTATGGTCTCTCCGGCCCGGACCTTGTCACCGGAGCTGACGCGGAGTTCCGCCGCCGGCGGCAGGTAGAGATCGACGCGGGAGCCGAAACGAATCATGCCGTACCTGCTGCCGGTGGTGACCCGGTCTCCCTTCTCGGCCCGGCAGACGATGCGGCGGGCGATGAGACCGGCGACCTGGACCACGCCATAGACATGCTCCCCGTCGGTCCGGATGAGCAGGGCGCAGTGTTCGTTGTGGAGCACGGCCTTGTCACTGTCTGCGGCATAGAACCGTCCCGGCTTGAGATGGACCTGTTCCACCCGGCCTGCCCTGGGGATACGGTTGACATGAACGTTGAAGATGTTCATGAAGATGGAGATCTTGACGGCACGGTCCCGGGTGAACAGGGCATCGTCGATCTCCTCGATGCGGATGATCTTGCCGTCTGCCGGTGCCACCAGCGCATCAGCCTGGTCCGGGATGATCCGGGCCGGGTCACGGAAAAACCAGGTGATGAACCAGGTTGTGGCCAGGCCGGCCAGGGCGGCACTTCCTATGGGGAGGAGGGCAAGGATCAGGGTGGTGAAGGCGCTGAACAGGATAAAGGGATATCCTTCCCTGGCAATGGAGATTTCTGGGGGTTTCATGGAGTTTTGTAACAGTTCACCGCTAACGGCAATTCCTTTGCAAGACCTGTCTGTTGACGGAGAGGCTGCCTGGCAGGGTGTCCCGGAGGATGAACCGTAAGCGCGTAAGTACTCTCGGGAACCGCACGGAGTTTTCGCGTACCTCTTTGCACGGTCGTGCCTGCCCGCATAGGTGGGCTATCGGCGTCTCCCTACGGTCGCTTGCCTGCGGCCCCTGAGAGCACGTACACCATTGTGGTCGGACAAACCGGTTGAGGGGGTACACACCACGGTTCGTCCCTGGTCGGCCGCCCCTGCTGCCCGGTGATGTTTCCGGCAGGCCGGCCTGGGACCGGAGGCCAAGAAAAAGGGCACAGCCTGCGGCCGTGCCCCGGGTTCGTACAACACCCATATGGGGAAATCTACTTTTTCGGTGCCCGGGCCATGGCGATGGTGCCGGTCCGGACGATCTCCTTGATGCCGATGGGACGGAGGATATCGATGACCGCCTTGATCTTGGACTCGGGCCCGGTCACCTCCACGGCATAGGTGGTGGGGCTCACGTCCACCACCTTGCCACGGAAGATGTCGATGACCCGCAGGACTTCGGCCCTGGTGGCCGCCTCGGCCTTGACCCGGATCAGCACCATCTCCCGTTCGACGAACTCACCCTCGCTCACGTCACTGACCTTGATGACATCGATCAGCTTGTGGAGCTGTTTGGTGATCTGTTCGATGATGGCCTCGTCGCCATGGGTGACCAGGGTCAGGCAGGAGACCTTGGGGTCCAGGGTCTCTGCCACGCAGAGGCTTTCGATATTGAATCCGCGGCCGCTGAACAGGCCGGTGACCCGGGAAAGGGCGCCGGGCTTGTTCTGAAGTAAGACAGAGAGTGTATGTTTCATTGCTCGATCCTGTAGAGACTTGTTTTCGATCCTGTGACGTCACTGCTGCAATGTGCAGGTCCACCGCCATGGACAGCTCCCACAGGCTAGCGGTCGTTGACACTGCAACCAGTGTACAGGTTCAGCGGCACGTCATCTGCACGCGCTCGCGGCTGGCCGCATAGCGGGCGATCGGAGTCTCGCTGCGCCCGTTTACCTGAAGGCCGGCCACGATCACGCACAGCTGACGCACTGCTGAACTTTTAAAAGTATAGGTATTTCCAGATGGTTGTCGAGAGGGGTGACCTGTTGCCAACCAGTCGGTCTGTTGCCGGCCGGTGGCCCTGCGCGGACTTCCCGATCCTGTGCGGTCTCCTGTCCGCGTATCAGACCAGCAGCATCTCGGTGGTCGCCTTGCCGGCCGGGACCATGGGGAAGACACCCTCCTCCCTGCTGATGGCAAAGTCCATGATGACCACGTTGTCGGTGGCCAGCCCCTCCCTGAGCACCGCCTCCACCTCGTCCTTGGTCTTGGCGCGCAGGCCGGCTGCGCCATAGGCTTTGGCCAGCTCGACGAAATCGGGCGTCACCTCCATGACGGTGGCGGAGTAGCGGCGGTTGTAGAACAGTTCCTGCCACTGGCGGACCATGCCCAGGTAGTTGTTGTTGAGGATCACCACCTTGACGTTGGCGCCATACTGCTTGGCCGTGGCCAGCTCCTGGATGTTCATCTGGATGGAGCCGTCGCCGGCGACGTCGATAACCATGGCATCGGGAAAGGCCAGCTTGGCGCCGATGGCGGCAGGCAGGCCGTAGCCCATGGTGCCCAGACCGCCCGAGGTGATCAGGTGCCGCGGCTTGTTGAACTTGTAGAACTGGGCCGTCCACATCTGGTTCTGGCCGACCTCGGTGGTGATGATGGCGTCACCACCGGTCAGTTCATTGAGTTTTTCGATCACGAACTGCGGCTTGATGATGTCACCCTCGTCCTGATAGGTGAGGGGATGTTTTTCGTTCCATTCATTTATCTGTTCAAGCCATGGCTGGTGTTTTTCGGCAAAGGCTGCGGCGTCGAAGTCAGGCGAATCGTCGAACCAGCTGTTCATGGCACGCAGGGCGAGTTTACAGTCCGCGACAATGGGAATGTCGACCTCGACGTTCTTGGAGATGGAGGTGGGGTCGATGTCGATATGGATGATCTTGGCATGGGGGGCGAAGGCATCGAGGCGGCCGGTGATCCGGTCGTCAAAGCGGGCGCCCACCGCGATGAGCAGATCGCTCTTGGCCACCGCCATGTTGGAGGCATAGCTGCCGTGCATGCCGAGCATGCCCATGGACAGGGGACTGGTGCCGGGAAAACCGCCCAGGCCCATCAGCGTCATGGTGACAGGGACAGTGATCTTTTCCGCCAGCTCGGTCATCTCCTTGCTGGCGTCGGAAAGGATGACCCCGCCACCGATGTAGAGCACCGGTCGTTTGGCCCTGGCAATGGCGCGGCAGGCCTTGTCCACCTGGCCGGGATGGGGCTCGTAGTTGGGCTGGTAGGTCTGCATCCGGACCTTCTTCTTTTCCGGAAATTTGATGGTGGCGGCCACCACGTCCTTGGGCAGATCGATGAGGACCGGTCCAGGGCGGCCCGAGGAGGCGATATAAAATGCCTCGCGGATGATGGGCACCAGTTCGTCGGGGTCACTGACCAGGTAGTTGTGCTTGGTGCAGGGGCGGGTGATGCCGACGATATCCACCTCCTGGAAGGCATCGTTGCCGATCAGGGCCCTGGGGACCTGGCCGGTGAAGACAACCACGGGAATGGAGTCCATGTAGGCGGTGGCAATGCCGGTCACACCGTTGGTGGCCCCCGGCCCCGAGGTCAGCAGCGCCACTCCTGTCTTGCCCGTGGCCCGGGCATAGCCGTCGGCGGCATGGACCGCGCCCTGTTCGTGACGGACGAGTACGTGTTTGATGTCCGAGTCGAGCAGTTCGTCATAAAGATCAATGACCGCACCGCCCGGAAAACCGAAAATCGTGTTGACACCTTCTTCCTGCAGGCATTTGACGATCGCCTGCGCACCTGTCATTTTACTCATCTGGAAATATCCTTTGTTCGCTTTGACAACTGGTCCGGTTCCATGGCGAGCCGGGGAGCATGTCGTTGAGGCCGCGACCGGTCAGGCCGGTCCGGCCGGTTATCGGTACATCAGCGCCAGGCGACAGAAGCCAGGCTTGATTTCCGCCGGCGTAACAGTTCACCACCATCGGCAACTACATGGGAGAATAACATCGGAATATATAATTGTTAATATTCGCTGTCAAGCAGGAAACTGACTGAATCGTAGCCCGGCGGACCGGGGAAAAATCGTAAAGAAGGACGGCAGCGGCCGCGGGTGAGTGTCAGCTCATTTTTTTCCGGCCTGCGGACGGGAAAAAACAGACCGATTCGGGCGGATTTCACGGGAAAATGAGAAAACAGGGGGCAAACGCCTCTTGACTTTGAGGAACTGGTGGTTTTGAATAGAGAATATTTTTGTGGCGTCCGCAGGTGGAACCTGAAGCCCGGGCCAGTGAGGGGAGTTTTTCCGGCCCCGCCGGGGTAATTGTCCACCGCCATCGGCAACCACCTGAAAAGGCCGATACTTTTACCCGCCGGGAGGGGTGCGGATGCCCGCCGGCGCACCGTGGCATGCCGCACCTGGACCTGCTGCATAGTCCGGAGATCACCAAAGCACAGGGTCGGGAGCCCTGTGACCGGATATGGCAGATGGCTGGTATCCAGCAGGGAGAAACCATGTTTCGGGGAGATGGAAAGGAGTGACCCGGGACAGTTCCGCAACATTTTCAAGAGAGATGGAGGGATATGTTATGAAAAAGTTTGTCTTTGCCGCGGCCCTGTCGCTGGCCATCGGCCTGCTGGCTCCCTGGGGAGCTGTCGGCGCCGCGGAGCAGGCTCCTGACCCGCAGTTGCAGGTCAGTGACTGTGTGAAATGCCACCCCAAGGTCGTGCACCAGAACCAGAAGGATGGCACCAAGCACAAGACCGAAGTAACATGTCTCGACTGTCACGATGCCGGACATCCGCCGTCCACGCCGGTGGACCAGATGATTCCCAAGTGCTCCAAATGCCACGAGGGAGAGCCCCATTTCGAGGTCAAGAACTGCCTGGGCTGTCACCGCAACCCCCATACACCCCTGAAGATAACATTTCCTGAGAACGAGAGCGTCAAGCCGGTCTGCAACACCTGCCATTCCGAGCAGGTGCAGGAGATCGACCAGAATCCCAGCGCCCATGCCAATGTTGACTGCTCCTTCTGTCATACAAAGCATGGCTATATACCGAGCTGCCTGAAGTGCCATGAACCCCATCGCCAGGGTCAGAAGTTCGAGGACTGCGTCTCCTGCCACCGCGTGCATCAGCCACTCAATGTCGCCTATGGTCCCGACATCCCCAACAAGGACTGTGGCGCCTGCCACGGCGATATCCGCAAACTGCTGGAGTCGGGGCAATACAAGCATGCCAAACTCCAGTGCGTCTACTGTCACAAGAACACTCATGGCAATATCCCCGCCTGTCAGGATTGCCATGGAGTGCCCCATCCCGAGGCCATGATCAAGAACTTCAAGGGATGCCTGGATTGCCACGTCGATCCGCATAATTTAACCAAGTAACGGGAAAAGGAGGGGAAACAGAGATGAAGATCAAGTTGAAAGGAATGGCGGTCATGGCGGTGCTGGCCACCACCTTGCTGCTGGCAGCCTGTGCAAGCCAGCAGGCCGGGGACAAGAAGACCGAGAGCACCAGCGGCAAGACGGTAGCCGCTGCCAGCGGTGGGACCACGGAAGGCGCCAACGCGGCCACTGAAAAAAAAGCGGCGCCCCAGGCCGCGGGTGCCGCACTGTACGAGGTGACACCTCCGCCGCTGAAACCTGTGGACTGCGGCCGCTGCCATGTCAACCAGTTCACCGATCTGAAAAAGAGCAAGACCAAGCATCGGTTCGACTGCAAGAAGTGCCACACCCAGTTCCATGTCTACAATCCGCGCAAGAAGAACTATGAACGTATCATGCCCAAGTGTACCCGGTGTCACGGGTTGAAACATGGCGAGGCCTTCCCCAACTGCATGGAGTGTCACCAGAATCCGCATTCACCGCGGACCATCGCCTTCTCCCAGGTGGAGAAGAAGATCAAGGGCAAGGACGGCAAGCCCGTGGTCTCCTGCGCGGTCTGTCATTCCAGTGAAGGCACCGAGTTTGCCAAGTACCCGACCAAGCACAACGTCGAGGTCAACTGCCAGGGCTGCCATGCCGACAAGCACGGCTATATTCCGAGCTGTCTCGACTGCCATGAGCCCCATGTGGAGGGGCAGGTCTTCAAGGACTGCCTGGTCTGCCATTCACCGCACTCGGCCAAGAGGATAAAGAAGTATCCGGAGGACACGCCCAACAACGTCTGTGGTTCCTGTCATACGCAGATCTACTCCAACCTGCAGACCAACCACACCAAGCACAGTGAACTCCACTGCGCCACCTGTCACGTCAAGCACGGCCAGATTCCCAAGTGCCAGCAGTGCCACGGCCTGCCGCACGGCAAGGCCCTGCACAAGCGGTTCCCCAAGTGTCTCGAGTGCCACAAGGATCCGCATAACCTGCCTGTGAACAGGAACAAGTAAGTTCCAGGCGAACAGCGTCCCGTCGGGGACGGTTCCGCAGCCTGCTGCGGAACCGTCCTTTTTTTTTGCCTGGTCTTACTCAATCCTTGCACGATTGTTGCATTTTTTCAGCAGACGGCCGGATTCCCTTGTGAGCCAAAGCTTTTCCGGCAGCGCAGGATACGGTATACTGAAAGAGGAATACGTCCGGTCAGGGAATAATCCGGTCTGCCGGGGCCTCGTCAATGCAGGAACGGTGATTTCTCTGAACCTATTGCGTGGAACAGCAATGAGGAAACATGTCTGCCATGAGTGACAGGATGGGGGGGATGACAGAAGCAGGAACGTGGGCTGTCAGCCGGACCCGGCGACGCCGCGCCGGCCTGTGGACACTGCTGGCTCTGGTGTCCTTTTTCTGGACACTTCCGGTTTTCGCCACTGACTACTTTGTGGACGCCACTGATGGCAGAGACAGCAATACTGGCCTGATGAGCAATGAGGCCTGGAAAACCGTTGCCAAAGTCAATGGATTTACCGGCTTTCAGGCTGGAGACCAAGTGTTCTTCATGCGGGGCGAAGTGTGGCATGAAGCACTGAAAATACCTGCCTCCAACCTGACCTTCGGGGCTTACGGCAGCGGTGACCTGCCGGTGATTGATGCCACCGTGCCGGTGACCGGCTGGGTGTCGCTGGGTGGCAACATCTATTCCATGTCCTGGCCGTCGCGGCCCGGGGTCCTGTTCTACAAGGGCGAGCCCATGGCCGAGATCACCACCCTGAGGTTCGATGCACCTGTACCTCCATCCCTTGCTCCGGGTGCTGTCCTGCTGCAGATTCAATCACCCCTTTATACCAATCTATGGGTAACGGCCAGGGGCCGGTACACGGTTTCGGGTATCACGCGCTACCGGGACAGGATTGCCACCAACGTCGATGTGCTGGTCCGGCAGCTCGATGCCAACGGCCGGGAACAGCAATGGTCCACTCCCCTGGGCAGGCCGACCATCGTTACCACCACGGACGGCCTGACCCGGCCGGGTGACTGGACCTGGGATGGCGACACGCTGTATCTCTATTCTGATGTCGATCCCGATACCATAGCGGTGGAGGCCAGTACCATTGTCACCGGAATTGACACGAAAGGACACGATGATCTCACCCTCACTGCCCTGAGGGTTCGCGGTGCAGGTGGTGTGGGTATCCTGCTCAACAATTCGTCCAGGGTGACGGTCAGCGGAGTGGAGGTCTACGGCAGTGGTCTGCTTTCGCACCAGACCTCCATCCTGCTGCTCAGCTCGAGCAACTGCCGGGTGGAGAACAGCCGCGTGGAGTCCGTACTGGGCGGAGGACTGACCATCTATGCCTGGGGCACTGCCGCCCGGAACAATATCGTCTCCGGCAACATCTTCGATCGTATCGGCTCCGGCGGCATCAGCCTGTCCACGGATGGCGGTGGACAGTCAGCACCCTCGCTGGTTACTGGAAATCTTATTGAAAACAACACGATCCAGGAAGCCGACCGGCTGGTTTATGATGCTGCCGGTATCTACACCCTTTTCTCCGGCACCGGCAATGTGATCCGCGGCAATGCCATCCGCCATGGGGGCTCCAGCCGCCTGCGCAGTGCCGGGATCATGGTGGACCAGGGCTCAGGGCCGCTGCGCATCGAGAACAACCTGGTCAGCGGCAACAGCAACGGCGGTATCGCTGTCTCCTCGGCCGGACACACCCTCACCGGCAACCAGCTGCTCTATAATGGCGCCACCTCCTGGGCCACGGCCCAGATGGTGTTCTTCCCGAGTGGCACCACGGCCGCCGACTGCACCGTCACCTCCAACTATTTCCAGGCCGGATCGGGCCAGAATCTCTTCTATGTTCAGCCTGGCACCACCAACGGCCACACCATCGATTTCAACGAGTACCACGACGGGACCTCCAGGCCGTTTTCCTGGAACAGCTGGTCACCGTCTGTGACCGATTTTGCCGGCTGGCAGCAGGCCTCGGGCCGGGATACCCACTCCACCTATTCCCGTACCTCTCCTCCCAGGCCTCCGGCCGACTTCAGGGTACTTGGCGGTGCCTATCTTCTTTTGCTGTAAGCGGCGGGGAGGGGACCACTATTGTGGTTTCGATGTTGAAAGTAACCCGTGGGAATTGAAAGTAAGTCTGTAAGTGCTACCAACAGATGGTTTCTGTACGGACGGCAGGGATGGCCGGTTCATTCCTGCCCGCCCGCGGGTCCGGCAAAGCTTCCGTTTTCGGCCACAAAGCGCGGGCCCATGTTGGCCCGGGAGATATTGCCTTCCATCTGCAGGACCCGCGATCCGGCCACGATGGCGACACCCGGCCCCTGCCTGGTGTCCCGGATCCGGTTGCGGTTGAGGTGCAGCACCGTGGCGCCCTTGACGGCGATTCCCACCTGTCTGCTGCCCACAACCAGGTTGTCGTCGATAATGGCCACTGTACCGTCACTTGCGCCGATACCCACCATCCCGGCACGGAAGACCGAGTTGCCGACGATCCTGACCGGGGTCTCCATGCTGCCGCAGGCAGAGGCGCTGATGCCGGGCCGGATGGAACCGTTGTCATAGACAACGTTCTTGATGATGCTGGGATGAGGACTGCGGTCGATGGGATATCTGCCTTGGGCTGCACCCTCCTTGCAGAGGATGCCGCCCCCCGGGTTGTGATGGACGATGTTGCCGAGGATGGTGGCGGCGGAGCCGTGCTTGTTGCCGATACCCGGGGTGGGAACGCCGCCCAGCTCCTCGTCGCTGTTGGCCAGGATCTCGTTGCCCAGGATAAGAGGCTCGGCAAAGTGATTGGAGCCAATGCCCAGGCCCAGGTTGCCGCGCAGGATGTTGTGATAGATCAGGGCCGAGGTCCGGTACCTGATGTTGGCAAAGCGGAAGTCCCGTTCGGGCATGGGCGCGTCCTGGTCGTTGTAGACCACGTGGCTGCCGATACCGGTGGAGCCGTTGTTCCGGATCAGGCAGTTCATGATCACCGGGCTGGCGCCCCGGACATTCAGGGCATGGGCGTGGCCGGGAATATGGTGGTTTTGCGGCGGCAGATTCTGGATGGTGAAGCCGTCGATGATGGTCTTGCGGCCCACGCCCGGTGCAAAATCGATCATGCCGTGACTGGAGGGGGCGCTTTCGGAGCCGTCGATGATGGTGCGCAGGGTCCGCCGGGGCAGTTTGAGGAGGCAGTTTTTTACCGGCACCAGCCGGTCGCCGTCTTCGGCGGCGTCGGAGGCGAGCCTGACTCCGTCTTTCATGACCAGAAGCTCATGGTAGGTGCCGGGACGGACCAGCACAGTGTCGCCGGCGTCGGCCGCGTCGATGGCCGCTTGGATACTGCTGTAGGCGTCCGGCACCACCAGGGTTCTGCCCTTCTGGTGAAAGGTGCGGTCGATCAGGGCCCGGGCGTCCCGGTCGGCAATGGCGATGGCCTCTCTTGCCGCTTCGTCAGGAGTGGGGACATCTATGGGGCCATCGCCCTGGGCGGCGAGTATTTCCGGTGGCAGACCGCCCAGCCGGTCCTGATGGCGTTGTTTCTGCAGCTCCTGAAAGGCCCTGATGTCGAAACCCGGCCCGCCCGGGAGACCATTCGGGCCGCAACGCCCTGCGGGGGCCAGGAAACAGGCCAGCAGGAAAAGACCTCCGGATATCAGCCATCTGGGAAAGGTGTCTGCCATGTCTGTCCTCCTTTCGGGTGAACGGTCACGTTTTTCCGGCGGCCGCAGGGCCGCCGTACCTGGGGCGGGAGGTAGTTTCCTGAATCTAGTCGGAAATCCGTTCCTGTCAATTTTTTTCCTTCTCCGGGGCAGAGGACATGGAATAGCGATGGCAGATACGGACTCCAGGGTACAGAAGTATTTTTCGAGAAACTTGTGAGGATGCCCTTCGGACCTTCCGGCTGGTGCTCGTCGGAATTGGTTGCGGCACAAGGGAAAAATGGAAACCTGTAAAAAGATCAAGAGAAAAAACTGATGCCTGAATGGCTATTTTGTGGTACCATCGCTCCGATAAGACGACCGCTGGCTGCGTACCTGCCCGGTTGGGTTTTTCCAGGCCCATGGTCATGGGGACAGGTGCACGGCCTGATGCGAAAACACATCTGCCGGCGTCCGCACGGCAGGGCTCCGGAACAACTCAACGACGCGCGATGTTGACCGAGATTGAACCATACATCATCATCACTCCGGTCCGTAACGAAGAACAGTACGTGGAAAAGACCCTGCGGTCGGTTGCGGCCCAGACAGTGCTGCCCCAGCAGTGGATCATGGTCGATGACGGCTCCTCCGACAGAACGGGAGAGATCATCGACAGCTGGGCCGAGCGCTACGACTGGATCACTCCCGTCCACCTGGAAGATCGGGGGTACACAGCCGTGGGCCGGGGGATCATCGATGCCTTCTATGCGGGCTATGGCCGGATCAGCCAGATCGACACCTGGCGTTTTCTTGTCAAGCTCGACGGTGATATCAGCATGGATGCCGACTACTTCGCGTCTCTGCTTGCCCGCTTCCGGGAAGAGGGGCGGCTCGGTATTGCCGGCGGCACCTGTTTCTGTCTCTCGGGCGGCATGCTCTTTGAAGAAAAAACCCCCCCCTTCCATCCGATAGCCGCTGCCAGGATGTACCGGCGCAGCTGCTTCGAGGAGATCGGTGGCCTGGCCTTCAGCAATGCCTGGGACACCGTCGATCTCCTGCGGGCCCGGTTCAGAGGATGGCGAACCCGCCGTTTTGATGATCTTGAGATCCTCCACTACCGGATCATGTCGTCCCGACAGGGGTTGTGGAAAGGCAAGCTCCGTACCGGCCGCAACCTCTACCTGACCGGCTACAGCGTGCCCTTTCTCCTTGCCAGAAGTCTCTACCGTCTCTTCCGCAAACCCTACCTGATTGAATCGGCCGGTGTCCTCTGCGGTTATTTCATGGCCCTGCTCAAGGGCGAGCCTCTGGCCGTGACCGGTGAAGAACGGCAGTTCCTGCGGCAGGAACAGCGACAGCGGTTGCTGGGTTCCTACAGGTAGGCCGGTTCCTGTGATGCCGGGGCTCCTGTCTCTCCCCGGACCGGCTCAGGATACGATTTGTCTTGACTCCCCGGGATCGTTCATGGTTATGGATGGAATGCCGGCAGCCGGTCCGGGGCCACAGCGTCACCGGAACCGGGGCTCTGCCGGAAACCATACTGCCCTGGTCCCCAGGCTTCTGGCTTCTGACTTATCCATGAACGTGCGGAAATCATCATCAGCCGCCGGCCCCGCATCAGCCGACGACCGTCACTGTCCGGCCTGCCGTGGCAGGAACGGGGTGTTTTCCGTCTCGTCCTTTCTGTGGTGCTCTCTTGTTCTGCTCTTTGGTTGTCTCCTGTGTCCAGCCATGCTGCCGGCCGAGGAACTCCTGGTCCCTGATGATTACTTTTCCATCGCCGAGGCCATGGAGGAGGCGAACTACGGTGACACCGTGGTGGTCATGCCCGGGGTCTACAACGAGCGGGTGGTGATCCGCGAAGGGGTCAACCTGGTGAGCTGGGACGGTGACGGCGGCAACGACCTGGTGGCTGGACCGGGAATGAAAAAGGTCCTGCGCCGGACCCTGCGTACCATCATCGACGGCAGTGATATCGACGAGCCGGGTTATCTGGTCAGTTTTCCCAAGGACACCACCGCGCCCATGCGGCTCGACGGCTTCACCCTGCGCAACATGCCCAGGTATGTCAGTGGGGTCCAGCTCTTCATGCTCGAGATCCGTGGCTGCTCGCCGACCGTGGTCAACAACATCCTCACCGGCAACAAAAGCTGGGGCGGCATGCTCTCCACCGGCCTGGGCATCGGCATGGGACCGGCACTGGATACCACGGCCCGGCCCCTCATTGCCGGCAACGTGATCTATGATAATTTCGGTCCCGGCATATCCAATGGCAGCAATTCGGCAGCCGTGATCCGCGATAACGAGATCTTTGGCAACAACTTTCCCGGCAAGACCGCGCGGATGCGGGCCGCTCCCGGTATCGGTGTCAGGGAGTTCGGCCGGCCGCTCATCGAGGGCAACCTCTGCTACCGCAACGGCGCCGGTATCGGCGCCATCAACTTTGACTCCAATGAGCAGCCCCTGGTCATCAGGAATAACGTGATCTTCAACAACCGGCGGGCCGGCATAGGCCTGCGCGGCATCGGCGGCATCACGACCGATATCCGGGCCGTGGTGGAAAACAACCAGGTCTATGGCAACTTCACTTCGGGCATGCGGTTTTCCAAGATGGACCAGGTCATTGTCCGCTACAACGCGGTCTACAACAACCGACGTTCCGGCCTGGGCTTCTACAATGTCCACCGGGTGGTCATCGAGGATAACGAGGTCTATGGCAACCTGACCTCGGGCATGCGGTTGCTGGACGTGGAGGCCGGTGCCCTGCGGCGCAACCATGTCTACCGCAACACCACCGCCGGCATAGATCTCCTCTCCTGGAAGAAAGAGTGATGCCGCGCGCCCCTTTGTTCAGACAACGCCCTGCCTGCCCGCGTTCCGCCGCAGGTCACGCCATGGTCCTGCTGGCCATGCTGCTGACCGCTGCCACCGCTGCCACCGCCGGGACCCTGCAGGTACCGGCAGACTATCCCACCATCCTCGATGCCCTGGTTCGGGCCGGGCAGGGTGACACGGTTCTTGTCGCGCCGGGGGAATATAAACTCTCCTTCGGCAATCTCACCATTGTGAACAGGAAACTGACCCTCAAGAGCTCCGACGGGCCGGAACAGACCAGGATCATCGGCCGGCCGGGACGGCCGGTGATCACCTTTGCCCGGGGCAGCCGGGTGGTCCTCCGCGGTTTCACCATCACCGGTGGCACGGACCCGGAAAACGTCAGCAACAACGGCGGCGGCATCTACTGCGCCCCGTCCTCGGCACCGGTGATCATCGACTGCGTGATCCGGGACAACCAGGCCGCTTTCGGTGGCGGTATCTACTGCGATCTCCGTTCCGCTCCCCTGGTGGTCAACAACCGGATCATTGGGAACAGGGCGCAGGTCGCAGGCGGCGGCATCTTTTCGTTTCGTTCCTCGGCCACCATGGTCAACAACCGGCTGCAGGACAATGAGGCGGGCAATTCAGGTGGCGGTATCGCAACCTACCGGGATTCCTCGTTCATCACAAATTCGTTCCTCTGGGACAACCAGGCTGCTTTCGGCGGCGGCATCTCCTGCGACCGGGCCGCCACCACCCTGGCCAACAATACCCTGACCGCTAACCGGGCCGACTATGGCGGCGGCATCCTGATGATGGGCGGCTCGGTGCGGCTGACCAATCTCATCCTCTGGCAGAACAGCGGTGGGGACCTGGTGAGCAAGGCGACCGGCCCTTCGTCACGGCCGAATTCGTCCGACCTGAAGGACAGGCGGTTCCGCGGCATCAACGGCAACATCACCGCAGATCCCCTCTTTGTCGATCCCGGCCAGGGTGATTTCCATCTCCGGCCGGGTTCACCCTGTATCGATACCGGGTCCATGGATCCATTTTATACCGATAGAGATGGTTCGCGCAGTGATATGGGCGGCTACGGCGGGCCGGCGGCGGGCTGGGATCGGCCGGTTTCACCCTGGGGAGAGGACAGCCGGCGATCCGGTGGCGCCCAGAGTGATGCAGAATGACGATAACAGATTCTCTTCAGGAACAGCCCGATTGCCTGAAGATGATGGTTGTTTACGAATAACCGCATCGCCGCCAGTCCGGTGGCGTCGTGCTTGTCAATGGAGTCAACAGGTAAACACATGGAGATCAACCGAACCCCTGCCACTTTCCTGCTCATCGCCATCCTGCCCCTGTTCCTGGCCGTGGCCGGCGCCTCGGCCGGCACAGTCCTCAGGGTGCCGACAGAGTACCCTTCCATTCAGAAGGCCCTGGACGCTGCCTCGCCCGGCGATACGGTGCAGGTCGCGGCCGGAACCTATTTCGAGCATGTCACCCTGGCAAAGGATGTGATCCTGGAAGGGGGGTGGAACGCCGATTTCTCCCGGCGCGACCGGACCACCTTTGTCACGGTCATCGACGGCGCCCGGGAAAAGGGACCGGTGGTGGAGGGAGCCGACGGCGCCATCCTGGACGGCTTTACCATCATCCACGGTTCCCTGCTCACCGCTGATGACGAGGACAAAGGGTCGGGCATCTACTGCAAAAAGACATCGCCGCGGATCCGCAACAACATCATCCGCGAGAACGAACCCTCGGGTATCTACTGCAGCGCTTCCTCGGCAGTGATTACCGGCAATCGCATCACCGCCAACGTCCAGGCCGGGGTCTTTGCCCAGAAGGGCTCCACCCTGGAGATCACCGGCAATACCATTACTGACAACGGCTATTCCGGCATCGGCAGCTCCAAGCTGCCCCTGTCGCGGATCACGGTACGCAACAACGATATCCACGGCAACAAGCGCTCCGGCATCAATGCCCGTGCCGCTGCGGCTTCAGTCTACAACAACCTCATCTACGGCAACGGCCGCTCCGGGGTCCGGGGCGTGCTGGCGCCCATCGAGGTGGTCAACAACACCGTGGTCGCCAACGGCCAGTCCGGGGTGGTCATCGATGATCCGGAGGGCAAGGCCGATATCCGCAACAACATCATCACCCACAATGTCGATGCCGGAATCCGGGCCTACGGCCGGGGATATTCCCGCAACCTGCTCTTTGCCAACAACAGGACCGGCGACTGCGATCCGTCGCTCCTCTGGTGTGTCAAGCCGCAGTTCAACGGCTACGAGGACGAGAAAAGCTACCGCCGCAGCAGGAACATCATCGCCGACCCCCTGTACCGGGACCTGGCCGGCCATGATTTCCACCTCCGTCCCGGATCGCCGGCCATCGATGCCGGTGATCCGGATGCCAGGTTCAACGATGTCAGTTTTCCCCCTTCCCTGGGCGGTGAGACCAATGACATGGGGGCCTACGGCGGTCCGTACGCCAGGGCCGAGAAAAGAACCACGGACCGGCCGCCGGTGGCCGTGGCCGGACCGGACCGGGAGGTGACCGTTGGACAGCGGGTGATCCTGGACGGCCGCAAAAGTATGGATCCGGACGGCGACATGATCAGCTGGCAGTGGAAGATGATCGCGCGGCCCGACGGAAGCCGGGCCAGGCTCCGCAAGCCCGGACGGGCCAGGACCTGGTTCAAGGCGGACAAGCCGGGCACGTATGATGTCGAGCTGCAGGTCACCGACCGCTGGGGCAATGTGAGCAAGGCCGATGGTGTCAGGATCACTGTGCCCGGGAACAGGCCGCCCAGGGCCAGTATCGGTGATGTCATCTCCCAGGTCTCGGCCGGTGACACCATCACCCTCTATGGCAGCGCCAGCAAGGATCCGGACGGCGATCCCCTGACCTATCACTGGAAACTGCTCTTCAGGCCGGCCGGCAGCCGGGCCGCCATCGCCGATCCGTCGGCAGTCAACAGCTCGTTTCTGGTTGATGTCAACGGGTGCTACACCGTGCAGCTCACCGTCAGCGACGGCAGGAACGAAAGTCCGCCGGTCGTGGTCTACGTGAGTACCACCAGCCCGGCCCCGGACGGCAAGCGGCGGGTGCCGGAGGAATACCCCACCATCCAGTCGGCCATCGATGCCGCCCAGCCCGGCGACGACATCATTGTCAACGGCGGCCGTTACCGGGAGCTGCTGATCATCGACAAGAGCGTCAACCTGATCGGCAGGAACTGGCCGGTGATTGACGGCGGTGGCCAGAAGGGCGACAAGAACACCGTGGCCATCCTGTACCTGGGTGACAGGGCCGGCCGGGTCGAGGGGTTCGTCATCACCGGCGGCGGCACCGGAAACCTCGGCCATGGCATCAATATCTGGGACTCAGCACCCGAGATCTACAACAATCGTATCACCGGCAACTTCCACGGTATCGGCATTCACGGTTCTCCTTCACTGACCGGCAAGACCAGGGTCCATGGCAACCGGATCTACGGCAACAAGGTCGGTATCGGCAATGGCAAGGACTCCACGGCCCATGTCTACGAGAACGAGGTCTATGACAACAGGATCGTCGGCATCGGCTGCCGGGGCAAGGCCGCGCCCTGGATCGACCGCAACCTGATCCATGGCAACAGGATCGGCATCGGCGCCCGGGAGGTGGCATCGCCGCGCATCGAGGGAAACCAGGTCTACGACAACACCGATGGCATCGTTATCAGCCCCCTTTCCACCATCAAGATGTTTGCCGGCAGTGATATCGTTATCCACAACAACCTGGTGGTGAACAATGCGCACCTGGGCATCCAGATCAGTTCCTTCAACCTGAGCAGGGTCATCATCACCTCCAATACCATTGACGGCAACAACCGGGTGGGGGTCAGGAGGCGGGGCGGCGGCCTTATCCTGGGCTATCCGCAGCCGGCAACCTTCACTGCCGAGGTTGCCGGCAACATCATCACCAACAACGGCACCCAGGGCATCGTCAACTACATCGGGCCGGAGGATTTCGAGCGGCCCGGTGCCACCCTGCACAACAGCAGCAACCTGGTCTGGAACAATACCAGTGACTACATGGACTGCGAGGCCGGGCCGGGATCCATCTCCAGGGACCCGCTGTTCGTGGCCGTGAAGGGGCGGCTCAACGGCGGCTATTTTCTGAGCCAGCCCGCAAGCGGCCAGGAGAAGAAGAGTCCGGCCGTGGATGCGGGCACGGCGGACGCTGCCGGGCTGGGGCTGGGCGGGAGCACGACCAGGACCGATCTGGCCGCGGACAGCGGACCGGCCGATCTGGGGTATCATTATCAGGAAATCAGGTACCAGGTACCAGGTGACAGGTGACAGGTGACAGGGGGCAGGGGCCGGGAATCTTGATCCTTGGTGGACTCGTAAAACGTCCATCAGGCTCTGAAGATGGCTCAGTATAAAAGGTTCAATACGGACTTTTTGCGACGCCATCATCCTTGACTGTGAGAGAGCGCTCTGCGGGATTGTATACCGGCAGGCTGTGCCTCAGCCTGTTGCACCGCTCTGCTGTGCGATAAGCCCCCTGCCCGATGTTCATCGCCTGTTGTGGGCGCTCCTGCGGCCATGCCGGAGTATCCGGAAATCATCAGACCGGAAGAGGCGGGGACAAAGCAGACGGCCGGTGCCAGGCCATGCATGGTTTTTCGCTACATGTCCAGCGGATAGGGCTCCAGCAGCTCGTCATGGCCCCGTTCTCTCGGGAAAGGCCGCAGCGGCTGCTCCTTCTCTCCTGCCGGCGGGGTCATCACTGGCGCTGTCTCAGGCTGCCGCCGACGGACATGGCCGCCCCTGACCGCCCGTACCGGATAGAAACGGCCTTTGTAGGCACCGTCATATTCCCGGCCGGTGGCAAAGTCCATGGTCCAGGCAAAGGCCGGTCGTTCGCTCCTTGTGGTGGAAGACCAGTAAGGTTCAGGCCGGCAGCCGGGAAAGATGGTGCTGTCGAGGGCCGGCTGCTGCCGTCTGACGTCCACCAGGGTCTGCAGCTCCCTGATCGAAGGCAGTCGCCAGTCCTGGTGACCGGCCAGGTCGAGTCCCTCGCAGAAGGCCAGGGCCTGCTGCCAGGTCATGGGCCTGGTCTCGCCCTGCTGCCAGGTGAGCCCGGTACTGAGATCGGTGACAGATCCGTCGCCATTGTCCCGGAAGACCGGGCCGGGAAGGGGAGTACCCCGCACGGCCCGGACCGCTCTTTTTCTCCCCTTGTCCGTATCCCGGACCTGGTTGATGGGGTCGAGACAGACACTCTGGGCATCCAGGGCCGGGAATTTTCTGGTGGTGGCAGACCAGAAACAGGGATCCCCGGCCGCTCGGCCGGATGCGCATCCCGGTTCCTTTCCTTTCCCGTCCGGCTCGCCGAAATTCATGATTGTTCGCAGTTCCCTTATCGAAGGCAGCCGCCAGTCCGTATGCCCGCCCAGGGCCAGGGTATCGGCATAGTCCAGGGCCGCACTCCAGTCGAGCTCTGCCGGGGCTGTTTCCGCCTGCCAGGTCAGCCCGGTGACCCGGTCGGCGAGCAGGGTGGCACCGGCTACGGATATTGCCTCGCACCGCGGTGGTTCGGCGCGATATTCCGCATCCTGGCCATAGAAGGGCTCGCCCGGCTGGGGGCACTCGATGCGGCGCAGGTTGTCGTAACAGCTTTCCTGGCCCGTGTCCGGAACGTGGACCGGCCAGGGGCTTTCCGTGACCTGGCCGGCGGCTGCGGACTGCAACAGGCAGAGGGACAGAAGCAGGCTGCCGGCCCGCAGCAGGGCACGGATGGCGCGACAGTGGAATGACCGGCAGCCAGGGATCTGTTGTCGCGGGAATATACTGGCAGACAGGAACATGACGGTCACCGGACAATGGAATGGGCCACTCCGTGGCACTTGCCACAGGTACGGTAGTTTTCCGTCAGCCGGGGCGGATGGGGCTCGCCGTGGCACTGGGTGCACCGCCTGATGGTCTTGTGCTGGCCCGGGTGGCACTTGACACAGCGGAAGGCGGCATGTTTGGTGCCGCTGGCCCTGAGCTGGGTGTAGGCGTTGCGGTGGCAGAGGCCGCAGGTGGTGTTGGCGGTGTCGGCAGGAAACCGGACCTTCAGGGCCTTGTGCGGATTGTGGCAATTGGTGCACTGGTCCAGGGCGGCCCGGTCCGACCGGATGGGACCGGCCATGGGCGGGGTTCCCCGGTGGGGCTGATGGCACTGGGTGCACCGGGGTTTGTAGCCGTGCCGGGTATGGTGACAGGCGGTGCAGTAGAGTCTGGTGTGCTGGGTGGTGAATGTCTTGATTTCCTTGTCGATCTTCGGATGGCACACATAACAGCCGTTGGCCAGGGCCCGGCCTGCCGGGATGTCCAGGGGGGTGTGTGCCTCCTGGTGGCAGCTCGTGCAGCGGGTGAGCACGGGGCCATGCGGATGGTCGTGGCAGCGGGTGCACCTGGGCAGGATATCCTCGCGCCTGGTCCTGCCGGGCTCGAAGGTGTGGAACTGGAGATGGCACTGGCGGCAGTCCACCCGCGCATGCCTGCCGCCGTTGGTCCGCAGAAGGTGGGCAATGGTCGGGTGGCACCGCATGCACTGCTCCCGGGAAGGCGGCGGGGGGACCCTGGTGTAGATGGCCGGGCCGGTACCGTCACGGGTCGTCTCTCCCGGTCCGGGGGCGCAACCGTACAGGGTAAGCCAGGTCGCCAGGCCGACAAGACCGGCGATCAGCGATGCAGGATAACGGCGGCCTGTTGCCGTGGAAGCAGGGCGTCGCATCACCTGGTTTCCTCCGGGCCTGTCTCCGGCCGGAAAGCGTGGGGGCCGCCGGTGGCGCCCATGTCGATCCCGCTGGAGAGGAATCCGCTGCCATGGTAGATGTTTGTGCCGGCATTGCGGGCAGGGGAATCCGGTTGCAGGAAAAAGTTGTAGCGGTCCGGATCGACAAACCGGGGATCCGTGATCAGGCCGCCGCTTCCACGGCCGGAACAGCTGGCATACTGGATCTTTTCGATCCAGAAGGGGATTTCGTCCTGATCGGCGCAGCAGTTGGGAGCCTCACCGTTGGCAAAGAGCAGGTTGTGGGAATAGCTGCCGCAGTCCGTGGTCAGGATACCGGTGGTGAAGTTGTAGGCAATGATGTTGTTGAGAATCAGGACATCGCTGCCTGCATCGGAACGGATGCCGGCACCTTCCTCCTCGGAACCGTTGCCGACAATGGTGTTGTTGAGGATCCGGAGGTCGATGCGGGGTGTGCCTGAGGTGCCGAGGATTCCGCAGGCGATGCCGGCGCGCAGGTTGTTGTGGATCCAGTTGTTGCTGATCGCCCCCTTCCCCGTGATGCCGGCATCCACATTGATGCCCGATCCCCGGTTGAAGGCAATGGTGTTGCGATGGATATCCAGCCGGGGTACGCTGGCGCCGCTGCTCCAGGAGGAGATGCCGGCGGTGCCGTTGCTGCGGATCCGGTTGTCGGCGGCCACGAGCCGGGTTGTGTTTTCCACCCGAAGGCCGGCCTTCCTGTTGGCGAAGATGCGACTGTTCCGGATTGTGAGTTCCACCGGGGCCTCACCTGCCGGCCAGGAGAGAACGCCGTCCTGCCGGTTGCGGAAGATCCTGTTGCCGCTGATCTCGACCCTGGCGGGGAATATCTGTCCGGCCGCGGTCCGTATTCGCAGTCCGGCGGTGCCGTTCTGGTGGATGGTGCTGTCGGTGAGCCGGAGGCGGGAGGCGTTTCTCAGGTTGATGCCCGCATTGTGATTGGCAAAGATGTCGCAGCGTCTCACGGATATCTCTGCCTGGTCCTGGAGGTTGAGGCCGGCCCTGCCGTTGCGGTAGATCTTGCCCCCCCTGATGGCCACGGGCAGTGACCCCCTGACGCGGATACCGCTGCGGTTGTTCTGGAAAACGGCATTGTCCTCCATGATAATGGCTGCGCCGGGCTCATCCTGGTCCATGGAAGATTCTTCCGCCAGGCAGAACGGGACCATCGCTGTGCCGATGCCGACGATGACCACCAGCAGGAGCATGCTTATGACAAGGGACGTTTTGTGCAAGGATGTTCGCTTGTGCTTGAGGTTGTCGTTGTCCGCCGTAAAAGAGCAGCAGTACGCCATCCCGGGTCTGCGCTTACAGCATTGTGGCCGAGAAAGCCGATGGGTGGTTATCCCGTGAGCGGGTACGGCTGTCTGAGTCTCGCTGCGCTCGCTTACCTGCCGGCCGGTCACGATCACGCACAGCTGACGCACTGCTGAACTTTTGCCAAAAGTGTCGGTCTTTGCAGGGGGTGCCGATAGCGGTGAACTATTACTGTCCGCTGAGGATAACCTGCCGGGATTCATGGCTCAATATCCAATCGCTTCCGGGTCAGAAAAGTATCCTGGTCAGGCCCAGGTGCAGGATCACTCCCTCCTGCCAGCCATCGTCCTCCTTGAGCACCGGGATCTGAACCCCGATCTCCAGCTTCAGTCCCTCGGACAGGGTGAACTGCATGCCAGGTGAGACAAAGAGGGTACTGCCCCCCTTTTCCGTGAACCAGGTATCGACTTCCACGGCTCCGGCCGCCACCGGGTCAAAGGAGGGGCCGATGAATTCCGGCCGCGCCTTCATCAGGATGATGCGCTGTTTTTTCCGCGCCTCGCCCCGCCAGCGGTAGTTCACCTCCAGCAGCGAATTGACCGCCTTGCCAAGCGGCCAGATCAGGGCCAGGTTGGCATCCAGTTCATCTCCCACCTCCACGCCGTCGGTGATCCGATACTGCAGGTTGCCCTGCACAGTGTAGGGATCCCGGCCACTGGAAAACGAGATGCCCGGCGTGAAATCGAAACTGCCCGAACCAAGAGGAATCCAGCGGAAGATACCCTTGTCCTGGCCGCTGGCGTTCTCGTCGCCGGTGGGGATGCTCAGCAGGTGGTAGATGGAGAGATGGTTGCGGCGCTGGCCATAGAGACGGTACTTGAGCATGAATACGGTGTCGCCGAAGCCGGCAACCTCGGGAGTGGCGACCTCGTCCCACGCCTCCAGGCGCACCTCGCTCTCCCTGAAGAAAAACTTGGGCATCAGGCCGATGGTCAGATCGTTGGTCAGGCCATAGCGGATACCGGCGACCCAGAGATTGACCTGTGATTTCCGCTGGAGCGGTGTAAAGTTGAAGAGGATTTCCTGGGGCAGGTCCAGTTCGGGCACATCCATGGGCAGGAAGGGGACCGTGTCTGCCAGATCGTACGCGAAGGTGGGTGCGGTCTGGATCCATGTCCGATACTGAGCGTCCATGAGCAGTCCTCCCTTGGGCAGGGTCATGCCGGGAATGCGGGCAAAGATGGCGGTGGTCATCAACTGGATCCGCGGCGGCAGAATGGAGGCGTAGCGGTCCTGCCTCTTGTAGATGTACTGGAGCTGGTTCTGGGCGAATCCGGACCCGGGATCGATGCCAAGGGCCTGCGAGAATTCGGCAGCGGCCTGATCATAGAGCCCCTGCCTGCGGTAGATCTCGCCGCTGATGACAAGAGGCTTGATGAACACCTTTCCCGAACCGGGGCGGGTCATGAAGGTATCGCTGGTCAGGGAACGGATCCGGCCGCGGCGGAGAACCTCCAGGGCCTCTTCCTCCAGGCCCTGGTTGCGAAAGACTTCTCCCAGCCTGATGTAGGCCTCGATCAGATCCGGGCAGAGCTCAATGGCCCGCTGGTAACAGAAGATCTCCCGGGTGGAGTCGTCCGACAGGCCCAGTCCCTCCTGGTACCAGTTCCAGGCCCTGTCGCACCGGCCGGCAAGGGCGCGATCCGCCGCCGGAAGGAGCAGCAGGGCAAGGAGCAGGGTGATGAGGATCTGTTTTCCCGGGAACATGAACGTAACCCTTGGCAGGGGCATATCTCTGGTAGTCACAGGGTGCGAGGCTCAAGAGGCCGGAGGGGTGCAGCTTCATGCCGACCGGATGCCTCTCTCTGTTCGGTCCAGTTTTCATTTAGACTACTTTTCAGAAAAACTCTAGAAAATCATCATGTTTTTTCATCAACCATGGACATTCATCCGCGCGTCGGTATCGGCGATATGTTACCCCGTGAGGGGGGGTACAGGTGGATAGGCGTCTTGTTCAGCCCTGGTTCCTGCCGCAGACCGGGCAGTCCGGGTTGCCGGTAATCTGCAGCTCCTGGAAGCGCATGGTGTGGTAGTCCATGATCAGCATCCGGCCCGCCAGGGTGGGCCTGGACGAGGCGAGGAAGTTGATGGCCTCCAGGGCCTGCAGGCTGCCGGATGTACAGGCCACGCCCCCGAGGACCGGGATCTCGTGGCGTTCCGGGGCCCGGGGAAAGAGACAGCTCAGGCAGGGAGTTGCTGGCGGGTGGAAGAAGGTGAGGCGCCCCTCCATGCCCCAGATCGCCGCAAAGACCAGGGGGATATTGTTGCGGACCGCATGCCGGTTCAGGGTGTAGCGGCCGGGAAAGTTGTCCAGGCAGTCGAGGATCAGCCCGGCATCGGCCACCAGCTCCGCCACATTCGCATCGTTGATCTCCCGGGTGAGCGGTTCGATGGTGACCGCGGAGTTCAGGCCGCGCAGGGTCTCGGTGGCCGACAGGGTCTTCTCCCTGCCGATGTTGGCCTCCGGGTGCAGGAACTGCCGGTTGAGGTTGGTCAGCTCCACGGTGTCCGAGTCGCAGATCCTGATGTGTCCCACCCCGGCCAGAGTCAGGTTCAGGGCCGCGGCGCAGCCGAGCCCGCCGGCTCCGGCGACGAACACTTTACTGTTGCGAAGTTTTTCCTGGGTCTCCGTGCCCCAGCCGTCGAGGATGAGCTGACGGCGGTACCGGCCCAGTTCATGTTCGGACAGGGTCGTGGTGTTCATGTTCAAGGCTCGCTCCCTTGCAGGTTGGAAATGGCGGGGCAGCCGGGTTTCACGATCCGGATACCCGGCAGATGGTGTCGTTCATGGGGCAGGTCCGCTCCCGGTCCGCAGGCAGGGAGAGTTGTGCCAGTCCTCTGTCCACAAGGCCGATGGTACGGCGGGTCAGTTCGGCGGACTTGCCGGCATGGTTCTCCGGGCTGATCATCTGCTCCAGCTCGGAACGCTGGAAGTGGCGGCCGATCTCGGGCTGCTCCATCAGCAGTTCGATGAGCGGCCGGTCGGACTCCACCGCCTCCATGGATGTCTCGTAGATGATCCGGTGGGCCGTGTTCTTGCCGATCTTCCGGCCGAGAAAGAACATCAGAGCCTCGGTGCAGATCATGATCGCCGCCCGGTCGACATTGCGGCGGATGGCATCTTCATGGACGATGAGGTTGGCCAGGATATCCTTCATCATGGCGAGCTGGCCGCTGATGAACAGGGAGGTGTCGGTCACCGTTACCCATTCCAGGCGCACGGAGCGGTAATCCCGCTCATGCTCGCTGACAAGTCCTTCCAGGCCGAGCCCGGCATTGGCGTTGATCAGACGGGCAAGCACCACCACCTGTTCGCACATCTCGGGGTTGCGCTTGTGGGGCATGGTGCTGGAGCCGATCTTGCCCATGCGGAAGGGCTCTTCCAGCTCGCCGATCTCGTTGCGGGCCAGGCAGCGGATCTCGTCGGCTATCCTGGCCAGGGCGCCGGCGATCATGGCCATGGTGGAGAGGAACTCGGCAATGCGGTCCCGGGCCGCGTGCCAGGCCGTGTGCGCGGGGGCGAGCCCCAGGCGGCGGGAAAAGACCTCGAGCAGCTCAAAGCCCCGGTCACCAAAGGCGTCCATGGTGCCGACACCGCCGAAGAGCTGGCTGACCAGGACCCGTTGCCGCATGGCCGTCAGTCGCTCCTGGTTGCGCCACAGCTCGTCCAGCCAGACCGCCATCTTCAGGCCGAGCGTCATGGGCAGGGCGTGCTGGGTGTGGGTCCGGCCGATGGTGACCGTGTCCTGGTAGCGATCGGCCAGGGTCATCACCCGGCGGATGATGGCGGCGAGATCCCGCTGCACGATGTCGAGCACGTCCCGGATCTCCAGGCTCTGGGCCGTGTCCTGGATATCCTGGGTGGTGGCCCCGAAGTGGATGAACTGGCCGGCCTCCGGATCGCAGACGTCACGCCAGGCGTCGAGCAGGGGCATGAGGGAGTGGCTGGTGGTCCGCAGCCCCTGTTCGATGGCGGCCAGATCCAGGTTCTCCAGGCGGGCCCTGGCCGTGATCGCCTCGGCCGCCCGGGCCGGGATGATACCCAGCTCGGCCTGGCTCAGGGCCAGGGCCGATTCCACGTCCAGCCAGCGCTGGTAGCGGTAGAGGTCGCAGAAGATCTTCCTGGCCTCTCCGGTACAGTATCCCCTGCTGTAGAAGCGTGAGTCGACGATGTGGCCGGAGAACTGGCATTGACCCATGGGCTGCTCCTTGTCGGTTGTTCGAGGGGTACCGGCCGGGATGGTAATAGTTCGCCGCTATCGGCAACTACCTGAAAATAGCAAGGCGTTTGCTCGGCAACTGTATCAAATGCCGGTACTGTTTTGTCAAAGCTCCTCGGGTTCCGCCCGCCGTGCCGCTTCGCTCCGCCGGAGCGCCTGGTCCACGATCTCCCCGGCAAGGCCGGTGTACTGTTCAGGATGTTCGAGCAGGACCAGGTCGTCGCGACTGAAACGGCCGCCGATATCGCTGTCGGCGAGCACGGCCTCTGTCAGGGACATGCCCTGTTCCCGGGCCCGGGTGGAGAGGGTGTGGATCTTCTCCAGGGCCTCCATCTTGCCCATGGTCTCGCTCAGGCGGAAGAGCAGCCACTCGGTGGTGACCATGTTCTTCTGCAGGTCGAGGTTCTGCCGCATCCGGTCCTGCCTGATCTCGAGTCCGTCGAGAACGGCAAGCACCATGCTGACCGTGGTGCCGGTATAGATACAGAGCTGGGGAATGGCCAGCCATTCGGCCCACAGGCTGCGGGGATCGCGCTCGTGTTCGTGGAGCATGCTTTCGCAGACCGTGGCGGCCAGGGCGCGGACGTGACGCGACAGGGCCACCACCCGCTGGCAGAGCACGGGATTGCGCTTGTGGGGCATGGTGCTGGAGGCCAGGGCGCCCCGGGGTGCCGGCTCGGCCAGTTCACCGGTCTCGGTCTTCTGCAGTTCGAACACCTCGTTGGCGATCCTGGCCATGGTCATGGTCAGGATGGCGAATATCGAGGCGAGTTCGGCAACGGTGTCACGTGCGGTATGCCAGGGCACGGGATCGTGGTGCAGGCCCAGGATCTCCATGGTCCGCTGCGCTGTCTCCATGGCCCTGGGACCGAGCGCCGCCATGGTGCCCACGGCCCCGCCGAGCTGGCCGCAGCAGACGGTGTGGTGGAGCCGCCGCAGCCTGTCGATGTTGCGGCGGATCTCGCTCAGCCAGCCGGCCACCTTCATGCCAAAGGTGAAGGGCAGGGCCTGCTGGCCGTGGGTGCGGGCCACCATGGGGGTGTGGCGATGTTCCCGGGCCAGGTGCAGGCAGGTCGCCTCCAGCCGGCGCAGGTCGCGGTAGACGATGGCAATGGTCTGGCGCAGGGCCAGGATCTCGCCGGTGTCCAGAACATCCTGGGTCGTGGCCCCGAAGTGGACATATTCGCCCCAGTTGCCGGCACAGGCCTGCCGCAGGCCGTTGAGCAGGGGGATCAGCGAGTTGCGGCTCCGGCCGTAGCCCTGCCGCACCATGTCCAGGTCCAGCTCCTCGATCCTGGCCCTGCTCCGGATCTCCGTCGCCGCGGTCTCTGGAATGACACCCAGCTCACCCTGGGCCGTGGCCAGGGCGGCCTCGAAGTCGAGCCACCGTTGCAGGACGGCACGCTCGTCAAAGAGCGCGGTCAGTTCGGGCGTGCCGTAGACATGGGGATTGATGGTAAAGTCCAGGGGGTGACTGGCCATGGGGTATTCTCCGCTGAGCCCGGCGGTTTCAGGTGGCATGCCGGGCATGTCAGTTCTCCAGTGCGCCGTAGGGCCTGGTGTCCGGATAGAGGGGTGTCTCCCGGCACAGGGCCAGGGCCGCGGCCCGGGGCAGAATACCGTCCCTGCGGCTGCGCGCCAGGACCCGGGTGACGATGGCCCGCATTTTCCTGGCCACCGCCTCCAGGACCTGGTTCACGTCCGGTGTTGTCCGGGGCCCGAACAGGCCGTCCATGGACAGGGAACCGCCGCAGCCGGCCACCATGTCCGGGACCAGGACGATGCCGCGCTCATGGAGCACCATCTCCGCCTCCGGGGTGACCGCCAGGTTGGCGCCGCAGACCAGACCCCTGATCTCCATGGATTGCGCCTCCCTGACCGTGACCGATTGTTCCACTGCTGCGGGTATGAAAATGTCGCAGGGGACCTGGCAGATCCTGGCGCTCCGGTCGTAGTGGCCGCTGGCGGCGGTGTGGGGCAGCAGGCCGTGTTCCGCCTCGGCCACCAGGCCGTCGATATCCAGTGCTCCGGAACCCTCGGCCAGGAGGCTTTTCTCACAGTCGGCAATGGCCCTGATCCTGACGCCGCTCTGGTGGAGGAAATAGGCGGCAGCCGCACCCAGACCACCGAATCCCTGGATGACCACCGTGGCCCGGTGGGCCGGGATACCGAGAAATTCCAGGGCGCCCAGGCAGGCGGCGGCAAGGCCGGAACCGGCGCGCATCCGGCCGAGGGTGGCGAATCCGGCGGGCTGGCGCAGGATGCGGATCCGCTGTTGGAACTGTTCCCGGTCAAGTCCCTGCGCATGGGCAATGGCGATCTTGATGGAGGGGATGCCGAGACGGCCGGCAACGCTGTCGAGCTCCTGCATGGTGGTGTTCAGGTCCGGTCCCATGGAATAGCGTTGCCGGATAAAGGGTTCCATGGCCCGGAAAAACCGGTACAGGGCCTCCTGTTTTCCCGGGGAGCAGGGATCATAGTCGATGCCGCTCTTGGCGCCATCGGCCCGGATGCCGGCAATGCGCATCTTGAGGGTCATGTTGCGGGCCAGGTTCACCACGCATTCGCGGGTCAGGCCCTTCTGCACCCGGAGGCCACCGGCGCAGAGACGGTGGGCAAGGCAGTCGATGGCCAGCCAGCCCCTGAAGCCTTCCAGGGGATCCAGGTATTCCAGCACCAGTTCCGGTTTTTTTTTCAGGCTGCTTTCGATGAGTTCCGGTAGCTGTGGCACGTCTTATCCTGTGATGCTGATGGGGATCTCGAGTTCTGGCCGTCCCTCGTAAAAGGCCCGCATGGTGGGATGCTCACGATCCACCATGGAGATGATGAACGAGACCAGGTTGGAGTTGCGGGCCAGGACCGTATCCAGCCTGGTGGGGGTATCCCTGGTCGGGTCGCCGGCCCAGGCAACGATGTGCATGTGGTAGGTGCCGAAGGCGGTAAACCCCTGCTCGTCGATGCGACGGAAGCAGGCCATCAGTTCTTCCGGGTCGGTGATCCAGCCGCGCCGGTCCATGGGAGTGGTGGACTGGACGGCATGTTCGGCCATGACAGTGTCCATGTACGTCTTGAACGGCTCCACGCCGCGGGCGTTCTTCTTCACCGGCAGGACCAGGCGCACGGTCATGACCTCCCCTTCCAGGTCACCGGCCAGGATGCCGTAGGCGCGCCGGACCGGGGTCTCGCCAGGCAGGAAATCACCGGCCAGCTTGCGCCGGCAATGGCCAATGATCTCCTGCCAGAGATGGTCCGGCAGGTCGATGCGCACTGCATGCCCGAGATCGCTCATGGTACTCTCAGCCGCCGGCAATGGGGATGATCAGGGAGATCTCGTCGTCACTGCGCAGGGGAACATTGTCCCATTCTTTCGCCTGGCCCTGGATCTGTTTGCCATTGACGAAGACCGACAGGAGGGCGGGATTCTCGTTCATGGTCCTGAGGCCGGGATAGCGCTGGATGAGCTGCTCGATGACCTGGGAGAGGCTCTCTCCCTGGATGTCCACCTCACGCTGGTTTGCGGTGTGCTTGCGGAAGGGAAAGGGGATGATGATTCTGGCCATGGCGTGTATCCTCGTAGGCTGTTACGACGGGTCGTTGCAGGTTCTGTTCAGGCGGCTGCTGCCAGTTGCCGCAGCACCTCTGACAGGGCCCGGGGCACGTGGTGCAGGATCTCCTCCACCTGGGTGGCCGGGGTGGGCCGGGTCAGCTCCCCGGCCCGCCGGTTGACCCGGCCGGCGATGCGGCAGGCCTCCAGCGGCGTCTTTCCGGCCTGGATCAGGCCACTGATCATACCGGTGATCAGATCGCCGGTGCCGCCGATGGGTTCCATGGTCTCCACCATGGGCTCGTCGATGGTGTCGACGATCTTGCCATCCTGGCAGATATAGTCGATCCGCCCCTTGACGAACATGGTCGGCGGCGCGTTGCCGCCGGCATAGGCCCTGCGGATCAGCTCGGGCACATCGTGTTCCATGTGGAAGATGAAGCCGCGGGTATAGGTCGGATGGTCGGCCTTGTCGTCGGCGAGAAAGGCCGCCTCGCCCAGGTCCGGGGTGAAGACATCATAGGAGGCGGCATCACCGCCGGCCTTGGCCACGTACATGGAGCCGGCGTCGGCGATCAGGACCGGCCGTCTCGCCATGGTCCCGATGGCGGCGAGCACCTTCTTGTTCAGCTTCAGGTCCGGCATCATGTAATGGAAGGTCAGGATATCCACCTCCATGGCCGGCAGATGTTCGATGAGGTGGTGGTAGATCTTCTCGGAGCCGTCCCGCTTGCCGATATCGCCGGCCACCAGCCCGTGCGGCGGGTCGGCGCCCAGCTCCCGGCAGATGAGGGAGGCGGCCTTCATCATGGCCTCGCAGCCCCGGTTGATGGCCAGCGGCCGGCCGTCGATGGTGATGCCGGTATCGCTGATGCCGATCTCTCCGGTCAGCAGGGGAAGGCCGTCCACGGGAACAGAGCCTGTCAGCAGTAACATGGTGTCTAGTCTCCAATCATTTTGACGAGTTCCTCCTTGGCCGTATTCAGGGAATAGGCACAGAGGGAAAAGGCGATCTCGCCGGGATCCGGGGCGTCACGCAGCCGTTTGCCGATCATGGCGGTGGCGAGATAGGGGACGTCGGGACAGCCGCCACCGGAGATGTTGACGATCTCTTTTGTCCGCTTGTCCACAGTGATCTTCATGTTGGCGGCCCTGACCATGAGATAGTCGCCATAGTCCTTGGTCCGGATGAACTGGAGCGGCTCCATGCCCCTGGAGGTGATGGGGACCACGTCCAGGGGGACCATGTTGACCGAGTGGAGGAGCTCGGTGATGGCTGCCTCGGACTTGAGCGGGAACTCCACGCTCAGGTCGCAGCCGGTCCGGTACTCGGGCGGCGGGCTGACCACCCGGATCTCGTACCCTTCGTCACGCAGCAGTTCCTCCACCGCGATGACCGTGGTGGGATGGGCGAAGACCAGCAGTCCCCTGGTGATCTCGTCCCTGGCAAAGGGTTTGTTGTTCTTTTTATCTTTCTTTTTTTTGAACCATTTCATGGCATACCCTTGTGATACGGGAGGAAGGTCAGCGGCCGGCCCGGCCTCGCTGGCGATAGCTCATCACCACGACCATGGAAAAGGCAAGGCCGGTGAGGACCGCGATCTTGCCGCCAAAGGAGGGCCCGGCGGATGTGCTCTGCAGGGACCAGGAGATGGCCACGGCGGCGCCGGCCAGCATGCCGAAACTGGAAATGGCCGCGTCGATGTCACCCTGGCCCGCCTTGATGAGCTGGCGGAAGGGGCAGCCGTCGATGATCACCGAGGCCAGGCCGACCAGGGTCATGGCCAGGAAGGTCCAGCCGTGACTGAGGTGGGAGGCGGGCTGACCGTTCATTCCCGGATGAAACTGGCCCGTGGCCAGGCTGACCAGGAAGGCCGAGCCCAGGGCGGCAAGGACCCCGGAGAGCAGGGTCGTCTCCCGGACCAGGAAGAAATTCCTGATGCCGCCGGTAATACAGAGGCCGGAGCGCTGGGCAAAACCGCCGATGATGAGGCCGATGGCCAGGGAGACCAGCAGGGGCGCGCGCATGGCGGCCGGGCCCGAGACGCCGATGCGGATGAAACCAGGTTCCAGGACAAGGAAGAGGAGCATGAGCAGGGCAAGCAGGGGCATGATGTAGCCGTTGATGCGCGGCATCTCCTTTTCCCGGTCCAGGAAGGTGCCCTTGCGGATGTATTTTGCCCCCAGCCAGACGCCGAACACCAGGCCCAGCACCGCGGCCACCGCGGTAAGGTCGCCTGCGCCGAGGCGCTGCAGCATCTTGATGGGGCAGCCGATGAAGACCGAGCAGCCCAGGATGATGAAAAAACCGAGGAAGAAGCGGATGATGGGCGAAGAGCCGCCGGTTACCCGGAAGCGCCGGCTGCGGACGGCGACCAGGAAGGAACCGAGGACAAAACCGATCAGTTCCGGCCGGATGTAGCTCATGCGCACATTGCTGTGGAGCTGCAGGGCGCCGGCCAGGTTCTCCAGGAAACAGGAGACGCAGATGCCGGAGTTGGCCGGATTGCCGAGCAGGGAGAGGAGCACGCCGCCGCTGCCCAGAAGGAGCCCCGTGATCAGGGCGGTGTCGATGCGCTTGAGCCAGTTCATTCGCACCCTCCGGCCAGCCGTCTCTGCAGGTAATAGACGTTTCTGAGGGCCATGGCGATCTCTTTGTCGTCGGGCTTGAGTTTCCTTTCCCGCGGCAGCTTGCCAAGGGCCTCGGTGACCAGGGCCTGGATCTCCTTGCCGATGAACAGGGGCGTTTTCCTGTCCACATACTCGGGCCGGGCATCGATGGCCCTCCGGAAATTGGTGATGGCGCCGGTCAGGCTGCCTTCGGCCAGGTCCAGCCGGGCCCGGGCGACATATCCGTAAGGGATCCCGGGGTGGGCCTGGATGATCTCCTGCAGCCTGGCCCTGGCCTGCCGGGTCTTCCCCTGCTCGCGCAGGAGACGCACATCCCTGAACAGGGCCGTGTCCCTGGCCACCTCCTCCCGGTAGGCCTTCTGCAGAAGCTCCTCGGCAGAGGGCGCGCCGTCACCCTGCTGACGGGCCGCAAGGCCGTGCTGGACGAGCATGCCCAAGGTGACGGCCACCAGTGCCGCCAGGATGGTGATGTTGAGTTTATCCAGCCAGTCCATGGCCTTCATTGCCTGCATTCCTCACGTATCCGGGACTGTGGCTACATGGGCAGTCCGGCCCCGGCCACAGGCGCCTTGGTGAACCCGGAAAAGTCGACGCTGCCCAGGGTCTTATCCTGGCTCCTGTCCCTGATCAGGGCATTGATCCTGTCTGCATCCGTGGTGCCCCACCAGTTGCGGCGCGCATCCACGTCGGCCTCCTGGCCTTCCAGCATGGAGATGTTGTAGTCGGTGTTGCGGGCGATGTTGTTGTCCCGAAGCACGAACCCCTTGACCGCGTAGAAGAGGACGCCCTTGCCGTTGTCGGTGATGTTGTTGTAGCGGATGTTGGCCTGGCCGCCCTTCTTGACATAGATACCGAAGAACTTGTTGTTGCTGATCTCGTTATGGGTGATGGTGGGTGTAGAGCCCTTGCCGAAGAGGACGCCGCCGCCGTTGTCGGTGATCCGGTTGTACATGACGGCGACCACGCAGCGGACCGCACCCTTGACGTTTTTCATGCCGATGGCGACGCCGTTGTGGTGAAAGAAGCTGTTGGCGATGATCATCTGCGCGCCATGGGCGTGCACTGAGGTGTGGCCGTAGCTGAACTCGCAGAACTCGAGGATGTTATCCGTGCTGTTGAGAAAGTTGACGGCACCCCAGTCGGCGGGTTGCGGATCGTCGGCAGCACTGGTGAAGATGATCCTGGCATCGGGTGTCCCCTGGGCCAGCAGCCTGCCCTTCACGATCAGCTCGGCCCTGGGAAAATGGGCTGTCCGGTCGGTGGTCAGCTTGGCCGGGCCGTTGGGGGCGATGCGGGCGAAGCGGACCACGGTGCCCGGCATGATGGTGAGGGTGACCCCGGGGGCGACCTCGACATCACCCTTGACCAGGACCTGCCCCTCCCAGAGGGTGTCCTTTTTGAGAATGGATTTTTCGACCACCAGTTGCCCTGCCATTGCACTGGCATGGAAGAGCAGGAGGAAGGCAAATCCTGTCAGGAGCAGGGTGGCGGCGTTGGCTATGCAGTGACGTGTTGCTCTGTTCATTCGTGGACCTCCGTTTGATCCCTGTTCATGTGACCGGTCGTTTTTTTTCAGTATTTTGTGTAGGGCGCCATGTTGCAGCGCTTGAGTCTCTCCCTGATCGGATCGTACTCACTGTCGACGGCCTTGGCGAAACCGTCGATGAGTGCCCGTTTGAGGACCTTGAGGACCTCGCCGTCCACGAGGACGGTTTCGTCTTTTTTCAGGTTGAGCAGGGTTTCCTGGACCTTGGTGGCCAGGGCCGGGTCCACGTCAGGCATGGCCCCGATGGTGCAATAGGGCATGGGGATGGATTCGGCAATGATGGTGAAGTCCTCCATCCTGATCTTGCCTTCTTCGGCCATGAGGTCGAGATCGATGCGCGGTGCGGCACCCACATCGTAGCGACCGAAATAGACACCGTAGATAACCTTTTCATGTTTGGCCGATCCCCAGGGAATGGCGTAATAGGAAAGATCGGTTTCCGGGTCGAAACCGTTCTCCAGCATCAGGTAGTACTGCGCCATGTAGCCGAACGGTGCCAGGGCCGGTCCGAAGACCATGGACTTGCCGCGCATGTCGGCAATGGTCCTGATGCCGGAATCCTTGCGGGCGATGATGGTGCCGCTGGCCTTGTAGCCGTTGCGCCCCCTGATGTCGACGGTGAGAAAGTTGATGCCGTACTTTTTCTTGAGCACGATGGCGATCAGCGAGTTGACGTGGACGAAATCAACCTTTTTCTGGCGGACCAGATTCTCGAAATCATAGGTGTTGGCGAGGATCATCTCGAACTTGCGACCGGTCTTCTCGCTCAGGTAGGCGGTGATCGGGGCAAACCGCGCCTCCGACTCCACGCGGGAGTCGCAGATCATGTAGCCGATGCGGATCGGTTTCTCGTCACTTTTGGCAACGCCGGTTTCCTGGCCCTTGCACCCGGCCAGTACAAGCAGGGCCAGGCAGAGGGCGAAAAGCAGATATTTTTTCATGTCAGCTCCTGTCCGGCGCCGTTCTGACCGGGCCGGGGTATGCGGTATCGTTGTTGGGCCGTCGCTGTGCCATTTCCCGACAGAACCTGTTCCCGCGGGCTGCAGGCGAAGATCAGGAACCTGTCACCAGTTGCAGCTCTCTTGTGATCTGCTGCTCCATCTCCGGCGAGGTGGCGAGTTTCCTGGCCCTGGCCAGCTCGGCGGCCGCCTTGTCCTTCTGTCCCAGTTTTTCGTACACCGCGGCGAGGTGGACATGGACCAGCATGTCTGTTTTTTTCAGCGACCGGGCCTTCTCGAGATGGGCAAGGGCCTCCCGGGGTTGCCCCGCCTTGAGGAGAACGATCCCCATGCCGTCCTGGGCGTCGAAGTCGGAGGGGTTCTCCCTGAGGATGGTCTCCAGTTCAGTTTTGGCCTCGTCGATTTTACCTGTCCTGTACAGGGCCATGGCCAGCTTGTTGCGGGTTGCGGCATCACCCGGATCCATATAGAGCAGCATCCGGTACTGCAGGACCTGCACCGAGTCGGGCAGCTTGGAGATATTGCCGTGCGCATGGGCGGATGTGGCCATGAACAGGGAGAGGGTAAGGGTTAAGAGCAGTTGTTTCATGGTATCTCCTTTGTATCAGAAAATCAGGGGTCAGGTGCCGGGGGACAGGACAGATATCCTGCCTGCGGCAGGATCATGATGGTCTTGACTGATTTTCATGCGGTGTTGTGGCTGCGGTCATGTCATTCTGCCAGGCAACCGGTCGGGAATCATCTTCCGGTCCGGCTCCGGTCAGGGGGAACAGCTTCAGATGATCGTGCGGATCGAGTCGACCAGGGTGGCGATACCGATCAATGTGATCAGGCCGGCACTGGCAATGGAAATCTTCCTGGCAAACCGCTTGGCGTCGAGGAACCTGGCCGCAAACTTGCCGGCGCTGACCACGGTGATGCCGATGGCGATCAGGACGATGGCCAGGCCGATGCTGAACAGGAGAATATAGGTCAGCCCCTCGCCCAGCTTGCCTGCTGCGGCAGCGGCAAGAAGGATGGCGATGGCCGCGGGGCAGGGGACCAGGCCTCCGGACAGGCCGAGCAGAAAGAGCCGCCAGTAGCTCACACGCTCACCAGGAGCGGCGACCGGGGCATGGCTGTGGTGATGGCCGTCACCATGCGCATGGTCTGCGGCATGTTCATGGTCGTGGTGGTCGTGATGGTGCCCTGCATGCCCATGGTGGCTGTGGTCATGGGCGTCATGGGCATGGTGTTCGTGGGTGTGGTCTCCATGCGTGTGGCCATGGTCTGTCCCGTGGTCATGATCGTGGCCGTGACCATGGGAATGGAAATGAAAGATATCCCGGCCGCGGATGCGCTGGATCAGCATGAGCAGTCCGACCACCAGGATGAGGACACCGGCGACCAGGCCCAGGTAGCCGTGCAGGGCATCTTCGCTCAATGTCATCCTGTCCGAGGCGATCTTGGCGGCGATGGCGAGGAGAATGACGCTGAAGGTATGGGTCAGGGTCACGACCAGGCCCAGGAGGAAGGCGTCCATCTTTCTGCCTCTGGAACCCACGAGGTAGGCTGCCACCACGGTCTTGCCATGGCCGGGTTCCAGGGCATGCATACCGCCGAGCAGGATCGCCGTCAGGTAATAAAAAATGTTGGCTTGCATGAGAGGGGTCCCCTTGTTTGAGCGTTCTTGGGAAGAGACGGGCGCCTCAGGCAACCGCCTGTCCTCACTCCACCCGCGGTCTCTGCCGCCTGGTGGGGCCACACATGGGCCTGCCGGCCCGGTGGCAGGGTTCAGATCAGGTTTTTCTTTTTCAGAAAGTCCTTTGCCACTGCCGCAAGATCGGCACTGGCAGCTTCCTGCTGCAGCTGGCGCAGGGTTTCCTGGGAGATCCTGCCGGCAAGCTTGTTGATCAGCCGATCCAGGATGGGGAACTTTTCAAGCACATCGGTGGAGGTGACGGCAGCGGCCAGGCTGCCATCGGCCGACTTCGCCAGGTCGGTGGGACCTGTGTAGCCGAAGGGCTTCAGCCAGACCAGGCCGTACTTTTCCAGGTAGGCCTGCCTGAGCAGGGCCCAGGTCTCCTGGGGCGTTGCCCCGGCCGTCCTGTTCAGCTCCCTTGCCGCCTCATCGATGTAGTTGAGGTAGATATTGGCCTTGCCTTCGCGAACCATCTTTCTCGCCGTGTCGAGATCAGGCGCCTTGACCAGGTTGACCGTGGTGCCGGTACGCTCGGTGATGTAGGTGGCAAGAAGTCTGCCCATCACCTGCTGATCGGCGGAACCGGTGACGGCCAGGTTGAGAATCCGACCGACACAGCTGTGTGCCTGGTGCACCATTGCCAGGACGAAAACAAGACCCAGCATGAAAAGTATCGAGTTTTTTGCTTTCATTCTTTTCTACCTCGTCAAAGCGTTTGCAAAGGACAACGAAACAGGATGACCGTTTCCGGCCGAGGGGCCTGAAAACAGGGACCATGCCCTGACCCGCGGGTACCGGGCTGCCCGCGTGACAGTCCACCGCTCTCGGCAACCGTCTGAAAAATACCGATACTTTGAGCTGCCTGCAAGGCGTCCGGACTACAGGTGTGAGGTCTTCGTTGCCAGATTTATTCCAGTCTCCCTTCAAAGATCGGTCCGAACAGGTCGTCAGCGTGCCGGACCCTGCTGTTCCGCCACCATCGGCGCCGGGCAGGAGCAGCCGGCCCGTGCCCGATCAGCGACAGAGGCATGATTGTTTCACCTGGCCCGGCTGGAGATACCAGCTCATCTGTCGACAGCCTGTCGCTCGCAGGCGACCTTGGCCGGATATGACATGGATTTCCGGTGGAAGTTGCTCGTCTTCACCGGGGTGATTTTTCCGGCTATTCGGAATGTTGTGGCGGCCAGGTCTTTTGCATGGGCAGAATACTGTCCCTGTGAAGGGCTGCTCCTTCTGAATTTAGCATAAAAGCAGGAAAAAATATAATATGAAAACACTTCCAATGCCGATTTTCTGCAAAACCTCTACTGGCGGGCATTGACAATCTTTCAGAAGAGGATGACTGCGCCTGGTAACACTTTTTTTGAAATAATATTAATCTGTCCGCCGGGTGAAAAAGGCTGCGCGGCAACAGTTTTTTTGTTTGCTTTCCTGAAAGCAGTATATATCATGGCTTTTGAAGATACAATGTGGGACCTGAAAAAAAGTGACCGGGTGTTTTCAGTTGCAATATTGCGACATGTGATTTTTCCGGGCATGGGGGGGAAACGATTATGGAACAGGCCGGCAGTGGAACGGAGGGTGGAAGGGCAGAAGAGCGCCACTCCGGCGGGGCGGGGCTGAACCCGCGGTAGAGGTGTGGAAATGCTGCTTCAGAGCCAGCCGAGTATCTGCCACCAGAGGTAATTGAGGGGCAGGAGCAGGAAGATGGTGATGACCGCCAGGACGATGCAGATCCGGCCGGCGTCGGCCAGGCGCTCCCCGGAGAGCTGCATACCGATGATGATGGGCGGCGCCTGGTAGGGAAAGAGCGGGGTCGAGAATCCCAGGACCTGCATCATGAGCACGGTCCTGACCGGCAGGCCCGTGGCGTGGGCGATTCCCTCGGAAAGGGGCGTGAAGACCGCAGGCACTCCCGGCAGGGTGGTGGCCACGCCGGTCACTGTGGACGCCAGGCTGACCGAGAGATAGCTGAGAAACGGTTGCCCTGCATCCAGGGGAAGCACGCTGATCAGTTTGCGGGCCAGGGTGTCGCCCAGGCCGGACTGGTTGATCATCGCACCCAGGCCGAGGATGCCGGCGACAAAGACCAGGGAGGCCCAGTTGATCTTCTGGTTGAACTGCTGCCTGCCAATGATGGCGATACCCGGCAGCATCAGGAAGACCGCGCCGGCAAGGGCTATCCAGGCCGGGGAGACGTGGTGGAGAAAGTCGGTCATCCAGAGGCCGAGCATGATGAAGAGCGACCAGGACAGGATCCGTTCGTCCCTGGTCACATCACCGGACAGGGTCAGTTCCGTGTGCGGCACCTTGCCGGGGGCATCGGGATAGAACCAGAGGATCAGGGCCACGATGATGGCAGCCTTGACCAGGCCAAGGACAGGAAAGTGGAGGAGCAGGTAGGAGCCATAGAGCAGGGAGACCTGGTACTGGGTCCCGGCCATGCCGACCAGGACCATGTTGGGCACATTGGCCGGCAGAATGCCGAAGGCGGGGATAAAGGATCCCAGGATGGTGGCCAGGATGACGCCGGTCCTGCCCCTGGATCCCCTCTTGAATCCGAAATGACCGGCAATGGCCTCGGCAATGGGTGTCAGCAGGACCACGCGTCCCATGGCCGAAGGCATGAGAAAACTGAACAGCACCCCTGCGGCGACCAGCCCGGTGATGATGCGGGCATACGAGCCGTCCAGACGTGATGCCGCCCTGGCGGCGACCCGCTGTCCCAGGCCGGTTTTCATGATGGCGACACCGATCACCAGACCACCGAAGATCAGCCAGACGGCGGTGGAGGTGAAGCCCGAGAAGACGGTTGCGGGCGCGGCCACGGAAAAGAGCATGGCGAGCACGAAAAAGAGCAGCGAGGTGATGTGTTCGGGAAGGATTCCGGTGGCCCAGAATCCGATGGTCAACATGGCCAGGGCGGCCACCCTGGTCTCTGCGGGGGCGAGGGCTGCCGGCGGCGAGGCAAGGAGGGCGATAGCACAGGTGGTGGTGAACAGGGCGCCGAGAAGGGTGTTGCTCTTCATCTTTTTTGACTGTCGGTGCAGGTAACAGTTCGCCGCTGTCGGCAACCGTTTCGGATTACCCGTGAGTTTGTAAAAGTTCATCTCCTTCCGGGAGCGGCCTTGCTGCGCCTCCCGTGCCCGGGTACAGGTACTACCTGTTGTCACGAAGGTCAATCAAAATGGTACGGGCCGGGTGCAGGGCCGGGAAGTTCCGGCAGGATCCGGCCGGCCTTCCGGCGCTGTTACTGATGTAAAAAATAATGATCAGGGCAATAAGAACTTGTGAAGAGTTCGCCAGGTGATGTATATACCTATGGATTGAGATCGCTGTTACGGGATTGTCATCGGCGTGGCCGGCTCAGGTCTGCCACGGATGTTGAATGATCTGTCGGCTCCAGGCGGCCGCAGCCTGTCTGGCCCGTTTTCTCCTGCCCCTTGCCTTTTTATGGAAACCATACAGAGCGAAACAGCAGAGCGCCGCAATGGTCAACAGCCGGAACCGAGCAGTCTCGGTGCCTTCCTGCAGGTTCTGTCACGCCACAGGACCGGGGTGATCCTCATCTTCCTGCTGGTGGCCGGTGGTGTTGCCGTCTATACCTTTGTTCAGACCCCTGTCTACGAGGTGGACTCCAGCGTGATGATCCGCTACGGCAGGGAGTATGTCTATCGTCCGGTCAACGATGTCGAGGCCGGTGAGGTCCAGCCCATGCGCTGGTACCATCCGGAGGAGATCATCAACACCGAGATCGAGATCCTGAGGAGCAAGGCCCTTATCCGTGATGTCATCAGGGAGGTGGGACTGGCAAAGCTGTATCCGAGACTGGCGGAAAAGTCCCTGGCCGCCGAGGCCCTGCTCACCATGGCCACGGACAGGTTTGCGAAAAAACTCGATGTCAGTCATGTCAAGAAGTCCAGTGTCATCGGCCTGACCTTCCTGCATCAGGATCCGCAGATCGCGGTGCAGGCCCTGCGGCGGCTGGTGGAGCTGTTCAAGGAGCGTCACCTGCAGGTCTTCAGGAATCCGCGTGCCGCCTTTCTCGAGCAGCAGGTTGCCGCCTCGCATGAGCGGTTGCTTGCGGCAGAGAAAAAGCTGCAGCAGTTCAAACGGGAAAACGGCATCTATGCGGCTGCCGACCAGAAGGCGCTGCTGGTGAGGCAGTATGTGGATCTCGAGACCAGGTTGCTGACCGGAAGGAACCGGGAACAGGCCCTGCAGCAGAAGGTCGCCTCCCTGGAAGGCAGTCTGCAATCTCTGCCCGAGGATGTGAGCATCTACAGTGAGGAGGGGCGGCTGAAGAAGGAGGGCGGAGCCATGCAGACCCTGCTCAACCTGCAGCTGCAGGAGCAGCAGCTGCTGGAGAAGTATACCGAGGACAACCGCAGGGTCAAGGCGGTGCGCAGGGAGATCGAGCTGGTCAACGACTTCCTGGCCACCCAGGAAGGCAACCGGCGCCGTACCACCCGGGTTGGCAGGAGTGTGGTCTATCAGCAGACGGAACGGGATCTGCTGGCCGCCCGGACCGAATTTGCCACTGCCAGGGCGGGCAACGAGGCCCTGGAGCACCGGCTGCAGGAACTGCGGCAGAAACTGGAGAAGCTTGACCAGGCGGAAATCGCTCTCAAGGATCTGCAGCGCGAGGTTGAGACCAGCGAGCGGAATTACCGGACCTTCCGGGACAAGCTTGACAACACCCGCATCGAGGATGCCATGGACCAGCAGAAGATGGTCAACGTGGTGGTTGTCGAGCAGCCCCTGGTGCCGATGAAACCGGCCCGGCCTGTGAAGCGGCTCAATCTCTTCATCGGACTGATTCTCGGCCTGACCTGTGGTGTGGCCTATGCCTTTGTGGCCGAATATCAGGGTGTGGGCGCCGCTGACCGTCGGCGGCAGGCGTTGTCTGCATAATCAGGATACTGTCATGGGTGGAACAACAGGTAAGGGGGGGCTTTCCGCAGTGCGGGCACTGGGTTTCTGGTTACTCTTTCTCCTGCTTGCCGGCTGCGGCAGCAGCGTACCGGTGGGGACTCCGCAGCCGATGTCGGCGCCCGGAGTTCTCGACAGGCCGGATGGCTCCATGGCCGCTGCCCGGCCGACCTACGTGATCCATGCCGGCGACCAGCTGGCGGTCAAGTTCTTCTACAATCCGGAGCTCAACGAGGATGTGACCGTACGCCCGGACGGCCGCATCGCCCTGCAGCTCGCGCACGAGATCATGGCCGCCGGCCTGACCACCACCGAGCTGGTCGACGTCCTGACCGCCAGGTATGCTCCCCATATCCGCGATCCCGAGATCACGGTGATCGTCAAGAGCTTTGAGGCCCAGAAGGTCTTTGTCGACGGGCAGGTCACAAAACCGGGCATGGTGAGGCTCACCGGGCCCATGACCATCCTCCAGTCCATCGCCAGCGCCGGCGGCCTGAAAGACAGTGCCCGCGATTCCGAGATCCTGGTCATCCGCCGCAACGCGCTCAAGAAGCCCTTTGTGATCCGGGTCGATCTGGCCCGGGCCATGAGCGGCCTGGACATGAGTCAGGATATCCTGCTGCAGCCCTATGACATCGTCTATGTGCCCAAGTCCCTCATCGCCAACATCAACACCTGGGTCGATCTCTACCTGCGCAGGAACGTGCCCATCAATATCGGCATGTACTACGATCTGAACAGCACCTACTAGAGGGCAGCAGGGTCGACCTGCGTCAATGTAAAAGTATCATTATTTTCAGGTGGTTGCCGATAGCGGTGAACTATTGCACGTCAATTCAACCGGACCTGGAGAATCGTGGGACAGGAAATCGACATCGTCAAGATCCTCTATGCCGCCATCGATGATCTCAACCTCCAGCTTCCGCCGGAGCAGCAGCTCGAGAAGTCGACGGCCACTGTCCTGTTCGGTGACGGCGGCCGGCTCGATTCCCTGGGCCTGGTCACCTTCATCGTCGCTGCCGAGCAGAAACTGACCGAGAGCGCCGGCATCTCCCTGACCCTGGCCGATGAAAAGGCCATGTCGCGCCGGAACAGTCCCTTTCGCACCGTCGGCACCCTGGCCGCCTACATAGGTGAGCGACTGGCGGAAGGTGAGAATGAGTAGGGAACGGGTCATCCTGATCACCGGCACCCGCAAGGGCATCGGCCGTCACCTGGTCGATCACTACCTCAGCCGGGGTTTTGCCGTGTTCGGCTGCTCCCGGGGCCCCATGCAGGATCCTCCTGCCGGCTACCGCCATTTCTGTCTCGATGTCGCCGACGAGGCAGGCGCCAGGCAGATGTTTGGCGCCATCCGCGCGGACCACGGCCGGCTCGACGTTCTCGTCAACAATGCCGGCATCGCCTCCATGAATCATATCCTTCTCACTCCCCTGTCCACGGTCCGCAGGATTCTGGAGACCAACGTGGTCGGCACCATGCTCTTCTGCCGGGAGGCGGCCAAGCTGATGCAGGGTGAGCGCAGCGGCAGGATCGTCAACTTCGCCACCGTGGCCACGCCGCTGAAACTCGAGGGCGAGGCCATCTACGCGGCCTCCAAGGCAGCGGTGGTTTCGCTCACCGAGGTCCTGGCCCGGGAACTGGCGCCGCTGGGGATCACGGTCAATGCCGTCGGCCCGACCCCGGTGGCCACCGACCTGATCCGCTCGGTGCCCCGGGAAAAGATGGATGCGCTTCTTGCCCGTCAGGCCATCCGCCGGTTCGGTGAATTCCGGGACATCACCAATGTGATCGATTTCTTCATCCGTCCGGAGAGTGATTTTGTCACCGGCCAGGTCCTCTATCTCGGCGGGGTGTGAGGCAATGGTCATCGATTTCCTGCGCCAGGTCTTTGCCGAGAGGCCTCAGCGGACCGCTGTCGTCTGGCATGAGCGGCAATACTCCTACGCCCATCTCCTCTCCCGCCTTGACCACTGGCGGACGCGGCTGGCGCGCGAAAAGGTGGCCCCCGGCAGCGTGACGGTCCTGGAGGCCGATTTTTCGCCCGAGGCCATTGCCCTGCTGCTTGCCCTCATCGAGCACGGCACCATTGTCGTCCCCCTGACCCCGGCCGTGGAGACCAGGAAGGAGGAGTTCATCGAAACCGCCCGCGGCGAGGTGGGATTCAGGGTCGATGGCGCCGACGAGGTCCAGGTGTGTCGCCCTGCCTTCGTCTCCGACCATCCACTCTATGACGAGCTGCGCCGGCGCGGTCATCCCGGCCTGGTCCTGTTTTCCTCCGGCACCACCGGCAGGAGCAAGGCCATTGTCCACGATGTCAGTCATCTGCTGCGCAAATACACCACCCGGCGGCACGACTTCACCACCCTGGCCTTTCTCCTCTTCGACCATATCGCAGGCATCGATACCCTGTTCTATGTGCTCGCCAACGGCTCCTGCCTGGTCACGGTGCCGGACCGCTCGCCGGACACCGTCTGTCGGGCCGTGGAACGATACCGGGTCGAGGTGCTGCCGGTGTCGGCCACCTTCCTCCATCTCCTGCTCCTCAGCGGCGCCCATGAACGCTATGATCTGAGCTCGCTCAGGTATATCGCCTACGGTTCCGAGGTGATGCCGGAATCGACCCTGAAGCGGTGCGCCGAACTCTTCCCCGGTGTCACCATTCTCCAGAAGTACGGCACCACCGAGGTGGGAACCCTGCGGTCGAAATCCGAAAGCTCCGATTCCCCCTGGGTGAAGATCGGCGGCGAGGGATTCCGGACCAGGGTGGTGGACGGGATCCTCCAGATCAAGGCCCACTCGGCCATGCTGGGCTATCTCAACGCGCCCAGTCCATTCACCGAGGACGGCTGGTTCATCACCGGCGACCGGGTCGAGGTGAGGGGCGAATACATGCGGATTCACGGCCGCGACTCGGACCTCATCAATGTCGGCGGCGAGAAGGTCTTTCCCACCGAGGTCGAGGACCTGATCCTGCAGCTCGACAACGTGGCCGATGTCACCGTCTATGGCGAGGCCAATCCCATCACCGGCAACATTGTCTGTGCCGACGTGAGCCTCGTCAGACCCGAGAACGAACAGGAGTTCGTTGCCCGGCTCAAGCGGTTCTGCCGGGAGCACCTGCAGCCCTACAAGGTCCCCATCAGGGTCAGTATCGTTGACAGGCACCGGTTCAGTCAGCGTTTCAAGAAGCTCCGGCGCAGGCAGGACTGAGCTGTCCGCTCTGCCCTGTGCCAGCCTGAGTCTCCAGCTTTTTTTGCCGTTTCCATGGTCACTGTCCGCAAAGCCACCCTGGATCTCTTCGACCAGATCCATCCCCTGCTGCTCCATTTCCGGGACGCGCGTCTGGACCGCGACCAGTGGCGCCGGCTCCTTTCCCGCCGCTGGTCCCGCCATCATGACCATTGCGGCTACGTGCTCATGAAGGAGGGCCGGGTTGTCGGTTTTCTCGGCACCCTGTTCTTTGAACGGACCATGGACGGGACAGAGCACCGGTTCTGCGATCTGTTCTGCTGGATCGTCCCCCCGGAGCATCGCCACCACAGTCTTCTTCTCCTCTTCCCGGTACTGAAATTGCAAAACACCACGGTGATGAGCCTGACGCCCTCGCAGGAGGCCTCCGTGATCCTGGCAAAGTTCGGGTTCAGGGTTCTGGAGACGCACCGGGTCATCCTGCCGCTCTTCCCCCTGCCGGTCCGATGCCGGGGCGTGCGCCTGGTCCGGGAACCCGAAGAGGTCCGCAGGCGTCTCCACGGGCAGGACCTGGTCCTGTTGCAGGATCATGAGCA
>Ga0256833_1000164_pt1 | contig 52502 bp, 63 predicted proteins | sample 356284metaG_FD_190535 | JGI IMG/M metagenome (GOLD analysis project Ga0256833, IMG submission 190535) | Hydrothermal vent microbial communities from Mid Atlantic Ridge, Atlantic Ocean - 356-284 | ecosystem: Environmental > Aquatic > Marine > Hydrothermal vents | place: Atlantic Ocean: Mid... | reverse complement strand
TTGTATTAGCTCATCTACATTTACCGGTTTTTTCGGCATTCCCATACAAATTAACCATACTTAGTTTATTAACTAAAGTCAATAGAGTTAATTTCATTAACAAAATTTGTAAACTCTTCAATAGCTTTAGGGTCGTGCATTTCAAGAACTCCTTTACCTTCGGAGAGGCTTTTTCGGTATACCACCCTTTGAAAGAGTTTGGAGTTTAGGGAGATAAATTGGAATTCCTTTTGAAGGTCGCTAAAGGCTTGAAGTGTATCATCAGAGATGGTAGAGCGGATAACCTGATTTAAAACCACTAAAGGCTTGGGATTTAAGTTATGGACCATATCCAGTTGTTCATAAATTTCTTTTACCACTTTAAGGGTGTCCTCTAAAGTCCAAACATCGTAAGGAGATGGTAAAACCGGGACTATCAATTTCCCAAAGTAGGAAGCTACTATGGAACTTCTAAAGGTTTGAGTATCTTTAGCTCCTACATCTATAATCACTGCATCAAAATCGGAAAAGTCTTCTATCTGTTTATGGATAACTGGTTTAGGAATTAACACTCCTGTTATGTCCTTTTTTCCATTTTGACGCCTTAACTCTACAAAGCCAAGAGCGTTAGCTTGAAGGTCAGTATCTATCAATAAAACTTTTTTTCCCTCTAAGGCTTTAGCTACTGCCAAGTTAACCGCTAAAGTGGACTTTCCAACCCCTCCCTTTATGTTGGCTATAACCAAAACTTCCATTTGTTAGCTAATTTACCACATATTTTAGATTTTGCAATATAGACTAACAAACATAAGTTAACTTAGTTAGTCTAATAGCGATAAAATGAAAAAGAAAAAAGGACTTAAATAGGAGGCTAAATGAGGGTGTTGGTGATAAATTCCAAAGGAGGCTCGGGAAAAACAACTTTTGCATTAAATGTGGCGGTTCCGCTTTTGCTATCTAAAGGGGCATCAAAAGTCAATTACATAGATGTGGATGTAGCCAATAGAGAGGGGCTAAATATACACTCAGGAGCTATAGAAGTTCACCTTTGGAAACCAGAAGACCTTAAAGAAAGGAGAATTCCCAAATGGAGTGTAATAGATGTAGGAGGAAACCTAAATGCCCTTCAAACTTTGGATATTTTGGATAAAACGGAAAAACTTAGAAGGATAGACCTTGTAACTATTCCTTTAGCTAAAGGAGAACAAGATGCCTATAACGCCTTAGAGGTTTATAAGCAACTAAAGGAGTTCGGTTACAGCGGGAAGGTTCTTTTTGTTCTCTCCCAAGTGGTGGATTGGGAGCGTTATAAGAAAGAATTTTTCGAATTTTTTGGTTTTGCCCACTTTAAGGGTGTTATTAGCGAGATTGAAGAAGCAGATAGGAACCTCTTTTTAATGCCTTATTCAAATGAGCTTAGGAGGATAAAAGCTTTGTATGGAAAGACCGTATACGATTTTTTAGCTGAAAACCTTCCCCGCTTAAAGGAATATACAAACCAACTCTATGAACTTGAGGACCAGTTGGATGAAGCGGAAGGAGAAAGAGTTAAAGAGTTAGAAGAAAAATACGAACTGCTTAGTGACCTCATTTATACAACAAAAGTGCTAAAAGGACTTTGGGAGAGGAGGATAAAACCTCAAATGGATACTCTTTAGTATTTTTTGAAGGAAATAAAGGATTAAAGTGAAGGTCCACCAAACTTCCTATTGTTTTTGGGGTTTAACCAATTTTTCACTTCATTTTTTGCATGCCGTAGAAGTTGAGAATTTTGTTTTTGTTGCTCCAAGTGTTTAATATAATCCTTCAAAAGAGGTTTTAATTTTAGTTCTAAGGAAGGTACAGAAACAATTATGCTACCTAAAGAGGATACTAATAGTTTACCATTTATAGATACTACAACTTTAACCCCTGACAGAAGTTTGGAAGCTTCTTCGAATAAACTTGTGCTTCCAGAAGTAGTTGCTTTTTTTAAGCGAGTTTTAACTAATAAAACTATATATTTTAAAAATAAATCGAAGTTATTGGTGCTATTTTTATCTATCAGGCTAAATAACCAATCTTTTAGATCCTTTTCTCCAGAAAAAGTTATTCCACTTAAATTTTGTTTTAATTTTTTTGATTTTTGATTTGTTTTTTCTTCTTTAAAACAATCTAATAAAAAACGAGCGTAATTTTCACCTTTGAAACTTAATTCTCCTTTAAAAAGTTCACCAACTACCAAAATATGAGGAACTAAGTCAAGGTTCTGAATTTCTTGAAAGTAAAAATCTAAATCAGAAAATTTGTTCATTTCTTTTTTACAGGCTTCTGATAAAAGTTTTTGTTTATCTATAGCTTTAAATTCTAAAAGAGTAAATTTACCTTCTCTACTAAAGAGTGCATCGCCCAGATATTGTTCTTCAAAACCTGATAACAAGGTTAAAGCACCTTCTTCTTGTAAAACATCAAAAATGTAACATTCTACCATTTTTTCATGAAACTTTTCCTTCATTTGAAATGAAATATTAAATATGATAGATATTATTTGCAATATTAAATTTCTTAAAATACACTAGGTGAAAAATTAGATAAAGAAATTTTGTATATTATACTATTATGGTTAGTTTGCCCTATTTCTATTTCATTTTTTTCGCCTAATATATTTTTTTTAATATATGTTACGTAATATAATTATTAATAACTAATGCTTTTTGAAAATATAAATATTAAAGATTTATTAAAAAAAGGATATAAAATTTATTATTACAATAGGTGGTTTTATGCACACAAAAGAAGACAAATCAATCCTTTAGAAGGAAAAATTTTATTATTGAATAATACTATTTCAGATTTTAGAGTAATTTTACTGCTTTTTGATAAAATCATTTTCCCTATAGAACATATATTGAGTTTAATTCATAAAAATGAAATTATAGTTCTTCAAAAGTTATTTAATAATAATTTTGTTAAAAATCTTATAGAGAATGGTTTAATTATATTTTCTATATGGTATACCGATGAATTATTATCACCGGAGTATTTTATAGAAATTAATAAAGAATATTTAACAGCTAGCGGTTGGTCATTAAAAGGTGATTGGTATAATCCAATTCCCAAATTTCCTATAAATAGTGAAAAATTATATGTTTATAAACGACAAGTTTCTAAGCAGAGTAAAGATTTTAGAAATTTCTATATTCAAGCATTAGAATTTCTTAGTGAAACTAAACAGCTAAAAATTAATAAAGCGAGGTTAAAAGAAATAGAAAAAGCTATAGAGAATGGGGAATGGACTATAAAAACTACTGATGCTTATATTCCATTTTCCATGGAAAAGTTCTATTATGATATACAAATAAAAGAGGAATTTAAATACTGGAAAAAAGAAGAAATAAAATTATCTTTAGAGTTAGCCAAATCAGCTTATTATAAGGCAGGAGAAACAGGTAATGGAGGCTCTATTTTTCTGCCATTAGATTTGGAAGATGAAATTGTGGTAAATAGGACTACTTATAATGAAGAAATCTATGCTTTTTTATTATCTCCTTTTTTTCTTAAAAAAATAATAATATCTATTTTAGATATAGATCCTTTTCTTTTAGAAAGGATAACTCTAGAAAAACTACTACTTTTACGCAAGGAACATTGCTTTAAAGAATTGCAGAATTTTTTCATCTGCTTAATTAAAAAAATTAGCGAATTAATTAAATCTGAAAATTATATAGAAGCTTTTCCTTTTTTAAAGGAAAAAATAGATAAAGAAGAGTTAATTAAGAAAATTCTAGAAGTTAAAAATTATATTATATACAAAATTTATAAAAAAGGAAAAATTTTAAGCTTAATTTTATATATTATAAATTTGTTATTAAAAATAATGTATAACCAAGATTTTAGCGAGATAAAGAAATTTATAGAATCTGGTATTCCAGAAACTGGTGCTTTACAATGTTATTATGATACTGAAATAATAGAGTTAAATTTTAAATGTTTAAAGTATATAAAAAAAATTTTAAATAGAGATTAAATTACTAGAGATGAATTTATAGAAAATTTGCGGACTGAAACTCTATGTAGTAGATTTGGCCTTCGTATTCTTTTAAAAGGTCTGTTTCTCTTTCAAAGAGCTTAGAGAGTTTTTACATCCAAAAACTTAACCTTTTGTGGGTCTACTGATATTCCAATAAGGTTTAGAAATTGTGTCGGTAGGTCTTTTAATAATTTCCTTAGGGGTATGTCGTAGGTCTTTCCTTGCTTAGGAGTTTTCCCTTTGCTTTTTGGGTCCATTCTTAAAGTTTAGAGATTAGCCCATAGTTCGGAAACCCTTACCAGTTAAAGCTTTGAAGACTTTTTTAGTTTAAAAGTATTGAAATATCGAAACCTGAGAAAATTTTCTATTTTTTAAAGATTTTTTTTTACAATGAAAACTATGGAAATTTGTATTTTAGTGATAGTTTAAATCTTGATGAATTATTTCCGTGCTGTAGGGGAACCTTTTCTTGGGAACTTAAAATTTTACGAGGAAGACTTAGGTATCGTAAAAATACCCCTTAAATATTTCGATGGAGTTGCATCTTCCGATGCAACTAGTATTTTTGATGGGTTAGAAGAGAATTATATAGGAGAACCTTTAACTTTAGAGTGGTTTGGTATATTAAGTTTAGGTAGATTTTCAAAAAAATCTAAAGAGCCTTTTGACTTTCATTTAAATTTTAATACCTCGGCAGAGAACTTTTTAGGGGATAGTTTGTATAGTAACGATAAATTTAGATATGATAATTTTGTAGATTGTGCTTATTTTCTTTTTGCAGAAGGAAAAACAGGTGGTAGATTAATAGCCAGATTAGCTCAAGGTGCTCGTAGGTTTGCAGCAGCTTATTATAAGGCTCTATTAATAGAATCTGCTTTAAAATTATTAGTTCCATGTAGATTGAGAATTTTTAAATTAGATATAGAGAAAACTGAAGAATTTATAAATGAATTGGAAACGCAATTAAATATGCGAAAAAATATAGCAAAGAAGTTAATGAATTTATTTTCGGAATATAGACAAAGAGATACCTACTGCAATATGAAAAAAAAGTTAATGCTTTTAAAAAGATTTTTAGAACATCAAAAGATGTTAGAACCTGTTTTTGACAATATTAAAAATATTCTTTTAGACGAAGCTACACCAGAGGATTTTGAAAAAATTTTTGAAATTGTTAATGATTTTTACACTAAAAAAATAAGGACAGAACTGTTAGAGATGAATATTGGTTTTTAAAAATGCTTTTTGTTTTTTTTAGTAAAACCTTAGAAAATTACTTTTAAATGCTCCCTAAAGAGGAAAAGAATTTAGCTTATTCCATTTCCCACTTTAGGGAGGCTCTTAATAAATACCTTTCCATCAAAAGGAATACACTTTCTCCTAAATCCCTTAAGGTGTATCGGGAGAAATTGGAACACTTAGAAGATTTCTTTTGGAGAGAGCAAAACTATTCCTTGGATTTTGATCTTAAACGAGCCATTAAATTTGTTGAATACCTTAAAAAGCAAGGGTTATCACATAGAACCATTAAACATGTGCTTACCATCGTTCGCAACTTTATCCTCGAAAGCGGAGGAACCTTTCCCGAGATTAGGAAATTCTTCCGCTATAAGGTGGAAAATGTCCCTAAATACCTTACCGAGCTTCAGGAAAAGGCTTTACTCCAAGAAACTGATAAATACCATTACCGCTTCCACATTCGTCTTATGCTCCACGCCGGCCTTAGAATTTCCGAGGTTTTGTCTCTCAACAGAGAAAGCTTTGAAGAGCATAACGGTTTTCTTTTCGTTCGAGTTAAAGGTAAAGGGAATAAAGAACGGGTGGTTCCCATTATCTCTAAAGAAACTACAGATATGATTAGAAGGCTCATTTTAGCTATGTATCGGCTTAAAACCCTAACTTTCAATATAGGAGCAAGGGGAAAACCTATAACTCCTCAAGCTATTAACTACCATTTGGAAGTTATTGGCAAAGAGTTAGGGTTTAAGGTAACCCCTCATATGCTTAGGCATTCTTTCGCGACAAGACTAAGGGAAAAAGGTGTAGATTTGGAGTTAATCCAAAAGTGGTTAGGTCATAGTTCCCTTCAAACAACACTCATCTATGCTAAAACTACCGCTAAGTTTGAGTTGGAGGTTTTGGAAAATCTTCTCGGATAGTTTTTCTCTCTAAAATTTCCCAGCTACCATTAAATGGTTTAAGTTCTAAATTGAATTTGGAGTTGTCAAATAGGTAGACTGCTTTGATTAGTTTGTCTTTAACTTTAAGGTCAAAAAGGTCAAGTTCATCTGCTAATAAGTCTTGGAATTTTAGAACTACAAAAGGTCTATAAGGTTTTGCAAAGGCTATAGGGTGAACGCCCGTAAAGTAATCCACTTCGTCCTCCTTAAAGTTCAAGTCAGGGAATAATTCATTTAACTTCTCCGTCAAAATTGTATTAATCTCTTTAGCGGGAACCGCTATTAGGTTTTCCTTTTCAAGGTAGATGTAAGAAGTTTTAGGAATTAACTTCTTGAGTAGTTCTTTAATATCAGTTTCCCATAAATAACCCTTAAAGGTCTCCCAAAGCTCTTTTAGCGTTACTTCTCTATCTGCACTTTTAACAATTTTCCAAATTTTAGGGTCGGTAATTTCCCTAATACCAAATTTTTCTTTTAACTCTTGAAGAGTTAATTTGTTAACCACTTCCTGCTTGGCTCCCGTTGAGACCCAAGTTCCTTTATCGGTTTGGGTGTAAAGTTTTATCTTTCCAATATCGTGTAGAAGTCCCGCTAAATAAACATCCTTTACATTTTCCGCTTTGGCTTTTTCGGTTGCTAAGGAAGCTACCGCCAAAGAATGCTTTAATAAACCGTTTTCTCCGCTCTCATGATGGTATAAACTTGCCGGTCTGGGATTGGCAAGCAAAACTTTTATAACATTCAAGATATCCTTGTCCTTAAATTTAGCTAACTTCCAAGCCTTTAAATTTAACTTTAGCCATTCTAAAGACTTTAAGCTCTTCCAAACTACAAAAAGCAGGGTGATAGTTAGTAAAGCTAAGAAACCGATTAAGGTTTTATGGATTATGCCTATAAGGATACCTAAAACGATTAACCATTTAGCAAAAGAGGCGGTAATAAGGTTGCCTAAAAATTTAAAACCTTCTCCCCTTGGTGTATTTAAAACCTTTAGAAGTAGATTTAAGTCCCCTTCATACCCGTAGCTGTTTATAAGTTTGGATTTGAACTTGTAAACCTGAATGGAACTTTCAACAGCTGTTTTATAAAACTTCTCTCCTTCCGGAAATAATTTGTATGCTTGCAAGGCGGAATTATAAACCTCTTTGGAATAACTGTAAGGGTTTTTCCAAACTCTGTAGATTTGAAAACTTACTAAGGTAAGTAATAAAACTAAGAAACCTGAAATAAGTTTAACGGCTAAGCTACCCTCACCTTGAGGGGTGTAAATATCATAGTGATGTTCTGCCATAGAGCTTGGATTATTAGGGAGATTGAATTTTTCAATTTAGAAGAGGCAAACGCCACAACCTAAGGAGTGCGGTCTCGGGGAGAAAACCTGCCCTCGCCTGAAAGAAAGAAAATACCCGAGCAGAGGCGAGGGCATAAGCGAAGGCAAGCCCTCTCCCCGAGACCGCCATATCAACCAACCGGGGATGGACAAAGCCCCGGTTAGTTATTTATTACACATATTTATCGTTTTTGTGTCAATAACTGTTTCTCCTGCTTTGGTAATTATTTGAAGGTGGCATCTATTTTCATCTAAAGCTTTGCATTCTATTGTGTAGCCTGCTAAGTTGAAAGAAGCTTTTCCATAGGCTTGACAATTGGGGATTAATTGGGCTAAAGCGGAACCCCCTATAGCGGGTTTGGGAGTCAGTTGGGTATCTTGGGCTTTAACAACTTTGCCATTACAAACTTTCAAAGTTTCTTGGCGGGTTAAGGGACCGTTAACAAATTTTCTAATAAGTACTTGAACACAATTTCCTTCAATTTCTGTAGGCGTAGCCATAACTAAAACTCCGCCACCGGTAGCTTGAAAGGGTTTCTTAGTTTTTGCTACATAAAGGGCTATTTCTTCAAAGGAACTAAAGGCTGTTGGAGTTGTAGATGTATCCAATTGAACTTCTGTTTGTGGTTGAAAAGTATTGAAGGAAACCTCTTTAGGTTTTTTATTTTTTAGCGAAGGGTCTATTTTGTATAGAGCGTGGAATTTTGCGGTTCCCTCAAAATATTTGACAAACCAAACTTTAACTTTGAAGCTTTTGTCTCCGTCGTAGCAATAATAAAAACCGCTAATTTCTTTTTGAACTTGAGCATCGTAGTTCTTTCCAGCTGCACCTTCTTCTATAAAGACCTTTTTAAACCACTGTTCAAAGGGAATATTGTCTTTATAGAATTCTCCATTTAGAGTATACTTACAGTAAAGATAAGTAGCTATTAAATTTCCAAAGTTTCCCAAAGAATTTACTTCCCTATCGATAAACCAATCTGAATTACAATAACCATATTTATTACAAGTGGTGTATTTCAATTCACTTAAAGAATGCTTAGGAATGTTTATGAGAGTATTATCCAATCTATAGTCCATTTTTGTAGGTTTATGTTTAATAATAAAGCCGATATAGTTCCAACCAGCAGTATATCTAAACCCAGTTCCTACTATATAACCTCTATATTCATAGAGGTTTTCTCCATTGGGAAGTTTACAAACAACATATCTATCCTTGGGATTGTATTGAAGGTCTCCTGCATATTTTGCTTCTCCATCTTTAGTTAAAAGTTTGTTGCAAACTTCATCGCCAAAAGAATCTTTATAGCAATAATAGGGAGTACCTCCCTTCTGGAGGCACCAAGCATTTAAATTAATTTGGTCATTTTTAAAATCCATAAGCACGAATGTTTCTGTCGGACTTAAATCAAAATATTCGGCTTTACTTTCTTTTAGAAATTCTTTAATAGAATTAATTTTTGAGAGCTTGTTATTAGATATTGTTTGTTGAGGAATAGCTGTAGCACAAGAAAATAGCATAATAGAGGGGGATAAAATGGCGAGGGTTTTTAATTTCCTCATTTTGACCCTCCTTTTTATTTTTGGAGCGGGAGAATTATCTCCCGCTCTCGCCTTTAGGGGGACATATTTTTAGCTTTATTTTATTAGCTGGCAATTCAAATTGTTTTCCTTCCAAGTGTATTTTTACTATTCCTTTAGATACTTTAATGCATTTGTTTGTTTCTAAACTTATTCCATTCAGATTTACCTTAACTTTTTTAAATATGGTGCTAAAGACTACACCTAAAGCAAAACCACCTAAAAATACACTCAAAATAAAAAATGTTGTAAATTTTTTGGGTTTGATATGCAGATTATTGTTAATAAACTCTACTTGGGAGTTAATATCTTCTAAAAGTCTGTTCACTACTGTAAGTTCCTTACGAAGCTTGGAGATTTTGTCTAAAGCTTCATCGGGTGCAATCCACTTTTGGAGGGTTTGATTTAATTCTGAAATTCTTTGCGAAACTTCGGTAAGTTCATTTTTAAGCTCTACAAACTTAGGTGCGGATAATTCGTTTTCCAAATCCTTCTTAAGCTTTTTAAGAATTTCTTTAGTTGTAATTAACTCTTTAAGGAACTCTTCGAAATCTACCATTAGGTGGTTATTGAATTTGAAAGACAGGTTTCGTTCTAAAAAATGGACTTATGCGCAAATGGATTTTAGGGTTGTCACTAATTGGAAGTATAGCTTTCGCGGAAAATATTTGTGGGAATATTAAAGAAGTATTGGAAAAACATGCTCCCTTAAAGGGTTTGCCTTATAAGGTTGTATCAACCCGTTCAATAGAAGGATTATGCGAAGTAGTTATAGAAATCAAGGACCAATTAATTCCTCTTTATACAAATGGCAAACTTCTTATTTCGGGAGAGGCATGGATTAATAAAAAACCTATAACTCAAAGCTTTCTTAATAAGTTAAGGAAGGAAATTTATCAAACTCAACTCAGAAAGTTAGATAATTACACCGTAGCGGTATACAATCCAAAGGGTCAAAAAGTGGTTTATTTCGTAGCGGACCCGGAATGTCCTTACAGCAATTGGGTTAAAGAAAAAGTAAAACGCCTTGCAGATAGCGAAAATGCAACTGTTAAGTTAGTATTTTTACCGCTTCCCTTCCATAAGGGGTCGGCTAAGAAGGTTGAAGCTTTTATTTGCGGTAGGAAAAACTTTAAGGATTACCTTGAAGGAAACTATGGAAATGCTACCTGCCAAAAAGGGAAGCAGTATGTTAAGAATATCTTTAAGGACCTACCTTTTTTAAAGGCTACTCCAACTTTTCTTATACCTAAAAAGGATAATTTTGAGGTTGTTGTAGGGACAAATTTGGAACGCTTAAAGCAGGATTTGGAAAATCCAAACTAATTTAATTATATTCATTTTTTTCTTTCAAATATCTAAAGTCAAAATGAAAAAATTAAGCAAAGTTTAAAAGGAGGGTAGTCAGCAGGTTATTGATTTTCAATGCTTTGGAAAGCATAAAGCTTAAAAGTTATAGGTGAGTTTTTCATTTTGAAGGCAAAAAATGAAAATACTTATAAAGAAGTAAAGGGATTTCAAGCTAGGTATTTTTTTCATTTTTCTCCTATCAAAATGAAATTGGACTTCTACTTTAGACCTATAAATGTATGATTAAGAAAATTAGGGATTTGAAAAATTGGATTTGGCTACTAAGCTTGATAGCTATCAATCCGGTTTTTGCCTACGATACGGGACACTCCACCTATATGCAGGAAGTTTGGAACAAAGCTGTTGACTTTCTTCAGGGGATGGGTGGAATGGTATTGGCCCTTTTAGTGGCCGGTATGGGATTATACATACTTGTCTCCAGAGGACAATTGGTTTGGGGCTTGGGAATGATGCTGATAGGTGTAATTATTTACACTCTTCCCAACATAGTTCAGGGAATGGGATTTACTTTCTAAAGGTCAAATGGCAAAGTCTTTAATAGCGTCCTTAGTATCTTTTTGCTTAACTTTAGCATTCCTCTTTATGAATTCAAAACCAGATATTCCTAATTGTTTTCCCTATTTAGAAACGGTGTTTAAACTGCAAAAGGAATACACAAAGAAATTGGTTAACCTTCGAGGTAATTCAAATGTAGTAAAAGAGTTAGATAGGCGTCTCGGGGAGTTAAATTGGAAAATAAAAACTTATAAAGGGTTTTTAATAGATTGCTCTTTTTGTGTGGGATGCAAAAAAGAACGTTTGCAATAATTTTATTTTTGATTTTGATTTCTCCATTTTTTTGGATTAAAAGGCACTTAGAATTTGTAATAAATACTTCTCCATCAATACATCAAAAGTATCTCTTGGTTCTAAAAGGTTCGAATAAAGTTAAAAAAGGGGATTTAATAGTTTTTCCCTTCAAAGGTTCGGATATAGCTCCTAAGGGTCTAAGGTTTATAAAAAGGGTTGTTTGCGGTCCCGGGGATTTCTTAGAAGTTAAAGGAAGGAATTTCTATTGCAATGGAAAATTCTTAGGAAGAGCTTTGGAATATACCTGCAAGACCCACAAAAAGGTTGATGCTTTCCAATTTAGGGGGATAATCCCAAAAGGGAAATACTTTGTTATGGGAGAGGACATCTGTTCTTATGATAGCAGGTATTGGGGTTTTGTGGATGAAAAGAACATAGAAGGAAAAGTTTTATGGGCTTTTGGCAAAGTTGAAAGCGAAAACGGTCCCTAAAAAAGTTCTTTATGCGAAAACTTTTACCTTTGTTGGTTTTGATAGGTGTTTTAATTTTTTCCAATAATTCCTTTACTAAATGTTTAGCAAATCCATCAACAGCATTAAGAATTTGGCTTGAAAGTATTATGACAATTTACAATGTTTTTCCAATTCGGATAGCAAACGTCCCTATAGGTCCTTCGTTCGGTTTACCCGATTACTCGGATGTAAGTTCACCGATATGCATTTGTAAAGACCCATTACCTCGAGTAGGAATAACAGTTTCTTTATGGGAACCTATAGCCTTTGTGGAAGTTGTAAAGGACCCCTTTTGCTTTCCTTCTTTAGGAGTTCAGTTAGACTTAGCGGGTAGGTTTAAAGTAAACCAATACGGAAGGTCTACGGGGATTAAAGGTGAAGAGGAATATACTTACGATGCCCATTGGGTGAAAGCTCACCCTTTTGCTTGGTTAAACATCCTTTCAGACTTTGCATGTTTACAGTTTGAAGGGGTTGATATAGGCTATATAACAGAACTTGACCCACTTTGGCATAACGATATTTGGGCATCTATTTTGGAACCGGAAGCTCTTTTAGTTGCAAATCCTTTAGCCCAAATGGCTTGCGTAACTGACTCTATTACTGCGAATGTGTCGGATTTTCCGTTAGATATGCTTTGGTGGTGTCAAGGTTCTTGGAGTGGGACCTACCCTATGACAAAACACTCTCAAGCTACAAATCCTTTAACATCTCAAGGAGCTGTAGTTGGACATTTAATAATGAAGATGCATAGGCAACTTCTTTTGTGGGGTTCTATTGGAAGGGGAGCGCTCTGCGGAATGTATCCCCTACCTCTTTGGATAAAATCTCAATACACCCTCTATCCACTTTATCCATTTCTTTTTCCTAAACGGTTTGCTATTGGAAAAAGCAACTTTCTATGGGGTATAGGACATAATGCACCATTCCTTAATCAAGGAAATAGTGTCTGGCAAATATATCGAAAGAGGGATTGTTGCGCTTTTTAATTTGAAAACCCTTTTTTCCTTTAACCTCAGCCCATATGCGTGCTGATAGATTTCTTAACGAATTTAGGCAAGCTTTAAGGGAGAGTTTCTTTTTAAAACTTGTTCTCTTAATAACTATATCGGTAGTTATAGCCCAATTTGCAATTGTAATTTTTCTCTGGACGCATCAAAAGATAATTTTAGTTCCTACTGCTAAGTTTACAAAGGAAGTAATTTTGACAGCTAATTCGGCTGACCCTGAGTATACAAGGATTTTTATAAGGGATTTTTTAAAACTTTATACAACCTATACTCCTAAAGATGTGGATTACCGGTTAAAGGAAGCACTTTTTTATATCTCACCGAGATTTTATCATGACGCGGAAGTTTCTTTTGCAAAGAGAGCTAAACAGATAAAAGAGGTTGGGGTATCCCAATATAGCGAGGTAAGAAACATAGAGATATTAAGCAGCAACGATGCCGTAGCGGAGGTTTATTTTGTCCGCTATATTTCGGGGGAAGCGGTAGACCAAGGAACCAACTATTTTTGGGTTAAATTCCACTTTGATAATGGAAGGTTTTATGTGGATTTTGTTAAACCTCTCAAACAGCAAGAGGTTTACCAGCTAAAGCAAAAACTAAAAGGAGGAATTTAATGGGAAAAAGTGACCTTTTGATAGGTTTTCTTTTGGGGCTTATCTCTTCTTTTGTAGCCATTTTTGTGTATCTAAACTTTTTTAGAAATACTCCTCAAGTTTATGTAGTTAATTTTACAAAGCTTAAGGAAGATGGCTTTACAAAAAAAGACCTTTTGGAGGTAATAAATCCAAATGTAGTTTTAATAGATAGGAGGTGTGTTTTAAATCCATACGGAAGGGATATAACTATGGAAATAGAAAAGGTGCTTAGGGAGAGGAAGGAACGGAAGTAGAAACGGTTGTTTGCATATTGTTTAAAGCATTTTGAAGGGAGGTATTTATTGAAGGAACTATGTTTTGCTGTATTTCGTAGTTTACCCATTCGGAAAAATCTATTTTTGAAAAATCTAACTTTTGAAATTCTTCAGGAGTTAGGCCTCGACAGTTAGGGTGTTTAGGGTCTCCCCAAGGGATACCGAGTTGTTGGTGTGCCGCTTCTATTATTATCCTTGCCAAGGGAGAGGAGTAGCAACAAAAGGTTTTCTTTCTTTGAACGCAAGTTCCAAGCCATTTTTCCGCACAATACTCTCCTATGTAATGACATTTTCCATCCTTCTGACCCCAAGCTCTGAGGCGGGATAGATACCTTTCTCTTTGGGAACACATACCAAGCCCAAACCAAGTGTGTTCCTTTTTGCAGCAATCGGAAAAACCTGTTTGAATACCGGGAGGTCTACATCTATAATCGTGGCCGTTAAAGATGTAAATAGTTCCTAAACAACCTTGGGCTGTAACTTGTCCATTATTTTGAATATCATTCGCTCCTTCGGGAGTATCCGTATTTTGGGTAGGGGTATTTGCGGGATTATAACATTGGTAATTTCCCAAAGGGCAAACCCAATCGGCTGGCCGAACACATTGATTGTTCTGTAATGTATAATTCTTAGGACATGTTAACTTGACTGTTCGAGAGGTGCATTGTATCCATCCTGTTTGTTTTATATAGCAATAATAACGCCTGTTATTGTATGTTATATAGCACTGTCTTTCACTTTTGTTTCCACATATATATCGTGGTAATCCTCCATTAACCTCTAAAATCCAGCGTTTAATTGACTTGCTATATAAAGCCCAAACCTTTAAAGTATCTACTGAAAGCTTCTTAGAGGGAGGAATTATACATTGATTACCCTCTAATCGACTTCCATCTCTGCAACCCAAATTACATCTTGCTATTTGCTGTCCATTAGTGCAAAGGTAGCAGTTATAACTATTTCCTCCGCAATAAGCATTAATAAGGTCCAAAGTAGTTCCAAAAGTTAAAGAAAAGAAAAAAAATCCCAAAATGAAAAGTCCAAAAGCCTTCACCATAAAAACTGGATGCTAAAACGGTGGGTGGTTTTCATTTTGATAGGGGGAAGTTTGGTTTTGCCTTCATGCGGTCTTTTACCTTACCACGAAAACTTTGCTTGTCAAAAAGGTAAATATTCGGGCTATTGCGGTTCTGTTTCTCAAGTTTACAAAGTTGTTAATTCCAAGGGGGTGGAAGATGCAAATTAAAAAGGTGCTTTTAATTTTACCTTTAATAGGATTTTTGGGTTGCACTCCACCACCAAAAATAAAACCACCTCAACTTACTTTGGCAGATAGGATAGACAAGATACTTAATAATCCAAATTTGTCTAAAGAACAAAAGAAAAGGTTAATACTTTCATTGTTTGCTAAAAAGCGTAAAGAGTGGAGTGCTCAAAACATCTACACCAAAGAAAGGGCTAAAAAGTTAGCGGAAATCCTATCTATGCCTTCTACACCAATTCATACTCCGCCCAAAATTATGAGGGTTTTAATCTTGCCGTGGGTAGACAAAAACGGGGTATTTCACGGGGCGCATTATGTCTTTATGCAGGTTGATAGCGGAAAGTGGGTCTTAGGGACTTATGAAGTTGGAGAACTTAAAAGCCAAGGCAAGCTTTTAACACCACTAAGCGGGGGGCAAAAATGATAGTGGCTATATACAACTCTATTCCCAAACTAATGCAAAAACTTAAAAGGGAGCTTTTTAAGAAGCTTTTGAGTAAAAAAGAGGCAACTATTCTTGTTGAACCTGAGAATTTAGAGGAATATGTGTGGAAAGAGTTAAATCAAAACAAAAGAATAGAGGTTTTAGTGGCGAAAGATACGCTTCTTGAAAAGAGGGTTATACAAAATGAGGAGAATATTTAGCTTTTTATTAGTTCCTATAGTGGTTTTTGGCAGTAATAGCACCGATTTTTGGAAAGGAAATGATAAAGTCTGTTATTGGGAGACAAATTGTAAGAAGGAAAAACCAAAAAAGGAACCAAAAATAGTTAAAGAGATTGCAAAGATAAACAAACTTGGGGATAAATATTTAAACTCTTTAACTGCAAAAGAGGTAAAAAAGCTTTATGAAGATGTAAAAAGCTATGCAGTAATGCACCCGAATAAGGAAAGTCTTTCCGCCTTAACAAAATTAACGGACTTCATAAGAAGGAAATCTCTAAAGTTTATGTATGCATGGGTGGACTTTATAAAAACCCATCCCGAATACGATATGCAGGCGCGGATAGGAACAACTTCTTGGAGTTATCGGTATTTAATGGTAGGGAAGGAAAAGTATGTGATAACTTGGCTTAGGCATCATTCCGATAAAGTAGGGCTTTATTTTGTATGCGATGCTAAATATTCGGTATGCCATGAAGCTTCCAAAGCGGTGAGATATATAGCACAAGAGGGAATACCCGTAGTTTCGGTAGCGGTGAATTGCTCAAAAGATTTCCCCGAATGTGTGGAAAAATCTCCCGAGGTTATAAGGCAACTTGGGGTAAAATTGCTTCCTGCCTATCTAATCTTTTATAGGGGGAAAGGGAAACCTGTAATAAAACTTATAGGTTCTGGACTAATTTCTGCGGACCGTCTAACTTTTGAGCTGTTTAGGAATGCGGTGTATTTGGAAACCGGAAGGTGGATAGACTTTAGTGAAATCCCTTTAACTGAAATCCCAAAATGAAAAGTCCAAAAGCTTTCACCATAAAAACTTCCGATGAAGTTTTTGGAGGAGAAGAAACAAAAACAAAAGGCATTAATAATAGCAGGGCTAATAGGGGCGGTAGTTCTCTTTGGACTACTTCTTTACAAGAATAGAGCACCCCAATCCCCCATTAAAGGGGGAGGTCAAAATATATGGAGCGAAAATGAGGAAGGGGATATTTGGAAAAAGAAATGGATGGTAGAAGCCCAAAGTGAGATAGAAGCGCAAAAGGAAAAGTTAAAAGCTCTTGAACAAAAACAGGAAAAAACCCAAAAGACCTTGGAAGAGATATTAAAGGCTTTAAACGAACTAAAACACCAAAAAGTAGTGACTACTCCTTCTAAACCAAAAGAAGCTTCCTTAAAAACTAAGGAAAAATCACCTCTACAGCCTTTACCTCAAAAAGAAGAATTTGCAAAACCCCAAGTGTATATACCTCCGCCTAAAAACTTCAAACCGGAAGTAATTACTGATGTTTTGGTGGTTAAAACTGAGGAGAAAAAGAAGGAGGAAATTAATGAAAACCAAAACACGGAAAGTAGAAAACAGGAAATTACCCCTATAGTCTTGCCTCCCGGGAGTTTTGTTAAAGCGGTTCTTCTTTCGGGTGTGGACGCTCCAACTATGGGAGAGGGTGTAGCTAAGGAGTATCCGGTTCTTTTGGAGATTTTGGATAAAGCCTTTTTACCTAACGACTGGAAGGAGGATATAAAGAAGTGTTTTGCGGTAGGTTGGGCAAGAGGGGACTTAGCTTCCGAAAGGGCTTATATCAGGATTGACCGAATGAGTTGTATAGCTCAAGATGGAACTATTTGGGTGGCTAAAGGTGGCAATTTTGGAGCGGTTTACGGAGAGGACGGGAAAGTAGGGCTTTTAGGAAGGGTAGTAGCAAAGGAAGGAACACTTTTGGCAAGAGCGTTAGTAGCTGGATTTTTACAAGGGGTGGGACAAATTCTTCAACAATCTGCAACAGTGGTAAATGTTTCACCCTTAGGTGGGACTACTACATCAACGCTTAAACCCTCTCAAACTGCTAAAGTAGGTCTTTTTGCGGGAGCTTCTAAAGCTGCGGAATTGCTTGCTAAGGAGTATGAAAGGCTTATAAAACTAACCTTTCCCGTTATAGAAATTCCCGCCGGTAGGAAGGTTGATATAGTTTTCTACGACATTCCTAAATTTAAAAGGTTGTGTGCTAAAAGATGCGAAAAGGGTGGCTCTTAATTTTTCTTTGTCTTTGTTTTCCTTTGTTCGGGGTAGAGCTTAAAGAGGACCTTAAAAAGGGTATAGAGCAAGTGAACAAAACTTCCAAAGCCTACTATGAAGTTTTAAATCACTTAGGGGGATTAGAATTTTCTACTTCCCAGAAAAAAGTTTTGGAAAAGCTTCTTAATAAAGCCCGTAAAGAGTATGGGAACTATACAAGAAGTTACCAAAAATGGTTAAATCCTCAAGTATCTTCCCTTAGGAAGGAAGCCAAAGAGATTGCTAAGTTCTTTTACCGGGATAAAGAGGGAAACCTCCGTTTTGACTACCAAGGGTATTTGGAATATATTAAGGGCAAAAATTATCGTAGGATAAAGTTAGCACAGAAAAAACAAAAAACTGTGCTAATTTTGATGTCTTCATCGGTTCCGCTTCAGGTTTGGAAAACGTATATATGCCAAGTAGAGGATTTAAAACTCAAAGCAAAGTTCGTTTTGAGGGGATTTATAGGGGGGATAAAGAGTGGTATAAAGCCGACTTTAAACTTTATCCAAAAACTCATCAAGGGGTGGTCCTGTCAAGGAAGAACAAAAGATGTCCACAATGTGGAGATAGATATAGACCCTTGGGTATTTAGGAAGTATAGGATTAACCAAGTTCCGGCAGTTATAGCAAATGGAAAGATTTCCTATGGGGATTATTCCTTAGAGTGGCATTTAGAAAGGTTGGGGCTAAGGGTTCAAACCAAATAGTTAGCACATAAAACCTCAAAACATGTGCTAACTTTGAAACTACCCGAACTGCTCCTTTCAATCTTCCTCTGAAAGTTTAGCAACTAATTGATAGATTTCTTGGAGTTTATCAAAGTCCTTTTTCTGTGCTAATTCAAGTAGATACTCTTTTAAGTTAGCAACACCTAAGGTTTCTTTGAACTTTTGTTTGTATTTATCACTAAGGGTTTTAGTGATTAGAATGATTTCCTCAACCAAGTGTTTGATTTCCAACTCTTTTTCCTGCTGTTTGCGTTTTTCAAGTAAAGGTTTAGCTATTTTTTCAAGCTCTTGCTTAATAAGGTCTTTAGTCCGTTGGTCCAAAAGCCAATCGAGGTCTGGGTTTCTGTCTTTTATCAAACTTTCTAAATATCTATCAGGGTGCTTTATTTTAAAGTTTTGCTCGGTCATTTTAATGTGTTCCCAAGCGTATAGTCTTGGTTCCCCTTCTGGATAATGCAAAAGAAACCATAAAACAGTTGCAGGATTAACCCTTTCCAAAGATAACAAAACTTCCGCAAACTCTTCTACCGTTATATTTTCTCCGCCTTTCTGGAAAGAGGAGACTAATTCCTCTAATAGGGGTTTGAGGTCTATTAATCCCATATTAGGTAAAAATTTCTTTTCCTTGACAAAGAAACTAATTTCTGAAACTTTTCCTCCTTTTCCCTTTCTAATAGTTTTAAATTCAATTTGAAACCTTGTGTTTGTATTTATATCCTCTATAGCTGGTTTTAATACAAAAGTTTTAAAATTTGCCCAGCTTTTATAGTCCACATCAAATATTTTTTGCAATTCCTCAAGAGGAATAATAAAAGGATTTTTCTTTAATCCTAATTTTTCTTTCACAAGGCGATATAGAACTATAGAATGTTTTGAATGAAGGTTGAGAATATCTAAAAAATCATAAGTTGTATACCATGCCTTTAATTCTAAAAGCAGTGGAGTAACATGGGGAGAAAATACAATTTTTAAAGAATAATCCTCAAACAAAGAAACCGAAAGGATTATAGCAATTCCATAATATTTAACCTTTTGAGGTTCCGTTGGTATATCTAATTCCTTTATGGCAAATTCGTAACCCAAATGCTTTAATACTTTTATATATTCTTCCAATTTCACTTCAAAACCTATTTTCTTTTCCATTTTTTGAAGTAAATCCTTGTAGTATTTCAACTTACGACGCTTAAAAAATTCTGGAAAAAATTTTTCCAACTCTTTTAAGTTAATAAGACTAACCATTAGTGGCAATTTTTTTTGTTTTTTGTATTTTTCTATATCCTCTTTAGTTAAATTTTCCTCCTTTAAACCTTTAGGTTTAGCTTTTAGCAAACTCCACATCCAAATTATTAGCTCCTCTTTGGAAAGCTTTTGCCCTGCTTCTATTAGAGTATTGGGTTCTCTGATTTTGATACTTTTATCCGCCATATAGAACACAAGTTTAAGTTTGTTAGAAGTTATTCCGTATTTTTTTGAATATCTATCCATCAACCAAGAATTATAGTAATTCTATGCTTTTACTAAAAAACTTTAAACTTTAATAGCTCATCTTCTGGATATACTAGAATACTTGGACAAAAACACTAACAAAGTTGGACAAAAATACTATGAAACTTGGACAAAATTACTAATAAACTTTAAAATAGAGTTAGTCCTTGCCAACAACAGCAAATAATATTTGAGTTAAAGAAGTTTAATCCCCCCTTTTAGGGTGGGGTAAAAAACTACAAAACCCTTGATGGAAGCGGATTAGAAAGGATTTATACCCCCTTTAAAGGTGAAACCTTTTGCAACCCATAAAAACCCTTAAAGGAAGAAAAATACCAACTCTAACTTTTATTGACATTCGCCTCTATAAAAAATATAAATAAAAAAAGAATCAAAAATATATTTCTTCCTCATCCTCTAAATATTTAAAATTTTTAAAGGGCGAAAAATTTAAAAGCCCGTCAAAATTTTTGAGGAGGAGGAGGAGTTAAAAAATTTTTTTCTTTGGGAATTTTTTATGTATAGGGGGATAAATTTAGGAAGCAGTTAAGGATTGTTTAGCTGTTAACTTAATCGTTTTAACTACCCACCTATATGGTTTATTCAAAAAACTTTGAAAAAAAGTTGCGCCGAAACTTGACAATAGTGGCTTGGCATCTAGGAGTGGCAAGGTTTAAGTGTTAAAGTTAGCACATAAAGTTAGCACATTTTTAGCGAAACTCTGTGCTAACTTTTAGGGCTAAATTAAAAGGTTGAATGGCTATTTTGTTATTTGTTTGAAGTAGATAACTCAATAGCACCAAAAGAGTGGAACTTAGAAAGTCTTCCCATTTTGCCCGAGAAATTTAAATTAAAGCTTCGTCCAAAAAGAGGAAGTCAGTTTAAGGTGATAAAAGAACTCTTAAAGAATATACCTCAAGGGGTTAAACCACAAAGGCTATATCCAATTTTTGGAAGAGATTAAGGAATTTATACAAAAAGAGGTAGCTACCTTAAAGGAAACCAAAAGGGAGTTAAAAGGATTTAAACCTGCAACCCCCAAAATGTTAAAACTTGCCAATGTTTTAGCCAAAGAGACGGGGTTAAACCTACCAAAGGAAAAGAGCTTTGAAGCAGTTAGGGAGTTTATTAAAAAAGCTTTGGAGAGAAAAAAAGAGTTAACAAAAAAGTTAGAAAATAGAAAGCTTCAAATAGTGGGATTTTTAAGTGCTAAAAGTCAAAGCGGTCAAAAGAGAGGCTAAAAGGGAAGCCTCGTCTATTCCGAACTCCGGACCTTCTATAAGCAAAAACCCGTTATCTCCAAAAGGACGAAGGTTTAGGGTTAACTGTTGTAGAGTTTTTTCTATACTACTTAAGTTTTGGTCCACTAATGCTACTTCTTGCGGGCTTGTTAGAAACTGCTTTATACCACCATCAATGGTTATAGCCCCGTTAGGATAATTAGGAAGTTCAAAATAGGAAAGATGAATAGAGGTTCTCAAATCTACACCTTTAGGTTTGAGGTATACCTTTCCATAGATAAAACCTGTCTCCCAATCTTTACCGAAAGGTAAGCCCTTCCGCAAAGCTTCAAAGAAGTCAAGTGCATCTGCAAAAGCTCCTCTGAAGCTGTAGGGAAATTCTGCAGTAACTTCACCACTGGCTGGTAAAATTCCCATTAGCTCCTCGGGAGTTTTTATTCGTTTAATTTGTATTTCTCCATTTTTAGCATAGAGTAAAACTTCATTATTTGGTTGAATACCCGCTACCTCTAAAATACCCTTAGGTAGATTTATAGTTCCCTTTCCGTGAACTTTGGTTTTTGCTACTGCTATTTTTCCAAGTTCTTTTACTTTCATTTTAACCCTCCTATGAAGTTAATATTAACTTTTTACTGGCTATTGTCAATAGTTTTATTGATTTTAATGAAAATAGGCTTAAATTAATGCATTAATGAGGGAAGTAATGCAAAAAGTTGTTTTGGATACTAGCGCAATCATCCGCTATCTTACAAAAGATGACTCCAAGAAAGCGGAAGAAGTTAAGAGGCTTTTAAAAGAGGTGGAAAAGGTAATAATTACAACTGCCACAGTGATAGAAACTGTCTACGTTTTAAAAAGTGAACGAATTAATTATAGGTGGAAGAGGGAGCAAATAGCGGATGCTCTAATAGATTTGTTAGCACAAGATAATGTAGAAAGCGAACCTATTGTATTATCCGCTCTCTTTTTATGGAAAGAGGAGAGAAGATTAGATGATATAGAGGATGTTATTAATTGCCTTACTGCTCAAGGGAAAGAAGCGGTATTGTGGACATACGACAAAAAGTTAAAGAAAGTTTGCTCGGATTTGACTGTTAGCACAGATTTTAGCTAAAAATGTGCTAAATTAAATTTGTGAAAAATCTTGACAATTTGAGTAAATTGGGATATAAGTAAACAACTAATAAAAGGTTGGCTCTTTGGCAATAGAAGAGGGAAGGGGAAGGGAAGAACCGTCGGGTAGGTTCCCGGCGGCAGAGAGTAGCACACCCCTCCTCTGGGGCCCGGAGGCCCCTCTTTGAGGCTCCATTTTTAATCCCTAAGTGTTTTTGGGGTCTGAAATGGGGGCCTCCGGACCTCCAAAAAAACTTAAGGAGGGGTGTGCTATGTGGAGAATGGAAGACTTTTTCAACCAAGACTTCGTAACCCACTTGGCAGACAAGGCCTTGGCTCAGCACTACCGCCAGTCCGCCAAGGGTAGTGTAACCAGCTCATGGGAATTGGTAGAGGAAGCTCTATTGTATTTCCTTACTCCTGAGAAGCTACAGGATAAAGAGCGAACTCTTAGGAAATGGGAAATACTGGATGAAATCTACGATATGGTAGATTGGGAAGGAAGAAGGGATTATCACAAAAGACCGGAAAAATGGTATTTGCAACAGCTATACCGTTCTATTAAAAGGTCGCTACTACCGGAATATAAAAAATTGGAAGCTTTGAAAAAACTGGCCCAACACTACTTAAATGCTTATTGGAATTTAAAAAGAAAGATTCAAGCTAAACAGAGATTCTTTGATGCTTATAAAGAAAACGGATGGAGAATTCCCCCAAAAGAGTTATGGAAAATGAAAATATACAGGAAAGCTCTCAGTAAAATTTGGAACAGATACGAGAAATTAAAACAGAAAATTGATAGGGAATATCAGGACTTAAACCAAAAATTAGAGGAAGCCTATGAGTTTCTGAACAAATATTTGGAAATAATCATTAGAGAAACTCAACCGGCGGACTGGAAGGTTGTAAGCTTTGCTGCCAAGAATGATTAAATTCTTCCCTTCCCCTTCCCTCTGGGAGGGTGAAGGTTGACCCTTTTAAAAAAGGTTGACTCTTGTGGGGCGTTTGTCCCCATCTCCAGATACAAAAAAGAAAGGGCAATTAGGAGTCATCATCTCCAAAAAGGAAGTCATTTTGAATTTCTAAAAGCTCCTCATCAAGGGTGTGATTAATAACCTTATCCAAATCAAAGTTAGGGTTAAGTTTAAAAAGAAGTTCTTTAGCTTTGGGAGCTATATCCGGTAAAGTATCAGCATGGTATTTAACAATATTTCCGAGAAACTCCTCTATAGTTTCTATAGCGGAAACATCTAAGGGTAAATCTATACTGTATTTGGAAGGAGCTTCATCAATAAGCTTTTTGGCAAGTAAAATAGCTTCAAAAGAATTTAGGAGTTCATTAAAGTATTTTCTAATAGTATCGGGACCTTTTGAGAGTATAGCCTCAATTTCAAAAATATCCCAATGTCTAAAGATACCTAAACTCTCTTTGATGTAGGTATCTAATAAGTCCTTATCGTTTATAGAGATGACTTCTTTATAAGAAGCTGTATGTCTGCAAGGGAAAAGAATTTGTCCGTCTTTACAAGTTATTTCATTGGGAGGATAGGAGTTTAAGCATTTAGGACAAGTTAAGCGTTTAGTTTGTTCTACGAGCTTACTCCATTCTTCGGGAGTAAGATAGCATCCGCATTCCGCTCTATAGAGTTCCTTTCTAATGTTTTCGGGAATGGTTGTAAGGCTTTTGAAGTGTATTTCCTGCTTTAGCTTAGCCAATTTAGGGGGAAGGTTCCAATTATCGGGAATGGATATCCACTTTTTACAATACGGGCAATAAGTTTTTCCATCCCAAATGACTTCTTTAGCAGTAGTTGCATCAACCGGTTTAGAGTGCCCACAAGGTAGAGTTATAGTTTCTTCGGGCTTAAAACCTACAAGGTGTTTTCTTAACTCGCTAAGGGTAGCTCTTTCTACTTTATCTTCAAAGTTGCGGAGGCGGTAGCCTATTAAGCGGGGTTCAACCTTAATAAGTTTTCCACATTTAGGGCAATTAGCTACAGGTTTTGGAGGTAGTTTATCAAGGTCTATAATGTCATCTACACTACTTATCTTGTAATAGTTAGGTAAAGTTCTACCCAAATGAGCCTCTTCCCACCAAACTCTAAAGGGGTTAAACCAAAAGCGTTCTCTAATTTCCTTTAGGGTTTTAAGTTTTTCATCCTCGGGAGTTTCTTCAAGGTCTTCTACACCTGCCAATTTTTCCGCTATGGAGTAGCAGTGGTCCCATTCGGTTTCTTCAAAAATACCTGTGCCTTTGATAAGTCCTTTAAGGTCGTCAAAGTAGAGTTCGGGTTCCGGGAGTTTTCTAACTTTGGGGTTAAAGGGTTTTAAAACCTCTTCAAGTTTGTCAAAAAGGGTATGGTAATCCTTTGCAGTAAAGTTTTGAATGATAACTTTGATAAGCACTTCGGGATTTAGTTTGGGATTTTCCGCATTGGAGGTTTCAATTTCTGCATAGGGGGTAATGAGTTTAACACCGGCAGGATAGAAAGTAGCTATAACCTCCGCTAACTCGTTAGCCCAAACTTTGAAAAAGGTGTCTATTATTTCATTTCTTTCATCCTTTGCCATTTTTTTAAGTTCTTCTATTTCCTCTTCATTTTCCGTGAAAATGGGGTCAAAAATTTGGGGGTAGATTTGAGTATCTATTCCTACGAGGAAATAAGCTTTTTCGTCTTTTTCAAGGAACTTTCTCCAAAGCTCAGGGTGAGATTCTTTCCACGCCCATAGGTATTCGCAATAGGGGTTAAATCTGTATTGAGGGTCAAAGAGAAGGCTTTTAAAGTGAATAGGGTCAGGGGTTCCGCTTAAAATTATTACAGCTCCTCCGATAGATTTCTTTTCTAAAGTTTCCGCCAATTTTTTGTTGTCCATTTTCAAACCTCCTCTTAGTTTTGCAGTTAGCACATCTTTCAAATTTTTCTGTGCTAACTAAAAGAGAAAAAGGTCTCACAATGTTTGTTAAGTTATTCTTTTAAGAGCATTTAAAAGCTCGTTAAAGTTACTTTCAAGCAGTTCCTTGCCAAAGATAGAAGGTCCTACGAATTCTAAAGGGTTTGTTTCTATCAAGCCCTTAACAAGGGCTTTCACTATAGGGGATTGGCTTAAAAATTCTCGGTGGATTTTTCTCCACTCAAAATCTTTCCAAACTTTTAAGTATAGTTAAGAAAAATGCTAAAAACTTGAAAATTGATTTCATATGATGCTATACTTTCTCTCTGCAAGAGCTAAAGAAGTGCTGGAACTACTATAGACAAAAATTGAGAAAGTTTTTGAAAGATGCCATTAGTCAATAGAACTCTCTCCATTCGTATAGCTGGTAAAGAGAGAAAACAAAAGGCAAGAAAACTCCTTTTAGATTTGGCACATTTTAGAAATCTTTTAATCCTGCTTATCCACAAATATAAAGAAATCTATGAAGAATATCCCTTAAATATTTCCCTTTTAAACGGTTTAGTAGCTAAAGAATACAAAGGAAAGTATCAAAAAGAATTTAAAGAGCTTTTACAAAACATTAAAACGGACAAAAAACTATCGGAATTTTTAGAAAACCTTAAAATTCAAAAGGAAAAAATTGCAAATGTCAATTTAGTTCAAAATGTGATTAGAAATGTTGTAAAAGACTTTAACAATTACTTTAAAGCTCTTAAAGTTTACAAGAAAAATCCTGAAAAGTTTAAAAGTAAACCCAGACCTCCAAAACCCAAAAAACTCCGCTATCTTATGGACTTTTCAGTTGAGGGAAATAGAAATATCTTTAAGATTCAAAGAAACTTTCTTTTAGTCAAACTTAGAAACGGAAGATGGCTAAAAGTTAAACTTCCTAAAGATTTTAGCTACGAAATAACTTCCTTTAGGATTAAGCTATTAGCTGACGACCTATATGTTGATGTAGTCTACAACTATCCTTTGGAGGTTAAAGAACCAAAGGGAGATTTTAGAGCGGGAATAGATATAGGTTTAAATGAATTATTGGCGGTAGTATCTGAAAATCCTAACTTAAAAAGCTTTATAATTTCTGGGAAAGAACTAAAAGCTTTCAACCAATGGTTTAACAAAGAAAAAGCTAAACTTCAAAGTGAAATAGATAATCTAAAGAACGAACTTAAAAGAAAAGTAGAAGAACTAACCAAAGAACAAATTAAAGTCTTTCAAAGGAAAATAAGAGAACTTGAAATTAGACTTAAGGTTTTATCCGCCCATAGGAAGAGAAAGCTAAATAACGATTTACACAAGATAGCAAGAAAGCTTGTTGATTTACTTTACGAAACTGGACATAAAACGATTTATATAGGTAAGAATGCTTTGGAAAGCAAGGATGGAATAAATTTGGGAAAGAAGATTAACCAAGAGTTTGTATCTATTCCATTTAGGAAGTTGATAGAATTAATTAAATATAAAGCCCAAGAGCTTGGAATTAAAGTAAAAGATGATGTAGATGAAGCATATACTTCGCAGACCTCACCATTTGCGGATATTAGGAAAATTCAAGAATTAGGGATAAAGAAGAAGAAACTAAAAGAGAAATTGAAAGAAGAAAAGAAAAAGGGAATAAAAAGGGGAATAGGAAGGGAATTGAAGGAGTTAGAAAAAGAAATAGATAAACTGAGGAAAGGGAAGAGAGAAGGGAACGTATTTAGAGATTTTATAAGTGGAAAAGTATTTCATTCTGATTTAGTGGGGGCATTAAATATTTTGAGAGTAGGAGCGAAGCTCCTAAAACTTGGATTTTATGAGAATTTAAAGGTTTTATTTGTAAAACTTGCGAACCCAAGAAGGTTTAAGTTAATGGAATTTTTCTACGAAGTATCCCCCGAGTCCCTTAAAGGGATAGGAGGTAGTAAGCAAGCCTTAGAGCTTGCAGGGGTGGACGGAGAAAGGGTTTTTGCCATTAATTGAAGCATTTTTTCAACTTTTTGCCCTTTCTCCGTTCCTGGATGGATAATTGGACCTATAGCCAAATAGGGGGAAAGTTCTTTCTCATCCTTTATTAGCCTAATAAGGGTTTGACCGAGCATTATTGTTCAAGTTCCCCAGAATTTCCAATAGTTGGAATTTCTGGTTTTTTTATTATGTGGATTTCTTTTAAAGAATTCCAAACCCATTGTTGGGGAAGTCCTAAAGCTAAAGCTAAGACTTTAACTGCGTGTTGGGGACCCGTTGCCGGAACTTCGGTTTCCATACCGTTTTTGAAAACAAGTTTATAAAGCCCTAAAAGTTTATCTAATTCCTTTTTCTTATCATCTTGATTGGACATTCTTAAACCTCCTAAAATTTTAAATTAAAGGTTGGCTCTTTAATAACACCGTCTGGGGGTTTAAAAGCGGGGTTGTTCCCGCTTAATGCACGTTCTCCACAGGGGGTGGGAGTCTCCACTTGAGCTTCCAAATAAATAAAAGGAAGTTGAAGCGGGGGCTCCCACCCCCGCTCCCACCCGTTAAGGGGGGAGAAAAAAGGAGGACGTGCGATGTCAAAGGAAAAACTTCTAAAAGAGATTTTAAACCGTTTTGGGAAACCCGGCAAGGATTTGGATAAGGAGTTCTACGAACTGGACATTCACGCAGTCCAACGGTATATAGAGAGAACTTCTGCAGACTATAGGGAAGCCCTAAAAACCTTTATCCTTCTTGAAAATCTAACATCCCAAATACCCGCTGGCCACTGGGTATATCTCTACGACGGAACTACGCTGCTTGGTGGTTTTCCAATACGCAAAGACGGAACACCGAGAACCTTTCTACTTGAAGGTATGGAAGTTGATGGAATTATGGTTGTGGACGGAAAAATCTTTCTAAACGAAAAAAGGGTTAAAAAACTCCCCAAACCCGAATACTGGAAATGGGTGCCTGTTGAAAATTCTAAAGACCCCAAAAGAAGAGGCAGGTGGGTCAAAATCAAATCCCCCGGGCGGTAAGGGATAAGGTTGACTTTCTTTTTAAAAAGGTTGACTCTTGTGGGGCGTTTGCCCCTCTCTTCAATCAATAGGAAGCTTATTTAGAGGTTTAGTTAGCACAGAATTTTGGGAGACATGTGCTAACTTAAAGTTTTGCCAACCTCAATAGCTAAAACTAACCAATCAATTCTTCTTTTCAAGAAGGAATAATCACTACCTTAAGGTTTTCTTTACTCTTCAATTCTTTTTCTATTGCGGACAGGCGTTTAAGTCCTTTTTTGGACAAGGGAATACCAGAAATATAAGCAAAGAACACTAACCCATCTTCGTGTAAAGCGGTTTGTAAATCTTTAACTTTTAATCCTTTTTTAAACAAAAGTTTCCTAACTTTTTTGGCTATTTCCTTTTCTTCGTTTTCCAACGGTATTTTGATAGGCATAGATTAACCTCCTTTAAAATTAATTCTGCCAAAAATAGAGAAGTTTTAAGGTCTTCCTTTTTAAATGGAATATTTAGGTCATAATCAGCTTTTTTCCTGAGTTCATGTAATTTTTCAAGCCAATCCCCAGCTGAAGGACAGATGGTTTTAAGTCTACCTATAACTATGGAATGGATTTTAGGAGTTTCTCTTTTTCTCTTAAACTTATCTATTTTTTCTAATTCTTCAGCAACTGTATGTAAAACACCATAGTAGATTCTATTAACTATAGTCCTCCTTAGTGCTTCAGTTGGTAGTTTTTCGCAATCTCCTACAGTTAGTTTTTTAGCAATTTTCAAAAAGTGTTTTCCTTTTGTCATAGATATTCTTTTTTAAAAATGGAAAATTTAAACCGTTCCGTTGAGCTTATCTATCAGTTTTGAAACTACATTTTTGGGAAGTTCCTCTAACATACCGTATTTAGCTTCTATTTTTTCCACAGGTATGTTTTTCTCTTTTAGAAGTTTTCTAAGGTATTCAATCTGTTTTTTAGTAGCAGGTTGGAGTTCTTCTTTTTCTTCATCTATAAACAAGTCGCTAAGAGCGGATAGTTGCAAAACCCCTGAAACCCACGCACGCTTATGAGCCATAGCCAAAAGCATATCTACGGACCAATTTCGGGCTTTAGTTTCGTCCTTGGAACAAATTCTGGAAACCGTTGTTTGAGTTCCTATCAGTTTAGACCGCAAAGTTAGGGTGACCTTGAAACCAATTATTTCTCCCTTTTGAATTAAGGGTTCCTCTTTCCGGTCCAAGACTTCAATTCCCAAAAGGAGGGCTATAGCATCCGCTCCCGGTTTGAGGAGAATGTTTTTATTAGCACCTTTGTAAGGCTTGTCGTAATGAATTCCCTTTTTGAGTTTCTTTTTAATCTCCTTCTTAAGTTCGTTTAAAAGCTCTAAGCCTCTAATTAAGGTTGGATAATAATCCGTTAAAATGGTTAGGTTAACTTGGTTTGATTGATTAGCTAAGTCAACACTGTTAGTTTCGTTAGTTAAGTAGTTTTTAAGTTTAACACCATTTCCACCCATTTTTTAACCTCCCTTTGGTTTTGTTTTGGGGAAGGGCGGCGAGGCCCTTCCCTCGCTTAGGGGGAGGAGATTGAAAAGAGGCTAAGTTCTAAAAGCGGGAAAGATAGACAGAAGCCATTTTCTTGCTTCTTCCTCGGAATCAAAGGTTTTGCTTGTGATAACTGTTTCTTCAGTTCCGTTAGAAGGGTAGAACACCCAATAGTAGTTCTCTTTCCCCTCAAGGAAAAGAATTTTAAGCTCTATAGCAAAAACTTGAAAAGGATTCACAAAACGGTTTTGGTCAATTTCAATTAGCATTTTTAAACCTCCTATTGTTTCTTTTTCCGAGGGGAGCTTTAGCTCCCCTCTCACTTAAGGGGAAAAGAGTTAGCACACTTTTATAAAAAACCTGTGCTAACTTAGAGAGTTTTTTCAAGGTTTCCTTCTTTTAGTTTTAGGCTTTAACTTTGGTGCCGGTTTAGAGAAGGACGATTGAAAACAAACTTTGTAGCCTTTTTCTATAATCAAATCCGCCAAACAGTTAGCACATAAACCTTTGTTAGCTTCAAATTTGGTATCCGCTTGAATTCTGTCGTGTGCTAACACAAAAACTACCGAAGTTTCGTATCCGCATTGGCATTTAACTGGTTCTTCTAAAACCTTTTTAAAAACATAGAAAGTTCCCATTTTGAAACCTCCTTCTGTTTTTTTCCTTTGAGAGGGGCGTTAGCCCCTCTTCACCCATAGGGGAACTGGTTAGCACAGAATTTTTAAAAACCTGTGCTAACTTAAAGAGTTGATGGCTTTGCCCGACGAGGAGAGGGAAGCTCTTTTAAGGGTTGTAGGACACAAAATTTTTGACATTTGCAACCGAGGAGATGCTAAATTGTCGTTAAGTTATCATCGGATTAAGGGTTATGAGTATCCGGCTTTAGTGGTCCATTGCAAGGGAAAGAGGAGGAAAATCCACATCAACAAATCCGAGTGGGAAGCGTATATGGTTGAAAAAGAAAAAATCAAACTGGAAAAGGTTTTAAGCATTTTGGAAAAACTTAAAAATTTCCGAATGTGGCAAGGAACCGAAAAGTTTCTTTTGGAAACTCTCAAAGAGCTAAAGGAAGCTTTTAGCAAACCCTCTTATTGGGAGTTTCTCTTTCAAATGAGGGAAAACCTACCTAAAGGAACATTTCCCTATTGGAAATTTGAAGATGAAAAAACTACCGTAGAGATTTGGGATATTTGGGGAACGAAAGAACTAAAACTGGTTATAACCAAAAAGGATGCAGTTAGGGGAGAAATCAAAACCTACGAAAGGATACCCTATTCGTGCAAAGAAAAAAATTCTTATGTTCTTTCCGTGGACCCAATAAGGATTTTGAAAATCCTTCCCCAAGGTGTAGAGATAAACAATAGATGGGTTATTAGAAAAACCGACAAGGGGCTTTATTTGAATTTGGAAAACCTTTAGGGGTTAGAAATAGCTTTCAAAACTTTTTCAGGGCTAAGTTTTTCTTCCGCAAATCTAATAACCTCGCTTAGGGGGATTTTCCAACCTTGAGGTGTCTTTTCTCCAAAGAGCTTTTTTCTGCTTATCAAAACCCTTATGTAATCGGGGTTTTTGTAGCCTAAAAGCTGGGCAACCTCTTTGGGAGAGAGATAAATCTTTAGCTTCCTACCGTAGGTTTTAAGGCTTTGAAGCATTTCTTTTCTAAGGAGGTTTTCAAACTCCGAAAGGTCCGCATAATACTCCACCGTTTGGGTTATATCTTTTGAGGATAGTTTCTTTCCCCGAGAGATGGCGGAAATGACTATAACCGCTCCTCGGTTGGTATTTTTCAAAGCCTTAATGTATTCTTCCCTGTTTCGGAAGGCAACATTAATAAGCCCTTCCTCTATAAGGATGGCGTTCATTAAAATCCTTCCGAGTCTGCCGTTTCCATCTTCAAAGGGGTGGATTACCTCAAAAAGATGATGGAAAATGGTTGTTCTCTTTATAGGGGGAAGGTTTTCTCTTTCCTCCTTTAGCCACTTAATGAGGGTTTGCATTAAAAAAGGAACCATTTCGGGTGGTGGCGGCTCAAAGGTAGCACCCAATATTTGCATAGGGGTTTTTCTGTATTCCGCTTTAACTCCAAACCCTTCCCATAGGTTCTGATACGTCCATAAAATTAAAGGCTCATCAATAACTTCTTTTTGGGTTTTAAACCCTTGGTAGGCAAGTTTGTATACCTCTTGAGCGGTTTTAAGGTAGTTAAAGGCCTGTAAAAGTTTTCTATCTTTTGTTTCCTTTTTTTCCTCTAAATCCTTTAGTTGGATTTCTATTCTCTCTATGGCAAGTGAACAAACGGTTTCCTCTTTTGTTAAATACCTCAAAAACTCTTCTACGAGAACTATTGGTTGATACGCTACCATATCAAAATTCCCCTTTTAGGGGAATATAGAAAATAAAGCCTTAAAAAGAAATGATACGCTTATTCTTCTAAATCTTCCGGTTTTAGGTTGTATTTTTTCAACACTTTCAATTGTGCGGAAGAGAATTTCTCTTCCAATTGCCGTTTTAATTCTTGCAAATTGGCGTTTAGGAATTCTTCGGGTTTAACAGAAAGAGCATCAAAACTTGCATCCTTGCATCTGAACCAAGTTAGTTCTCCACCTAGCATTTGTGATATCTCTTCCCCATAATCCGCTTCGGTTAAATCTTGAAAGTTCCAAATTTTGTTAGTGGTTAAAATTCCTTCAACTTCTATCCAAACGCTATAGTATCTAACAGGTTTTCCGGGTTTAACATCCTCGTATTCTAGACCTATTTCGTGTTCTTCTTCGTTTATCCAAACTGAACAGGACCAATCTCCTTCTAAAAATTCGTAGCCTTCTTTAATCAATCTACACTCTATGGGGCGGAGTTCTTGAATTTCGTATTCTTTTCTAACTATTGGTTTTTCCCCTTTAATCCAATATCCTTGTTTTCTGTTAATCCAGTCAAATTTAACATTTTTAAAAACATCCTCAACAAGAAAGTGATTTTTAAAAATAAAAAGTTCAACTTGTTCTTTTTCAAAAGGGGTTAGCAATTCTTCTATTTGCCTGAATGCACTATTATCGTGTGTAGGTGTAGAAGATGTGCAAAAAGCTTTGAAAAGCTTAGCTCCACATTTGCAAAGAAAAACCTCTCCGTCCAATTCTCTAAGAGAATAGGAAGTTCCGCAAAAGGGGCAACTGTAGTTAGGCGGATTGATTTCTTCTTCAACTATGGTTTTAACAAACTTTTCCAATTCTTCAAGTGTTCCTTCCACGGAAGTGGTTCCCCACGGATAAACATCTAACTTAACCAAATAGATACCTTTTTTCTTGTTTATTCTGGTTGCATCGTGCACCTCAACATGCACATTGTATTTTTCTGACATTTTTTCTTCCCATTGCATTAGTTTTTGCCACCAATCCATTTTTTAACCCTCTCAAAGTTTGAAAGTTATTTTTTTAACGCTTTCTTTAACGGTTTCTATTGGGACACCTTTCCCCTTAAGCCGTTGCTCCAACAAACCGTATTTTCTCCAATTGGGTTGCATGAACTCTAAAAGCTCTTCCGCCGTGAGGAGCTTTCTAATTTCTTCCCATTTCCAAACAGTGGCTTCTTTTTCCACATAGCCTATCTCCCTTTGGTCTATTTGGATACTTTTGCCTTTAAGTTTCCACCTAAGAGTTTTCTCTATGTTATCCAGTTCTTTTTTGAGTTTGAGGTATTGAGTATAGAGTTTCTTGATTTCTTCTACCTCTTGGTTGGTTAGTTCTGGCTGAATTCCTTGGCATTTTTCGGATTTCTTTAGGGGGCAATACCTACACTCCCAATGCCAAACTGGTTTAGGTTCTTTGAAGCGGGCTTTAAAGTCTTCTACGAGCTTATTCCATTCCTCATTGTTTAGGGGGGTTATCTCCTTAACTATCCAAACCTTTTTGAATTTGACCCTTTCTCCGTTGAAGACTTTAGTTGTGGTTTTGACAACGAGGTAGTATTCCAATTGTGGGAATTTTTCCTTTAAGAGATGTGCTTGAGCTTTAGCTTGGAGCAAATAGTTTTCGGGGATATTGAAAAAATCGGCTTCTCCATCTGTGTAGATTTCCCTTTCCGTGGGGATTTGAGATTTGGGATAGATAAACACGGGGTTTTTAATCTCAATGGCTATCTGTTTTTCGGGGTTAAAAAGGTCTACATGGGTAGCTACCTTTTTTCTTCCTATCTCCTTATTAGATATATATAAGTAGTTCCCTTCCCATTTTTCGCTGGTCCCGAATTGAAGGAAATTTTCAGTCATAAATCCATCTATGACTTCGTTAATCAGTTCCTCGTCTTGAAGCTGTTCTTCTATGGCTTTAAGTCTGTGTTGACAATAAAGGAGTTCGTGCAAGTAGACAAAATCTGAAGTTCGGTTAAATTGTTGTTTAAACAAATTTAAAAGTTTAGAGGAAGCTTGTTGGATAAGTTCTACAGGTTGCATTGTTAACCTCCTTGCAGGATTTTTTTAACCTTGATTCCAACTTGGAGTTTCGTTGGTTCCTTTTTTGAACCTTTTAGAGAGTTTCTTCAGAACTTCCCCACCAAAGGACGAATGGAACAAACCAAATCCAGATGGGGAAGGTTATTGCTAAAATATTTGTTGTTTTGAGGTTTAGAAGTTAGCACAGAATTCAAAGAAAAATGTGCTAACTTTCTCTTCTTCTACGATAGTTAGGTTGCATTCGTTTTCCAAGAACCTTTGAATGTTAGAAGGAAGTTCCTCAAAATCCTCTTTTGGAATTGAAACATCCATGTGGGTATCCAAATAGTTTGTGCTAAGTTCTACCTTTGCGGTTTCCGGAAGTTGGTTTTTAACCCACCTAAAAACAGCTCCAACGGGGTCTGCTTCGTAGTTCCAAATTAAATCTTCACGCATAAGTTCCGCTATGCGGTCCGCTGGAAGTTTGTATTCGTTAATTAATTCCTGTGCTTTTTGAACATCTAAAATGCCGCAACCTAAAACATGTTGAAGAAGTTCTACAGCCATTTTTAAACCTCCTAAAGGTTTTTGTTTGAAGCGGACTTTAAGTCCGCTTCCGCCTTTAGGGGGATTTGATTAGAAGAGAAAGAAAGGTTGATTATTTAAGAAGTTTTAAAAGGTTGAGAAGTTGGGGAAAGAAACTCGCTCCGCTAAGAATAACTACAACCCATAGTAGGATTTTTAAAGTTAGCAATTCTTTTTCAATTCTATTTATATCCTCTTTTACCGAGTGAATATCTTCCTTTAATTCCTCCTTAACTTGATAAATTTCCTCTCTAACCTTATAAAGGTCCTCCTTGGTAGCAAGCCGTTTAGAAAGATTTTCCTCTACTTTGGGAATTTCCTTTTCCAAAGTCTCCTTTGAAACCTCTTGGGATAGTTCTGCTATTATCTTTTTAGCCTCTTTGGCTTTATCTTCTGGTAAAGACTGTTTTAAAATTTCTTCTAACCTATCTAATAGTTCCACTACTTGGGTTGCCATTTTAATTCCCCCTTTCGGTTTTTAATTTAGCCTCTTTTTATCTTGCATTGGTTTTCTTCCATTGTTAGCACATATTTAGCTAAAAAGTGTGCTAAATAGAGAGAACGAGAAAACACCTTTAAGTGCCAACCAGAGCTTGGGTAGGTTTTCCAAAGAGTTTCTTGTATGCGTTCATAATGTCCCTGTAGATTGTTGGACCATATCCATCTCTGAAAGAAGGTGGCAAACCTTTCGGCGGATTTTTCCGGTATTGAGCTTCTTCTAGGAGTGGTTCTCCTGATAGAATTTTCTTGAAAATTTCATCAAATTCCTCTTGGGTTTCAAAGAAAAATTCGAAGTTGTTCCATGTCCACTCTAAAGAAGATGAATATTTGTAGCTTCCGGATATTTTTCCTTCTCCTACCTCTATCATCTTACCGTTAGCGTAGATATCCGCTTCAATTTCTCCAATAAAAATGGGGGTTTCAAATTTAATAACAGCTAAAGGTTCTTCAAATTTTGCTATTTTGAAATGATAGTTTAAAATTTTAACTTTGGGGGGAAGCCATAAACGAACAGGAATTGAGATCATTTTACCACCTCCTATTGGTTTTCTTTTGAGGGAGAGCACTTAGCTCTCCCTTCGCTCCTAGGGGGATTTGTTAGATGTAAATTGGATAATTGAGAGAAGTTTAGGAAAAGTTTTTTTTTGTAGAAAGTTAATTTAGAAAGTTTGAACAGTTTTCTTGAAGTTCTTTCTTCTTTTAGCTCTACCTGTAGGGATGATGATTAAATACCAGTTTTTTAAATCTTTGAAAAGGGTTTTTTGAAGTTCATTTTCTAACTTTGTGGAATATTTAACTGAGCTTATAGAGGGAGTGCGAATTATTATAGTGTGTTCTCCTGTTTCATAATCGGTAGAGACTTTAAAATGCTCAACTTTTATGTTTCGGTTCTTTAATTCTTCTAAAACTTTCTTTAGTGGGAATTTCACAGCCCTAACCTCCTTTTTAAAATTTTGGCATACCAAAAAGCTTTTTTCCATTCAGGATAGCCTATAGGAATGTCAAGCTCATAATCTGCTTCTTTGCGAAGGTCATGCAACTGCTTTAAAGTTTTAGCTGCCTCAGGGTCTATTTCTTTCAAACGGTTTCTAACTATTAGATGGATTCTTCCAATTTCTCTTTCTTTTAGGGGGAAACCTCTTTTAGAGAGCCATTCTTTAATTTGATGCAAAATTCCATAATAAAGCCTACTTATGGCGGTTCGGTAGCAAGCAGAGGTATTAGTATGGGTTAGTTTTTTGAAGGTTCTTTTGTTGCAATTTTTAGCTAAGTTTATTGCAAACCGCTCAAACTCCTTAGGATGCATAAACTTTCTCCCTATTAGCTTTGTATTCTGGGTGCAAGATTTTCCTAAACCAATAGGTGGGTTTTTCTGCATAGAGGATTAACAAAACTTTTAGGGTATGTTTGCAAATTTTATGCTTTTTAAAGTGTGGACAAGTGCAAGAAATGGTTTTGTTTTTCCAATTAAGTTTGACTAAATGAGTTGAAAGAAAAGTTATGGGTTTTCCAAGCTTAAAAGCCTTTTTAGGAGAAGCTACAACTATTTTAGTTTCTTTAGAATTTCCCAAAATTCCTACGATTTGAACCGCTTTAACTTTTTCAACCGCTTTTTTAATATCTTTTGTGTGAGGCAAACTGTTAAAATAGCTTAAAAACAGATTTTTTAAAACTTCTTTGGAGATTAACATTTTAGTTCCTCCTGTTTTTTTGAAGGGGGCTTAAAGCTCCCTTTCGTTAAAGTGGTTAGAGAAGGATTTCTAAATCATCATCGATATTTTGCTTATTGTTTTCGTTTTGGTTTTGAAAATCCTCGTTGGTTAAACCTAATTCTTTTTCAATTTCTTCAAAATTTTCTAAAAGTTCGGAAGTTTCTTCTTCAGTTTGAACTGCTTGTTTTTTCTTTAGCAACTGAATTCTTTCCGCAATTATCCTAACTCTGGAAGCGGTTTTTCCATCTTTAGTTATCCACCTTTCTTGGGAAAGCCTTCCTTCTATCAAAACAAGGTCTCCTTTTTGGAGTTTTTGAAGTTTCTCGTTTAATCCATTGAAAACTTTTATATTGAAGAAGTCCACTTCTTCTTTCCAATTCCCGTCTTTATCCTTATAGGCACGATTGTAGGCTATGGAAAAGGTTCCAATTTTGGTTCCGCTTTCTAAGGTTACAATTTGAGGTTCATTAGCAAGTCTTCCAATTAAAAGCACTTTGTTTAACATCTTTAAACCTCCTTTTGTTTTTTTTGAAGGGGAGCGTAGCTCCCCTTTCGCTTATAGGGGGATTAGTTGAGAAAATAAGCGACCTCTTTCACCTTTAGGAGGAATTTTTGAAAGAAAACTAAATAGTTGACCAAATACCTTTTAAACCGGGAAACCTTAGAAGGATGGGAAGTTTTTCTCCTTCAACAATTTGAGGTATATAGTCGATTTTTAAAACCATTATTTTTTCACCAAGTTGGAGTTTAATTAGGTCTTTTTCAACCAAAAGGGAAGCTTCTTGGGGGTAGGTTATAGAAATTTTTTGACCGGCTACAAAAATTGTTTTCCGTTTCATCTTAAAACCTCCTGTTGGTTTTTTGAGGGGGTTGCTTTGCAACCCCCTTCGCTCTAAGGAGGAAGTTTGGTTAAAAAATTGGTTTTCAATTTGAAAAGGAAGATTTAGAAAAACTCTTTTTCCTATGGGTGGAAAAAAAAGGATTGTAGTAGTTTTCTCCACTCTTAAAGATTTAGAAGAAGTAGAAAAAGTTTCTAAAAAACTTTTAGGTCCTTTTAAAGGTTCCTTTTTCAACCAAAGTTGGAAATCTTTTCTCGGTTGGGTGAAGAGGCACGGGGTGAAAAGTGGAAATAATGTTTCCGCCTTGTTTATAGATGAAACTCAAGTTCTCCGTTTTGAAAAGAAAAGTTCCGCCCGTGTTTTAGAAGAGCTATGGGAAAAAAGCATTTAGGGGGATGGAAATGTGTGGGGGTAGAAAGGTCAGTGAGGAACTTCTCAAAGAAATTTTGGAGGATTGGATTAGGCTTAATGACGAGTTCCCTATTGAGGTAGATATCAATGGAAATACTGGAAAACAACTTAGGTTTATAGTTGAGAATATCTCCCCCAAAATAGGTATTTGGTTTTTAGAAATGCTTGTTAAATACAACCGAGAGGGGGTTATGGTTATCCAAACCTCCGATGGTGAGGAGTTAATTTTTGAACGGTTATCAAGGAAAAGAGTTTAGGGGGATAGTTTGGTTTTGCCCAAGGTAGTTTCGTTGCTTTTCTTCTTTAGTTCATTTTTAAGTTTAAACCTACCGGGGGATTGAAAATTTACTCCCCTGCAATGGAATTAAAGGTTAAATACAAACCAAAATAGGGTTTGAAAGTTAACTTACCTTGCTAAGGTTTATTAGCATCCAAAAAGAATCCCGGTATGGGGAATATAGATTTATCCAAAAAAAACTCCCACTATTTGAGAAGGTCCAGCGGGTCTATTTTTTGGGGGCGGTAGTTAGTTTCACTGTCCGTAGACTTCTCAACCGATTCTTGTTTCTTTCTTAATACTTCATTAAGAATTCCCAAAAAGTATTTATAAGATACCTTCCCAATACCTTCCTCTTCAAAAAACTTAACTACAGAGTCATAAATTGTTTTCTTAGGAATTCCTTTAGAAAGTAAACTCTCTATTTTATCTATTTCCTTTAAAAGGATTTCTTGTAAGATTTCCTTCTTTTGAATTTTTCTTTGATTTTCTATAGTTGCCTCCAAAATTCTTTCAAATTTTTCATAGTTGATACCCATATAGTTCTATTTTAATCTCCTAATAATGGAATTAGAATTCCATATTACTTGTAATGCTATATAAAAAAGAATGTCTTTCTGATGACTGGACAGTTTTTGGAAAGTGGTTGGAAACTTTTAACCGAGATAGGATTACTCCAAGTTTTAAGGAATACCTATTAGGTTTAACTTTACAGAGATTGTATTTATCTGGAATAAAGGATATCCGTAAGAAAAATGAGGAACTTTTAAAGAAAAGAGTTTTGAAGAATAGAGAACTCATATGGAAAATGGTTTACTGGCTTAAGGTTTTACGGGATAGGGGAATACCCCCAAAAAAGGTTAGAGAAGTGACTATAAGCTTTTGGATTAAAACTAACTATTGTCTTTCCCACTGGTGGATAGCTTATCGCCACATATCCCAAAAGTGGGATTACTACAAAAATTTAATCCCCGAAGTTCCGGAGGAATTTAGGAAAAGGGTAGAAAAGGCTATTCAAGTTTTAGAAAGAAGGGGGTATTTCTAATGGTGTTAAAGTAGGTTTGTTTCCTTCCTGATTTTCAATTACATAGCTTACTCCATACCAAAAATACTTTCCACTTTTTAAGATTTTAGGCTCTATGAAAGCTTTTTTAAGTTTCAAATGTTTCCATTTTCCTATAGGTATCACCTTTTCAAAGTTTAAAACTTGTTTTGTTCCCAATTCTAAATCCTCTACTATAAGAATTTTTCCACATTTTAAAATTCTAATGGGTATTAGTTGGTCGTAAACTATTCGGTATGCATATATTTTCCTTGTCCACTTAGCACCCAAACACATACCCGGATATGGTCTTAAAACTTTATAAATCAAAAGTTTATGCACTTGGGGGTTGTATATATAAACATAATCTCCCTTGGAAGTTCCTAAACATGCATTGCCATTTTTATCCCAAGTTTCCGCTTGAAAGTCCAAACTAAATAAAAGTAAAGGAAAGAATAAAAGAACACTCAGAAATTTTTGCATTACTACTCCTCCTTATTGTTTACTTTGAGGAAGCATATTGGTATTTAAAACCTCATTAATTCTTCTATAAATCGTTTTAACTAAAAGAGCATACTGTCTCATAAACTCCATTAATTGGGTTTCCCTTTCTTTTTTTATCTTCCAATATGCCATTGTAAATGTCTTCATGAAACTTTCATACTTCGTTTCCATTTGCCTAACATCATCTTCTAAAGCTCCCGTAATACATTGAGCTTCAGCATATTGATTGTTATAAGCTTCAATAAGGTCGTTTACTTCGTTTATAGCAGTTTTTAAAACTGCTTTTAATGTGCTATAAACAACATCTAAAGTTATTAAATCCGCAATTTCATTATTGACTAAAGCAGAAATATCATCATCATTGATAGCGCTAACAGCCTTTATGTAAGCTATAGTTGGAATATTACTGTAAGTAAGGTATAAAAACCTATGGGTATTGGGTCTGGTTCCCTCTTCCATCAGCTGAGCTAATTGTTGTAGGTCATTAACGATTTGTTGTTTTATATCGTTAAAAGAAATTTCTACCGTATGCCCATTTCTATCCATACCCTTAAGCCGAACATTTCCTTCTCCATTAATCCACTCGATAAGGTATTTTTCGGTAATTTCCGTATTGGTAGGGGGAATATATCCAGTTGCTGAACCTCTTTGTCCTTTACAAGTATTTATAATCGCCTGAGGGTTTATATCTCCCAAAATTCCCCTTATAAGGTTTGCCAATTGAGTGTCTGCTCCTAAATTGGTGGCCTGCAAAGCATCGTCTAAAATAGATGTAGTATCTATTGGAACCTGCTCCCCGTTTTCACTCGTCGGTTTTGCTTCTCCTTTTAACCTATTGATTAAATCGTTAAATTTACTTGAAAAATCATTTGTCCATTGTTGTATAGAACTAAAATAAGCTTCGCTACTTCCAGAAGCTTGTTCTCTTGCTGATTGTTGTCCCTCTGTCGATTCTCTGTTTTTCAAAAGATTGTTCTCAATATAAGCCTTTATTCCATTTGTTACTTGGCAAGATTGAAAGTTAAGTTGGTTGATTAAGTTTACAAGCCCTGTAATATCATTAACAATCTGCTTTACTTGGGGAGCAAAGGTATCTAAAGCTATTTCAAATGCTACTGCAGGTGCCGTTTGAATTAAGTTTTGAAGAAATTGAACTAAATACTCGGGTCTTACATAAGAGAAACCTCCCATCACTATGTCTATAGCTCCACATGACGCTTTAACAGATGGAGGAGTAATAGAAAAAGGATAAATAACCATATTGGGAACCCTATAGTGCCAAGAACCTCCCATTAAATATCCACGCTCTTGGGTTTCGTAATATCTGATAGCAAGGTTTTCATCTATATTGTTGAGGCTATCCTTCATATAATCTGTAAGGCTTGCAAAAGAAGGGAAGGACATTAATAATATCGTAGAGGTTGAAAATGAAAATAGAACTTTTCTCCACATAAAGATTTATATGGTTAGATTGTTTTTATTTTTCATTTTGGTTGGCTTGACTTTAGCTAAAACCTATCCAGTGGTTGAACCCGACCCTATAGAGGAAATTTCTAAGTTGGTAAACCCTAAAGTTTTAAAGAAAAAAATCTCTTTAGCCCGTCAAAAGATTTGGAAATATAAAGCTACTTACCTTCCACCAGCAACTCAAAATGCTACTCGCTCTTTTAAACCGGTATATTGCTTACAAAGGAATATAGAAATCCCCATTACGGACCGCAATTGGAAGATAGAAGGTTGGAGAATTTTATACCCCGAAGGTTACTGTTTTAATCCTCTTGCATATCTTAATGTAGCTCCTCCACCTATGGTTATTTTCAATCCCTCCCGTAAAAAAGAGCTTCAATATGTTCAAAAAGTAATTTTTCCCAAATATCCTTTTGCTATTTATATCCTTACGGGAATTGATTTGAAAACCGCTCAAAGGATTGCTAAAAATAGTTTTTTACAAAAAATCCATTGGTATTTTTTAAACGACTATTTAGTTAAGAAATTGCGACTAAAGTATACCATTTCCATAGTTTCTGTCAACTTAAAAGAAAAAGTTATTGAAATCAAAGAAATAGCTGTTAAAGAATAAATTAAATGCCCTCATTAGCAACAGCTTGGAGGCGAAAACAATATCTAAAAGAAATAAAAGCAGGTTTTGAAGAGGGTATAGAAAAGTTTTTAAGGCAAGAATTGAGAAAAAAACATGTATCTATGCATCAAATTGTAGAAACTATAAAGAATTTAAACCCTCATCTTTGGAATAAGTTTTTACTGGATTTTTTCAAAAAAGTTGTAAAAGTAGAGTTATTAGGTTTGGATATTGCAGTAATAGATAGGTTCTATGCTAAAAAGCTTTTTAACTATGCTTTGAAATATGAAGATTTTAATTACCTAAAAATTAAAGAAGAGGTTAAAAAAGAGATTAAAGATAGACTTAAAAATTTTGCAAAAGAATACTACTTAAAATCGGAAGAGGAAGCTATAGCTCTTTTTGGTGAAGATTATAAAATAGCTAAAAAATTATTTAAAACCGATTTTCTATTCCAACGCGGGGAAGGTAGAAAATATTACTTTGCAGACTTAAATAGAAAAAAAGTAAAGGAAGTTAAACTATCTTTAAAGGGAGTTTTAGAAACCTTTAGAGAGGAAATTAAAGGAGAACTTAAACTTTCTGAAAAAGTATTAGCTTCTAAGGAGTTGAAAGCTTTGAAGATCTGGCTTTTAAAGGAACTTGAAAAATTAAAGCAATCAATTTGAAAAGAGTTTTTTAACCTAACCTTAAGCTACACTATGCGGGTAGCGTTATTGTTCCTTTTAGGGGGATTGACTTTTGGTGGAGAATGTGTTTCTGAATTCTGTCAATACAAGCAATTTTTTGAAAATGCAACTGCTTTAGGAAAGCAAACTATAAATTCCACTCGACAAGCAAAACCTTTTCCGGTTTTTAGAATTCCGGAACCTCCTAAAGAAGTTAAGGAAGTGAATACAACTCAAAAAGTTAAAAAGGCATTAAGCGGAATTAAAACAGTTAGAGGAAATTCCTCAAAGGTTGTTCCTTTAAGGAATGTTGTAGTAGTAAATACTCCCTCCGCGGTTGTAAAAGTTTCGCTAACCGATATGACCCGTATAGTTTGCCCTGATGAAATTACAACTTATGCATACTCTAAAGAGAAACTTATAGAGGTTTTTAAAAGTGGAAACAGTTTATACATCAAATTTCTACCTATAAAAGAGTGGAACCCTAAAGAGGGGAAAGAGGAAATCGTATATAGGGACTATCCCCGTGACCTTTTTGTGGAATGTGGAGGACAAACCTTTTCTTTGGTTCTTTTACCCGAGAAAGGATTACCACCCCAAGAGATTTACTTACAGCTTCCTTACAAAGGGATTAAAAAGGAAGCTCAAAAGTTTGAAAGGTCTTTTCCTTATGAGGAAACTTTAATGAAGCTTATTAAATATGCTTACAAAGATAAAATTCCTCCCGGTTATGAGGTTAAGTTTGTGGGAAAACCCTACAAGGAGTTTAAGGAACTTTCCTTATATCTTAATAAGGAATATATAGGCGACCAATTTAAGGTAGCAGAATTTGTGATAACTGCTAAGAAGGATTTAACCCTTTATGAAGGTATGTTCGTTCCATTTATACCCAACGCTTTGGCTATAGCTATAGAAAAACCTATTCTTAAGCAGGGAGAGATGACCCGCCTTTTTGTGGTAGAAAAGGTTAAAAATCCTTAAGCATACTTTGGGTTTGTTCGGAAGTATAAGTTTGCGTCTTTTCAGGAATAGGAATTTCGCAATCCTTCCAATTTTTTCCTTCACATTTTTTCTTCTGTCTTCTCTTTTTCCACTTTGCTTTTTCAAGTTCTTCTTCCGGGGTTTCTCCCAATTTGAAAAGCTTCTTTAGCATCAAAGTTGTATTTTACTATGCGAAGGGCTTTTCTTTTTGCTGTAGCCCTAATTACCTACAGTTCTTTTGGTGCAGATGGTGCAAATACTAATCAGGCTATTAGGCAAAGTTTGAATACCTTAAATAGATTTCATTCATCAGAAACACTTAATAGAGAGTTGGCACAACCTCTAACTGGTAATAAAGCCTTTAGAACTTTGGATAACTCTCAAAGCTTCAGGGCTAATTTAGAGTGCCCTTCAAATGAAAGGGCGGTGATTGTAACCTTTATCCCTAAAGGGAATGGTGAATGGGGTATTTACATTAGAGGCGACCTAAATTTAGACGGTAATTACGACCACTTTTTTAACACAGATTGGCTCAACATACAGGTATCGGGTGTTTGCACAAACGGTATCGTATATTGCAACCCCTATAACAGCTGGGATTTAAACCATTGCAGGTATTATGTTTGGGCAAGGAACGGTAATTGGATAACCCTAAGGGAAACCCAAAATAGAGACGAAGTCGGGGCTTGTATTTGCACTAACTACTCCTGCAATGGTGGGAATATCCCTCCCTACCGATGGATAGTAGGAGCTGTATCTAACAAATTAATGGAAGTAAATCCCCAACTTTTAATTTCAAAGGGAAGATGGGATTTATCTACATTTAGCTATTACCTTTACGGGCAAAATACCCGTAGTTGTAGCGGAATTACGGGAGAGGTAACCGATTTAGGAGGAACTCCTTTAACTAACTATGCCAGTTCTCATATTTACCCATCGGTAGATATTTCAGATATAGCTCAGGCCCAAGCCAATGAACCCAATAGTCCATATAACACCTTAATATCCGCTTCACAAGTTGAATATAACGGCTACTCGGTGGGAGTGCCCAATGTGCATACTTGCTGGATTTACAAAAATGTATCAATTACTACTTCAACGGAATATGAAAATTGTAATGATGTACGTTCATACAATGGTAAGACTTGGTGTGTAGTAGCCTTTGATAGTCATGGCTGTGGTTGCCATGTTTGTGCTAAGATAGAAACTACAGTTGATTTAAAACCTAAACAAGAATTAATTCTTTTAGTTCCCGGACATAGTGATAATTGTGATGATGATGGGAATACTTTAAGTGTTTTAGTATCGGGTTATACTAATTTATCTTTAAATAAAGATTGTGGTTCTTGGAGTTTCACTTCAACACGATATGTTTTAATAGCTCAAGAAGAAAATAGATTTCGCCAATTTTATATTAAGGCAGAGCGTTGCCATACTGGTCATTGTGGATGTTCCTCCGAAGACCTTTATTTACTAAAAAGTCAAAAGTATTTAGAAGACCACTTTAGATTACTAACCCAAAACAACTGCCATCCTAATAACGATTGCAGAATAAAAAATGAGTGGATTTGTCCGCCTAATGTAAATCTTCCTTCCCACCCTTCTATAGGTCAACTTAGACAATATTGCATTCAAACCATAAATGAAGGAACTCGTCTTCACCCAAACCTTCAACCAATGTGTAAAACTGTATCAACCGAGGTAGATACCTATCAAATCTGTATGGATGGAAACAGAGTAACTGTTACTAATTCAAGGGGTGAAACTGTATATACTGCTTCGGGAAACTATATGTGGTTTAAAGTCTATAGAGAATACAATTGCGGGGTTAGAGAGTTTAACATAGACCTAACCCGTATCAACCAAACCCGTGATAGTGCTTTAAATCAAGGGCAAGATATAAGCTACACGGACTATGTAGGAAATACCGGACACCAGACCATCTATATAAACCTTGGAAATCTAAATAACTGCCCCATTCCAAGTTGCGTAGTTAGGTATCCTAATCATGAAGCAGATGTATTTTCTGATAGCTCAAATAGGGCTCAAGTAAATGGTGCTACACGAAACGAATATGCGGTTATTGAATGTAGGCAAAACTCTGTAGGAGCTTGGTATTGCCCAGTTCCAACTGGAGGGGTTATTCTCCAGCCTTGCTCTTGCAATCAGGGATATACTGGATTTAATTTAGCTTTAAGTGTTTTACAAGCAGTAGATGAGGCTTCTCACGATATTATTTGCTCATCTCAATAGGGGGATTAAGCTATGGAAAAATCGCGTTTACCTCGCACGGTTGTCCAAGGAGGGGTCATAGGTTTTTGGGAGGCTAACGACTTTATCTTTTTCTTAGTTGCTTTTATGTTCCTGTTCTTTCTTTTAAAGGGTTTAATTGTTATAGCCTTTTTCTTTATTGGTCTGGTTTTCTTAAACAGAGTGGATAAGTTCCGATACAAGGTAGGTCCCGGTTATTTTTACCGAAAATTTTTTAAGGTCGATATTTACTCCCCTAAAAGGTTGCCTCCCTTTAAAATCCTATGGCGAAAATGAAAACAGATTTCTTTTTAACAATCCTCTTCCTATGCTTTTAGAAGGCATAAAGTATCCTTTAGAAGTTAAACTTGGAAAAACTGTTTCTTTCTCTATAAAAGGTTTGGAAACTAAAGAGCTGTCCCTTTACGAAATTCCCGCTTTAGTTGGTGTTTTAGACTTTGTAGGTCTTGGATTACCATTTCGAGAAGGTCTTAAAACTATAGTGGTTCTTCCTTCAAATTGTTTAGGCTATACACGAATAAGAATCCGTAGAGGTGATGGACAAGGCTGGTTTTATACCGATATTTCCAACCAAAACGCTTTAGCTCTCGCTAATTATCTTACTAAGATTAGTAAGTCAACTAACTTTGTGGGTGTAAATTTTGCAAATAGCTTTTTATCAGTTTCAAAAGGAAAAAACTACTATAAGCTCACAGCTAAGCACGGGGAGCTTTTGAAAATAGTTTATTTAAATGAAAATGAAAAGCATTTTTTTGTTTCAGCATTAAAAATAGCTGTTTTCGGGAGATATACCTCTAAAATAAAAATCTCACTTGTAAAAGGTAGCCTAACCTTGCAGGAAAAGTTTTCTTTTGAGGATAAAGAAAAGGAAGAGGAATGGAGCAAGAAGATACCAATTTTGTGGCAAAATGCTTTGGAAAAAGGAAAGTATCCAGCCATCACATTGCGGGAGCTTCTAAAACAAAAGGGAGAAAGCTTTAGGAGTTTTATAAGGCTCAAAGTTTCCGATGGAAAAGGTGAAAGGGTAATGGTCCCTCTTCCATTAACTTGGGCTTGGGGTCTGGCAAAAATGTTAGAGGTGTTTTAATGGACCTACTAAATTTCTACGAGGAAGTTAGAAAAAGGACGGATATCGTAGAGGTTCTTTCTGAATACCTTGACTTAAAGAGGGAAGGTTCAAACTACAAAGCTCTCTGTCCTTTCCACGGGGATACAGACCCATCATTAAGCGTATCTCCTTCAAAAGGAATTTGGAAGTGTTTCGGTTGTGGAAAGGGTGGGGATGTTATTAAGTTCGTTGCAGAATACGAGGGTATTTCCTACCTTGAAGCTGCAAAACAGTTAGCACATAAATACGGAATTTCTGTGCCAACTCTAACCTCTAAAAGCTCTCCCTACGAGTTTGCCCTTCGCAAGGTTTTGGAGTTTTATCAGGAAAACCTTGTTAAGTTTAGATATGCTCGGGAATACCTTGTTAAGATTCGGCAAATTTCCCCCGAATGGGTTGAGAAATTTCGTTTAGGTTTTTCCCCTACCGGAGAAGCCTTAGTAAAGTTTGCAAAGAAAGAAGAAATTTTTGAAACACTACAGAAGTTGGGATACATAGTCAACGGAAAAAAAGGACCCATAGACATCTTTTGGAAGCGGATAACTATCCCTATCTTTGATGCCTACGGAATACTGAGGGGCTTTGCAGGGAGACGTATGGACAATTATCAACCTAAATATCTCAACTCTAAAAACTCCGAATGGTTTTCCAAGGAGTTGGCACTTTTTGGAATTGATAGGGCTAAAAGTTATGCAAAAGATAGGGAGAGAATTATTCTCGTAGAAGGTTTTTTTGATGTTATTCGCTTGCACTCTTTAGGCTTTGGGGAAGCTGTTGCAACTTTAGGAACCGCTTTAACCGAAGGGCAAATTAAGATAATCCAAAACTACACTTCTAAAGTTTATTTGCTTCCTGATGGAGATAAAAGTGGACTAAAAGCGGCTATAGAAAACGCTAAAAAGCTCTTTCAATATGGTTTAGACCCCTATTTAGTGTTCCTTCCTAAAGACATAGACCCTGATGAGTTTTTAAGAGATAAAACCAATCTCAAAACCTTTAGAAACCTTTTAGAAAAAGCTCCGCATTTCGTTAGTTGGTATCTAAGCCTACTTGATAAACTGCCTATAGAAAGTAAAGTTAATAAACTAACTCAATTAATTAAGCTTATTAAGCAAATAAAGGACCCGATTAAGAAGGAGCTTTGGTTAAAGGAAATAGAAGGAACGAAAATGAAAAGCTCAAAAGAAGTTAGAAAAAAAAGGCGTTATGCTAAAAAAGCTCTACAAGGGCATAAAAAAAGAGTTTCAAAAACTAAGAAGGGCGGAAAGAGGTTTAAAGGCAAGTGATATAGATGGTCTACTTTATAAGGCCGATATTTCTATCTATTTTTTACCCATTGCTTACGATGAAACGGGGTTATTTTTGTTAGAGAACAATTATGTAGGTTTTGTTCTCCATGCAGTTCCCTTGCCTTGGATGGGGCTGGATACCGTTCAAAAGCTCTATACAAACCTTTTTCAAAATCTTCAAATTCCCGAAGATACAATAATTCAATTTACACTTTGGGCTTCTCCAAGGTTAGAAATACCTTTTGAAAGGTATAAAGCTATAAAAGAAGATATTTCTCCTGTAGTTAAATCCATTAACAGCCTTTCCCAGGCATTGGAAATAGCAACCGAAGATGAGAAAAAAACAATACTTCGGGATTTAAACCTATTGCAATGGCTTTTAAAAGTTCATAAAGAGCGAAAAGAACTTAGGGATATGTTGGAAAATTACTGGAAATTTCTAAAGCAAAAAACCAAAGAACAACTAACTCCTTCTTGGAAAGCTGCTTTAAGAGACTTTCATCTATTTATCTCCGTTGCCTTCCCCGTTAAAAATTTGCAAGTTTTAGAAAATCCAAAGGAAAAAGAAAGGCTTTGGAAATTAAAGGAAACTATTTCTTCCGCTATTAAAGTGGCCGGTATTCCCTTTAAAGAAATGGATGCCCAAGAATATGTCAAAGCTATTCGTTATATTCTTCACCCATCCTACCAAACAGAATTTATTCGAAAGTTTCCCTACTTAGAAAATAAGGAAATTAGGGACCAGCTTCTTTTTGAAGGAACCATTATCCATCAACACGATGATGGGATATTTGCATTAGATGGACACTACTTTAGAACTTTAACTATTCCTTTCGGATACTACGGCTACCCTAAAGAGGTTTCCTTTCTAGATGTTATGGAGTTTATAGGTTCCTTTAGGGGGATAGATGCTTATCATTTAACAACCCCATTTTTACTTTCGTTTGTTACCAAAAAAATGAATGATAAAGAGTATGCTTCTTTAGCCAGTCAAGGGAATTTGGTTTTAAATCAAGCTCTTCCGGGAATTATTTCAAGGCTAAAAGAGAGAAAAGAGGACTTTACTCTACTTATGCAGAAAAAACAGGAAGAACACGAAACCCTCTGGTGGGGAATACTAACTGCTACCTTTTACTCGAAAGATAAGGACTTTACAGAGGAAAATGCGGAAAGGTTCCAACAAATTACCGCAAATCTTGGATATAGATTTTTAAAGGAGGAAATTCCTTTGCCCTTCTTTATAGCTCAACTCCCTTTAAATGCTGGAAAAGAGATTTTCAATAAACCTCTCGCCCGCACTCAAGCTCTCTTAGCGGAGAACTGTTCCCATCTTGCTCCTATATCTGCGGATTGGAAAGGAACTGAAACTCCCGTTGTTCCGCTTATATCCCGGAGAGGACAACTTATGTTTTTCCACTTATGGAATACCGATGGCGGTTCAAACTATGCCATCGTAGCCCCCATGGGAGCTGGAAAATCCTTTTTCTCCAACCATCTGCTTTTTAACTATGCACTACTATCGAATTCTCTTATTAGGGTGATTGATATTGGAGAAAGTTACTTTGGACTTTGCCAACTTTTAGGGGGAAGGTATGAAAGATTTTCGGTTTCAAAAAGCTGTATAAATCCGTTTCACTTTATAGACCCTTCCCTAAAGGGTGAGGGTTTGGAAACTCAAATTTCCTTTTTGGTTAACCTTATGCTTGCCCTTGGAAGGTGGGCTAAAAAACCAACCGATGAAGAAAAAGGGCTTATAAACCAAGCTCTTCTAATAGCTATAGAAAAGTGGGGAAGTGGGTTTGACCTTGTTGATGTAGTCAACCTTATGCAAGATATAGCTAAAAAAAGAAATAACAAAGAGCTTATAGAGTTTGCAGAATTAGCCTTTACTCCTTGGCTTCCTAATGGGCAATATGGAGGGCTTTTTAACGGAGAACCTACACTTAAATTTGACAATAACTTTATAGTCCTTGAGTTGGGAGAGGCAAGAGATGATTACCACCTATTGGCTATAGTTCTAATCACTTATCTATTTATGACTACTAAAGAGATTATGACCCTTCCAAGGAATATATATAAAGTTCTTCATATAGATGAGGCTTGGAGAGTATTTGAAACTAAGCATTACCTTGTTTTTGACGCTTTAGAACAGGGTGTAAGGGAATATCGGAAATTTGGGGGAGCTTTAGGAATAGTCACCCAATCAATCAAGGACCTCTTTCCCACCGACAATGACCCTATTTCACAAAAAATAAAAGCGATGCGTTCAAATATGGAGTTCTTCTTCTTATTTAGGCAAGGTCAAGAGGAATGGGAAAGAATGTTAGACGATAAAGATGTTCCTATGACGGAATTTGATGTAAATATTGCCAAAACCATAAGAACCGTTAAAGGGGAATACTCGGAAATGTTTGTTATTTCTCGTTCCCGGGGTAAAGGTATAGCAAGGCTTGTATTACCTAAAGAATTTTACTGGCTCTATACAACAGACGGTAAGGAAGTTCAAAAACGTAATGAGATATATCTTCAAACTAGAGATATTAGAAAAACTATTGAGCTTCTTGTTTCTTCTTAACTTCAAAGGAAACCGCTTCTATCTTTCCTCCTCGCCCTTTCTTTTTAAATTTGAAATCCACAAATATATCTGTCTTATCATTTATTTCCTCAACAGCGGGATAAAACACCCTTTGTGAAAAATCCCTAAACCTCTTATAACTAATTCCAAAAACCGATTGAAGTTCCTCTACCGTAACTGTTATATTCCCATGTTTCTTCAAAAATCTATAAAGGATTTGCGAATGCTTACTTCGTAGTTTTATCTGGTTTAAAAAACTTTCCTTGTCATATAAAGCTTTAGCTTCCACTATTAGGGGGTATGCAAACTCCGATAGAACAACTACTAATTTATCCTTTTCATCAATACCAAAGGCTTTTATAGGCCTAAATTTAAAAATTTCCCCCTCTAATGGAAGCTTAAACTCTGTTTCTTTGAAATACAACTTGCTAACACTAATTTTGAGTTTATTTTCCAAATTGTTGAACAAATTTGAAATATTTTCTTCCCCCAAAATACTTTTCAAGCTTCTTAAATCTAATTTGGAAATATACACTTGACCAAACTTTTTAGCATTTAGGAGAATTAAAACCCATAAAATCCTTTCTTTACTTGTCAAATTAATGCATATTGCCCTTAAAAACCCTTGATTACCTTTTAATTTGCCTTTAAATTCCTCAACAGACATTTTAAAACCTCTAATCTTATTTTAATTTAAAGTAAATTTAACAGAAAACTTTGAAAGTTTTAAAGAATTAATTAAGCTTTTCAATAAGTTTTCTAAGTTTTTTAAGACCTTCCAAATCTCCCTTTTGCATTAAATCAGCTATATATTCGTTTAAATCCTCAACTCCGAGTATCTTTAGAAGCCTATCAATTTGTTCAAAAGAGAGTCTTTTAAGACCCAATTGAATATACATAACTTCTATTTGCATTGACTCTTTTAGTTCTGGAGAAAGTTCCTTACTTTTTTCTTTTTTCTTGTTTAGAAGCTTTTCAAGTTCTTTTTGGATTAGGTCTTTAGTCCGTTGGTCCAAAAGCCAATCGAGGTCTGGGTTTCTGTCTTTTATCAAACTTTCTAAATATCTATCAGGGTGCTTTATTTTAAAGTTTTGCTCGGTCATTTTAATGTGTTCCCAAGCGTATAGTCTTGGTTCCCCTTCTGGATAATGCAAAAGAAACCATAAAACAGTTGCAGGATTAAGGCGTTTGAGGGATAGCAAAACTTCTGCAAATTCTTCTACTGTTATATTCTCCCCGCCTTGGTGGAAGGAGGAAACTAAATCGGTTAACAGTTTACGAATTTTAGAGGGGTCTTTAAGAAATCGTTTAGGTTTTATTACAAATTTTACTTTGCTAACTTTTCCATGCAATCCTTTTATAAACTCCATTTGGACATTCAAATCCGTTTTTTGGTTAATATCCTCTATTGCTGGTTTTAGGACTCTTTCATAAAATTGGGTCCAATACTTATAACCAGGTGTATCTGCTCCTAAGAATTTTTTCAATTTCTCTACTTCAATTACAAAACTTCCTAAAAATTCATTTTTCTTAAGAAGTTCATAAAGCTGTGGTCCGTATTGAGTGGAAAGCAATAGAACATACT
>Ga0256833_1000163_pt1 | contig 52638 bp, 55 predicted proteins | sample 356284metaG_FD_190535 | JGI IMG/M metagenome (GOLD analysis project Ga0256833, IMG submission 190535) | Hydrothermal vent microbial communities from Mid Atlantic Ridge, Atlantic Ocean - 356-284 | ecosystem: Environmental > Aquatic > Marine > Hydrothermal vents | place: Atlantic Ocean: Mid... | reverse complement strand
ATATCTCCTCCATGCTTGACTCGTGGAGGTTTCCGAAGACCACCCTCCTTATGGTCTTGAGGTGCATGTTTACGAAGAGGGTGTGGGTGTAAGCGAAGTCCATGCAGGGGACTACGTCGCCCGCCGCGGTGACCATCGCGGTGTCCGTGTCAATGTAGGGGCAGCTCCTGCGGGTGGAGTCTGCGTAGACGCCGGGCATGTCTACCTCGACGCCGTACTCGGCCGCCACGCGTTCGGCCTCCCTCAGCTTAGCCTCGACCCTGTCTAGGAGGGGCTTCCTCTTCAGGGCGTCGAGCACGAGGTCCTCGTTGAGGCCGTAGCCCTCGCCCTCCAGCCTCCTCCAGAGCTCCATGTAGCGCGCGTAGGCCCCGCCCTTGGCCGAGCCGCCGTACTTGGAGTATATCTCCCCGAGCATCTCGTAGACAGCCCTGTGCCCCAGCTCCACGATCTCCTCGCCTAGCTTCTCGGCAAGCTCTACCGCCTCCCTGCTCACGAGGGCGTAGACGGCCTGCGAGGCCATGGCCTCTGTGTAGGGCACTATGTGGGAGAAGACCATGAAGTCGACGCCCATCTCCCCCGCCTCCCTGACCATCTCGGGTATCTCCTCGTAGTTCGCCCTCATGATCACGGTCGCCACCCCGACCCTTGCCCTCCTGTCCCTGCGCCTGGCCGCGGACTCCAGGTTGGCCATGACGTCGTAGCTGCCTGCGCCGCGCCTGATGGCTGCTAGGCGGGCGGCTCGGAAGCTGTCTATGGAGAAGGCTACCTGGTCTAGTAGCGAGAGGAGCCTCTCGGCTAGCTTGCCGGAGAAGAGTGTGCCGTTGGTGACGAGGTGGATGAAGGCTTCTCCGCCCAGCTTCTCCCTGGCGTACTCGGCCATCTCAGTTAGCCTGGGGTTTACGAGGGGCTCGCCGAAGCCGTAGAGGGCTAGCCTCTCCAGCCTGCCGGCGCTTTCCTGGATGAGGCGCCTGTAGAGGCTATAGTCTATGTCCTGGAACTCGACCCCTTTCCAGGTGCGCCTGACGCACATTATGCAGTCTAGGTTGCAGCGGTTCGTAACCTCTACCTGTATGCCACTAGGATAATCCTCCACGCACCACTACTCCCTCTCCGGGATAAAAACCTTTATCCGCGCCCGGGGGCTGCCTCGGCCCTGCGCGTCTCCCCGGGGGAGCCCTCCACGGCCTCCAGGACGTGCTCCAGGATCTCCTCGAGCCTTCTGAGGTCCCTGGCGACGTGTGCAAGCTTCTCCTTCCTCTTGGAGAGCCTCTCCGCGAGCACGCGTAGGGGTCTTACCTCCTTCTCCAGGTGCTCTCTGGGCTGCCTGAGGAAGACCTCGAGGAAGCCTGGCACCGCTCTGAAGAGCTTTGTCTTCCCCCTTCTCCTGAAGGTGACGAGGTAGTCCTTCACAAGCCTGGAGAGGCTGGCGGAGACTGAGGAGCGGCTGAGCCCTGTGCGCGAGGCTATCTCCTCTATGGTCAGCGGCTCCTCGCTTAGGAGTAGTGCCGCGTAGACTTTGCCGTCGGTGTTCGTGTAGTGCCACCTGGTGAGGGCTCTCTCTACTAGTTCGGCGAATTCTTCCTCGGCTTCCAAGTTGACTCCCCTGTGTAATATGGGCGGCGCATATATTAGATTTACTTATTGCCCTACTTTCAAATATGGTGAGAAGATTTTACAACTCCATGTACCATGTAAAATAGTTATATCGGATATATCAGAAGTTTTTTACGCCATGAGTGGTAAGGTATACATAGGTGAAAGCTGTGGCCGGCAAGTCCTCTGGGAGCGGGCTCACAGCCGCGCTCACATCGTTTAAGATAATGCTTGGCAACCCGGTCTCCCGGGCCATACTCAGGGCGATGCTCAAGAAGTACGAAGTAGGGGGGCGCCGCCTCCCAGCCCTCTACTGGGCCCTCAGCGTCTACGCCGGCGAGACGCTCAACTGCCCCCTCACGGTCAGGTTCCAGGCCGCGCTCCTCGGGAAGATACTTAAGCTTGGGATAAAGCTTGCCCACGGCGACGAGGAGGAGGTGAAGGAGGCCCTCCTGAGGGACCCCCACATCAGGCGGGGCATATGGGTCGTCCTCGAGGGCATAGCCAGGTACGGCGTAACGGTGCCCCAGAGGCTCGCGGCCCCCTTCCTCATAGTCTGGAACTTCACTAACCTCTGCAACTTCCGCTGCCTCCACTGCTACCAGCGCGCCAGCACGCCGCTGAAGACGGAGCTTAGCCTGGAGGAGAAGCTCCGCGTGGTAGACCAGCTCGACAGGGCGGGCGTGGCTGCCGTCGCGCTCAGCGGCGGCGAGCCGACCATACACCCCGACTTCCTGCGCGTTGTCAGCGAGCTGAGCAGCAGGGGGATATACACCTCCGTGGCTACTAACGGCTGGACCTTCGCAGACAGGGAGAAGCTCGAGAAGGCTGTCAAGGCGGGCCTCAAGTACGTGGAGGTCAGCGTGGACTCTGCGAGGCCGGAGAGGCACGACGCGTTCCGCCGCGTCCCCGGCGCCTGGAGCCACGCGGTGAAGGCCCTCGAGAACGCGGTGAAGCTCGGCGTGGCGCACGGCATGGCGACCATTATGAGTAGGGAGACGCTCCAGGAGATAGACGACATACTCGACCTGGCGGAGAGCATAGGCGTGCACAGGGTGATATTCTTCAACTTCGTGCCCACAGGCAGGGCCAAGGGTATAGCGAAGGTCGACCTGAGCCCCGAGGAGAGGGAGGAGTTCATGAAGATACTGTACAGGGAGATGCAGCGCCGCCACCTGGAGATACTCACCACAGCGCCCCAGTACGCGCGCGTGACGCTGCAGCTCTCACGCGGCGAGGAGGTAACGCCAGCGCACTTCTACATCGGCAAGAACGACGCCGTTAGGGTGCTGGCCGAGTTCATAGGCGGGTGCGGGGCCGGGAGGATATACGCTGGCCTGGAGCCGGACGGCACAGTCGTCCCCTGCGTCTTCCTGCCGATACCGGTCGGCAACGTGAGGAACAGGGAGTTCTACGAGATATGGAACGGGAGCAGGATATTCTCAATGCTGAGGGACAGGGACAACTTCACCGGCCGCTGCCGCACATGCCCCTTCAGGAACATATGCGGGGGCTGCAGGGCTAGGGCCTACCACTACACGCTGGATCTCCTGGGCGACGACCCCGGCTGCGTGATGAACAGGGACGTCTGGCGCCGCGTGCTGAACGGAGAGTTTGACAGGGGGCTCAGCGAGTACAGCTGGGTTGAGGGCGAGGTGTTCCTGAGGCGGCCGAGGCTCTTCCTCCCGCACAGGGCGGCCGCGGCGGCGCAGCCCATCCCGGTGGCCGCGCGTAACGGCTAAAAGGGGGCTTGGGGGCATGTTATCCCAGGCCCCCTAGGCATTGGTGAAGAAATGGTTAGATGGAAGGAGGAGCTTGCGAAGATATACTCCTCCCTCTCGGAGGAGGCGCCGGAGAAGCGGGCCCTCGACGTGGGCACCGGGATGGGCGTCAACCTAGGCGTTCTGCTGCGCGCGCTGCCGAGGGAGTTCAAGGTCTACAGCGTGGACGTAGACCCCCGCTCGCTCAGCTCCGCGGAGAAAATGTACTACGCCGAGGTGGAGGCGGGGCGACTAACGCTTGTGGAGGCCCCGGCCGAGAAGCTCCCCTTTGAAGACGGCTTCTTCGGCCTCGTGGCGGAGGTCACGGTTCTGCACCACGTGGGGGATAGGGGCGCCGCGCTGGTGGAGGCGCACAGGGTTCTGGCCCCCGGGGGCTTCCTCGTGGTGATGGACTGGACGCCTGAGAGCAGCTTGAACCCCCACAGCCCCCTCATCATGGAGGAGAGTATGCGCGAGGTCCTGGAGAAGTTCAAGGAGATATTCTACGTCGAGGACGTCAGGATATACAGGGACTACTACATAGTCGTCGGGAGCAGGCGGTGACGGGACAGGCCCTCCACGTCTTCTACACGGTGCTCGGCCTCGAAGACGCGCTCTCCTCCGAGCTCTCATTGAAGGGTTTCAGGGTTGAGGGCAAGCTCCCTAGCAGGGTGCTCGCCAGGGGGAGGGGGCCTTGGCCCCGCACGGCTAGCCGCGTCGCGGCGCTGGCCGGGACATCTAGGGCCCAGCCATCCACGAGGGGGATCAGGCTCGCTCTGCGCGGCGCCATGCCGCGGCGCCCTCCCTGCAGGGTGGAGGGCCGCGTCCACGGCGGATGCTACCCGGGGAGGATGCTCGAGAGGGTCGCTGCCAGGGAGGCCGAGAGGAGGGGGTGCGGTGAAGGACTGCTCCTCGTAGACTACTTCTGCCGTGAGGGGCTCCTGCTAGTGGGAGTGGAGGAGGCGCGGCTCTGGCGGGGGCGGCGAGCATACTACGGCGGCTGGCACCCGGCCACGCTGAACCCCCTGATAGCGGCGGCGCTCCCGTTTATAGCCGGCGTGACGGCTGGCACGCTGCTGGATCCCCTCTGCGGGGCCGCGACGATCCCGGTCGAGTCGTGGATGTCGGCGGGGGTTGAGGGCCTCTGCTCGGACTATAGGGAGGAGTACGTTGCCCGCGCGCGGGGCCTCGTAAAGCGCCTGAGAGCCCCGGTCAGCGTCTTCGCGGCCGACGTATTCGATCATCCCTCCAGGCGCGTCGACCTCGTGGCGACGGATCCTCCGAGGAGGAGCGTTGCCGTGCACGTGAAGCTGGCCGCCGCGGCCGCGCGTCTCGGGCGGCGGGCCGCTATAGTCACGCCCTACCCTAGGCTTGTCTCGGAGGCCGTTGGCGGCGAGGTCGCTGTTAGGACGTTCCAGGGCGGGGTGAGGGTCTACGTTGTCGTGGGTCGAGGGGATGCTACGGGGTAGTAGTATGGTGAAAGTGTCCCCGCCGGCTACTCGCCCGGCTGGCCCTTAGCGCCGCCCGCCTTCCCTCCGCGGCGCCTATAGTAGAGGTAGAGGGCGGCCGCGGGCACCCATATCGGGGACAGGCCCACGGTGAGCATGATTATTCCGGCGACCACGGTGAAGGCGAGCTTCACGGAGTCCTGTAGGACGCGGCCGAAGTCCAGGCCCAGGGGCGCGGCCTTCCCGGGGGGAGTCACCGTCACCGTGATAGTCGCGTACTCTATGCGGCGGTTGAGGTTCCTCAGCATAGCCTCGAGATACTCTATCTGCGTCCTCACGCGCGCAAGCCTGTCCTCGACCTGTATTATCTCCCCGACACTCTTAGCCCTGCCCAGGAGGTCGAGAAGCCTCTGCTCCTCCGCCTTAAGGTTCCTGAGCCTGGCCTCCAGGTCTACATACGTGTTCGTGACGTCGAGCGCCCTCTGGCTGAGGGACACGAGGTCTCCTATGCCCTTCAGCTCCTCTATCGCGTCGCGGTACCTCTCCACGGGAACCTTTATCGTCACGACGGCCCTCGGCTTCTCGCCGCTAGTGATGCTCTCCCAGGACACGTAGCCGCCCATGCTGGCCGCGACCTCCTCGACCCTCCTAGCGGCCGCCACCACGTCCTCGGCCCTGATGGACACCTGGGCCGTGTAGGATATCTTCCTCTCCGGGATCTCGAGGCCGCCCGTCTCCCCCGCCTCTCCGCCGGCGGGCGTCTGGGGCGGGGCCGAGGCCGGGGCCTCCTTGCCGCCGCTTTCGGGCACCGTGGTGTAGCGGGGAGCCCCCGTCTTCACCACGGGGGCCTGCGCCGGCGCTCCGGGGAGCCCGTATAGGTAGAGGTAGCCCGCAACATACGAGACTGCCAGTATAGCAGCTATAAGTGCAGCGGCCCGGGCGCGGCCGCTGAGCTTAGGCGTCTTCACGCTCGTACACCTAGAGCGGATAACTCGAAGCGGAGATATATGTGGAGTCTACCCGGGCTACGTAGCCGCGATACCTCCGGGGCGGAAGATTTTTCGTGCCCGGGGGGTTTGGATGGATGTGCGCTGCGCCGCTATAACCTTCGACCTATGGGCCACGCTGCTCGACACCACGGCGTTCTACAGGGAGATAGCCGCCAGGCTGGCCCCCCGCACCGGCCTGGAGGAGGCGGCTGTCCTCAGGCTTCTCGAGAAGGCATACCTAGAGGTGAAGAAGGCGCGGGCCGCCGGCCGTATAAGCGGGGAACACCCGGTGGAGGACTCCGTGAGGCTCGCCGAGGAGCTCACGGGCAAGCTGATCGAGAAGGACGCGCTGCTCCAGGCGGCCGCCGAGGCGGCCTACACGGTCGAGGCCGAGAAGCTACTGCTCCCCGGGGCCGTCGACGCACTCAGGGCCGCGAGGAAGATCGCCGGGAGGGTCGCGATTGTGAGCAACGTTGTCTTCTGGCACGGGCAGGTTTCGAGGATCGCTGCGTGGCGGGCAGGCGTCGCGGACCTAGTAGACTTCCAGGTATACGCGGACGAGGTGGGCTGCCTCAAGCCCGATAGGTGCATCTTCGCCTCGGCCCTGAAGATGGCTAAGGCCGCCCCGGGCTGCGCCGTCCACGTCGGCGACAACTTCCGCGAAGACCTGCTAGGGGCCCTGATGGCCGGGATGAAAGGCGTACTGGTAGACCCCCGGGGCCCCAGCGTGGTCGACCCCCTCCACGGCTTCGCGGTCGTCGAAAAAATAGGCGAGGCGCCCGGGGCGGCCGGGAAACTCGTGTCCGCCTGCGGGTAGAGCCTCTTCAGCCTAGGAGGCCTCTGTACGCATCGGGCCTCCTCAGCCTTAGCACGGGTATCCTCTCCCTAGCCTCCTCCACGAGGCTCTCCTCGAGGTCCGCGTAGCCTACGGCCTCGCCCTCGCCAAGCTCTAGGATAGTCTCCCCGTACGGCGTGGCGACGAGGCTGTGCCCCGTGAAGAACGGCGCCGCCTGCCCGGCCGCGACTAGGTAGGCGGTGTTTTCATGTGCCCTGGCCGCCGTAAGGATCCTCCACTGCGCTAGCTTGTGCGGGCCGCTGTACCAGGCAGCGGGCACGATGAAGAGGTCTGCCCCCCTGAGCGCCTCCACCCTGAATAGCTCCGGGAAGCGGAGGTCGAAGCACACCGCAAGCCCCGCGGTGAAGCCCCCCACCTCCGCGGTGACGGGGCCGGGGCCGGGCGCGAAGACCTCGGACTCCCTGTACCCGTATGCGTCGAATAGGTGGACCTTCCTGTAGACTGCTTTGACGCGGCCCCTCTCGGCGAGCACCGCGGCGTTGTATACCCTCCCCTCCTCTAATAGATACATTGTATATACTAGGGCTAAGCCCCCGTCCCTCGACGCCTCGGTTAGGGCCGTGGAGAAGGGGCCGTCGAGGGGCTCCGCCAGGGCCTCCACGTAGCGCCGCGTCAACGCTCCCCCCTCCCCGACGCCCATGAGGTACTCCGGGAGCACGGCTAGATCCGCGTCTACTCCCCCGAGTAGGCCCAGCGCCTTTGAGAGGTTTTCGCTCTTCTCCCGTGTCGAGGCCAGCTGTATAACGGCTATCCTCAACGCCTTGCCCCTCGGGTATATGTTGCGCGTCGCCCGGTAAAATAGTTACATCTCTTCTTTGAAAAATAATCTGTAAATCAGTGTTTTTCTGAATAATCAGTTATATATATAGATTATCCTCTTTACTTATATCTGATTATCCTTACTAATGGTAAATGATAACCATGCCGTCGGAAACAACTAAGCTCATAGCCGCATTTATAATCGGCATAATCATAGGGGTAATAGCCGGCTACGGCGTAGCCGCCATGCAGAAGCCTGCGGCGCCCGCCCAGCCCACCGGAAACATGGTCCCGAAGGCTCAGTACGACGAGCTGCTCCAGAAGTACAACCAGCTTAAAAACCAGCTAGAGCAGCTCCAGAAGGGCAAGGCGCCGGAGTACACGTTCTACTACGTGTCCCATGGAGGCCCGGCCGACCCGTGGTGGGCGCCCGTGATAAAGGGAGCGCACCTCGCCGGGCAGGCCCTGGGAGTAAAGGTCGTGTATAGCGGCCCGGAGAAGTTCAGCATACAGAAGCTCGTCGACCTCGTCGAGAGCGCCATAGCCGCGCACCCCGACGGCCTCATAGTCACGATTACAGACTACAAGGCCCTCGACCAGCCCCTCCGCCGCGCCATAAAGATGGGTATACCGGTGATAGCCGTCAACGTGCCCGACCCCAGGCCTGAGGGCGAGAGGATACCCTACCTGAGCTATGTCGGCCAGCTCGAGTACGACGCCGGCTACCAGCTCGCCGAGTACCTCGTCAAGACGGGCTACAAGCCCAAGCGCGTGGTCATAGGCATCCACGAGGTAGGCCACATAGGGCTCGAGATGAGGGCTAAGGGTATAACGGACGCGATCCACAAGGCCTACCCCGACGTCCCCGTTGAGAAGCTCGACATAACCACCGACGAGACCAAGGCCGCCGAGATCATTAAGAACTACCTCACCGCGCACCCCGACACCGACGTGATATTCACCCTCGGCCCCATAGGCGCCCACCCGGCGCTCAAGGTGCTCGACGAGATGGGGCTCGCAGGGAAGGTTAAGCTCCTCACAATAGACCTCGACGACACTATACTGAAGGCCATCGAGCAGGGCAAGCTCCTCGCCGCGGTGAGCCAGCAGCCCTTCGCCCAGGGCTACCTGCCAGTAGTCTTCATGTACCTCTACGTGAAGTACGGCATCATACCGCCTAAGCACGTCCCCACGGGGCCGACGATCATCGACAAGAACAGGCTCACCACGGTTAGGAAGCAGATACAGATGACCGGTGGCGCCTAAAAAAGAGGTGTAGGGTTTTTTACCAGAAACCCCTTTCCCCGGTTTTTTCCCTGTCCCAGCTCTACAGCGTAGAGGTGATACTGGTTGAAGGCCGAGTACCGTAAGGTTCTCGTCGAACTCGCCAGGCACCCGGAGTTCGGCGTCCTCGTCAGCCTGGCAGTCCTGGCCGCCGCCTTCACCGCCCTCGCCCCCACCACCTTCCCGACGGTGGCTTCGATGTACAGCATACTGACGCTCGCCAGCGAGCTGGGCGTCGCGACGCTGGGCGTGGCGTTCCTCATGATAAGCGGCGAATTCGACCTCTCCGTGGGCAGCGTCTACGCCCTGGTGCCCATGTTCGTCGCTCTTATGACGAACGCCGGCGTAGACATGCTGGCGGCTAGCATACTCATGCTTGCCGCGGCCTTCGGCATAGGCATCGTGAACGGCCTTATAACAGTGAAGGCCGGGATACCGAGCTTCATCACGACGCTCGGCATGATGATGTTCCTCAGAGGGATACTGCTCGCCATCACCGGGGGCTTCCCCGTCAGGCTGGAGAAGAACACGTGGTTCACATGGCTGCTCAACGGCCAGGTCGGCATGGAGGGGCTGCGCACAGGCGCGCTCTGGCTGGTAGTGCTCACAGCAGTGTTCGCCTTCATACTGGACTGGACGCCCTACGGGAACTGGACCTTCGCGGTCGGCGCCAGCGCGGACACGGCGAGGGAGCTCGGCGTCCCCGCGGAGCGGGTAAAGATACTGAACTTCGGCGTATCGGCGCTGATGGCGGGCCTCGCGGGGCTCATGGCGTTCAGCAGGTTCCAGATAGTCGACCCGACGATGGGGATGGGCCTCGAGCTCGAGACCATCACTGCGGCCGTGCTCGGCGGATGCCTCCTCACGGGCGGCTACGGGAGCATGGTGGGCAGCTTCCTGGGCGCGGTGCTGATAGCCATGACGCGCGTCGGCCTCGTGCTGGCGAAGGCACCGGCCTACTGGTATAGGGCCTTCATCGGCGTCATACTCATCATCGCGACGGTGATCAACATGACGCTTGTGAAGAAGTTCGTGACGTCGGGGTGATGCGACGTGGAGCCCCTACTCGAGATGAAGGGTATAGTGAAGAGGTTCGGCCACGTGGAGGCGCTCAGGGGTGTAGACTTCCACGTAAACAGGGCCGAGATAGTCGGCCTCGTCGGGGACAACGGCGCGGGCAAGAGCACGCTCGTCAAGACGATAGTCGGCGTATACCAGCCTGACGAGGGCGAGATATACTTCGAGGGGAGGCGCGTCCAGTTCAGGAGCCCCAGGGAGGCCAGGGCGGCCGGCATAGAGATAGTCTACCAGCACCTCGCGCTCATAGACCTTCTGAGCATAAGCAGGAACATCTTCCTGGGGAGGGAGCCCGTGAAGAAGGTGGGGCCCCTAAGAGTGCTGGACAAGCCCTTCATGAACAGGGAGGCGTGGCGCATACTGCAGGAGATAGGCGTCAAGAGGATTAGGAGCCCCGAGGACCGCGTCGCGAAGTTGAGCGGCGGGGAGAGGCAGAGCGTCGCCATCGCCAGGGCCATGTACTTCAAGGCGAAGCTCCTCATACTCGACGAGCCGACTGCAGCCCTCTCCGTCAGGGAGACCAGGCGCGTGCTAGACCACATACTCGACGTGAAGCGGCAGGGCGTAAGCGTGATCTTCATCACACACAACATCTACCACGTCTACGAGGTAGCGGACAGGATAGTCGTCCTAGACCACGGGAGAAAGATAGCTGACGTCGAGAAGAAAAAAGTGACCCCGGAGGAAGTCATAGACATCATCAGGACGGGGGGCGCAAGGGCGGCGGAGGCCTCCTAGGGGTACTCCGCCTCCTCGAAGAGCGTCCCCGAGGCCTGCATGGGCGGGTCGTCCGGCCAAATCCACCTCCTTTTCTCCGTGTTCCTCCATAGCATCGGGACATAGTTCACCCTGCTCTTCACGTCGGCCACAAGGTCTCCCAGCTCCAGCTCGACGCCGAGGTCTATGAAGAGCCTGTACAGGTGCTCGAAATACGCGCATAGGGGGTTCCCCACCACCACGGCGCTGTCCACGTCAACCGCCGCGTACATGAAGCCTGGCAGCTTCACGATCATCCTCGCCACCATGGGGGCCTTCCTCCCGTGGAGGTAGAAGACCCGCCTGGGAACCTTAAACTTCTCTAGGCAGAAGCAGACCGCGTTACCCGCCCACAGCCTCTCCCTGACGTGGTGCACGGTGTGGTAGCTGAGCGTCTGGTTGCTCAGCTCCGGCAGCTCCGGGTCAAACCTAGCCGCGATGTTGACCACCGTCCCGGGCCTCATGAAGGGGTCGGCCAGCTTCATGGAGATTATGACCAGATCAACCTTGTCAGGCGCCCTGACGTTGCCCGAGTACACCTCGACCGGGGCAGAGTAGAGCGCGGGGTTCTCGTAGAAGCTGTAGCAGGGCTTCAGCCTGCCCTCCTCGTAGACGCTAAACGGGGAGGCGGGCTCCCAGTAGTGAACCTCGTAGCCCCTGACCACCGCGAGCGGCTCCTCCGTGAACGATTCAAGGTATAGTGCCGCTAACGAGGGAGGTATGAGGGCTGTCAGCATGGTGATCCTCTGCCTCCCCTCGAGGTCTATTTTCTGGAGCGTGTAGGGTGGGGGCTCGACGGCCGAGCCCCCGGGTAGGAATACGTGAAGCGAGATGAGCCCGGCCTCCCTGAGGTTTACCGTGAACTTGAACTTGGCGAAGCGCTTAAGCCTCTCTAGAACCTTGCTTACGGTGCTGTAGGGTATCCCGGAGAGCCTGGACAGCTCGCGTATGGTCCAGGCCCTTTTTAGGTGAGAGAGGAGCCTCCACTCCTTATCGTCGATGAGAATGTGTTCACCCCCATATATTATGGAGTGGTGAACATTCCTTGTCATGACCCCTTACCTCCAGTCATAGTTACTTAAATGTTATTGTTAAAAATACTTTACGTGTGCTACATGTAGAATATTGATATCAATAAATTTATCACTATGTGATTATTACACAATACTAACAGACATATACTTTCAATAATATTACTCCTACAAAAGACCCGAGGACAGCGGTTACCCCGCCATAGCCCTCACTATCTCCTCCACGCCGCCCCTCATCATCGAGACAGCTATAACCGCCAGAAGCAGCGAGAAGACCTTCGAGAGAACTAGGACGAAGTTCCTCCCGGCGTAGCGCAGTATCTGCTGGCTGTAGCGTAGGAGGAGGTATGCGACAAGGGTGTTCGCGGCTATGGCGATTATCGTCGGGTAGGTGCCGTAGACGGCGTTCAGGTACATGACCATGTATATGCTTCCGGGCCCCGCGAGGAGGGGCGTCGCCATGGGGACTATCGCTATGTCCTCTACGCGTATCTGCTCCGCCTCCACCCGGCCCATTATGCCCTCAACGGCTATCAATAGGAGGAGCAGGCCTCCGGCTATCTTGAAGTCGCTCATCGTCACCCCGTAGTACTCGAGGAAGGCGTAGCCGAAGAAGGTGAAGAAGAGTAGGAGGATGGACGCCACGGCGACGGACTTCATGAATATGCGTTCCCTCTCCTCCTCCCTTATCCCCCTAGTGAGGCTGTAGAATATGGGTATATTGCCGACGCTGTCGAAGACTATGAAGAGCGCTATAAACGCGTCCCAGAACGCCTTCACGTCGAGCAATTAGCGGGTCACCCTTATCTCCTCCATCTCCTCGAGGTACCGGCGCCCCGGCCCCTCGCGGAAGTACCTCCTGGCGGGCTCGAGGATGCGTGCGAGCTCCCCCGCCACCGCCTCCTTTAGATCGAGCGGGTGTATGCGGCCGGCCACATAGGCCTCCTCGAGGCTCCTATAGGTGTCGTACATGGACCGCTCGCCCGTCTTAGCGTTCACCACTTCGAGGGGGTGGTCGAGGTGCCTGAAGACTATGTAGCGGGCTATCTCGAGGACCGGGTTGAACTCGGCGCTGCGGGGCGGGCAGAAGGCGCGGCGGAGCTTCCTCCTGATCTCCTCCTCGGTGTCGTGTATGAATATGGCGGTCTTGGGCTTGGACTTCGACATCTTCACGTCTATCACCGCGTCGCTGAACTTCTCCCGGTCGCCGCTCTCCTTTGCCTCTACTAGGCGCCGCCACTCCTCCTGGCCGAGGCTGAGGCCCATGAGCAGGTGGTGGTGGAGCGCTATGGGCTTGTAGCCGAACTCCCTCTCCCCTATGTCTATCGCTATGACGTGCGCCTTCCGCTGGTCGGTGCCCCCGTGGGCGATATTCACGCCTAGGCTGAAGATGTCCGCCACCTGCATCGGGACGTATAGGAGCTGCCCGAACTCAACGGCCTCCCCGCTCCTCCTCCCCATTATCGTGACGGAGCGCCTGACCCTGGACAGGGTGACGGCGCGGGACACCTTTAACACGTTGGTGAAGTACTCTAGCCCCAGCTTCTCGTAGAGCTCGCTCGCCATCACGAACCTCGCGGCGTCGGGATCCCCGCCAGCCGCCTTTATCCCCATCCTCAGCGCCTCCTTGAAGTAGCCGCCCCCAACCCTCCTTATGAGGTCCAGGTCTCCCCCCAGCTTCCTGTTAAGCCAGCTGTGGTAGTCCGCCAGGAAGACCGTGGTCTCCACGCCTGCCCGCTGGAGGTCGGCTATCTTCTGCGTAGCCACAAGGCCCGTGCCTATGTGAACGAGGCCCGATATCTCGAACCCTATGTAGTGGCGGAGCGCCACGCCCTCCTCGAGGAGCCTGCGTAGACGCTCCACGGTGAGTATCTCCTCGGCCGGCTCCGCGGCTATAAGCCTGAGCTTCTCCTCAACGTCCAAGAGCGGCACCCTGGATGGGATACCAGCGCACGTCTATATATTATCCCCCCGGCGCTCCGGCTGCACGCGGGCTGCAGGGTTCAGCTAAAATACGTGGAAGCCAAAAATCCTGTGTGGATAAACGGCTACTCGCAACAGCGTTAACCGCGGCATTGCTGCTAGCAGCCCTCTACCTAGTGGGCGGCCGCCGAGCACAGCGCTCCCCCGGCGTACCGGGTAATGAAAGCGCCGTGGCGCCTAGAAATTTGGAGGAGAATAAAACAGGCGGTGCCTCTGGAGAAAACCACAGCTCAGCCCCCTCCGAAAGAGGGAGACAAAGCACCGTGGCTCCCCCTGAAGGTAGTGAGGAGAAAGCCGCTGGAAGCGGCGCGACCGGGCTAGGTTCTACACGGGCAAACTCTTCGGCTCCAGCGCCTACCCCAACTAAGAACGAGGAGAGTGGCAGCGCCGCCACTAGTGGAGGCAACGAGTTGCCGAAGAATGGGACGAAGAGTTGGGAGGAAGGAACCCTCCTGGCACACGTCAGGAGCTGGGCTTATCAGCTCCAAAACGCTGACCCCGGCCAGATAGCCGCGGCCGGCTTCGACCTGGCGGTGATAGACTACTCGCGTGACGGGAGCGATGGGGGCGCGTATACTAGGGGCGAGATAGTCTCCGCGGAGGAGAGGGGTGTGGTAATGGTCGCGTACCTGAGCATAGGGGAGGCGGAGGACTACAGGTTTTACTGGAGGAAGGAGTGGAGCGGAAGCCCGCCGGAGTGGCTTGGCCCCGAAAACCCGGAGTGGGAGGGCGACTACGCGGTGCGCTACTGGTACAGGGGGTGGAAGGAGATAATCTACAGGTACCTGGACAGGATAATCGCGCAGGGCTTCCAGGGGGTCTACCTGGACAAGGTCGACGAGTTCGAGTACTGGGGCGAGCACGGCGTAGACGAGGCGTGGGCTGCCCGGGAGATGATAAGGTTTATCGAGGAGATAGCCGGCTACGCTAGGAAGAAGGCCGGCCCCGGGTTCCTCGTCTTCGTCCAGAACGGTGAACGCCTGCTGGACTACGATAACGGATCCCTGCTTTCAACGGTATCGGGGTGGGCGTCGGAGGACGTCTTCTACGATGGCCTGGAGCTCAGCGAGTGGACTGCGGAGAAGGTGCCCCGCCTTGACCGCGTGGTGAAGGCCGGGAAACTGGTGCTGGTGGTCGACTACGTGGACGACGGGAGCCGCAGCGCGGCCGACCTCAGGCGTATAGAGAGGTTTAGGGGCATGGCCCTGGAGAGGGGGTATGTGCCGTACGCGGCGCTCGTCGACAGGGAGCTTGACGAGCTAAACGTTATACCTGGCGTGCAGCCCTGACCCCCCAGGAGTTGATAATAATAGTAAGGATAAATCATATCTCTGTAGCCGTGGTTACACTATCAGGCGCATAGGTATGCATATAGAGGAATATAAAAAGAAGAGCCTCAAACCCTACCACGTCCTTATAGCGACGAGCCTTGCCCTTTTCCGCAGGTACGGCGCCCTGAACCAGGGCGTAGTCAACATCTCAATGAAGGAGGTGGGGCGTAGGCTCGCGGACATAGCCGTGGCCCTGATGGGGGGAGACGTCAGGGGTAAGAGCCTCCCGGAGGCTGCACGCCTGCTGAACGAGATGCTAGACCTCAACGAGGAGTTGCTGGTCGAGGAGTCTGGGGGCAGGCTCATCGTAAAGTCTAGGAGCGAGAAATGCAAGGTGTGCCCGAGAAGGGTTGGTGAGCTCGAACTGCCGGGTAGCCTGTGCCCCTACGTCGGCCTATTCGAGGGGTTTCTAGAGGAGCTTAAGGGGGTCGAGCTAAGCGTTGTTGACGAGAAGAAGCCCCTAGAGAAGGTTGGAGAATACTGTGTCATCGAGTACTCTGTTAAGAGCGGGTAGGAGGCCCCGGCCCTCAGGCATAATTTTTATCTGTCTGATCATTGTAAATCTGCCACGTGAAAGGGAAAAACATTACTTCGGGGTGGCCCCTGACCCTATACGTAGCTGCTACGCTGCTCCTCGCCGCGGGCTCCGCGGCGGCGATACTCCTAAACCCCTGGTTCAGCTTCCTGAGGAACGCTATGAGCGACCTAGGCAACCCCGGTAACGGGCCCTTCTACTGGGTGTTCAATTACACCCTGATCGCCGGCGGCGCGCTCTTCGCCGCCTACTTCGCGCTCGTGTTCAGCAAGGTCAGGCCTAGGACGAGCCTGCTGATGGCCGTGACGTCGCTCTTCCTAGTACTGGTTGGTGTGTTCCACGAGGGGGTGGGTAGGATACACTTCTACGTGTCGGTGCTATACTTTGTAAACGGGATGGCGGGCCTGGCCGCGTACTGGGGGGAGAGGAGGAGCCTCTACGGGCTGGCCGGCCTCTACACGTCTATGGGGCTTTTCGGCCTCTACTACGCCGGCCTGCTTGGCACGGGCGTCTCGGTGCCTGAGGTCGTCTCGACAGCGTTCTTCTATTTCATGCCGCTAGTGGAGTTTATGCGTAGGAGGAGGTAGGATATCTTCGATACGGAAGAGATATACCTTGAAAGAATAAAACATTTTTTATGGGAAAAACGGACAATCCCTCCAGACAAGGAAGGATAGTTGACGAGAGAAGCAGCGGCGGAGTCGAGATAACCGTTCCGGAGAGCTATAAGGGGCTGGAGGAACGCATGCTCGGCGAGCTCAGCGCCCGGCTCTCCGACAAGCCGAAGGCGAGCGAGATGGTGAACCTGCTCCTAGCCGACAAGGCCGTAAACGCTTCCTGGGACATGGCCGACTACATAGCCGTTGGGAAGCTGCACTACAACGACCACGGCGACACGCACGCGATAATTACTGCCAGCTTCTCGGCCCAGATGCTCGACATACTCGCCTCTTCTGGCAGGATGCCCGATATAGTGAGGGACGGCTTCGGCGACCTCGACGACGCGATGCTGATAGTCGTCTCCGCGGCGCTCCTCCACGACATCGGGAACCAGGTACACAGGCTCCAGCACCCACTCTTCAGCGCAGTGCTGGCCTCGCCGATACTCGACAGGCTGCTCCCGAAGATATACGGTGACGGCGAGACGGTGGCCGAGATTAAGGGGTTTATACTCCACGCGATATTCTCCCATGAATCGGGAGTTAGGAGCCTAACAGACGAGGCCAGTATAGTGTGCATAGCCGACGGCTGTGACATGTTTAAGGGGAGGGGCAGGCTGCCCTTCGACATGGGCAATATAAACATCCACACGGTCTCCGCCCTCTCCATCGACGACATCTCCGTTAGCAGGGGGGAGAAGAAGCCCCTGAGGATAACCGTCGAAATGGAGAACTCGGCGGGCGTCTTCCAGGTCGAGGAGCTCCTCGCAAAAAAGGTCGAGTCGGGCACGCTGCGCGACGCCGTAGAGATAGTGGCCGTGGCGACGCCCAGGGACGCCCAGGGGGACAGGAGGATTGTGTCGAGGATAGCCTACGAAGGGGGCCGTTTCGTGCCCTTCTAGCGCTAAGTGGAGTGCTTCAGCGAGACTATCCGGACTATGTCGCTGGCGTCCTTGAGGTAGTCGGCGGCGTCCTCGACCTTGTCGACGACTTCTTTTAGGAAAATATACGTCACCACGTCGATTCTGCCCGCGTCCAGCCCGTCCTCTATCAGCGTGAGGGACCTCTCTGTCGCCGAGTCTATGCTCCTCTCAATGTCCCTGACCTCCTCGGCCAGCTTGAGCGCGTACGCCGGGGACTCGTGGAGCGCCTCCACGTCCCTCTTGAAGACCTCTATCCCCCTGCGGAGCTCGCTCACGAGGTTCAACAGCTCGTCGAGGAACTCGTCGGGTACCTCTCCCCTGTTGCGGCGTAGCAGCTTCTCCCCGGCCTGGTAGAGCCTGCTCGCTATCACATCCAGGGTCTCCACTATGCGCTCGAAGTCCATCCTGTCGCCGAAGGGTAGACGCGAGGCCCAGATCCTGTCCAGTATCTCTACCTTCAGCTTGTCGCCCAGGTGCTCCATCTCCTTCACCTCCCTGAGTATGCCCTCGGCGTCCTCGACGTCTCCGCGCCTGTAGGCGTCCACGAGCTCCCAGTACGCGACGGCTGCCCGCTGCATGGTGTCGACGTGGTCGAGGACGAGGCGGAAGAAGGGCCATATGGGCCTCGTCTCCTTGAGGAAGACTATCGCCAGGAGGCCTGCCGCGAATACGAGGGCCACGGTGAAGTTGAAGGCCCCCGCCATGCCGTAGGCGTCTATCAGCGCGCCGATTAGCAGGCCCCCGGTGAAGTAGCCTAGATCCCTTATGCCGCGGTAGAGGCCTAGTATGCGCCCCTTTACACTGAGGGGCGCTATGTCGACGGCTACGGCTGGGAGTATCGGGTAGTACATGCTGTAGCTTACACCGACGAGCAGCGATGCGGCCAGGCTCTCGGCGAAGCCCGGCGCCACGAGGAGGGCTAGTATGCCGAGGCCCTTCAGGAACAGGCCGCTAACTATTATGGGCTTCCTGCCCCACTTGTCGCTGAGTCTGCCGAAGAGTGGCATTGAGAGGGCCCAGGAGAAGGTTATGACGCCCTGCAGCACGCCTATCTGGACGTCCGTGAAGCCCTTGGAGGCGAATAGCAGCGGGAAGGCCGCCCACGCGAGGGCGTCTGTGAACTTTGCCACATGCGCGGCGAAGAGCGTGGTGACCACGCTGGGGGTGGTGAGGCATATCCTGTAGGCCTCGAGCGTAGAGGTGACCTCCTCCTCGGCCCTAGCCCTCTCCTCCAGCTTTACAAGCCCCTTGGTCTCCCTCACGGCTGTGACGGCTAGTATGAGGGCTGTAGCGCTCGCGGCGGCGGAGTAGTAGAACGGCGCCCTTATGCCGTAGGCCTGCCAGAGGAAGCCTGCGACCGTCGCCCCTACGCCGAAGCCGCTGTAGACGAACGCCTCCATGAAGCCGAAGCCCAGCCCCGCCTCCTTGCTGCCGGCTATGTCGGAGAGCGCTATCATGGCTGAGGCAAAGACTATTCCCTCGCCCAGGCCCACCATCACGTTGCCAAGCACTACTCCCTCGAGGCTCCTAAGGGACACTATGGAGGCGGCTCCGAGAAGGTAGACGAGGGTTCCGAGTATTATCGAGAAGCGGCGGCCGCGGCGGTCGCTCAGCCAGCCCCCCAGCATGTCGATTGTGCCCTTGAAGAGGCCGTAGATGACGAGGGGCATGAAGGCTAGGAAGGCGGACTTCACGAAGCCCTTGGCGTATATCGAGAGCACGGTTCTCTGGACGCCCGTCGCCGAGCCCGTGAGGAATACTACGAGTAGGACGGCTACAGCTATCGCCAGGTGCTCCCGGAATCCCAGTCCATCACCCATGGGTTTACACCGCTACAAGGATGTACGCTTAGAATCTGCGTCGAATTTTAACTATATTTCTTTCTGGGAAAACATAATAATGCGCACGGGCCAGAGCCCTGGTCTCCTGGGGTTTAGCATGGGGCTTGCAGTATCCGGCTATACTGCGCGAAACAATATATCTTTTGAAGTAGATGTCTTTTTCGGGATGAATGAGAGGACGTGCCTGAAACCCCTCCTGGAGCGCAGGAGCATTAGGCGGTTCCGGGACGAAGGAGTGCCGCTCTCAAAGCTTGTGGAGGCCGTGGAGGCCGCTAGGCACGCGCCCAGCGCGTATAACAGGCAGCCCTGGTCGTTCATAATAATACGGGACAGGGGGAAGATCGGCGAGCTGGCCTCCGCCGCCCCCGGTGGAGTCCCTCTCCGCAGGGCGCCGGCCGCTCTAGCCGTGGTGGTGGACACGAGGGTGGCGCCCCATACCCATGTGATAGACGGCGCCGTAGCCGCCACGTATCTATGGCTCGCGCTCACGTGCATGGGTCTAGGCGCGGTGTGGGTCGAGGTGTACGGCAATAGGAGGGTTGAGGAGGCCCTGGGGCTACCGGGCCACGTTAGGGCTGTGGCGCTCTTCGCGGTCGGGTGGCCGGCAGAGTCTCCCCCTCCTAGGCCTAGGAGGCCCTTGGAGGAGCTAGTCTACCTGGACGAGTACGGCCGGCTACTTTTTACGGGTGGCAGCGGTAATAGTGGTGAGGAGCGGTGAAGCTCCACGAGATGAGCTGGATAGAGGTAAGGGACGCGCTGAGGCGTGGCGTCGACACCTTCATACTGCCTGTGGGCACCGTGGAGCCTCACGGCACACACCTGCCGCTCGGCACGGACGCCCTGATACCGGAGGCGATCGGGGAGAAGTTGGCGGAGAGGCTCGGCGCGGTGCTCCTGCCGACGGTGTACTACGGGGTCACTAGGAGCCTCCACGGGTACCCGGGCAGCGTAAGGGTGGAGCCGGAGACCCTCGAACGGCTCGTCTACGAGATACTTAGGAGCATGGCGTTCCACGGCTTCAGGCTCGGCGTGGTTCTCAACGGCCACGGCGGGAGCGAGCAGGTCTCTGCCGTGGACAGGGCGGCGTACAGGGCGTGGACGATGCACGGGCTCCCAGTGGCGGTGATAATGTGGTGGACGCTTGCCCGCGACGCCGGGTTGACGGAGAAGGTCTTGGGGAAGGAAGGGGGTCACGCTGGGAGCGACGAGACCGCGTGCATCGCGGCCACGAGGCCGGGGCTCGTCAAGAAGCAGCTCTACAGGAGCGAGGAGGTGGAGGTGTATACCCAGGGCTTCAAGACCTACCCCTACGTGGGGAGCGTGATAAACTATAGCCCCGGGGAGGGGGACGTCCTGTTCGACGAGGAGCGTTCAAAGCTGTACTTCAAGGAGCTGGTAGACCTCGTCGAGGCTAGGGTGCGGTGGTTCAAGTCGAGGGTGGAGGAGATACGCCCCTAGGGGGGCGGTAGCCTTATACCCGCTTTTTTCTCTGCCAGTTTCCTCAGGGTTTCCATGAACTCCACGAGGGCGGCCTCGGCGTCGCCCTCGCCGGAGAGCCCTGAGAGCTCCGGCGCATGGTAGTGGAAGTACAGCCTGAGCCTGTCCGCCAAGAACTGTCCCCGTAGTACCTCCACGCCGTCGCCGGGTACCCCGAGCTCCTCGGCGACGATCCTTGCGAGCCTGTCCCCGTGTTCCGGCTTTGGAGCGTAGATCGCGTCCGCTAGCAGTCTTGCCTCGTCCAGGGAGGCGTTGTCGGGGGCGGATAGGATGCGGGGAACCCTCGTCTCGGCGGCGATTAGGGCGAGGAGGGCCGCCCAGGCACGGTAGGCGTTATCGAATGCGCCCCTGAGATCCCCCTCGTAGATTAGGAGGCTCAACGCGTCGAGGTACGTGAAGCGTAGGAGGCGGGGCAGCCTCTGCTTGTCGCTCTGAGCCTTTGCAAGCAGGGTGCGGGGCCCCACCCCCCTCTTCCTCCTCCTAGGCATTTCCGACAAGGAGAAGACGCTTAGGCAGCCCTTATTCCTTACGGCCCCCGCCCCCTGTCCCGGCCACCTTTTTCCTTATCTCGCCGAGTAGATTCTCTAGCGATTCGACGTACCTCCTGTAGGCTTCCTCCCCCTTCTCCGTGAGTATCAGGAAGGTGCGGGGCCCCTTAAGGGTTGGGTAGCGGCGCCTCTCCACGTACCCCGCCTTGACGAGCCTCGACACGTGGGTGCTCAGGGGGCCCCAGGCTAGGTTTAGCTTCCTGGCCACGTCGCCCTCCGTCTGCGGCCCGGCGACTAGGAGAAGGGTTACTATGGCGAACCGCGTGGGGTGCCTCAGCACGGGGTCTAGGCCGAGCACTCCGCTGTATATATCGCTCATAGCTCCCTCTCCGCCGAGTAGATCTCCTGGAGGGTTGCGAGGAGGTTTGAGGCAAGGTATGCGAGTAGGGACGCGTCGGCCGCGCTGGCGTAGCTGGTCGAGGCTGCGAGTATGAAAGGCAGGAAGGCTGCCATTAGGGCGGCCTGGGCCATGTACACCCTGCAGTGTAGCTTCTCCACGGCCTCGTTGAGGGGCCTCTCGTAGAGGAGGTGCATCAGAGCAGACGCTATTAGGAGCGAGATGTACCAGGCGTAGCTCTCCCAGTAGGGGGCCGGGTGGACCGCGTAGAGCGCCACGAAGGGTAGCGTGTAGGCGACTAGGGGGGCTATGTGTAGGCGCCTCCTCACGTCCCCCCTGCCCTCCTTGGCGATGGAGAGAAGTGGGGAGAAGGATTTCGCGTAAACCTTTCCCACGAGGAGGCCTGCGATGGCGAAGAGCGCGGCCACGGGCACGGCCAGGTAGGCCGCATAGATTATTATCAGGGACACCTGGCCGGGGAGGCCGGAGACCCAGGTGACGATGAGTGGGATCCGGGAGAAGAGGAGCATGACCACTATGAGCGCAGCCACCGCCAGCACCAGGTTGAGGGTGGCTATAGCAACCTTGAAGCGGTAGATTATCAGTTTCTCGGCTAGATTGGCTAGGCGTAGCTGGCCCTCAAGCTCCTCTACGCTGCCCATCTCTCCCCCTCCACTATTCACGTCGAGCACCGTAAAATTTGGGCTGGAAACTCTTAGGATGAGAGCGCTAGGGCGGGAGTACCGCGGCGGGCGGCGGCCACATCGCCAGGTATGCCTGGCTCGGGACGACCATCGGCCCCCTAGAGTATGCGCCCCCGAAGAGCACGTCCAGCAGGCCCGGCGTGGGCGGCCTCATCTCTACGACCGGCGCGTTCTCGGGGAGGCCTGCAAGCCTCTTCGCGTCTCTTATGGCGTCGTCGAGCGTCCCCACCTTGTCTATGAGCCCCGCCTTCAAGGCCTCGCCCGCCACGTAGGGGCGCCCGGTGAAGACCTCCGCGGAGACGCGGGGCCTGTGCTTGGTGACGCGGTTCTTGAATATCTCGAAGAGCCTGTCGACCATGTCCTGCATTACCCTGGCGTCCGCCTCGGTCATATTCCTGAAGGGGGAGCCCACGTCCTTGAGGGGGCCCGACTTGAAGGTGTACACCCTCACGCCCAGCTTCCCCAGGAGCTCGTGGACGTTGAATACAACGCTGTACACGCCGACGGCGCCGACCAGGCTGCTGGGCGACGCCACTATCTCCCTGGCCGGCAGGGCCGCCTCGTAGGCGCCGCTAGCCATTAGCCCGTCCGCGTAGGCAACGACCGTCTTGTTCTCGGCGAGCTTCAGCACGGCGTAGTAGAGCTTCTCCGCCGCCCCAGCCTCTCCCCCGGGGCTGTTGAACACGAGCACCACGGCCTTCACCGTGGGGTCTCTGCGGGCTTCGTCTATCACCTTCACGTAGGCGTCGACGCTGTACTGCGCGCCTAGCACGCCGCCCTGCGTGCTCGAGATAGAGGAGTCTATCCTTATCACGGCTACCTTTTCCCCGACGCCCGGTATAACGGGGGAGAGGCCGGCGCCCGCCTTCATGCCTGCGAGGTATACTAGGACGCCGCCTATGAGCAGCAGAAGTATAAGCGCGACCAATAGGTTCCGCGTCCCCCTACGCCTAACTCGCGGCGCGGGGCCCTGCTGGTACGACATGGCTTCCACTAGAATATGGAGCGGGTGGCGTGTAAAATGGATTCCTCAGCCTCCCCCCACGAGCTCCTCCACGTAGCTGCGGGCCGCCTCCACGACGCTCCCCGGCCCCAGGAGGCCCCTCTGCGTGATGTAGCCTGTAACGTGCGGCGCCGGCGTTACGTCGAACACGACGTACCTCCACCTGTACCCCTCCCTCTCCTCCACGAACTCCCTAACACCCCTATACGCGCCCCTCACGTCGACCTTCAGCAACCCGACGAGAGCGTAGACAGGCTTCCCCGAGGAATGCGCGGCGCACGCGGCTACGCTGGTTCCAGCCTTGTTTACGAGGCTACCGTCGCTGAGCACGGCGTCGCCGCCCACGAGTAGCGCGTCGACGAGGCCTGCGTAGTGGCCGGCCGCGGCGTCGGGTATAAGGTTGACCTTGAAGCCTAGGCGGGCTAGCCTCCTGGCCGTGACGGCGCCCTCCCCGCCGGGCTCCGACTTCATCACGTAGACCTCGCCCACGGTATCCCTAGAGGAACGCAGGGCCTCGTAGACCGTGGAGCTCCAGCTCAGGGTTAGAACCCTCTGCACGCCGCGCTCCGAGAATAGCCTGGCCGCCTGCCCCGCTATCACCGCGGCCTCGCCTGCAAGCTCCTCCCTGAGCCTCCCAAGGATGGGGGCGGGTGGAACCCCCCTCGCCGCGGCCTCGCGGAGGATCCAGTTTATGTTGTCTAGGAGGCTCATCTCGCTGTGGGCGGCGCTAACCCTGGCGGCCGCCCCGAGCACCTCGCGCCAATCCTCGGCGCCGTGGAGGGCGTCTAGTAGGCGTAGCGCTATCTCCCTGGCCCCGCTGCTGGAGTCACGGGCTAGGCTCTCGACGACAGCCTCCGCGATCATGACTCCTCACCCCTGGCGGCCCTCCTAGCCATATCCAGGGCTTCCGCCAAGACCTCGTACCTAGCCTCATGCTGGGGCTTATCCTTCTCGAGGATTGCCTCGAGCCTGGGTACAAGCCTGTGGTTGAGTACGGGGAAGAGGGCCTCGTCGACGTGCCTAAGCGACACGTGGCTCTCCCCGTCGAGCAGCGCTAGGGCCTGTGCGACCCTGAGGAGGGCTATCCCGGCCCTGGGGCTCGCCCCCACCTCGACTAGGCGGGCGATGGGGGAGTTCACGGAGGGCCTCGTGAGCCTGACCAGGAGGGCGATGTATGATATCACGTGGTCCGGAACCTTCACGGCCGCGGCCGCCGCCTGGGCTCTTACAACCCACGCGGGGTCCACTACTGGCTCCAGATCCTCTAGGGGCTCGCGGAGCCTGCCCGCGTGCAGGCGTAGGATCTCCGCCTCCTCCTCCAGGGAGTACGGGTAGCCTATTATGAGCCTCACCGAGAACCTGTCCAGCTGAGCCTCCGGCAGGGGGTAGGTGCCCTCCTGCTCTATGGGGTTCTGGGTCGCCACGACCATGAAGAACTTCCCCCTAGCCCTGTCCTCGAGGGGGTACGTGTAGCCCCCTATGGTGACCTGGCGCTCCTGCATCGCCTCGAGAAGCGCGCTCTGCGTCCTCGGGGTCGCCCTGTTCACCTCGTCCGCGAGCACGATGTAGGCGAAGATGGGGCCCAGCCTGGGCTCGAAGCTGAGCCTCCGGGGGTTGTATATCAGGCTGCCCGTAACGTCGCCGGGCATAAGGTCTGGGGTGAACTGTATCCTCGAGTAGCCCCTATACCTTATCCCCCCGATCTCGTATTCGCGTCCAAGAAGGCCTAGTAGCCTCGCAAGGGCCCTCACCATGGTGGTCTTCGCAACCCCCGGAACGCCCTCAAGCAGCACGTGGCCCCTGGCGAGAAGGGTGGCTACCAGTAGCCTCTTCTCCCTCCCGTACCCGATCACCGCGGCGTCTAGCGCCTCGAGGAGCTCGCCCGCGGTCTCCGCTACGCCGGCCATGTGGTTCACCTGCATATGATTGCGTCGCCAACCTTTAGGACGCTGCTCCAAGGCACGTCCTCGTAGATCTCGCGTTCCTCGAGAACCTGCACGTAGTTCCGCAGAAGCGTGAAGGCCTTCTCGGGGGCCTTCAGCCTCTTCAGAGTCTCAGTTATGCGGGCTAGGTACCTCCCGGGTAGGCGGGGATAGTTGTAGGGATCCGCTAGACCATAGAGCTCGTCGGCGAGCTTCATGAGTCCCTCCCTCCTTAGGGAGCTCAGGTAGGCTAGCCAGAGTATCTCGGTCTCCCCCGCCCTCCTGGTATAAATCCTTATACCCGGCTCCCCGAAGCCCACGCTAACGTCCGCCGCGACGCCGAGCAGCCCCCTGCTCTGGCTCAGCACAAGCTTGTTGCTTATAATGTTAACCATGGGGGTCTTGGGCTTAGAGGAGCCCCTAACCCCCCTGTACCTAGCCTCCCTGGGCGTGCGGAGGAGTATAACCACGTAGCGGCCCTTGTAGGGCGCCACGTCAAGCACCTTCTCATCTATCCAGAGCACGTCTTCGACAGGCATCCTCGCCTTCACTATCTCCAGCCGCCCCCCGCTCCTGTAGGGGACCTGTACGCCGCTCTTCCTGGCGAGACCGACGAGCTCCTCCAGGGTCTCTCCCCCCTTGGGCGGCACGCCCGCGGCCACTAGGCGCGCCCTAAGTGATTCCGCGTCGACGAACCTGCCCCCCATGTCGAGCCTGGACGAGACAATGATCTTGACACCGTCCTCCTCCACATCCACTCCGCTAACCTCCCCGTAGAGCAGACCCTCTGAGTCGAAAATCACCGCGCCCCTAAGCTCTTCGGGTAGATAAAATTTCTCTTTTAAGCCGCTCTGAGGCATATCCACAGAAACCATATAACGTGTCAACCCTAAAATATAGCGCTAATGCCTGAACCTGAAACCTGCACCGCGGCTAGGGTCTCGTTCAGGGCAGGGCTCTCAGCCGCGGCTGGCGTTATGGCTGGGGAAAGCCCCGTCGACCTGGGAGGCCCGGGCCTCGAGTTCCTGGACTTCAGGGAGTACTCCTACGGCGACGATATAAGACACGTGGACTGGCGCGTCTCCGCGAGGCTTGGGAGAGGACTGGAGAAACTCTTCACCAGGGTCTACAGGGCTGAGAGGAAGGCGGAGGTTGTATGGCTCGTCGACCTCTCGGGTTCTATGGGCTACCTCTGGAAGCCCAGGGCGGAGGCGCTGCTACTGGGCATAGCCGCCGCGGTGTCCGAGAGGCTTGGAGACACGGTTTACCTCGTGACCTACTCCCACCGGGTGAGGTCTTATAGGCCGTCCAAGCCGCTGGCGGCAGCCTACCTTGCGCTGAAAGACATATGCACGTACGGCTATGGGGGGAGCCTTGGGCCCGGCGACGCGGCTACGGCGGCGGCCCGCGTCGCCCATGCTAGGCCCGTAATATTGTTCTCCGACTACGCCGCGCGTCTACGCAGCTACAGGAGGGCTGCGAGGCTTGTAAGCGCCGCGTCCGGCTGGCTCGCCGCCTTTCTAGCTGTGACGCCGGGTGAACTCGGCCTCTCTCCTCCCGGGGTCGTGTACCTCGGTAGCCCGGAGGGTGGTGGAGGGATAGCCGATCTAGGGGAGTTCTCTGTGCGCGTGAGGAGGCATGTGAACTCTGTGAGGGAGGTGTTCGGCATGGGGCGTGTATTTGAGGTGCGTTCGCCTGAGGCTAGGCTTGCGAGAAGGACTGTCGTCGCGTATTCGAGGTGGCGCGCCAGGATGCCCGTAGAGGCGGCGTGGCATGCCGGAGTGCTTTAGGAGATACGACGACGTCCTCGCCGAGCTTGTAGCTGTCTCCTGGCTACTCTTCGTGTACTCCTCCGCCGTGCTGGGCGGCGTCAGATTCACCGCGTCTACGTCCACCTGGCTCAGCGACGCCGTGGAACTACTGGCCCCGGCGGCCCTCGTGGTCGTAGCACACGAGGCGGTTCACGCGGCCGTGCTGACCGTAGAGGGTATAGGGGTGGAGTTCGGGGTAAGCCTTAGAGGGCGCCTACCGGTGGCCTATACGAGGCCCAAGCGCCCGGTGCCCCGTGAAAAATACTTCGCTGTCTCGCTGGCCCCCCTCGCGGCCTTCCACGTGATCCCCTTGATGGGCCTCGTAACCCGGCTCCCCCTATGGGCCAAGTACCTCTTCATATACAATACTGCCGGCAGCTCGGGCGACATCCTAGCCGCCCTCTCAGCGCTGAGGCTCCCCCGAGGCTCGGAGGTCCTCGACACGGGGGACGGCTTCGGGGCCTGCATGCCCCACCCCCTGGGTAGGCGCGGGAAAATACTGCTCTACTTGGCCGCCGTGGCCACGCTGGTGGCGGCGGCTGTTTAGCCCACCGCCCTCTCCACTATGTACTCCACTATCCTATCTACCTCGCTCTTAACCAGGGGCGGCAGCCCCGGCTCTTCGACGCTGAGAAAGCCCCTGAGAAGCATGGCGCGGGCCTCGTCCTCGGTGAAGCCCTTCGCCTCGAGGTACGCAATGTTCTCCTCGGCCAGGCTGCCGATGGCTGCTTCATGCGTGAGCTCGGCTCCCGGCGCCCTCGACGTTATCACCGGTATAGACTCTACCAGCGACTCCTCGTCTAGGAGCAGGCCAAGGCACTCTATGTGCCCCCTTGCCCCGCCGACCTTGGCGAGTATGTCGCCCCTAGCCGTGACCCGGGAGCCGTCCCTGGCCATGACCCTCGACACCACCTCCGCAGAGGCGCCTTCGCCTTCGAGCACCGCGGCGCCGCCTAGGTCGTAGACACCGCCGCCCTCCGCGCTGACTATGCTAGTAAACTTAGCGTATGCGCCCCTCGCGAGGAAGGCCTTCGGGAAACTCTGTATGCTCGCAACCGGACTGTATATCACGTAGTAGCTCCTGTACTCTCCGTCCTCCTCGACCCGCGCCGCGGTCCTAGGCCTCACGTGGACGCCCGGCGCCCAGCTGTGGAGCATAGTGAAGCCCAGCCTGGCCCCCCTGGCCACGTAGAACTCGGAAATCCCCACGTGGAGACCTCCGCGGACGCCGTGGGGCACCATGCACCCCGTGGTCACGTGCGCCTCCGCGCCCTCGTCGACGAAGACTATGTTATGCGTGAACTGTGCCTCCCCGCCCGTGAAGAGGCTGAGGCAAGTGTATATGGGCTTATCCACCTTCACGCCGGGGGGAACATATATGTAGTAGCCCAGCTCCCCACCGTAGAGGTAGGCCGCCGCGGTGTACTTGTCGGCGTCGGGCCGGACTAGGCGCCACGCGAGTCGGCGCGCCGCCTCGTCCTCCTCCAGGGCCACGCGGAGGGGCTTCACGACGACCCCCAGCTTCGCAAGCGAGTCGGCCATCATCCTATAGAACGCTGTCTCGCCCGCCTGGAAGTAGCTCGTAACGCCGGGGTCGACCCCCACCTTGCGCCTAGCCTCCTCGAGGAGCGCTGGATCCGGATCCCCCCTCTCAACTCGCGGCTCCTCAAGCCTGTAGCTTTCCAGGTCGACGTCGGGCCCGTATCTCGCCCTCTTCCCGAGGGCGTCCCTCGCGGCCTCCGCGAGCCCTACGGGATCCGCGTCACGCCGCATAGGCCTCACCTATCCCCGTAAAGCCCCTCTCCTTGACCTCTGAGAGTAGCTTTGAGGCCGGGCCGCTTAGGGCTATCCTCCCCCCGACGAGCAGGTGCGCCCTCCCGTCGATTCTCCCAGCCAGGAACTCTGTATGGGTGACCACGAGCACCGCAGCCCCCCTCTCGGCGAGCGCCCGTATCGCCGACGCTATGATGCCCACGCTCTCTATGTCTACCCCGCTGTCCGGCTCGTCGAGGAGGGCTGCCCTGGGGGCCTGGAGCAGCAGGGCCGCGAGCTCGGCCCTCTTCCTCTCACCCCCGCTGAACCCCCTAAAAGCCTCTCTCTCCAGTAGGCCGTTGAGCCTCAGGGACGAAACCACCTCGTCAAAGGCATCCACCGTGCCGTACCTCTCGGCTATCTTCTCGAGTATGGCTCGGAGCTTGACGCCCCTAAACTCTGGGGGTATCTGGAAGGCGAGCGCCAGGCCCCTGCGGGCGCGCTCCCACGGAGGGAGGCCGGTTATGTCCTCGCCGTCGAGGAGTATGCGGCCGCGAAGCACCTCTACGTGCGGCAAGCCCATAATGGCGGATAGCAGCGTCGTCTTGCCGGCGGCGTTTGGCCCTAGGAGGAGGTGCACCTCCCCGGGTGGAACCTCTAGGCTGACGCCGTTGAGCACCCTCCTACCCATTATCGAGGCGTGGAGGTCTTCGACTATGAGCAACCTGCGCACCTATATCAAGAAGATGACACATGGATAAAAACATGTCTAAGAAACTACAGCTTCCTCCTCGAGACCCGGGCGCGCGCGGAGGAGAGGAGCTGGGGGGCCTTGACGGAGACCCTGATGCCAGTCTCCTTTAGGCCCGGCTCGTGGGCGAGCAGCTTCTGGATAGCGAGCGTAGAGGCCGCGGCAGCGGCTGCGCTTATGAGGAAGAGGAGCCTGGGGTGGAAGAGGTCGGCTATCAGGCTGGCCAGTATGCCTAGGACGCTCCCGTAGATCGTGGTGAGGAGGCTCTCGGTGGCGAAGAAGGTGGCGCGCTCGGTCTCGTCGCTTATGTCCATAAGCGCCTTCCGGTACGCAACCCAGAAGGCCGGCCACACCGGTACAGCGAGTATGGCTGCGAAGACGTAGGGGTTAGGCGCCAGGAAGTAGCCAGTGTAGAGGGCTGTCCAGCCGAGCCCCGCCAGGGTGAACATCTGGCGCACGCTGAACTTGTCGGCGAGGCGGCCGTAGAGGTAGCTCGAGAGGCCGGTCACAGTATTTATCGCCGCCACTGTGCTCCAGAGCTGGGGCGTGCCCCCCAGGTATTTGAGGAAGTAGATTGAGACCACGGTGCCCCCCAGGGCTCCAGGGAGGGTTATGAGGAGCCTCGAGGAGTAGATGCGCCAGAACTTGCGTGGTATCCGGGGCTTCTCCACGAGCCCGCGTAGGCTGAGCCTCCTGCCCGGCTCCCTCTCCTCTCTTATACTCGCTATGAGCAGGAGCGGGATGAAGTTGAGCAGCGCGACTATCCTGAGCACCATGCGGAAGCCCAGCAGGGAGTAGAGGTAGCCTGAAAGCAGGCTGCCCGTGAAGCTCCCCACCAGGCCGAGCACGTCGAAGAGCCCCAGGCTGCTGCCCCTCTTCCTCCTGAACGTCTTCGCGAAGAGGGCTGAGAAGCTGGCGCCGCCGGCGCTGCCGGTTATTGTCCCGAGAAGCCTTATGGCTAGGAGCTGGTCGAAGCCAGTGGCGAAGGAGAGGGCGAACGTGGTGGCTATGCCCGTGGCCGAGGAGAGTACTATGAACCATTTTCTGAGGCCCTTCGAGTCGGAGATGCGGGCCCATATGAGGCCCATTATGACGGAGAGTATCATCGGGGCATAGTTTACAAGCCCCATGAGGAAGAAGCTTCCCCCGACTACGTCGTAGAAGTATACCGCCATGAAGGGGGCCGCTAGGCTCCCCGAGAGGCTTGCGACCAGGTTGTATGTGAGCAGCTTTTCGTTTTCCTTATGCATCACGGTGGAGGGTCAGCCCCCCGAGGGTATTTAATGGTTTTTTAAGCTTTACGGGTACTGTCGAGCCCGGCGCCAGAGGAGCCGGCAAAGGATACATATTAACAGTAAGCCTTACTTTTAAAATAATTTTTCAATGTTATACAACGCATATTTCCAGCCCGAATGATAATATTATAAACACCCTGGGCCGCGACGTGAAACTAATCAATACCCCCGGCTTGGAATGAGTGTATGGAGAGCATAGACTACCTGTGCAAAAGCAGGCTGCTATGCCACACGACCGTTCTCTCGGCGTCAGCGGTAGCCTTCTTCCTGGGCTTCCAGCTAGCAAAAATACACCCCATACTCCTACCGCTGCTACCAACACTGGCAGCCTACCCGGCGTACATCTGGCTAGTCAAGGAGAACAGGCTCCTAGAGGCGTCGGCGCTGATACTTGAGTGGGCCCTCGCGGTCACGCTCGCCATGATAGGAGCCACCCTGCTATACGACGGCGCCCTAGGCCCCCTCGTTCTGAAGGGCGAGCCATACAGGGCTGAGATGTTCAGGTGGGTCGCAACGGGTAAGGGGCCTGAGGGCGACATAAGCCTCTTCCTTGCTCCAAAGATAAGGGAGCTAGTGGTGTTCAGCGCCGCGGCGGCCGCGACACTCGGCTTCGCGGCTCTGCTCATGGGGGCGATACTCCTCGACTACATGAACTACTACGTAGGCAGCCTTATACTCGCGGCGAAGCCCGGCGCCGCGCTGCAGGTGGCGCTGCTGGCCTGGCCCATCTACGCCATACTGCGCGTCCCCGGCTACGTCTTCCTGGCAACGGCGTTGACGAGGATAGTATACGTCGCGGTGAAGGAGAAAAAAGTTGTAGTAGAGCCCCAGAGCAGGAAGCTCCTACTCTACGCAGCGGTACTCATAGCGCTCGACTTCGTGTTAAAGTCCACCATCGCGAACGCGTTCTACCAGCCGCTGCTGAAAAGCCTCACACAAATAAGGGTGTAAAAAGTACCGTTTTCAGACTACCCTACTCTTCTTTTAGTATCCCGGCCTTCTTCAACGCGTCGCGCAGCGTCACGCCAGGCTCCACGCTTACCACTCTAAGCCCAGCCGCCTCCGCGGCCCTTGCGGCGTTTACCCCTAGACCAGGCGCCACCACCACCGCCGCGCCCACTCCCAAGACCCAGTCCACCAGGCCCGGCCCCGCGCCCCCCGGGGCCCCAGCGTAGGGATTGGGAACCACCCTCACCTCCGCTTTTCCGCCAGCCACGTCCACTACCGCCAGATAGGGAGCCCTGGCGAAAACTCCGGCCACCTTGGAGTCCAGGCCCTCGTCCCCCTCCACGGGGGCCACCACCCTTACCCCACCCTCGGGGGGCGGGGGGAGCTCCGGGGCCTGCGGGGCCATCCTCGGGTAGGGAGCCGGGTAGGGCGCTGGGCCAGGGGGATAGCTGGGAGCGTACCCTGGGCCATATGCTGGGTACTGGGGAGCCCACCAGCCTCCCCTGGGGCCCCACCCCCATCCCCCACCCGGGCCCCATGCGGGTGGAGGGGGCGGAGGGGGAGGCGGCTGAGTAGGCTGGGCTCCCTCCTTCACGGCCTTCCGGAGCTCCTCTATGCGGGCCTCGACCGACTTTAATTCGTCCTGTAGCTCTCTTAGCGCCTCTTCGAGGCTCCTCTTATATGCCTCCAGCTCTGCGAGCTCCTCTTCTGGCGTCGCGGGCGGGTACCAGCCCCAGCCGCGGCGCCTCCACCAGTAGCCGTACATTGTGCTCACAGGAATTATATGCATATGCACATAATTACGTTTTTCTATACCCCCAGCCAAGCCTAAGCCACCAGTCGGAGAGCATAAAGAAGTCGACCAGGAGGAGCCCGTATATCTCCCCGAGCGCCCCCGGCCAGTTATATGTAGCCTTAACCGCCAGCCAGAGGGAGGGACCGATTAGAGCCGCGAGCAGCATGGCGGCGCCCATCTTCCTGGCCCCTCCCCTCATCCACCCTATCCCGAGCATGGCGAACGCGGCCGCGGAGAAGAGGAAGAAGAGCCTTGAGGCGTAGATGTGGGGTAGGCTCCTGCCCGGCAGCGCCGCGGCTGCTACTGGGCATAGGCCGGCGGCCGCCAGGAGCACGCCGGGCCGCCTCCACTCGCGGCTCGACGCTATGGCGAGCCCGTAGATGGAGTAGAGCATGCCTGCCGCCGCCATGCCCGCGTTGTATATCCACGGGTGCGGGAACTCCGGCGTGCCTAGCAGGCTGAAGGGGTGCTTGAGCGGGTTGAAGCCCGGGTTAAAGCGTATAGCGGCTAGGGTAGAGGACCAGTATACTAGGGCGGCGAGGGGGGCGGAGTGGAGAAGTATACGCTTATCCACGGAGGTAAAGAAGGGCTGCGTGGATAAAAGATGTTTTCTAGCCGGGGGCTTACATGGGCCTTACGTGGCCCCACTTCTCCAGGGCGCGGGCAAGCTCCCTGTGGGTCTTTGCGTACTCGTCCAGCGGTATCCCCTGGAGGTACGCGTCTATCGCCTGGCGCACGGCGCGGCCTCCGGCTATCACGCCGTCGGGGTGGCCCGTCACGCCGCCGCCGACCTGTATGAGTATGTCTAGCCCCATGAAGTCCATGAGCTGGGGCAGGACGCCTGGGTGGAGGCCCCCGCTGGCCACGGGCATGACCGGCTTGAGTCCGTACCACTTCTGCTCCATGTAGACCGTGTCGTCGGGGTCGGGCTTGAAGTGGTCCCTCGTTATCATCTCCTCGGTGTAGCGTAGCATCTTCAGGTCAACCTCCATCTTCCCGACGTTTGTTCCAATGTGGATGTGGTCGACGCCCGCCAGCCTGAAGAGCTTGGCGAGGAGGTAGAAGGTGACGCCGTGGTCGGGGACGCGGTCTACGGCCGCGTGGAACGCCCTGTGGGCGTGTATTGCGAGGCCGTACTCCTCGGCGAGCTCGCGCGCCATCTGGACGGCCGCGGGCCCGGCGCAGAGCACGTCGACCATTATGAACTTGTTCCACGTGTCCGCGACGAGCTTTATGCGGCGCTTCATCTCCTCCGCTGGGGCTGTGACGTTGGCGAGGTAGCCCTTCTTCTCGCCCGTCTCCGCCTCCGCCCTCTCCAGCGCCTTCAGCACGGCGTTGAGCCTGTCCTCGAACTTGCTGAAGCTGAGGCTTGTATGGTTCTCGTCGTCCTTCACGAGGTCTATGCCCCCGGCCGCTATCTCATATGCTACCTCGGCGTACTCGTCGACCGTTAGCCCGACCTTCGGCTTAGGCACTGTCGCCAGGAGGGGCCTTTTCTCCACGCCCAGTAGCTTGCGTACGCCGTGCTGGCCGTAGTTGGGGCCGGGGAAGCTCTTCACGTAGTCCTCGGGTAGCCTCATGTCTATCGCCTTGAGCCTCTTGACGGCCCTCATGCCGTAGACGTTGCCGAGGACGGAGCTGAAGAGCTGGGGGAGGCTTCCGGGCTCGAAGAGGTCGATCGGGTACGCGATCTTCACTATGCCGTCCTCGTGCCGCACCTCGTAGGCCTTGGCCATTAGGCGCTTGACGTGGGGCTTCATGGTGGCGAGGGTCGTCCACGTGCCGACGCTGCTCTCCGACGCGAGGCGGCCGGCGACCTCCTCCAGGGTTACGCCCTCGGCCGGCTTCGCCTTGTAAACGACTATTAGCTCGTCGTCGCTCGGCTCGTAGCTCGTGTCGACGAAGTCTAGATACCATTCGAACTTCTTCTCGGGCACCTGCTTCACCTTTACATAGTATTTCTAGCCGCGAGTATTTTTACCCAGCACCAAATCTGTTAGCCTAGTGTCGACAAACAGGCGCCCCAATAAATATAGTCGGGGACGCGGATAGCAGCCCAGAGGACTGGTGAGCATATGAGGATCCTGGTGACAGGCGGGGCAGGCTTCATAGGGAGCCGCCTCGCCGAGGCCCTGCTAGAGGAGGGGCACGAGGTGGTCGTGCTGGACAACCTCTCAGTGGGTAGGAGGGAGAACGTGCCCGGGGACGCGGAGCTAGTGGTCGGGGACATACTTGACAGGGAGAAACTTGCGAGCGCGCTACGGGGGGTAGAGGCTGTCTTCCACTTCGCCGCTAACCCCGAGGTGAGGGTGGGGGAGCCGGAGACACATATCAGGGCCAACCTGCTCGGGACGTATAACCTGCTGGAGGAGATGAGGCGCGCCGGGGTGGGCGACATAGTGTTCGCCTCGACTAGCACGGTGTACGGTGAGGCGGAGGTGCTGCCTACGCCTGAGAGCTACGGCCCGCTTAAGCCGATAAGCGTCTACGGGGCCTCGAAGCTCGCGTGCGAGGCGCTCATCTCCAGCTACACGCACACGTACGACTTTAGGGCCGTTGCGCTGAGGTACGCCAACGTGGTTGGGCCGAGGGCGCATAGGGGCGTTGTCAGGGACTTCGTGAGAAAGCTCATGGAGAACCCCCGCGTGCTCGAGATACTGGGCGACGGCACGCAGACTAAGAGCTACGTGTGGATAGGCGACGCGGTGGACGCTACTCTTACGGCATGGCGCCACATGGGGGAGGGATTTGAGCCGTATAACGTGGGCAGTGTGGACTCGATAAGCGTGGTAGAGGTGGCCGACGCGGTCGTCGAGGCGCTGGGCCTCGACGGCGTAGAGTACAGGTTCACCGGCGGCGTCAAGGGGGGTAGGGGGTGGCTTGGCGACGTGAAGCGCATGCACCTCTCCATCGAGAAGATTAGGCGGCTTGGCTGGGAGCCCAGGTATACGAGCAGGGAGGCCGTCGCCAAGACCGCGAGGCTGCTGGCAGAGGCGATGAGCCGCGCCTAGGGTTAGCCTCTCCTTCGGGCCCATACGCTCCAGGAGGCTCGGCTGGAGCCTCGGCGTCCGCAACGTGCCCGCGAAGAACTGCAGCTTCAACTGCGTCTACTGCCAGGCTGGCAGAACCCTCAGGCTGACTGTGGAGAGGAGGAGGTTCTTCCCCCTCGAGATGATCCTCGGGGACGTGGAGGCACGCCTCCGCGAGGCCGAGGAGAAGGGGGTGAAGGTGGACTACATATCCATAGTCCCGGAGGGCGAGCCCACGCTGGACGCCGCGCTTGGCGAACTCATCAGAGCGCTCAAGGGCTACGGGCGGCCCGTAGCGGTGTTCACGAATGGGAGCCTCCTGTGGAGGAGCGATGTGCGCGGAGACCTCTCGGAGGCAGACCTCGTCAATCTGAAGGTGGACGCCGCCCGCGAGGAGACGTGGCGCCGCGTCGACAGGCCCCATCCCTCACTGGGTTTCAGGAGGCACGTTGAGGGGCTCCGGGTATTCGCGGAGTCCTATAGTGGCGTGCTCTACACGGAGACGATGCTCGTCGGCGGCGTGGAGTACGGCGAGGAGATAGGCGAGATAGCAGGCCTCGTAGCCGCGCTGAGGCCCGCGAAGGCATTTATAGCCGCGCCGGTCAGGCCCCCCGCCGAGCCCGTGCCGCCGCCCAGGGAGGCGGACGTGCTGGCGCTCTACGGCATGCTGGAGGAGAGGCTCGGCGGCAGGGTTGAGCTGCTGATAGGGCTGCCGCCGGTCGACCTCGAGGCGCTGGAGGACCCGGAGCGCGACCTGCTTGCCGCCGCCGGCGTGCACCCATTAAGGCTTAGGGAGGCTGAGAGGCTTCTCAGGGAGGCGGGGGCTGACCCGGGGATCATAGCCCGCCTAGTCGAGAAGGGGCTTCTGCGCGTGGAGGAGTACGGCGGTGAACGGTTCCTCGTCAGGAGGCTCGTGTAGGGCTCCGCGCCTTCCCACCCAGCGCTAGGGGGAGGGACGGGTTTAGGAGGACTACGAGTTCTTCGCGGCTGCCTGTTATAGCCTCTTCTATTTCGACCTCGTAGTACTCCGTGACCTTTGAGCCGGATATCACCTCGCCCGGCGAGGCTTCCCAGGTCCTGTAGAGGACGTAGACCTTGCTCCCTAGGACGTTTACCCCCTCGACCCCTGGGGCTCTCAGGAAGTGCTCCTTTGACGGCGCCACGCAGCCCGCGCAGCCGAGCCCACGAACCCTTAGAATGAGGAGTCCGTAGTCCCCGGGCATTATGTTACTGGAGAATGTTTGAGTAAAAAAGAGTTACTTTCCCGGCCGGTTTTCACATGCGTTACACGGTTACGACCTGTATTACCCCCGCGCTCAGCACGACGTAGCGCAGTATGAGGCCGCCTACAAGCACGAGCAGGGAGCTTAGCATCGCGGTGTAGACCCTCGCCGGCGTGGGGCCGCCGCGCATCTCGTAGCCGAATATCATCAGTATCGGCAGGATCAGGCCTAGCGCCAGCAGGCCGCCCAGGAAGAGGGGCGCGAGGTCGCCGGAGACTAGCAGCAACGCCGAGGCCTTGGCGCCCGGTGGGCCGTAGAGGGCGAACATCACCCAGAGGAGCAGCAGGAAGACCTCGAATATCATCACTAGGCCGTCCGTGAAGGCCAGGCTGTGGCATACTTGTGAAAGCCTCTCCCTCTCCTCGCCCCCGCTCCTGAGCACCCTCGGCAGCGTCAACAGGCCGTAGAGGCTCAGCCCGGTGCTGAAGGCGGATACCAGGAAGAGCACTGGCAGCAGCGGGGTATGCCAGAAGGGGACGGACTCGACGACCCCTATCAGTATACCGGTATACACGGCGACGCCCGCCCCTGCTGCGCTGGCGAGGAGCCCGGCAGCGTTCATCACCGGCCGGAGCCAGCCGAAGAGCTTTGGAAGGATCAGGGGGGCTGTGAACAGCGCGCCAAGTATCAGGAACGCGGTGAGGAGCAGCGTGCCTATCACTATCCAGCTGTTGAAGTGCGCGTTCAGGTAGACGAAATACGCGCGCTCCGGGTGGCCCAGGTCTAGTATGAGAGCTATCACGCCCAGGAAGACTGCTGCGACGGACACCAGGCTGTTGAGCTTCACCTCGGGCTTCTCGCCGTACTTGCGCCAGTAGTAGTAGGCCAGTATGAACGCCGTGCCCCCCAGGCCTCCGAGGAATAGGTAGAGAGCTATAAGGCTCCCCCACCAGGGCTGCCTAACAAGTAACACACCCTCCACTCCAATCACCCCTAAGGCGGAACGTAATACACCTTGGGCTTCGTCCCGTGCCCGGCGCCAGCCGGCACGGCGCCCTTCGCGACAAGCTTCGAGACCTCGCTGTTGGGGTCGTCGAGGTCGCCAAATACCCTAGAGTGCGTCGGGCAGGCCTCGACGCACGCCGGCTCGAGGCCCTCCTTGACGCGGTGTATGCAGAAGGTGCACTTGTCCGGAGTTGCGAGCTCCTCGTTTATGTAGCGTGCATCGTAGGGGCACGCGACCATGCAGTACTTGCAGCCTATACACTTCTCCGGATCCACGAGTACCACGCCCTCGGGGGTCTGAGAGCTGGCCCCCGTGGGGCATACATGGACGCAGGGCGGATCCTCGCAGTGCCTGCATATCGAGTGGTAGAAGTACCAGTGGACGCTGGGAAACTTCCCTATCTCAACGTTCTCTATATGAGTCCGGGCGCCCAGCGGGATCTCGACACCCATGTGGAGGCTGTTCTCCTCCGTACACGCTACGACGCAGTCGCCGCACCCTATACACGTCCTCAAGTCTATAACCATTCCATACCTAACCATCCCCACCACCTCTACGCCTTCTCAACCCTAACGACTATGTCCATATCAGAGGAAGAGGCGGCCGGATCCGTGTAGTCCAGGATGACCGGCTTCGCCGCACCGTCTCCGCCCAGTGGGCCGAAGCCGTAGCTTGACATGAACTTGCTGAGCTGGCCCGTGCCGTGCGGTATGAATATGCAGTCGGGCCTCACCGCCTCCGTCACGTGTACGCGCGCCTTGAGGGCGAAGCCGGGCTTCGCGACGAGCATCTTGCCGTCGCCGAAGCTCTTGGAGAAGCGTATATAGACATGGTCACCCTCGCGTACACCGAGCCTCGCGGCAGCCGCGGGGTGGAGCCAGACAGCGTCCATGTGGTAGATCTTTAGCAGCTTGCGCAGCCAGGGGTTGTTCACGGTCTTGCTGTGCCTATTCATGGGGGCGACCGAGCAGACGACTATGAACTCGTTCCCGGCCAGGCCGCCGGTGTAGGTGTAGTAGTCCCTCCACTCGGGCAGCGGGTTGTAGCCGTACTTCTTCATCACCGTCGAGTAGATCTCTATACGGCCTGACGGCGTCTTGAGGGCTTGCAGGTTCTTCGGCTTCCAGGGGAGGCTTATGACCTTCTCCCTCTGCAGCTGCTCGAGCGTCACGTTCGCATGGAACTTCTTGTTGTATGCCGCTATCTGCCTCCTCCACTTCTCCTCCTTGGAGAGCCTCAGGGAGTCGGGTAGGTAGTCGCGCTCCAGAGCCTCCCTGCTTATGCCCAGCTTCTCCGCTATCTTGTAGGCGAGCTGCTTCTCTATCCAGCCCTCGCTCTTAGACTCGCCAGCGTACTCCTTGACGCCCTCCATCCAGCATATCCTCGCGGTGAGGTCGAGGCTCTTCGAGAATCCTATTCCCACAGAGGCTGGGAACCAGGACTGGGGTAGCACGACGTTTGCGAGCGTCGCGGTGTCGTCGGGGTATATGTTCACGTTGACGACTATGCCCCCGTTGTCCCTGACGACGTGGTTTATGGCGGCCTCTATGAGGCTGTAGTCCATCATCGCCTGGAGGCCCTGTCCCCAGATGAAGATCACCTTAACCTTGTAGGGCTTGTCATGGAGGATGTTGTACCATATCTTCTGGTAGGCGCCCTCCTTGCTGAGAGCGTAGAGCGGGAACTTCTCCCTCTCGTCCACGTACTTCCCCTTATACTCCTCGGGAACCTCGGCGAACCTCTTCCTAGCCTTCTTGCTAACGGCCTTGGCTACCGCGCCTTTAGCGTTCCTGTTGAACACCCAGCCGCCACGTCTCTCAATGTTGCCCGTCATGGCCATTATCAGCGCGACGGCCTTGTAGGTGTCCACGCCCTGCCTCCTCCCAGGCCCCGTGCCTCCGCTCCTCTTCCAGTGCGGTATACAGGCGGGCTTCACCGTGGCGAGCTCCCTGGCTATCTCCCTTATCTTCTCGGCCGGCACGCCGCTGAGCTTCGACGCCCACTCTGGCGTCTTGTCGCTGAGAGAGTCTGCTATAAGCTTGAAGGCGGTCGCGACCCTCCTGCCCTCGTACTCGCCCTCCCAGAGGAGCGCGGGCTTCGAGGCCTCCGAGAGAGGGACGACCCTGCCAGCGGCCTCATCGAAAACTAACAGCTTAGGCTTCCCATTCTCCTCCGGGTAAAGGCCCGTCTCAAGGTCTATCAGCAGGGGGGCGTTCGTGTACTTGGCGAGGAACTCTGCGTCGTAGAGGCCCTCGCCTATTATGACGTTAGCCATCGCCATCGCCACCGCCGCGTCCGTGCCGGGCCTTATCGGAATCCACTCGTCGGCTAGGTTAGCGGTGCCCGAGAGCCTCGGCTCGAAGACTATGATCTTCGCGCCGTTCCTCTTTGCCTCCGCGAAGGCCCAGACGAACGGGTTCTTAGACTTCCCGCCGGGCTGGTCGAAGCCGAAGCTCACTATGAGCTTCGCCTCTGAGAGCTCCCCAACGGGGAGGCCGCCGAACATCGGCACTATGGTCACGTTCCAGGTAGAGTGGCAGGTGGAGTGGTGCTTGATGATGTTCGGCGTACCTATCAGGCTGGCGAGAGCTGACCCATGGCCGTGTCCTATGAAGACGACGGACTGGGGCCCCTCGGTTTTTATGGCCTCGGCGACTTTGCTGGCGACGAGGTCCAGCGCCTCGTCCCAGCTGGCCTCCCTCCACTTCGGATCCTTTACCCCAATCACGGCCCCGTTCTCGTCCCTTATGAAGCCTATCTCGGGGTTCGTCCTGATGAGGGGCTTCTTCAGCCTGTCCGGGTCGTAGTATGTCATGTAGAAGCTCTTCCCCTTAACGCAGGGCGTGCCGTGGCTCACGAAGTCCCTCTTGTCCCCCTCAACCTTGAGTACGCGGTCGGTCTTCGCATCAACCGTGGCTACGAGGACGCAGCCCGCGCCGCATATGCTGCACTTGAGGTATTTCTTTACGAGCCCTGAGGCTGCCTCCTCCCTCTTGGGCTCTAGAACCCTTAGAACCTTCGCCTCGGTGCTGGAGAGCGCTAGCAGTGTTCCCGTCACTGCTGCTAGTTTTAGGAAGCTTCGTCTATCCATCTCAAGCATTGCTATCACTAGACATGTATAAAAAAATACATATAAATTTTATTTCGTGATAAATATTTGATATATACTCTATAGGCATCAATAACCCTAGCCCAAAAATCCCAATCCGCCGCGTGAAGAATCACAACCCCATACTCCTCCTAGCCTTACACCCCGGGCATAGCCTCACAGACTCCACCACCCAGCGCGGCGCGCCACTCCTCTCAAGAGCTTCTTCAATCCTCCTAACCTCCGCTTCAGGCCCTATAGGCCTCCCACACACCCTGCACCGCGCAACCTCCGACTCGGCGACGGGTATCCAGCGGCCGAGCATCGATGGGTTAAGGCTCCACGAGAGAGAAATGGCGCCTTCAGGGCATGCATCCACGCAGAGCCCACACCCAGTGCATCCGGCGTGGCTAAAGTATAGCCTATACTTGTCTCCCTCGATCGAGATCCTCAACGCCTCCTCTGGGCACCTCTCCACGCATACACCGCACAGCGTGCAGCCCCCGTCCACCGCGACCTTAAAGAACAGGGGGAGGGGAAGCTCAGCCCATCCGCTCCTCCTAGGCCTAGCGCTAGTTAACAGTCTCCTCGGATCCCCGTGACCCGCGCTCGCACCGAGGGGCCCGGGCTCCACGGCCTCCCCGAGTTGCCTGAGAGTGGAGAGGTGTATGTCCCTGGCAGTCTTCAGGGGGCACCTAGCGTACGCCTCAGAGTCACAGTACTCCGAAAACTCGAGGCCTAGGGCCTCCGCGTATAGCCTGGCTCCGGGGTGCACGGCCACGATGCAGGGAGCCTCCACCACTAGGCCGGGGCTACCGCTGTAGAGGGAGGGCCTGGAGTGGGGGCACGTTACGGTGACCCTCCCGACTCCTCTCCTAGAAGCCTCCTCCAGCGCCGTCCTCAACGTGTTCCAGCTAAGCGGTGGATACGCTACTAGCCCCGCCGGGCAGGCTGAGGCGCAGAGGCCGCATTCAAGGCATCTACCCGGGTCTGGGCTTGGCGGCTTGCCCTTCAGGGCGCCGTAGGGGCATGCTTCGATGCATAGAGTGCAGCTGGGCCTCTTTGCGCAAGCCGCGTCTATGGAGGGGAGCCCCGTATACTCTAGCACGACGGAGGCACCTAGCGATATCAGCTCCCTCCTAGTGAGCCTCTTCCCAACGTTCAGCGATACCGCCGGCGCCCTGGCTGCGCCTAGAACGCTCCCCCACAGCTCCACCAGCTCATCCACGCCTAGCCCCGTGGAGTAGGTATCCAGCTCCGCGTCGACCAGCGCTATGCGTGTCCAGTCTACCCCGAGCCGCCTGAGCTCCTCCTTTACCAGCGGCCACTTTTCGAGCGGAGCCCCCCTGGAGACTATAACCGCCGGGGTCTCTGCCAGCTTGCGTGCGAGTCTGTCGGGCTCAGGCCATTTTCCGGCTACCTCGACCACCTTCACTGCCTCCACCTGTCTCTCTCAGCCTCGACAAGGCTTGAGAGGAGCCTGGCATAGGCCTTGTAGAGCCTCTGCCTAGCTGCCTTTTCTAGGCAGCTGGCGTAGCGTGGAAGCCACCGTGAGAGGTGTTCAGTGTAGAGCTTTTCCTGGAGCAATGTGCCTCTCTCATCCCCGGCCAGCGAGAGGTATATGAGGTACGCCATTAGCTCGAGCTCCGCCGCCACGTGCTCCGGGGGCTCCCTGAAGCTTTTGGATACTGTTAGCCCGGCCTCGTCCATTATGTGGGCCACCGCTATTCCGCTTTTCCCCATGACTTGGTGTGAATGCTCGGTGTAGAGGGTCTCGTAGGGTGGGCACTCGAGCCTTGGATACGCGTTTACGAAGAGCTTGGTGTGCTCTACGAGCGTCTCGTCTGGCTCTAGCCGCGCCTCCTGTATGGCTGACCGCAGCTCCTCGAGGAGGCCTCTATCCAGTATGCCGCAGTTCTCCGCAAGCGTGCCCGCTATGTCTGCCGCCTCGCTGAGCACGGCCTGCGTTGGCTTCTGGGCTAGGAGGCTTGCGAGCTTGTAGGCGAGTAGCCTGCACTCCTCAGCGTTGCTGTTGTTCAACTCCACCGCCACTAATATGTTACATAGTTAATATATCAGTCTATAGCCTATGCGCAACCCTATTAGAGCCTCCAGCCCAAGATCCCATGTGCAGAACACGGGTACAGTGAAGGTATACCTGGAAGACCCGTACCTCTCCAAGGTCAGCGCCAGAGTCCTCCTAGTCAAGAAGAGCAGGGGGAGGCGCGGCTACGTGGTGCTCGACAGGACGGTATTCCACCCCCTGGGGGGTGGCCAGCCGAGCGACCGTGGAGTGATACTCGGGGAGGGGAGGGTGTTCCGCGTGAAGAAGGCTATAGTCAGCGGCGGAGTCCTAATGCACTACGGCTCGTACGGGGACAGGTATAGCTTCCAGGTGGGGGAGGAGGTCGAGGCCCGCATCGACTGGGAGTTCAGATACCTGGTGATGCGCCTTCACACAGCAGGCCACATACTTGACTACGCGGTGGCCAGCGTCCACGGAGGCCCAGTAGAGACACTCTCCGCCTTCCACGGGCCCCCTGACGCCTTCCTCGAGTACAGGCTGCGCGAGAGGCCACGCGTTGGCGAGATAGAGGCTGAGGCGAACAGGGTCGTGGAGGAGGACGTCCCCGTTAGGATTAGGTGGGTGGACGGGGAGGAGCTTGCCTCAGCGGTATACAATGCGCCGAACCTGGCCAGGGTGCCTGTGTCGAAGCGGTACAGGATAGTCGAGATAGAGGGGGTAAACGCTATGCCCTGCACGGGGACGCACGTGGCGCGCACGGGCGAGGTGGGCCGCATACGCGTCGAGTGGGTTGAGGCAACGGAGAATGGGTGGAGGCTGCACTACAGCGTCGCTGAGCCAGGCTAGGAGAGGAAGAGTAAACGTGCCCCGACCCATTCCTCGATCTCACCCAGTATGTCCTCGAACTCCCTCTCAACCCTATAGAAGAGAGGGGGTAGGCCGTAGCTCTTCGCGAGGGCTAGCGTGTGGCAGTCCGCCAGGCTTATCGGGAAGCGGCACTTGCAGAGGGCGGCTGTCCTCCATATCCTCCCGGCCTCGACGACGTTGAAGTAGCCTGACCTCAAGAGCAGCCCGATCCTCGTCTCCGCCTCCTCCCTCCCCAGGAGCCTGCAGGTCACGTAGTACGCCTCCGCGAGGTTTAGAGAGGAGGTATACGGCCTGGCGAGGCCCTCCACTATATCCTCTACGAGCCTCCTGCCGTGGGGGGTTGCGAGGAGTATCTCAACTATGACGCTTGTATCGAATACTATATCTCCTTCTATACGCCTCCTCCTCGGCGTCGGCCTCACCCTCGAGCAGGATGCGCGCCTTCTCTGCGATGCTTCCCGGAACCTCCATGCCCGCGAGCCTCAGGAGTAGGCCCGGCTCCTTCGGCCTGCTCTTCTCGATTAGAATCCTTATTGCCTCGTCGAAGCTAAGCCTCCTCCCGAGCTCCTCCTCTAGCCGGCTTTTAACCTCTAGAAGCTTCTTCTTCGTCTCCTTGGAAAGCTTAATCGTCGTGGCCAAGGGTATACCCGGTATACCTTTACCGGAGCGGGTATATAGTGTTATCCTCCTGGAAAAAGGCTACAGTTTTAGGCATGCGGCGTAGTGGTCCGGGCCCACCTTCACGAGGTCGGGCTCCCTTGCAGCGCACTCCTTCGTGGCGAGCGGGCACCTCGTGTGGAAGCGGCAGCCGCTGGGGACGTCGACCGGCGAGGGGGGCACGTCGCCTCTTATCGGTATCTCCTTCTCCTTGACAGGCTTTGGAACAGGGATCGCCTTTATCAGGGCCCTTGTGTAGGGGTGCATGGGGTTCTCGAATACCTCGTCCGCGGGCCCCATCTCGACTATCTTGCCCAGGTACATTATCGCTATCCTGTCCGTGACGTAGCGGGCCACCGCCAAGTCGTGGGTTATGAGCAGGTAGGTTAGGCCTAGCTCCTCCTTGAACTTCATCATAAGCTCGAGTATGGCGGCCTTTATCGAAACATCAACCATGGAGACGGGCTCGTCCGCCACGACGAGCTCCGGCCTCAGTATCATAGCCCTCGCTATGGCTACGCGCTGCCTCTGACCCCCGCTCAGGTCGCGGGGGTAGAGGTTGTAGAAGCGCTCCGGTGGCGTCAAGCCGACCCTCTCCAGCATCTCCAGCGCCATGTCCCTGGCCTCGTCGCCCTCAGCTATCCCATGTATCTCCAGGGGGTGCTTGACGGCGTCGCCGATCCTCATCCTGGGGTTCAGGCTGGCGTAGGGGTCCTGGAATATGGGCTGTATGCGGCGCCTCAGCGGCCGGAGCTCCTTCTCGCTCAGCGAGGTTATCTCGACGCCGTCGAACCATATCTTCCCCTCGGTGGGCTTCAGGAGGCCCAGTATCATGCGCCCGGTCGTGGTCTTCCCGCAGCCCGTCTCGCCGGCCAGTGTGAATATCTCCCCCCTCTTCACCGTGAAGCTTATCCCGTCCACCGCGTGGACGTACCGCCTCTCCCTGGTGAGTATGCGTTCGAGGAAGCTCTTCTCGAGTGGGAAAAGCTTCCTCAGGCCCTCGACCCTCAGTATAACATCCCCCATATCTCACCACCTCTCCGCGTGCAGCCAGCACGAGACCGCGTGGCCCGGCTCCACCTCCACCAGCGGCGGCTCCTCCCTGCTACACTTCTCCGACGCGAAGGGGCAGCGGGGGTGGAAGCGGCAGCCCGGCGGGGGCCTTGAGAGGTCTGGCGGCGAGCCGGGTATGTAGACGAGCCTCTTAGACGCGTCTTCGACGTCCGGCACCGCTCGGAGCAGGGCCCTAGTGTAGGGGTGGAGCGGCTCCTCGTATATCGTCTCCGTGGGCGCATACTCCGCGAGCTTGCCGGCGTACATGACCGCTATCCTGTCCGCAACCTCCATGGCCAAGGCTATGTCGTGGGTTACGAGGATGAAGGATATGCCGAGCTCGTCTCTAAGCCTCTTGAAGATGCGCATTATCTGCGCCTGTATGACCACGTCGAGGGCGGTGGTAGGCTCGTCCGCTATGACTAGATCCGGCTCCGTCGAGATAGCCAGCGCTATCATTACGCGCTGCCTCATGCCGCCGCTCAGCTGGTGTGGGTAGTCGTGGAAGCGCTCCGGGTGTATGCCGACCATCTCGAGGAGCCTCTTAGCCCTGGCCTCGGCCTCCTCCCTGGAGAGGGGGAAGTGCGTCTGCAGGGTCTCGACGAACTGGTCGCCTATCCTCATGAGGGGATCCAGAGAGGTCAGGGGATCCTGGAAGACCGCCGAGATCTTCTTCCCCCTATACCTCCTCATCTCCTTCTCGGGGAGCGCCGCCAGGTCAACGCCCTCAAAGAGTATCCTCCCGCCGACTATCCTCCCGCCCGGGGGCAGGAGCCTCATGATGGAGAAGGCGAGCGTCGACTTCCCGCTGCCCGACTCGCCTACCAGCGCGACTATCTCGCCCTTTCCAACCTCCAGGGTGACGCCGTCTACCGCCTTAACAACCTCGTCGCCGACGAAGTAGTACGTCTTAAGCCCCTCGAGCCTCAACAGGACGCCGCTCACCTTTCACCACCTACCAGCTCGTTAAGCCCCTCGCCTACCAGGCTGAAGCCGAGTGCGAGGAGGGTTATGAAGAAGCCCGGCCAGAGGGCTGGCCACCAGTAGCCGGACAGCAGGTTCCGCTGCCCGTTCTTCAGGTCGAAGCCCCAGTCGGGCGTGGGCGCCGGCACGCCGAGGCCGAGGAAGCTCAGGGCCGCCTCGGTGAGCACGGCGTCGGCCACGTTCATTGAGAAGACAACGGGTATTGTGACGAGGACGTTTGGCAGCACGTATTTGACCATAATAGTCCAGTCGCTCGCCCCGAGGGCCTTCGCGGCCTCGACGAAGAGCCTCCCCTTGACGCTGAGCACGTGTCCCCTCACCATCCTGAAGTACGTGGGGATGTATACGACGGATATCGATATCACCGTGTTCAGTATGCCGGGGCCGAGCATCGCCGCCACGGCTATGGCCAGTATGAGCCCCGGGAACGCGTAGACGCTGTCCATTATGACGCTGAGAACCCTGTCGACAGAGCCCCCGAAGTACCCCGATATGAGGCCGAGCGTGCTGCCCAGGACGAGGGACACGGTGGTCGAAGTCAAGACGACTATGAGTATTATCTGCGCCCCGTAGAGAACCCTGCTGTAGACATCCCTCCCCAGGCTGTCGGTGCCCATCGGGTGCCGGGCGCTCGGCGGCAGGAGGGCGTCGTCCACAGATACCACGGGGCTGTAGGGCGCCAGCAGGGGGGCCGCCAAGGCCATGAAGACGACTAGGAGGACTATCGCCGCGCCAGCCAGCGTGAGGGCCACGTCGAGCCTCTGCCTCTTCCATAGCTTCCTAAGGCTCTCCACCCATATCACCTCAGTACCTGATCCTCGGGTCTATGTAGGCGTATATCACGTCGACCACCAGGCTCACCGTGCTCACCAGGAGCGCGTAGAAGACTATCGTCCCCTGTACGGTTGTATAGTCCCTGTACTCTATCCTCTCCACCAGGAAGGTGCCTAGGCCCGGCCAGGAGAAGGTGGTCTCCGTCAGCACGGCGCCGGCTAGGAGCAGCGCGAACTGGAGCCCCATCATCGTCAGGACGGGTATAAACGCGTTCTTCAGGACGTGGCCGAAGAGTATCTTCTCCTCCGGGACGCCCCTCGCCCTCAACGCGCGTACAAAGTCCTCACCGAGCACTTCGAGCATACTGGTCCTCACTAGCCTCGTGTATATGCCCGAGAGCACTATGCCCAAGGTGAGTGAGGGGAGCGCTAGGTGCCAGAGCGCATCCACGACCCCCCAGGGGTTCCCGGCCAGTATACTGTCGACTATGTAGAAGCCGGTTATCTGGGGCACGTCTATGAGGGGGTTCTTCCTCCCAGCCACAGGGAAGACGTGGAGCCACACCCCGAATACCAGCTGGAAGAACATGCCTAGGAGCGGTATGAATAGCGCGTAGGCGAGTATGCCCCACACCCTGAGGGCCGCGTCGACCGGCGTCCCCCTCTTCACCGCCGCCAGGGCGCCCGTCAGGAGGCCCAGCAGCACGCTCACCGTGAAGCCCGCTACGGCGAGCTCGACTGTCGCCGGGAAGTGGTCCCATATCTCCTGTATAACCGGGCGCCGCCCCCAGATCATCGAGCGGCCCAGGTCTCCGTGCAGGAGCCCCCAGAGGTAATCGAGGTACTGTTGCCAGAGCGGCTTGTCGAGGCCGAGCTCCTTTTCCAGCATCTTTATCTGCTCCTCGCTCGCCTTCATGCCGACCATCGCTAGGACGGGGTTCCCGGGCAGGACGCGCATTATGAAGAACACTATGGTGAGCAGTATCAGAACCATGGGCACCGTCAGTAGAACCCTGGCGAGAATATAGGCCCGCAGGCTCGCCATGATGCACCACTATCGAGAGGTAGTGGGGTTAAAAAACCTGCCAGTAGAGGCGTGGGAAAAAATCCTTAGCCCTTGTATATGAGCCAGTACCTGAGCAGCATGTAGGGGTCTAGCACTACGCCCTTCACGTTCTTCTGGGCGACGACGTAGAGCTTGCCCTGGAAGATGGGCACGATTGGCGCGTCCTCTGCAAGCATCTCCTGTACCTGCTCGTACAGCTTAGCCCTAGTAGCCTTGTCGCCGGCGACCTGCGCCTGCTCGAGGAGCTTGTCCATGGCCGGGTTGCTGTAGGGGTTGCCGAGCCACCTGTTGGAGCCTGTGTGGAGGAACGGGTAGAGGAAGTCGTCGGGGTCTATGTAGTCGGGGTACCAGCCGTAGAGCGTGACTGGCAGCTGGCCCTTCCTAGTGAGCTGGATGTAGGTGCTCCACTCCGCGCTCTTAATCGTGACCTCGACCATGCCCGTGGCCTCCCAGCACTCTTTTATCTTCGCGGCGAGGTCGGCCTCCGTGCTGCCGTAGTGGCTCGGCGTGTACCAGAGCTCGACTTTTAGCTTGTTAGTCTCGCTGTAGCCCGCCTTCCTCAGGAGCTGCCTGGCCAGGTCGAGGTTCTGGGTCGCGCCGTACTTCTCCTTGAAGGCGTCTATGTGGCTCCATAGGCCCTTGGGAACCAGGCTGTAGAGGGGCTCGACGGTGCCGAGGAACACCTCCTTGGCTATCTTGTCCCTGCAGAGGGCCGCGGCGAGGGCCTGCCTGACCTCCTTCTTGTCAAACGGGGGTATCTTCGTGTTGAAAACTATGTATCGTATAAAGGCGCCGTTCCCCTCGATCACGTTGTACTTGCCGCTCTTCTTCAGGCTTATGATGTCGCTCGGGTTGAGGGTTCTCCACGCGATGTCTATCTCTCCGCTCTCGAGGGCCAGCCTGAGGGCCGTAGCGTCCTTATAGAACTTTATGATTATCTTCTTCGTCTTCGGCGCCGGGCCATACCAGTTCGGGTTAGCCTCGAGAACCAGCTCCTGGTCGCGCTCCCACTTGACTATCCTGTAGGGCCCTATGCCGCCGGCCGTGTTGTCGCTGGATATCTTGTCGGGCGGGTAGCTGTTCGGCGAGACCGGGAAGTAGGTGGGCACCGCGAGCACGGCCTTGTAGAAGGAGACGGGCTGCTTCAGCGTGATCTTCAAGGTGTACTTGTCGAGCACCTCAACCTTGTCGACGAAGTCTAGCACGAACCAGCTTGGGTCGCCCTTTATCCTGGCCACCCTGTCTATGCTCCACTTCGCGACATCCGCCGTCAGCTCTGTGCCGTCGCCGAACTTGAGGCCCTTCTTCAGGTGGAGTATCCACACCTTGCCCCCGTCCTGGACCTCGTAGCTCGAAACTAGGGCCGGCTTCAACTCGAGGGTGCCGGGCTCGTACTCGAAGTAGCCGCTCATAATGTTGCTGAGAACCTCCCATGTGAAGAAGTCGTACGCGTTGGCCGGGTCGAGATCCGTGACCTTGTCAGTGGTGCCGATGATTATGACGCTCTGAGCCGAGGGTGCAGGCTTCTTCATCAGCATGAAGGCGGCTCCGATGGCCGCGATGATCACTATCGCCGCAATAATTATAATCGCCTTCTTGGATAGCGCCATTTCGCGCACCGTTTTCCCTTTTTCTCCCCTATAGGCGGCTAATATTATATAAAGATTAGCCGGCTGCAGCCGAATAATATTTAGTTAAAATAGCTCCATGGTAAACGTCTAGACAACTATAACCTTTACGCACGCCTATAAATGTTTTACATGCTACATTAAATCATATATCATATGATTTTTTCCAAAATTTCCTAAGAGGCCCTTTCAGCCGACATTAAAACCCGCCAGCACTCCGGGGCAATAAGAGAGGGGCTCAGCTACGGCCGCACTCCTCACAGGTCGGAAAGCCCTCCGGTTGTGCATCACAGCCCCAGGAGTTGCCTTACAGTCTGCATATATAAACAGGCCGGCTAGGGCTTCTTCACAGGCCCCGTGAAGCCCTCTGCGCCGCACTCCGACAGGATTAGGGAGACCACCCTCCTTGCAGCCTCAACAACCTCGTCCTCCGTGAGCCCCGGGACGCCTGCCGCGATCACTAGGAGATCCCTGCTGTCCGCGTCGACCTTTGTCGCCTCGCCGTCCCTGTACGGGTATATGTGAACCACCTTCTCCTCGTCCGCGAGAACTATCTCCCTCCCGGTAAGCCTGAGCTCCCCCCTGCCTATGGGCTTGAAGGCCTCGCCGGGCCTCGAGTACCTTAGGGTCAGCGGTGGCTTGAGCTTCGCCACGTCGTATATGCCTATGGGGATGAGCGTCTCCATCGACACTATGTTCCCGGCATCCACCGCGCAGTTTATCCTAGGTATGCTCGCCCCTCTCAGCACGCGCCTCACCAGGGCCTCTGAGGCCGGCCTCTGCTTGGTGGGGTCTATACCCATGCTCCAGTAGAAGCTCCTCAGCGCCTTGACCCTAGGGTCTTCCCTCAAGCCTTCTAGGCTGTACCTCCCCCTAACCTCCTCCTCGGCGGCTTTCAGCTGCCTGTCAAGGGTTTTCCCGCACTCTGCGCCGTACACGCAGGCTACCGCTAGGAACACTTTATGCCTACGGTACACCTCCTCGTCCACGCGTACCTCCGGGCACTCCAACGCTCTACACCTCCCGGCTGTCGGCCTCCACCCTCCTCTCCCTCTTGATGCTCGCCGTAAACACCGCTGCCACTAGTATCCAGGCGACGGCCCAGGCGAATATTGAGGGGTAGCCGGCGCTGTCTATGAGGAGGCCTGCGAGAGGGGGGCTCAGGATGAGCGCGGCCATCTCGAAGAGATAGTAGAGGCCCGTGTAGCCGCCGATGGATGAGCGGGGCGCCAGGTCGACGACTATCGGCAGACTGTTGACGTTGACGAGAGCCCACATTGCCCCTCCGAGCAGCATCGCCGAGGCTATCAGTAAGAGGCTCCTCGTCGCCAGGGGGAGGGCTAGGAGCAGCGCGAGGCCCGCTAGGCCTATGAGTATGGACCTCTTCCTGCCGATCTTGGAGGCGATGAAGCCGCTGGGGATGGAGAAGAGTATGAACGAGAGGGCGAAGAGGCCCAGTATCATCGACGCCGTGCTCTCCCTTATGCCGAGGTACCACTTACCATAGCTCGTGAAGAACGCCTCTATCGCGCCGTACGCCAGGAACCAGGAGAATATCGCCAAGAGTATCCCCCTCGTACTCGGCTCGGGATCCGAGAAAACCTGCTTTAAGGTTGAAAACATGTCGCCCAGAGCCCCCGTCTCTCCTCCCCCATGGCTCGGGGCCTCTTCGGGCTCCCTGACTAGCACCACTATGAGCAGAGACGAGGCTAGAAGGAGCGCCGCTGCGAGCATAAACGGCAGCGCCCTGTCAACGTCGTAGAGCAGTGCCCCAGCGAAGAAGGCTAGCAGTGCCCCCAGGCCCCCCATGAAGTTTATCACGCCGTTGGCCTTGCTGAGGTACTCGCTGGGCGTTATGTCCGGCATGAGGGAAATCGTCGGCGTCCTGTGAACGGCCATCGCTATATTCATCACTATTATTGAGGCCAGCATGACCGCCAGGCTCCCCGAGAGAGGGATGAGGGAGAGGGACAAGGCTGCAACCGGCGCGGCGGCCAGGATATAGGGCCTACGCCTGCCCAGCCTGGTATGCGTCCTGTCGCTAAGGAATCCCACGTAGGGCTGCAGCGTGACCGCGAAAATGTTGTCCAGAGTCATGAGGAAGCCTACGACGGCCGAGGCGAGGCCGAACTCCTTGAGGAAGATGGGTACGAAGGAGTTGTAGACGGACCAGGTCACGGATATGCCGAAGAAGCCGAGGCCTATGAGGAAGATCTTCCCATAGCTGAAGTCCTCCCGGCCCATCGGACCCCCCGGCTACTCCTTCAACACCACGTGGCGTAGGAGACAGGGATCGTTGGTTATCACGCCGTCCACGCCCAGCGCCACCAGCCGCGCCGCCTCGCCCGGGTCGTCGACCGTCCACGTTATAAGCGCCAGCCCCGCCGAATGCGCCTTCTCCACGACCTCGCCCGTGACCGCGTCGTGGCTCGGCAGGATCGCGGAGGCCCCTATCCTCAAGGCCTCCTCCAAGGCCTCGTCGTCCCACCCATCAACGAGGAGGCCCACCTCGGCGCCGCCCAGGCTCTTAACCTTCGCGAGCACCCATGGGAGGAAGCTCGTCACCATCGAAGTAGACAAGAGACCGTACTCGCGGAGCCCCTCCACCACGTCCTCCTCGACGCCGGGCGTCTTTATCTCGACGTCCACAGCGATCCTACCGCTGGCTATGGCGTACACCTCGTGGAGGATGGGTATCCTCGCTCCCCCCTTCAGCCTTATCCTGTAGAGCTCCGGGAAAGGCATGTCCTCTATCCTCTCAGGCCTCCCAGCCAGCCGCTCGAGGGTCTCGTCGTGGAAGACCACAGGGACGCCGTCTACCGTGCGCCTAACGTCGAACTCCACGGCCGTCGCGCCGCACTCTATAGCCTTCAGGAAGCTCCTCGGAGTGTTTTCCACCTCATGCGCGGGCGCCCCCCTGTGCCCTACTAGGAGAAAGTTCCGCTCCACGTGTTATCAGGGAGACGAGCCCCTATATTTTTGCACCAATGCCGGCAAACCAGATAAAAGAGACCCCGGGGTAAATTAGACAGCGGGGATGGAGAACCCG
>Ga0256833_1000162_pt1 | contig 52943 bp, 55 predicted proteins | sample 356284metaG_FD_190535 | JGI IMG/M metagenome (GOLD analysis project Ga0256833, IMG submission 190535) | Hydrothermal vent microbial communities from Mid Atlantic Ridge, Atlantic Ocean - 356-284 | ecosystem: Environmental > Aquatic > Marine > Hydrothermal vents | place: Atlantic Ocean: Mid... | reverse complement strand
GATCATGGCCAGCACACCGTCCTTGAAGGCGCCGTCGGCCACGCCGTAGTCCACGCCCTCGGGGATCAGCTCGTACTTGTAGCGCAGGTCCTTGATGAACTGGCCCGCCTTGTAGCCCGGCTCGCCACCGAGGCCGAGGTCGCCCGGGTTCAGGCTGCCGTCGGGATTCTTGCCGAAGACGTAGGCCCCGTAGGCCTTGAACCAGCCGTAGTTGAAGTAGGGGTTGCCGAGGTCGTAGAGGAAGCCGAAGGTGTCGCCAGTGGTGTACTTCTTGGCCAGGGCCAGGAACTCGTCCCAGGTGGCGGGCGGCTCCTTGACCATCGCCTTGTTGTAGATGAGCGCCACCGACTCGGCATTCATCGGCAGGCCGAAGAGCTTGCCGCCGTAGGTAAAGGCGTCCACCGCCACCGGCATGAGGCCGGCGAGGTAGTCCTTGGTGGCGTACTTGCCCACCGGCTCGAGCACCCCGGCCGCGGCCATCTCGCCCAGCCAGTCGTGGGGCACCGTCACCACCAGGTCGGCGGCCTCACCCTGGGGCGCGCCCAGGATGAACTTCTGCTTGATGTCGCCGAAGGGCACCTCGACGACCTGGACCTTGACGCCCGTCGCCTTTTCGTAACGCTGCGCCTGGTCCTTGAGGAACTCGAGCTCGGGACCGCCGAAGTGGGTCCAGACGGTGATCTGTCCCGCGGCCAGCGCCGCACCCGCGAGCAAGGCCAGGGCCGCTACCCAAAGTTTCTTCATACGACCACCTCCACACGCTCCACGGTTAATGGTAGCGCTACCATTCAGCGCGAACGGGGTCCGATGTGTGCTTGAGCCACCGTTTAACGCGCCTGGTTTCATCTTACTGGCTTGTACCGAGTCCACGTCAAGTGAGCTTTGTCTCGGGCAGGTAGAGCTCGGTCGCCTGCATGGCGCTCGCCGGCAGCCCCTCGCCGCGCAGGAAGCGGCGGGCGTAGAGCCGCCCCAGCTCGGCGTAGCGCGGCCCCGCCGTGCGGGCGGCGTCGAGCAGTTGCGCCACCGCCATGGCATCGGCCAGGCGCGCGAGCGCCGCCTTGGCCTCCCAGACGGCGGCCTCGGGCTCGGCGCGCACCAGCGCGGCAATTGTCTCGCGGGCGCTCGCCAGCGCCCAAGCGGCCTCCTCCTCGTCGCGTCCGCCGAGCAGGCGCTCGAGTTCCTTCAGGAAAGGCTCATGCGCCCGTTTCTTCTGCATGGCCTCGAGCAGGTCGAGCGCCTGGATGTTGCTCGGCCCCTCCCAGATGGGCGTGATCAACGCCTCGCGGTGCCAGCGCGCCACCGCGTACTCCTCCAGGAAACCCAAGCCCCCGAAGAGCTCCATCGCCAGCCGGGTGACCTCGGCGGCGTGGTCGGCGGTGCGGTTCTTGGCCAGGTGCGAGAGAAAACGGGCGTAGTGGTAGCGCTCCGAGTAGGGCGGCCGGTCGGCCCAAGCGCGGTCGAAGGCGTCCACGGCGGCGAGGGCGAGGGCAAGCCCTCCGGCCTGGCGCAGGGCGAGCTCGAGCAGGTCGCGCCGCACCAGCGGCCACGCCGCCAGCGGCCGGCCGAAGGCCTCGCGCCGCCGCACCCGCTCACGCACCTCCAGTAGGGCCTTGGCGCCGATGCCCATCGCGGCGATGGCGTTGGCCAGGCGCGAGACGGTAAGGGTCTCGAGGGTGTAGTAGATGCCCTCCTCGGCCCGGCCGATCAGGTAGGCCTCGCTGCCCTCGAACTCGACCTCGCCCGAGGGTACCGCGCGGGTGCCGCTCTTGGCCTTGAGTCGGCGCACGGTAAAGTTCAGCTCGCCACGGACGTCGAGCCGCGGCACCAAAAAGAGCGCCAGTCCCTTGGGCCCCGCCGGAGCCCCCTCGGGCCGGGCGGTGGCCACGGCCACGTCGGCGAGCCCCGCGCCCGAGGCGAAGTACTTGTCGCCGGCGAACAACCGCCAGATCTCACCCTCGCGCCGGGCGACGGTGCGGTTCGCCCCCAGGTCGCTGCCCCCCTGAATCTCGGTCATCCAGGTGGCGCCCCAGGCGCCCTCGTAGAGGACGCGCTCCTTCCAGGCGCTCAGGTCCGGCGCGTACTTGTGCAGGGGGTAGGCGACCTGGTGGGTGATGGTGAGGATGCAGTAGAGGCCGGGATCGGCCAGCAGGTAGCCAAGGGCGAAGTGGTGGTGCCAGCTCCCCCCTTCGTAGGGCGGGCGCATGATCGGCCGCAGGTGCTCGAGCACCCGCTGCTGCTCCGGCGCGAGCCGCACCCGGTCCACGCGCCGGCCGTCGAGGTCGTGGATCACCAGCACCGGCTCTGCCCCCTGGTCCACGTGGTAGGCCGCCTCGTAGACCTCGCGTCCCATGAACGCGCCCCAGTCCATAAGCTCCGCCTCCCGCTCCCGCGCCTCAGGCCAGTAGTGCGCGAGCAGGTCGCGCAGCTCTGCGTCCCGCCGGTAGTGGTTCGTTCCGTAGGTGTACGACAGGTGCTCCATGACGCCCCCTCCTCCGCAAGGCTTTCGGTTCATCTCCAGTTTAAGCCCCCCGGTTATGATGCGGTCGTGGAAGCCCTGCAACCCTACGTTGGCCAGATCACCTTCGGCGGCCTCGCCGGCTTCGTGGCCGGCTACGCGCTGAAAAAGGTAGGCAAGCTTGCGGCGCTGGTGCTCGGCCTCTTCTTCATCGGGCTCCAGCTCATGGCCTACTACGGCCTCGTCGAGATCAACTGGACCCGCATCCAGGCCAGCGTCGAGCCGCTGCTGGGCGAGGAGCAGCTGCGCACCCTTTGGCAACGCCTGCTCGACGTGCTCACCTACAACGCCCCCTTCGCCGGCGGCTTCACCGCCGGGCTGGTGCTCGGGCTCAAGAAGGGCTAGTCCGCGTAGGGCACGGCGCTCAGGTACTTCAGCCCCGAGTCCGGCGCCAGCGTGAGCACCCGCTTATCCGGACCCAGTCGGCGGGCCACCTCGAGCGCCCCCCAGACGTTGGCCATCGCGCTCAGGCCCAAAAGCAGACCCTCCTCGCGCCACAACCGCCGCCCCAACTCGAAGGCCGGACCCTCGGGCACCGCTAGCACCTCGTCGATGAGCGCCCGGTCGAGAATCGCCGGTACGAAGCCGGGCCCGATGCCCTGGAAGGGGTGCCCCGCGCGCGGGCCGGGCTCGAGCACCCGACAGGTAGCAGGCTCCAGGGCCACGATCCGAAGCCGCGGGTTCTGCGCCCGCAGGTAGCGCCCCATGCCGGTGAGGCTGCCGCCGGTGCCCGTGCCCAGCACCAGCGCGTCCACCTGCCCACCGAGCTGGGCCCAGGCCTCGGGCCCGGTGCCGCGCTCGTGCGCCGCGGGGTTGTCAGGGTTGGAGAACTGGTCGGCCCACCAGCCCCCGCGCTTGGCGGCCAGCTCGGCCGCGCGCTCGCGCGCCCCCGCCATCCCGGCGCTCGAAGGCACGAACTCGAGCTCGGCTCCGTAGGCCCGCAAGATCGCCCGCCGCTCGGGCGAGAGCCCCTCGGTGGCCACGTTGAGGTAGCGGTAGCCCCGGGCCGCGGCGATCATCGCCAGCGCGATGCCGGTGTTGCCCGAGGTGGCCTCGACGATCCAGCGTCCGCTTTCGGGCTCGAGCTCCCCCCGAGCCTCGGCCGCGGCCACCATGCCCCAGGCGGCGCGGTCCTTGACCGAGCCGCCGGGCAGACCGCCCTCCAGCTTGACCCAGACCTCGGCCACCTCCCCGGCGAGGCGGCGCAGGCGCACGACCGGCGTACCCCCGATGGCGTCTTCGAGCTCCATGCCCCTACCCTGGCAGAAACCGGCGCGGCGATGGTGAGCCGGTTTACGATTTCCTCACCCCCCTCAGGTAGGCTGAGAAGACTTCGGTAAAGCCGAAGGGAGGAACGCATGAACGCAAGCAAAGACAAAGTGGTCACGATCGCCTACACCCTCACCGTGGACGGTGAGCAGGTGGACCAGGGCGAGCTGGCCTACATCCACGGACACCAGCAGATCATTCCCGGCCTCGAACGCGAGATCGAAGGCCGCGCCGCGGGGGACAGCTTCGAGGTGACCATCGCTCCCGAAGACGCCTACGGCGAGCGCAACGAAGAGGGCGTGCAGGTGGTGCCCCGCTCCGCCTTCCCCGACGACGCCAAGGTCGAGGTGGGCGAGCAGTTCTACGCCCAGGACGCCGAGGGCAACCCCCTGCCCCTGACCGTGACCGCCGTAAACGGCGACGAGGTCACGGTGGACTTCAACCATCCCCTCGCGGGCAAGGCCCTCAACTTCGCGGTCGAGATCAAGGACGTGCGCGACGTTACCCCCGAGGAGCTGGCGCACGGCCACGTCCACGGCCCCGGCGGTCACCACCACTAGCCCCCTGCTTCCGGAAACGAGGCCCCCGCGAGTGGGGGCCTTTTTCTGCACCGTAGAATGGGGCCATGCGACCCGTGAATACCTTTTCCATCGTGGCCCGCGACCCCGAGACCGGCGACCTGGGCGTAGCCGTCGCCAGCAAGTTCCTGGCCGTCGGGGCGGTGGTGCCCTTCGCCCAGGCGGGGGTGGGCGCGGTCGCCACCCAGTCGTATGCCAACACCAGCTTCGGCCCGCGCGGCCTGGCCATGATGGCTGCGGGCGCCGCGCCCGAGCTGGTGGCGCGGGCCTTCGAGGATAGCGACCCCGGCATCGCCAGCCGCCAGTTCGGCCTGGTGGACGCGACCGGCCGCAGCGCCACCTACACCGGCGGCGAGTGCCACCCCTGGGCGGGCGGCCGGGCCGGTGAGAACTACGCCGCTCAGGGCAACCTGCTCACCGGCCCCGAGGTGGTGGAGGCGCTGGAGGCGACCTTCCTCGAGCGCACCGACCTGCCCTTCCCCGAACGGCTCGTGGCCGCCCTGCTCGCGGGTGACCGCGCTGGCGGCGACAAGCGCGGCCGCCAGTCGGCGGCGCTCCTGGTGGTGGGCGAGGACAAGGGGTACGGCGGTTTCAACGACCGCTGGATCGACTTGCGGGTGGACGACCACGACGACCCGGTCCCCGAGCTCGAGCGCCTGCTGGGCATCCACCGACTGCTCTTCAACCCCGCGAAGAACGCCCGCCCCCTCACCGAGGAGGAGATCCGCTGGATCCAGAGCGCCACCCGCGCGCTTGGCTTCTACGCCGGTGAGGCCAGCGGCGTCTGGGACGAGGCCACCGAGCGGGCCCTGGCCGCCTGGCTGGGCCAGGAAAACCTGGAGGAGCGCTACGCCGGCGGCCCCGAGCTAGAGGAAGAGGTGCTCGAGGCGCTGCGCGCCGCGTTCGAGAGGAGCCGGGATGGCTGAGGTGGTGGCGGGCGCGGGGGGCGTCGTCTTCAACGCCGCCGGCGAGGTCCTGCTCATCCGCGACCGCAACGGCTACTGGGTCTTCCCCAAGGGGCACGTGGAGACGGGCGAGGCGCCGCTCCAGACGGCGCTGCGCGAGGTCGCCGAGGAGACGGGCGTCCGGGCCGAGGCGCTGGAGTCGCTGGGCGCGAGCCGCTACGTCAACGACCGCGGCGTGCCGCGGGAGGTGCACTGGTTCTTAATGCGGGGCGAGGGGCCGGTGCGGCTCGAAGCGGGCCTCACTGGCGCGGGCTTCTTCGAGCCCCAAGAGGCGCGCGCGCGGCTCGCCTTCCCGGACGACGTGGCCCTGCTCGAGCGCGCGCTCGAGCGGCTCGAGCGCCGGGGCTAGCCCTCCAGCCGCTCCAGCACCGCCTCCACCGGCAGACCGCGCGGCACCTGCACGCGCCGGGGCGCGTCCTCGCCGGGCCCGGCGTGGTCATGACCGGGCCCGTGATGGCCGAACTGGGTGCCCACCCACAGCGCGCAGTCGCCGAGAAGCTGCTGCATGAGCCGGGGCTTGCCCCGGCCCTCGACGGCCTTGAAGGGGTTTTCGCGCAACTCGCCCCGTTCCCAGACACCGCCTCGCCGCTCGTAGATGGCGAACAGCGGCGCGTGTCCGTAAGGTCCGGGAAAGAGCTCGCTGGCGTCGGGCATTACCGCGATCGCAACACGCATGGCCGCAGTATACGCCGGCTCAGGCCAGCCGCACGCGCTCGTTGCCGCGCACCACGTAGGTGCGCACGCCCGCGCCGGCGAGCAGCGCCCGCCGCCGCTCTAGCCGCTGCATCCCCTCGGTGCGCCCCCAGACTGGCCGGCCCTTTTCGCCCGGGCGCAGGAAGAAGCCCTCGGGAAAGGCCACCAGGTAGACCCGGGCGGCGCGGGTGCGGGCGCGCAGCGCCCCCTCGATCACCTCGGGCGGAACGTGCTGGGTGAGCACGATCAGGTTCACGCCCGCGGGCGGCAGCGGCAACGCCCCCGCCTCGCGCGCGGGCTCGAGCCGGGCCAGCCGGTCGAAGAGCCGGCGCAGGGCCTCCTCGCCGCGCGCGGGCTCGAGCCTCCCCCCGGGCCAGGCCAGCCCCACCGCCATGCCCTGCCCGCTCAGCGTCAGCGCGAGCGAGGCGGTCAGCTCGGCCATGTGGTCCACGAAGACCCCCTGCGCCCCCACCGTGTCCACGTAGACCCACACCCCGGTGGCCCGCACCGGGGCGAACTCCCGCACCATCAGCCTCCCCGTGCGGGCGGTGGCCTTCCAGTGCACCCGTTTCCAGGCGTCGCCGGGCACGTACTCGCGTACGCCCCGGTAGCGGGTGGCGTCCTCGAGCCCCACCCCCCGGGCTTCCGGGCCCTCGGCCAGCAGTGTCAGCGCCAGGTCGGGCAAGCCCGCGGGCCAGACCCGCGGGTAGACCACCACCTCCGCCACCTCCCCCACAAGCGACGCCTCCCGCTCGAGCAGGCCGAAGGCGTCGCGCACGAAGAGACGCGGGCGCGCCAGCGGGTGCACCCCGCGGCTCTGGGGCTCGATCGTGGAGTCCACCTCGAGCCGCACCCAGCCCCAGCCGAAGCCACGCAGGCTCCGCGGACGCTGCCCCAGCGTGATCGCGCCCGCCTCCTCGAGCCGCCAGAAGGCGGGAACGGGCAGGAAGAAGCGCACGCGTGTGCGCACCCGCCGCGGCCGGCCGCCCACCGCCCCCGGCGACGCGACCTCCTGGGCGAAACGGCCCCGCCAGGCGCGGCTCAGCCCCACCCACGCCGCCGCCAGCCCGAGGGTGAAGAGCGCCAAGGCGGGGTTCAACCCAGCTCCTCCGTGGGCACCGCCACGGCGCGCAGCGCCGCCTCCACCACGTGCTCGGGCCGCACCCCCTCGAGCCGCACCTCCGGGCGCAGGAGCAATCGGTGCTCAAGCACGGGGTGGGCCACCCGCTTGACGTCGTCGGGCAGGACGAAGTCGCGCCCCGAAAGGGCCGCCGCGGCCATGGCCGCGCGTTGCAGCGCCAGCGTCGCGCGCGGGCTCGCCCCCAGCTCCACCGCCTCGTGTTCCCGGGTGGCGCGCACGATCGCCACCACGTAGCGCTGCAGCGAGGGGTCCACCCGCACCCGGCGCACTTGCGCCTGCACCTCGCGCACCTCGGCGGGACTGGAAACCGCCTCGAGCGCCTCCACCGGGTGGGCGCCGCGCAGGCGCTCGAGCACGGCCACCTCCTCCTCAAGGGAAGGATAGCCGAGCCGCAGCCGCATCAAGAAGCGGTCGAGCTGGGCCTCGGGCAGCGGAAAGGTCCCGTCCATCTCCACCGGATTCTGGGTGGCGATCACGAAGAAGGGCGGCTCCAGCCGGCGGGTCTGGCCGTCGGTGGTTACCTGCCCCTCGGCCATCGCCTCCAAGAGCGCCGCCTGGGTCTTGGGGGTGGCGCGGTTGATCTCGTCGACCAGCAGCACGTGGGTGAACACGGGTCCGGGCACGAACTCGAAACGCCCCTCGCGCCAGACGTTCACCCCGGTGAGGTCGCTGGGCATGAGGTCGGGGGTGAACTGCACCCGCTTGAAACCGAGTCCCAGGCTGGCGGCCAGGCTGCGCGCCAGCATTGTCTTGCCCGTACCCGGCACGTCCTCCAGGAGCGCGTGCCCTTCGGAGGCCAGGGCCACCAACAAAAGGAAGGTGGGCTCGTCCTGCCCCACCATGACGTTCTCGACGTTTTCCTTGACCTTTTGGTACCACGTTTCGATCACAACGTTTCCTCCTTCAACCCCGCCTCCAGCGCGTCGGCCCACGCCTCGGCGCGCGCGGCCTCCTCCGCGTCGGCGCGGCCACCGTAGCGCACCGGCTCGTAGAGCTCGGTGAGGCCCCGCGCGGCCCCGGCCAGTTCGGGAAAGCGCGCGCCGAAGCGCTGGGCGTACTCCCGGGGCGTCTCGTAGCTCGCCCGCGGCAGCCGCCTTCGCGCCGCTTGCAGAAAGCGCCTATAGGCCGCCCGCACCCGGCCGGCATCCGCACGGGTGGGCGCGCTCCGCTTCTCGCGGGCGGGCGCCGGCTCATCCGGCGCCCTGCCGACGTCGACAAGCACCCACCTCCAGGCCCAAACCACCGCCAGCAGGGCCAGCGCGAGCAGGGACAGCGCGAGCCAACCCCACGCACCGGGGATCACACGCCGCGACGTAACGGGCGCCTCGGACGGGGACGCGGGCGCCGGCGCGGTCGGCGCGGGCGGGGCCACCCGCGACCACGCGAGCCCGCCGCCGATCCCCTCGCCGGGCGCGAGCACGCCCAGAAAAAAGAGCCAGGAGACCACCGCCAGCCCGATCACGGTCCCCAGCAACAGCGCGCCCCAAAACCCCCGCCAGCGCGCGCCCGGCCCGCCGCGACCCCGGCGCCAGACCGCCAGCAGCACCAGGGCCACGAACAGCAGCACCAGCGAAACAACCAGCTGGAAGGCCTGCTCGAGCCGCAGCGAAGGCTCACCCACCAGCGGCTGGGCGGGCGGCGAAGCCGGTGCCCCCTCCACCGTGGGCAGCGCGTCGATCGCGGGAGCACCCGCCGACGCGACCGCCTGGGGCGCGCCGGCAAGCGCGAGCCGCGGCCACGACCACGGTCCCACGAACGCAAGTGCGCCGGCGAGCAACACCGCGCCCAGCGCCAGACCTGCGAGCGCCCGCGGCTGCCAGCGCACCGCCGTGCCCAGCTCCGCTGCCGTGCGGGCCTGGATCGCAGCCTGCCACAAAAGCGCCATCCCGAGCCCCACGGCAAGCATGAGGCCCGACGGCGCCAGCGCCAGCGCCACCGCGCCGAAGGCGAGCCAGCCCCAGCGGTGGCCGCGCTCGAAAAGCGTCCAGCTCAGCGCGAAGTCCCAGGCCACCGGCACGAACGCCAGCATCCGCCAGGCCGCCTGCTGCACCTCGTGCGCGTCTCGCAGGTCCACCCCCCAGGCCAGGTAGGCCACGAAGAAGGGCGCCAGGAGCACGGCCAGGGTCCGCCCGGGGGGAAAGAGTAGGTAGACAGCGACGAAGGCCAGCCAGCCCGGCATCGCCTCAGACGGCAGCAGCAGCCAGCCCCAGGCCGCCAGCGCAGCCGCGCAGAGCACGCTCAGCACGCGCGCGGTTCGGTTGCGGGGAGCGGCCAGGGTGGTCGTCGAAAGCACACACCATGATAGCCCCTCTCCCCCAACCGGGGGTACCCATCGGGCATGCTTCCAGGTTAAGCTGACCCTGTGACGAATCCGATCAAACCTTCCACCCGGAGGTTCGTGTGAACGCGCGCGAGGCCCTGGAGCGCCTCAGCAAAGGCCACCTGCGCTTCCTGGGCCGTGCAACGACCTCACGCCCGGCCCCCGAGCGCGAGGGGCTGCCGCACGAACACCACCCCTTCGCCGCGGTGCTCGGCTGCTCCGACGCAAGGGTCACGCCCGAGATCCTCTTCGATCAGCCCCTGGGTGAGCTCTTCGTGGTACGAAACGCCGGTCACGTGGTGCGCAACGCCGAGCTGGCAAGCCTGGAGTTCGCCACCAGCGTGCTGGGCGTGCCGCTGGTCGTGGTGCTGGGGCACACCCAGTGCGCAGCCGTGGGCCTGGCGCTCGAGCGCAACCCCGGCCACCTGCCGGCGCACCTGCAGCTGCTGGCGCGTTCGATCCGCCTGGGCCTGGGGGAAAATCCGCGCGACCCCAACGAGGCCGTGCGCGCGCACGTGCGCGCCACCCTGGAGGCCCTGCGCAACGCCTCGGAGGTTCTGGGCGGGCGCGTCCGTAGCGGCGAACTCGTGCTCAAGGGCGCGGTCTACGACGTCTCCACCGGAGCGCTCGAGTGGTTGCGTTAGGCGGTCGGGTCTTCCTTCCCGTCGTCCTGGATCCGGCGAATCCAGTTGCGCACGTCGCCACCGTAGCGAACCTCCTCCGGCGGCACGTCGTCGGACAGCACCCGCGGCACGCCGTCGCCCACCTCTAGGCGGTCGCGCGCCTGCTCGAGCTCCTCGCTGTAGGTGTAGGCCAGCTCCACCGCGAGCACTCCCTCGATCCCCTCGATCGTGCGGTAGATCGCCATCTCCTTGGCCGTGTCCTCGGCCTCGACCACCACCACGAGGGTGTTCTCGCCGTCGTCGGTGGACACCTCGCCCAGCCCCGCCGCCTCGATCGCCTCACGCACCTCGCGCATGCGCGAGGGCTGTACCCGCACCACCAGTCCCGAGATGTTCATCGCCACCTCCAGCAACGCACGCGGCCGTACTCGTCGGCCACGACCAAACAGTCCTCGCCCCAGAACATGAGCCGGTCCGCCCCCTCGAACCCGGGCGCCCGCCGCACCTCGCGGCGTTCAACCAGGTCTACGATGCGTAGCGTACCCGACTCGTCATAGGTATAGGCGGCCAGCCGCTCCTCTGCGTCCAGCGCCACCGCGTAAACGAAGAACTCGGCCCGCAAGGCCAGGGTCGTCGTTCCCTCGAGCGCCCAGGCTGCGGCCCGGCGGTCGCGCCCGCCCGAGAGCGCCCAGCGTTCGCCCAGCGTCAGGGCCAGCACCTTGTCGCGGTGCATGGCCGCCTGGCCCAAGATGCGCGCGCCCTCCAAGTCCATCAGGGTCACGAGGCCACCCTCGTCGCCCACGGCCAGCAGCGTCCCGTGCTTGGCCGCCGCGCCCACCGCGCTGCGGGTGACCTGAAGCCTCCTTTCCACCCGCCCCGCGGCGTCCACCCAGACCACCTCGCCGTCGAGCAGCACCGCAACCACGCGGTCCGGCGCCAGGAACCACGCGGCCATCACCGGCAGCTCGGCGGTTTCGTCCAGGACCACCTCGGGCGCGCCGCCCTCGCGAAAACGCTCGATCACCCGAAAGCCATGCGCCCCCTCCCGCACCCAAAGCAGCTCGTCGCCCCGCGCGTCGAGGCTGTAGAGCTTGGGCTGCAAGGGGCCGGTCACGAGCTCGAGCAGCGGCAGTCGCCACACCTCCGTCACCGCGTCTTCTTCGGGCAGGTAACGCAGCACCCGCCCGTCCTCGGCGCCGAGGTAGATCGCCTCCCCGGCCGCCGTCCAGGCCGTGACCGGCGCGCCCAGCTCCACCGCGGCGGCCAGCGAGCCCAGCACGAAGAGCAGGGCGGCGGCTAGCCGGACCATCGCACCGCCTCCACCGGACAGGGTGCGACGCACAGACCGCAACCCGTGCACCGATCGGTCAGGATCTCGGGCTTCCACATCCCCTGTAGCTTAACCGCCCTTTCGGGACAGGCCTGCACGCAGGCCACGCAGACGCTGCCCTGGTGGGCGAGGCAGGCGGAGGTGTCGATCCAGAACCGCGCCAGCGGCCAGCGCTCCACCTCCTCGCGCAAAACGCCCTCGGGACAGGCCTCCAGGCAGGCGCGGCAGAAAGTACAGCCCGCCTCCTCAAAGGCTAGGTAGGGCCGGCCGGCGTCGTCGCGCCGAAGCACGCCCGTTTCTTCCGTGCAAACCTCCACGCAAGGGCCGGAGCAGGCAAGGCAGGCCCCGAGCTCCGCGCCCCGGGGCGCATAGGGCGGGAGGGCGCGGCGACCCGCGCCCTCCACCCAGCGCCCAAGGAAGGCCCGCCTCTGCAACTACTGCACCCCCTCGTTCCACTGATCGAAGAGGGTGGACTTGTTCTGCGCCTCGGGGTTGCGGAAGTCGGGCTGGAACTCGTTGGCCACCGGCGGATTCACCCCGGCCTGCGGTACGTGGCACTGGGTGCAGTTGTAGCGCGAGGGGTCCACCGGCACCTTCTTGCCCTCGCTCTCCGAGAAGAGGTCCATCTGCAGGTGGGTGGGCGGCAGCGGGGTGGCGCCCACGCTGGGGGCCACCTCGGGCACGTGGCAGCTCAAGCAGGCGTTGTTCGACAGGGTGATGGGCACGAGCCCATCGATCGAGTGGGGAATCTGCGGTGGCGCGTTCTCGTAGGCGCGCGGCAGACGCTCGGCCGCACCGGGCGCAGGGGCGTTCTCGCTGGGTAGCGGCAGCTCCTCGCTACCCGACTGGAGCGGGTCGGTGGTGCGGATGCCGCCCACCGTGCCCGCCGTGCCCGTATCCGTCGTGGGCTCCGTCTGGGCGGGCTGAGCTACCGTCTCGGTGGTCGTCACGGCCGGGGCCGTCTGGGCCTCGGCGTTCTTCTTCGCCGTGGTGTAGGCGATCAAACCCACCACGACCACGACGAACAGTCCCAAGAGCAAAACCAGGGTCTTCATCTCCTTCATTCGGACCATCCTCCCGTAAGGCTTACGAAGAGCGCGTCGTCGTCACAGACTTCGACGCACCTGAAGCAGTTCGTGCACTCCGGGTTGTTCACCGTTCCGTCGTGCTTTCCCACGAGCGAGAGCACGTGGGTCTCGGGGCAGGCCGCGAAGCAGGCCCCGCAAAGCGTGCAGTTGTCCTTCACGTGCCGCACGCGCACCACCCGGAAGCGCGAGATGAGGCTGTAAAAGGCTCCGAGCGGGCAGATGTGGCCGCAGTAGCCGTGACGCACCACGAAGAGGTCGAAGAGGAAGATCGCCAGCAATAGCGCCCACCCCATGCCCATGCCAAAGGCCACGCCGCGCGCGGCGGCGCTGATGGGGCTCACGAACTCGAACACCGGTAGCGCCAGCAGGAAGCTGAGCACGAGCACCATCACGAGCACGATGTAGCGCATCTTGCGGTTGAGGTACATCAGCGGCGGCTCGCGGAAGCCGAGGCGGTTGCGCGTCCACTCGGCCGCGTCGGTGATGAGGTTCACTGGACAGACCCACGAGCAGAAGGCGCGCCCCAAAAGGGCGTAGGCGACGAGCACGATCGCCGCGCCCAGGAGCACCTCCACAGCCACCGCCCCGCCCGCGAGCAGGAGCTGCAGTACCGCCAGCGGGTCGGCCAGCGTGATGCGGTCGAAGAGGCGCGAGCTGCTGAGGTCACCGGTGAGCACCGTCCAGCCCCAGGCGTTGGCGGCGAAGAAGAGGAACAGGATGCCCACCTGCACGACGCGGCGCAGGACCAGGAAGCGGTAGCGGTGGTAGAGCCGGCGCAGTCTAGATCTCATCGGAAGGCTCCTCGGGCGTGAACTTGGGCGGCGGCAGCTCGTAGTGCTCGCCCGCCTTACCCAACGCCACATCGCGGGGCAGCACGATGATCGCGGGCTCCTCGGTCACGCAGGCATACTCACACAGGCCGCAGCCGGTGCAGTAGTCGGCGTCGACCACGGGCACGAGCATGGCGTGCTTGCCGGTGCGGGGGTTGCGCCGCGTATCGATGTAGATGGCGTCGTCGATGTAAGGGCAGGCGCGCACGCAGGCGTCGCAGCGCAGGCCGCGGTTGGCGATGCAGTTGTTGTAGTCCACCACGGCCACGCCCATGCGCGACTTGCTCACGTCGAGCTCGCCGTCCTCGTCGGTGAGGCCCACGAGGTCGAGGGCGTCGGTGGGACAGGCGACCGCGCAGGGAATGTCCTCGCAGAGGTAGCAGGGCACCTCGCGCGGCTTGAAATAGGGCGTGCCCACCGGCACCGGCTCGCCGTAGGCGCCGAGCCGCAGGGTGTCGTAGGGGCACGCCTCCACGCAGAGCCCGCAACGGATGCAGGTAGCCAGGAAGTCGGGCTCGGGCCGCGCCCCCGGCGGGCGCAGCACCAGCTCGGCCTGGGCGTTCTCGTGCACAAAACCCGCCCAGAAGGTCCCCCCGACCGCGGCAAGGGTCACGCCCTGGAGCGTCCGGAAGATCATCTTGCGACGGGTCTTGTTAACGTCTCCCACGAACGTCTCCCTAGGCCGGGTAGATCTTCACCGCAGCCTTCTTGTAGTCGGTCTGCTTGGAGATCGGGCAGCGCTGGTCGTTGGTGACCTTGTTGATGAGCACGCGCTCGTCGAACCAGGGCACGAAGATGAGCCCCTTGGGCGGACGGTTACGCCCGCGGGTCTCGACGCGCACCTTGACCTTGCCGCGGCGGCTCTCCACCCAGACGAACTGGCCGTCCTTGACGCCGATCTCGCTGGCGTCAGCGGGGTTCATGTAGGCCAGCGCCTCGGGCACAGCGCGGTAGAGCTCGGGCACGCGCATGGTCATCGTGCCGGAGTGCCAGTGCTCGAGCACGCGCCCGGTAACGAGCCAGAAGGGGTAGTTCTCGTCCGGCATCTCGGGCGGATCCATGTAGGGCCGGAAGAAGATCTTGGCGCGGTTGGTGAGGTCGACGCTCGTGCCCGCCTCGGGACCGGTGAGCGTGCCCTTGGGGATCTTCTTCTGCGCCTTGCCGTAGAAGGCGAAGTCGCCACCCGGGTTGGCCTTGCGGGCGAAGGGGTCGTACTTGGCGTTGAAGCGCCAGGGGGTCTCCTTACCGTCAACCACCGGCCAGCGCAGGCCGCGCACGCGGTGGTAGGTGTCGAAGTCGGCCAGGTCGTGCCCGGTGCCGAGCGTGAACTGACGGTACTCCTCCCACAGCGCCTTCTGCACGAAGAAGCCGTAGCCCTTGAAGGGCTTGCCCTCGGCGTCCTGGATGGGCCGCCCGTCCCCCTCGGCCTCGGTGTTCTGGAAGCCCTCGCCGATGGGATCGGGCCAGGCGTACTTGCGCATCTCGGGGTGGTTGAAGAGGACGTCGAAGAGGGTCTGCTCGGGGTCGTAGCCCATGGCCTTGGCATCTTCGAGCACGTCGGGCAGTACGGTGCCGTCGGGGAGCTTGTGCTCCTTCCAGACCTCACTGAGCTTGAAGAACTTGGCGAACTCCATGTACTGCCAGATGTCGGGCATGGCCATGCCCGGCGGCGTGACCTGCTGGCGCCAGTGCTGCGTGCGGCGCTCGGAGTTGCCGTAGGCCCCCCACTTCTCGTAGATCATCGCGGTGGGCAGGATCAGGTCGGCCACCTTGGTAGAGATGCCCGGGTAGACCTCGGAGACGACGATGAAGTTGTCCATCTCGCGGGCGGCCTTTATCCAGTGGTTGGCGTTGGCGGTGTTCTGCCAGGGGTTGTTGACGTGCACCCAGACCCACTTGATCTTGCCGTCCTCGAGGTCGCGCATGATCTGGACGAAGTTCGAACCCACCTTGGGGTTGATCGTCTTCGGCGGCAGGCGCCAGATCTTCTCGGCGATCTCGCGGTGCTTGGGGTTGCCCACGATCATGTCGGAAGGGAGGCGGTGGGCGAAGGTGCCGACCTCGCGCGCGGTACCGCAGGCCGAGGGCTGGCCGGTGAGGCTGAACGCGCCGGAGCCCGGCTTGGCGTGCTTACCGAGCAGCAGGTGGATGGCGTAGATCTGCTCGTTGACCCAGGTGCCGCGGGTGTGCTGGTTGAAGCCCATCGTCCAGAAGCTGACCACCTTACGCCCCTGCTCGATGTAGAGCTGGGCGAGGCCGCGCAGCTTCTCCTTGAAGGCGTCAAGCGGCTCGTCGGGGTCGCCCTTGGCCAGCTCGGCCACGAAGTCGAGGGTGTAGGGCTCGAGCGCCTTCTTGAGGTCGTCGAAGCCGATCTGCCAGTGCGAGCCCGCCACCTTGCGGTGCTTCATCTCCAGGGTGTCGCCCGGCTTGACCCCCAGGAAGGCGAGCGCCTTGGCTTCGGCCTCGGAGATCGTCTTGGCCAGCTCCTTGCGCATCGTCTCGCGCTCTTTCTCCGAGTACTTGGGGTGGTCGGGGTTCGAGCGCATCCCGTAGCCGATGTCGACGTAGCCCGTGGCGAAGGTGGTGTACTTGTCCACGAACTCCTGGTCGATGGCCTCGGGGTGGTTGTAGACGATCTCGCGCAGAATGTAGTTCTGGATGGCCAGGTCGGTGTGCGGCTTAAAGACGATGGACACGTCCGCCATATCGGCGTTCATGTGGTGGTAGGTGGTGAGCACGTAGACCTTGACCCGGTCGGGCTCGGAGAGCTTGCGGTCGACGATACGGGCCCAGAGGACCGGGTGGTTCTCGGCCATGTTCGAGCCCCAGAGGACGAAGCTGTCGGTGAGCTCGATGTCGTCGTAGCAGCCCGCGGGCTCGTCGATGCCGAAGGTCTGGATGAAGCCGGCCACGGCGCTGGCCATGCAGTGGCGGGCGTTGGGGTCGATGTTGTTGGAGCGGAAGCCACCCTTCAGGAGCTTGCTGGCCGCGTAGCCCTCCTGGATGGTGTACTGACCCGAGCCGAAGAAGGCGATGCCGGTGGGACCGAGCTCGCCGTACGCCTTCTTGAACTGGTCGGCCATGACCTCGAAGGCCTTCTTCCAGGAAACCGGCTTGAACTCGCCCTTCTTGTCGAACTCACCCTTGCTGTTCACGCGCAAGAGCGGGCGCGTCAGGCGGTCCTTGCCGTACATAATCTTGGCCAGGAAGTAGCCCTTGATGCAGTTGAGGCCGCGGTTCACCGGCGCGAGCGGGTCGCCCTTGACGGCCACGATGCGGTCGTTCTTGGTGGCCACCATGACGCCGCAGCCGGTGCCACAGAAGCGGCAGACCGCCTTGTCCCAGCGCCAGTCGCTCTCGGCGGCCTGGGCGTCCTTCTGGGCCACGGAGATCCCCGCCGCGGCCGCCGCCGCGCTGGCCGCCGCCGCCTTGATGAGGCTGCGTCGGTCGACGCTCAGGCCTTCCCTCGTACCTTTGCTGTTCTTCGCCATACCCTTGCCTCCCTTGGTGTCAAACGGTCATCTTGACGATGCCATGGGGGGCGTAGGGCTTATAGGGACATTTAGCCTAGGGGGTCGGATTAAGGTTTCACAAATGTGCAGCCCTGGCCGTTCCGGGCGCGGTTCTTTGGCGCCGAGCGGTCCAATTTCAAGGAGGCCTGCGGTCACGGGAACGCGGGCCAGGAGCCGCAAACGGCCCCGCGCCGCCATCCGGCGGCGCGGGGCCCAAGAAGGGGGAGGTGGTGGCCTGGCCTAGCTCGAGGCCGTGGCCTCGCGCTTCTGTGGCCAGTAAACGAGGATGAGGATGACCGTCCACACGCTCAGGCGCAGGGTCATGGCCTTGATGCTCTCCCCCGCGACCACGTCGCGGTAGGCGGTCTGGAGGATGAGCATCACCGTCGCGTGGGCGGCGAAGGTGGCGAGCGCCGCCGCGCGGGCGTAGGGGGAGTTCTTCCACAGCAGCACCGCGGTGACGAAAAAGGTGATCACCCCCATGGTGAAGTTGTAGTAGGGCAGCCAGCTGATGACGTAGTAGTTCTGCTCCTTGCCAAGCAGGACCACCTGCCCGCCCGAGAAGATGGCCATGCCGCCGATGATGAACGCCAGTATCGCTGCAACTTTCATACGTGCCGTCATGTCTTCGTGCTCCCTTCCTCCTGGAGTTCGTCCTCGCGCTCGAGGGCCTGCATCGCCTTGCCGAGCAGCCGCAAGAGCGTGGCGCGTTCTTCGGAGGTCAACCCGGAAAGCAGGCGCGCCAGGGTGTCCCGCCGGGCCCGCTGCACCCGCTCGTAGAGCGCACGGCCCTCGGAGGTGAGGAATACCTGCACTGCGCGCCCATCCTGCGGATGCGGCCGGCGGGCCACCAACCCCGCGTCCACCAGGTGGCGAACCTCGACGCTCACGGTGGGCACCGCGCGCTCGAGCCTCCGGGCAAGGTCCACGATGCTGCTGTCGGGCACCGCAGCCACCTGCTCAACAAGGGCCATGAGGGCGGGCGAGATCTGGGTCATCTCAGGTGGCGACGCGCCCACCCCCATCCGACGCAGGCGCGTCATCAGGGTGAAGAATTCGTCGGCGGCGTCATAAAGTTCGTCCCGCATTCCGGGTCTACCTCCTTAGTTAGTTTTACGAACTAACTAAATGACGAAGATGAAAAAGGCGCCGCCCTCCACGGCCCTAGGCGCCCAGCTCGAGCACCCGGTCGAAGCCCATTCCCAGCGGCTGGTGGCTGATGGCGAGCACCGTCTTCCCCGCCAGCGCCGCGTCCAGGGCGGCCGCGAGCTCGCGCGCCGTCACCGGATCCAGGCCCTCGGTGGGCTCGTCGAGGATCCAGATGGGAGCGTCCTTCAGCAGCGCCCGCGCCACCGCCAGCCGCCGCGCCTGGCCGCCGGAAAGCCCGGCCCCGCCCTCGCCCAGCGGGGTGTCGAGGCTGGCGGGCTGGGCCCGCACCCAGCCCGCCAGCCGCGCTTGCTCAAGCGCCCGCCACAAATCTTCTTCGGTGGCCTCGGGCCGGGCCAGCAGCAGGTTCTCGCGCAGCGTGCCGGCGAAGAGGTGGGGCCGCTGGTCCACCACCGCGAAGTGGCGGCGAACCTCACCGCCCGCCAGCTCGCGGTAGTCCACCCCGCCCATCGAGATGCGCCCTTCGGTGGGCTCCAGGAACTTGAGCAAGATCCAGGCGAGCGTCGTTTTACCCGCTCCCGAGCCGCCCCGCACCAGCAGCCGCTCGCCGGGCTCGAGCCGCAGGTCGAGGTTCTCGATGACCATGCGTTCGTCTTCCGGGTAGCGGAAGGAAACCCCCTCGAGCACCAGCGGCAGCGGCGAGGGCGGCCGTTTGGGCTCGGCCGGCTCGCGCACCGGCGGCTCGGCGTCGGCCAGCTCGAAGATGCGCCTCGCCGCCGCCTGCACCGCCCCTAATGTCTGCCAGGCCAGCGGCAGGGCGAAGGCCGCCTCGAAGGCCGCCAGCGTCGCCAGCGCCACCACCCCCAGATAGACGCCGTCCATGCCACCCTGGCGCACCCAGCCGACCCCCAGCCACAGCACCGCCCAGAGCGCGGCGTGCGCCAGCAGCAGGGTGCCCCCCTCACCCAGCCCCTCCACGCGTGCCAGCCGCGCCTCGGCCCGTCGGCTCTCGCTGGCGGCCGCGCCCAGAGCCGCGGCGCGCTCACGCGCCCCGCCGTAGACGAGCAGCTCGCCCAGTCCCCGCGCCAGGTCAACCGCGTGGCGCTTGAGCCGGGCCTGGGCGGCCACCCGCACGGCACCCGGCGCGCGCCCGAGCCGCATCGCGCCGAGCGGCCAGGCGACGCCGGCGAGCACGAAGAACGCGGCAAAGCTAAGGGCAAAGTTGGGGGCGAAACTCCAGAGATAGGCCCCCACCAGCGCCAGCGTGCCCAGGGCGACGAAGCTGGGGGCCAGCACCCGCACGAAGTAGTTTTCCAGCGTCTCGACGTCCTGGGTCACCCGGGCCATCACGTCGCCCGAGTGCCGCCGCACCAATCCCGCCGGGGCCAGCGGGATCAGGCGCTCGAAGAGCCAGACCCTGAGCCGCCCCAGGATGCGGAAGGTCGCCTCGTGGCCCAAAAGCCGCTCGCCGTAGCGGAAGACGCCGCGCGAAAGGCCAAAGAAGCGGACGCCGGTAATCGGCAGCATCAGCAGGTAGGTCTCCGGGCGCAGGGCAGCCTTGGCTATCAGGTAGGCCGAGGTCGCCATCAGGCCGACGCCGGCCAGCACGGTGAAGAGGCCACTCAAGCCCGCGGCCAGCATCCAGCCCAGATAGGGCCGCACCAGCGCCAGCAGGCGCAGCTGCACCTTCATGCTGCGGCCTCCTGAAAGGTGCGCCACAGCTCGCGGTAGAGCGCGCAGCCGGCGAGCAACTCGTCGTGTTTGCCGTCGCAGATCACCCGCCCGCGATCCAAAACGACTACCCGGCCGGCCAGCGCCGCGGCGTCGAGCCGGTGGGCGACCACGATCAGCGTCCGCCCCGTCGCCAGCCGCGCCAGCGCCTCGTGAATGCGGCGCTCGCTCTCGCCGTCCAGGTGGGCGGTGGGCTCGTCGAGGAAGACGAAGGGGGCGTCCTTGAGGAAGGCCCGCGCCAGCGCCAGCCGCTGCAGCTGGCCGCCGGAAAGGCCGCCGCCGTCCTCGCCCAGCCGCGTCTCCCAGCCGTGCGGCAACGCCTCGATGAAGCCGAGCGCGCCGGCGTCGTGCGCGGCCCGTTCCAGCTCTTCCTGGCTGGCGTCCGGTCTGGCCAGCAACAGGTTCTCGCGCACCGTCCCCTCCTGCAAGAAGGGTCTTTGCGGCACCCAGGCGACCTGCCGCCGCCAGTCTTCCGGCGCTATCTCGTCCAGCCCCGCCTCACCCGCGCGTACCCGCCCCGCCTGTGGGGTCAGAAAGCCCAGCAGGAGCTGCACCAGCGTGCTCTTGCCGGCCCCGCTGGGCCCCACCAGCGCCAGGAACTGGCCGGCGGGCACGGTCAGGTCGATCCCGTCGAAGACCGGGCGCTCGCCGTAGCCGAAGCGCACCCCCTCCAGCGCCAGCTCCACCGGCGCGGTCGGGGCCGGTTTGGGACGCTCAGGGGAATCCGGAGCCGGCGTCTTTAGCAGGCCGTAAACCGCCTCGGCCGCGGCCGCCGCGTCCTCGGCGGCGTGGAACTGGCTGCCCAGGTTGCGCAGCGGCTGGTAGAACTCTGGCGCCAGTAATAGCACCGTGAAGGCGGGCAGAAACTGCATCCGCCCGGCTAGAAGGCGCATTCCCACCTCGACGGCGACGATCGCCGTCGCCAGGGTGGCCATCAGCTCGAGCACCAGCGCCGAGAGAAAGGCCACCCGCAGCACCCGTAAGGTGGCGTCGCGGTGAACGCGCACCAGCCGCTCGATGCGCAACAGCGCCCGCGCCTCGGCCCCGAAGAGCTTGAGGGTGGCCAGGCCGCGCAGGGCGTCAAGGTAGTAAGCCCCCAGCAGGTGCAGCGCCCGCCACTGCTTCTGCGCCAAGTTGCCGGCCCAGCGCCCGATCAGGATCATGAACATCGGGATCAGCGGCGCCGTCACCAGCAGCACGAAACCGCTCGGCCAGTCGAGGGGAAAGACGACCAGCAGGATCAAAAGCGGCAGGAAGGCCGCCTGGGCCAGCGCTGGCAGGTAGCCCTTGAAGAAGGGCTCTACCCCCTCGACCCCCTCGGCCAGCACCGTGGCCAGCCCGGCGGAGCCCACCCCGCCCATCCGCGCCGGGCCCAGCGCCAGGGTGTGTTCGGTCAGGCGGCGGCGCAGGTCTTCCTTGACCGCCGCCGCCAGCGCCCCGGCCCGCTCGCTAGCCCAGCCGCTAAAGACGGCCCGCAGCACGATGGCCAGCGGCAGCGCCGCGAAGAGGTCGGTGAGGTCGGCCCGGTCCGCGCCCTGCAAGAAGGCGGCGTTCACCAGCCGGGCGACGATCGCCGCCTCGGCCACGATGGCGGCCCCCGCCGCCAGCCGGAGCCCCAGACTCAGGCCGAGCAAGGCGGGGGTCCGCCGGGCCGCGCTCAATAGACGGCGGTCCAGCCTCACGCGCCTACCTCAGTAACCGCCCTCGCCCACGCGCACGCGACTGCGGAAAACCCAGTAGGTCCAACCCTGGTAGAGCAGGACCAGCGGGGTGAAGACGAGCGCCACCACCGTCATCACGCCCAGGGTGTAGTTGCTGGCTGAGGCGTTGTAGATGGTCAGGCTCCAGTCGGGGTTGAGGGTCGAGGGCATGACGTTGGGAAAGAGGGCGACGAAGACCGTAACCGTGGCCAGCACGATGGCGAACCCGCCCGACCAGAAAGCGGCGCGGTCGCCCAGGAAGCGCACGGCCACGAAAGCCACGGCCGCCACCAGCGCCACCAGCAGCGCTAGCGCGCCCTTGTCCAGGTAGCCGCGGTAGCCGAAGAGGCCCAGCACGAACAGCACCAGCGCAACCACCGCGGGCCACCAGGCGGCGTGGGCCGCCCGCCGCGGCCGCGCGGCCAGCTCGCCCTCGATCTTGAGCGCCAGGAAGTGCCCGCCGTGGACCAGGAAGACGGCCACGGCGGCCAGGCCGCCGAGCAGCCCGTAGGGATTGAGCAGCGTCCAAAAGGTGCCGGTGTACTGCATGTGGGCGTCGATGGGCACGCCGCGGATCAGGTTGGCCACGGCCACGCCCCAGAGGAAGGCGGGCACCGCCGAGCCAAAGAAGATAGCCCAGTCCCAGCGCGTCCGCCAGCCCGAATCCTCGTGCAGGCTGCGGTACTCAAAGGCCACGCCGCGCAGAATCAGCGCCAGCAGCATCAGAAAGAGCGCCAGGTAGAAGCCGCTGAAGAGGGTGGCGTACCAGTGCGGAAAGGCGGCAAACATCGCTCCGCCTGCGGTGATCATCCAGACCTCGTTACCGTCCCAGACGGGACCGATGGCGTTGATGATCGCCCGCCGCTCGGCGTCGCTCTTGCCCAGGAAGGGCAGCCACATGCCCACGCCGTAGTCGAAGCCCTCCAGGAAGAAGAACCCCGCGAACAGCACCGTAATCAATACGAACCAGACCACGTGCAGATCCATGACCGCCTCCTAGTAGGCCAGCGCCTCGTCGCCCGCTTCCTCGGGCTCGCGCATGGGCCGCTGGGCGTACTTGATCATCAGGCCGAGGTCGATGAGACCGAGCACCAGGTAAAGTAGGTTGAAGCCGATCAGGCTGAGGAGCACCGTCCCCGCCGGAACCACCGAGGCCGGCGTCACCGCCTCGCTGGTCTTGAGGAGCCCCTGCACGATCCAGGGCTGGCGGCCGATCTCGGCCACCCACCAGCCGGTGGAGTTGGCGATGAAGGGACTCGCGATCATCCAGATCGAGGAGACCAGGAAGGCCCTGGAGGTCTCGAAGCGGCCCCAGAGCGCCAGGCCCCAAAGCGCCAGCAGGATCATCAAGCCGCCCACCAGAACCATCACCCTGAAGCTCCAGTAGGTCCACTTGACCGGCGGGATGTAGTTGCCCGGGCCGTACTTGGCCTCGTACTCCCTCTGGATCGTCTTCATCCCGGTGATGCTGCCGGAGAGCTTGTTGTACGACAGCAGCGAGCCCAGGTAGGGGATCTCGATGTTCACCGGGTTCTCCTGCCTGTTCTCGTCGATGATGGCGAAGAGGCTCCAGGGGGCGGGGTCGGGGGTGTCTTCCCAGACCCCTTCCATGGCGGCGAACTTCATCGGCTGCTCGTGAATGATGTACTGCGCCTGGAAGTGGCCCACCGTGGCCACCATGATCGAGCCCACGAGCGCCGCGATCACGCCGATCTTCATCGAGGCGGCGAACTCCGCGACCTCGCGCCGGCGCAGCAGATGCCAGGCGCTGATGCCCATCACCACGAAGGCGCCGGTGCTGAGCCCGGCGAAGAAGACGTGGGTGAACTGGTAGAAGACGTTGGGGTTGGTGGCGATGGCGACGAAGCTCTCGAGCTCCGCCCGGCCGTTGCGGAGCACGTAGCCGGTGGGACGCTGCATGAAGGAGTTGGCCACCAGGATCCAGAAGGCCGAGAGGTTGGACCCCAGCGCCACCAGCCAGATCAGCGCCGCGTGCAGCTTCTTGGGCAGCTTGTCCCAGCTGAAGGCCCAGACGCCGATAAAGGTGGATTCCATGAAAAAGGCCAGCAGCGCCTCGATGGCCAGCGGCACCCCGAAGATATCGCCCATGAAGCGGGAGTACTCCGACCAGTTCATGCCGAACTGGAACTCCTGCACCAGGCCGGTGGCGACGCCAATGGCGAAGTTAATGAGGAAGAGCGTTCCCCAGAACTTCGCCATACGCTTGTACTTCTCGTCACCTCGGACGACGTAGAGGGTCTCCATGATGGCCACCAGGATGACGAGCCCCAGCGTCAGCGGGACGAAGAAGAAGTGGAACGTCGTCGTGGTGGCGAACTGCAGCCTTGCCAGTGCAACCTCACTCATCACGCAACCTCCCCGGCGTCGAACGCCGTGAAAATAGTAAGCGTTTGCAATAAGGGGCTATGCCCTAAGAACTCCTAGTACGTTTATCGGAAAGTCAAGCTTGCAGTGGTCCCCCCGCACCGGAGGATGGCGACGAGGGTGTACTATGGTATAAAACAATCCGCCTGAGGAGGCACGATGCGGTTTTTTGTGATCGGGGACGTCTCGGTAGACTTAATTTATTTCGTGGACACCATGCCCGGTCCCGGTGAGGAGACGCCTGCGCGGCGCGCCCTCATCAAGCCCGGGGGCGCGGCGGCCACCGTGGCGGCCAACCTGGCCCGAATGGGCCACAAGGCCACGCTGGTGGCGCGCGTGGGTACAGGGCCCTTCCGCGACGCCGCCCTGGTCAACCTCAAGGAAACCGGCGTAGACCTCAGCCTCCTCCAGGAAGACGACGTGCACCCTACCTCGAGCGTCCTGATCTTCGTGATCGCGGGCGGCGAGCGCACCATGGTCTCGAGCGCGGGCGCGAGCCGACACCTCGACGCCGCCGCCTTTCGCGCCCGCTCGCTCGACCAAACCGATGCCCTGGTGGTCTCGGCTTACGCCCTCGCCGGCGGCCCTAGCCGAGAGTACGCCCTCAAGGCCATGGCCGCCGCGGTCAAACGGAAGATCCCCATCTTCGCCGACCTCGGCACCGGCGCCATCCGCGACGCTGGCACCCACCTGCTCGAAGACCTCAAGGGCGTAGACTACCTGCTAATGAACCAGCACGAGCTGGCCGCCCTCACCGGCGAGGGCTCGATCAGCGACGGAGTGGGGAAACTGCGCGCCTACGGCATCGAGCGCGCGGTCATCAAGCTGGGTGCGCTCGGTTCGATGGTCGTTACCCCCGACACCGAGGCGCTGGTGGAGCCTTACGTAGTGGACGACGTGATCGACTCCACAGGAGCAGGCGACGCCTACACCGCCGCCTTCGCCGCGGCGGTCATGGAGGGTCGCGACTTAATCGCCGCCGCGCGTCAGGCAAACGTCGCCGGCGCGCTGGTGGCCACCCACGTGGGGGCCCAGGGCTACCTGGTGCGTTCCGAGGACCTCGAGAAGGCCGTGGCCTCGAAGTAGTTCTTCAGCTCCCGCAACAACGCCAGACCCGCACGGCTGCTCTTTTCGGGGTGGAACTGCGGCGCCACCACGTTATCCTTCAGGTAGAGCGCGGTGAAGTCGGTGCCCTCGTAGCTGGCCACCCCGGCGCTGTGGGGGGTCAGCGGCGCGTAGTAGGAGTGGACGAAGTAGAAGTGGCGGCCGTCGAAGCGCTCGATCGGCCCCGGGGCGAAGCGCACCGTGTTCCAGCCCATCTGCGGCACCTTGCGCGCTGCAAAGCGCCGCACCGTGCCGGGGATCAGCCCCAGCCCCGGCACCCCCGGAGCCTCCTCGGAGGCCTCGAAGAGAAGCTGCAGCCCCACGCAGATGCCCAGAAAGGGCCGGCCGGCGGCGACGTGCGCGCGCACGACCTCCTCGAAGCCCGAGGAGCGGAAGTTGGCGGCCACCTGGGCGAAGTGGCCCTGACCCGGCAGCACCAAGAGCACCGCCTCCGCCGCCTCCGCCGGATCGGAGCCGACCCGCACCCGGTAGCCCGCGGCCTCAAGCGCCTTAGCGGCGCTTCTCAGGTTGCCGGAGCCGTAGTCGATGACGAGCGTACGCATGGATGGGGCTAGAGAACGCCCTTGCTGCTGGGCAGGTCGTCGCGGGTCACGCGTGTGGCCGCGTAGAGCGCGCGCGCCAGGGCCTTGAAGGAGGCCTCGATTACGTGATGGGCCTCGCGCCCGGCGAGTACGCGCAGGTGCAACGTGAGTCCGGCGTGGTTCGCGAGCCCGCGCAGGAACTCGCGCAAGTGGTAGACGTTGACGCCGCCGGCCTCACCGGCCACGTCGAGCCGCTCGGGCTCGAAGGCCAGGTGGGGCCGGCCCGAGAAGTCGAGCACGGCGTGGACCAGCGTCTCATCCATGGGCGCGAAGGCGCTACCGTAGCGCTCTATGCCCACGCGCCCCTCGAGGGCACGGTCGAGCGCCATGCCCAGGGCGATGCCAACGTCCTCGACGAGGTGGTGAACATCCACCTCGAGGTCGCCGCGCGCCTCCACTTCAAGCCAAAAGCGCCCATGGCCCTGCAACTGCGCGAGCATGTGGTCGAGGAAGCCTATGCCGGTGCGCAGCTCGCCGCCCGCCGGCCCATCGAGGCCCAGCTCGAGGCGCACCTCGGTCTCGCTGGTGATGCGCTCAATCTTCGCTTGCCGCACCTTCGCTCTCCTTCTCCTCCTTGGCCAGCTCAAAGGCCGCCTGCAAGAAAGCGTCGTTCTCGACGGGGGTGCCGATGGTCACGCGGATGGCGCCCTCGAGCCCGGGAATGTGGTCCTGGCGACGCACCAGGATGCCGCGCTTCAGCAAACCCTCGAAGGCCGCCGCCGCGTCGGGGGTGCGCACAAGTAGGAAGTTGGTGTGGCTGGGATAAACGGTCCAGGAGGGGTGGGCCTTGAGCTCGAGGTAGACGCGCTCGCGCTCGCGCCGCACCTTCTCCACCGCCTCGGTGACGTAGCCCGGGTGCTCGAGCGCCAGCTCCACCGCCAGCACCGTGGGCGCGGGCACGCCGAAGGGCGGCATCAGGTGGCGCACCACCCGGGCCACCTCGTCGGAGGCGAGCAGATAGCCCGCGCGCGCGCCCGCCAGCCCCCAGGCCTTGGAGAAGGTGCGCAGCACCGCCAGGTGAGGCTGTCCCAGGGCCTGGCGCTTGAGGTCGGCGGGGGCGAACTGGTAGTAGGCCTCGTCAAGAACCATCAGCCAGCCGTGCTGGGCCGCGGCCTCGCAAAGCACCTGCACCCGCTCGGGAACGAAGAACGCGCCCGTGGGGGTGTGGGGGTTGGGCAGGAAGAAGACCCCGGCCGTCTCGGCCTCCACGAGCGCGGCCAGCAGCCCTTCCACGGGCAGCTTGAAGCCCTCCTCGAGCGGCACCGCGCGGTAGGGCGTGCCCAGCAGATCGGCGACGTGCTTGTAGTGCACGAAGGAAGGCTGCACGTCCAGCACCCGCAGCGCCGCGGTCACCAGCGCGGCGATGAGGGTGTTGGAGCCGGACCCCACCACCACCCCCGAGGCGGGCCAGCCCTCGAAGTCGGCGATGCGCTCGACCAGCCGCTCGGCGTGCATCTCGGGGTAGCGGTTGAGCGGCAGCGCCTCCAGCCGCGCCGCCAGCTCGGCCTTCAGCTCGGGCGGCAGGCCGTAGGGGCTTTCGTTTTGATCGAGCTTGATCAGTGCCTGCCGGGCGGTGTAGGGGTAGTCGGGCAGGGCAAGCAGGTGGGGCTTAATGGCCTTCACGTCCCCGATTGTACCCCAGGGGCTCCAACATAAGTGAACCGCTCATGCAGTACCAGGGAAAATACATTTTTGCGTCATCTAAATGCGCTAGAATGTTTCCCAACGAAAGCAAAGGAGGGACCGCATGGAACGCAAGGACGCAGCGGTGTTCACGTTTAACGGCCAGCCCAGTCCGGGGCTCGAGCCCTTCGCCCAGGCGCTCCGGGAAACCTTCGAGACCAACGGCTATGCCTACGAAGAGGAGCCCGAAGCGCCGCGGATGGTATTCAACTTCATCACCCCCGAGGCCGCCCGCCCCTACCGCCGCCGCTCGAAGGCCACCTTCGTGATCAGCCTAATCGAGCTGCCCGAGATGCCCGCCGACCCGGTGCGGGCGCTCTATCCCTACATTGTGCGGGCGCTTTCGAACATGATGATCGCCTACACCCCAGGCGAGGGGGCCCACTTCCTCACGCTCGAGCTCGGCCACTACGTTGAGCCCGAGGGGCCCGCCTTCTACGAACGGGTCTACGCCCGCGTCAACCCCATTGCTTGCAGCGTGCTGGTGATCGACAACGTCTTCGAGCCCACCTTAGAGCCCGAGCTGCGGAAGGGCGATGAGCAAACCGCCACTCTCTACCGCGCCGGGCGCAAACTGGCCGAGTGGGACCTGCTGCCCGCCCCCTTCCCCATCGAGACCATCCTCCCACCTGAGGACCTGCGCCACGTCAAGCGGCTCTACGGCATCGGCGGCCTCTCCTACGGCAACCTATCGGCCCGCAAGGACGAACGGCGCTTCTGGATGAGCGCCTCGGGCGTGGACAAGTCGAACCTGCGCGAGATCGGCCGCGACCTGCTGCTGGTCAAGGACTACGACGTGGAGAAGAACGCCATCGTCCTGCAGGTTCCGCCCGAGGTCACCCCCAAGCGCGTCAGCGTAGACGCCATCGAGCACTGGATGATCTACCGCGAACACCCCGAGGTGAACGCCATCATTCACGTCCACGCCTGGATGGAGGGCGTGCCCTCGACCCAGTTCAACTACCCCTGCGGCACCTACCAGCTGGCCGAGGCGGTAGCCGAAAAGATCCGGCAAGCCCCCGATCCCTCCCGCGCCGTCGTGGGCCTCAAGAACCACGGCCTGACGATCACCGGCCGCTCGGTGGACGACATCTTCGAGCGCATCGACGGCAAACTGCTGCCGCAGGTGCCGATGAGTTAAAGCGGCTTGTAGCTTGTAGCTCGCGGCTTGAAAAGGACCTTTTCCACAAGCCACGTACCACAGGCCACGAGCTCGCACACGTGCGCAAACACGACCCATTGCAATGAAGACGCTGACCTACTACCCTTCCATCCCCCGCTTCCTGGCGGCGCGGGCGCTGGGCCGGCGTTACCCCACCGCCGCGCTGCCCCTGCGCCTGGTCGAGCGGCCCGACCCGGAGCCGCCTGCGAGCTGGCTGCGGGCCCGGGTGTGGCTGGCGGGGGTCTGCGGCTCCGACCTGGCGTTGCTGCTGGGCAAGAACTCGCCCCGGCTCTCGCCCTTTTTCTCCTTCCCGGCGGTGCTTGGGCACGAGATCCTGGCCGAGGTCGAGGGGCAGCGGGTGGCGGTGAACCCGCTGCTGGCCTGCGCCGAGCGGGGGCTCACGCCCTGCCCCGCCTGCGCCCGCGGCGAGGAGGGCCTGTGCGAAAACGTCGCCGAAGGATCGCTGGCCCCGGGCATGCTCGGCTACAACGCCGACCTCCCCGGCGGCTGGGGTGGGTGGATCGTCGCCCGTCCCCAGCGGCTCTATTCCATCCCCGACGGCGTTCCCGACGAGCGCGCAGTCCTCGCCGAGCCGCTTGCGGTGGCGCTGCGCGGGCTCGACCGCGCCTTCGGCGGCCGCGACGGGTACCGCTTTCCAACTTCTACCCTGATCATCGGCGCGGGCACGATCGGCCTGCTGACGCTGGCCCTGATGCGCACCCTGGGGCACGGCGGTCGCCTGGACGTGGTGGCCCGCCACCCGCGCCAGGCCGAGCTCGCCCGCAGCCTGGGGGCGAGCTACGTCCACCCCGACACCGCCGCCGCGCTCGCCGACCTCGGCGCCAGGCGCTACCGCCCTATACTGGGTGCTCCGGTCTACCGTGGGGGCTACGCGGCGGTCGTCGAGGCCGCCGGCAGCGCCTCCAGCCTCGACCAAGCCGCCTGGGCCGCGGCCGAGGGAGGCCGGGTGCTCCTCCTGGGCGCCGCCGGCGAGGTGCGCCACGACTTCTCACCCCACTGGTTTTCCGAGCTTGACTGGATCGGCAGCTATACCTATGACGCCGCGGCGTTCCGCCGCGCGGTCGACCTGCTCGGCCAGCTGCCGGGGCTTGAGGCGCTGGTGAGCCCGCCCTTCGCCCTGGAAAACTGGCGCGACGCCCTGGACGCGGCCCGCGCCCGCCGCTTCGTCAAGGTCGTCTTTCGCCCGCGTGCCTAGCCCAGCGCCCACCAGGCCAAGAGCGCGCCGGGGAGCAGCGCCAGCGCGAGCGCCGCACCCATGCGCCGCTCTCCGAAGTAACCCAGCCCTGCCTTGACGGCGTTGTTCACCAGCGCCGCGAGGAGGATGGCCCGCAGCGCCACCTCGCCGTCCAGGCCGCCCTGGGTGAAGAGCCGCGCCAAACTCATGGTGATCGCGTCGAGGTCCTGCAAACCCGATAGCGCCGCGACCGCGTAGACCCCGGCCGAGCCCAGCCAGCCCTCGGCGGCGTAGGCGGCGAGCTTGACCCCGGCGTAGAACACCCCGAAGAGCAGCGCCGCCTCCAGCCCCAGGGGGTTGCCGAGCTCGAGCTCGCCCCCGATTCCGCGCCCGCCGCGGGCGAGGCTCCAGGCCACACCAGCGTCCACAACGCCCACAACCCCAGCGCGGGCAGGAGCCGCTCCAGCAACGCGGGCGCGAACATGCCCACCCAGACGGCCACGCGCACGTACATGAGCACCGTGGCCAGGCCTGCGGCGGCGGCCCAGGTGCGCCAGGCCTGCGGGCGTTCGCGGGCCCGTGCGGCCATCGAGACCGTGACCGCGGTCGAGGAGACCAGCCCCCCGGCCAACGCCGCCCAGAAGAGGCCGCGCTCGCGGCCATAGCGCAAGAACACGTAGCCCAGGAAGTTGGCCGCGGCCACGAGCAGGACCATGCCCCCGATCTCGCGCGGCCGCAGCACGCCGCCCGGGCCATAGCCGCCCTCCGGCAACAGCGGCCCCACCACGCCCGCGAACAACGCCAGCAACCCCGCCGCCTCGAGCGTCTCCTCGCCCACCCAACGCACGAAACGGTGAAGCGCGTCGCGGTAGGTGAGCAGCCCCAGGGTCACCAACCCGCCAAAGAGCGCCACCTGCCAGCGCCCCTGCCCCGCGAGGACCCCGAGGAGGTAGACCACCAGCACAGCCACCTCGCTGGTCGCCCCCGGCACCCGCGTGAGCGACCACAGGGCCATGGCGGCCACGGCCAGGAAACCGGCCACGACCAAAGCGGGGTTGTCGGTCAGGACCACCGCGCCACCGAGGAGACCCACGAGGGCGTAGGTGCGCACCCCGCCCAGCGTGCCGACCTCGCGGAGTTCCTTGGCGCGCTCGCGCTCGAACCCCACAACGAGCCCCAGCAGCGTGGCCAGCCCCAGACCCAAAAGCGTCGGATCCACCCCCTTCAGTCTGCGCCCCCACCCGTGCCCGCCGCAACGGGCGCCCGCCCCGAAGGCGCAGGCTGGGTAGACTGGGTAGCGATGCGCATCGGCCTGCTTGCCTTCGGCGGCCTCGGCGGCAGCGGCACCGTCGCGGCCGAGCTGGGCCTGCGCCTAACCCAGGCGGGCCACGAGGTCGTCTTCCTCTCGCGCGAGCGGCCCCTCCGCCTCGAGCACACGGCCCCCGTGCGCTTCGAGCGCATCGACGCGCCCACCTACCCGGTGCTGCCGGGGCCGCTCTACAGCCTCGCCGCCGCCAGCGCGCTGCGTCGCGCCGCGCGCGAACACCGCCTCGAGGTGGTGCACACCCACTACGCCGTTCCCCACGCCGCCGGCGCCTCGCTGGCCCGGCTCGAGGCGGAGGTGCGCGTGGTCCACACCCTCCACGGCACCGACGTCAACCTCCTCGGGCTCGACCCGGCGCTGCGCGAGGTGACCGCGCTGGCGCTCGCACAGGCGCGGGTCACCGCGGTCTCCGCCTCGCTCGCACGCCAGGCGGGCGTCGCCTTCGGGGTGGAGGCCGAGGTCGTCCCCAACTTCGTGGACGCGGCGCGCTTCCGCCCCCACCCCGAGCTGAAACCGCGCTACGTCGAGGCGGGCGAGGCCATGATCGTGCACGCCTCCAACTTCCGCCCCATCAAACGCACCCCCGACCTGGTGCGCGCCTTCGCCCACCTGCTGGGCATGGGGGTGCGGGCGCGGCTGGTCTTCCTGGGCGACGGCCCCGAGCGCCCGCTGGCGGCGCGCACGGCGCGTGAGCTGGGGGTGCGCGACCGGGTGCGCTTCCTCCCCCCCACGCCCCGGCCCGAGCTCATCATCGGCGCGGCCGACCTGCTGTGGTTGCACTCGCAGGAGGAGTCCTTTGGCCTGGCAGCGCTCGAGGCGCTCGCCTCGGGCGTGCCGGTGGTGGCGGCGCGGGTGGGTGGGCTGAGCGAGGTGGTGCGCCACGGCGAGACGGGCTGGCTGGTGGAGCTGGGCGACGTCCACGGCCAGGCCGAGGCGAGTGCGGCGCTGCTGGCCGAACCCGACCGGCTCGAGGCCATGCGCCGGCAGGCCCGCGCCGACGCCCGCGCCCGCTTCGATCCGGACGCGGTGGTGGCACGCTACCTGGAGGTTTACCAGAGCTAAGCGGTGGGGCCCACGACCACCTGCTTCTCGCCGCGCAGAGGGCGCTCCCGCGCCCAGGCCTCGAGCCCCTCGCGCGCGCCCGGATCGGCGGCCACCCGCAACGCTCCGGGCTCCACCCGCACCTCGAAGACACCCGTGGCGGGCAGCACCTCGCCGTCGCTCTGCAAAGGGACGGGGCGGTCGAAGACGACGCGCAGCTCCACGCCGCCGGCGTGGCCGATGCGGGGGTGACCCAGGTGGCGTCCGGCCATCAGCCGCGGCAGGATCCCCAGCACTCCCAACCGCCCGAAGGCCCCGGCCCAAACGAGCTCGATGCGGCCATCGGCCGGCTTGGCCATGGGGGCGATGGGGAAACCGCCCCCGTAGGTGACGCTGTTCATGGCCGCGCCCAGCAGCATCGGACCGGCGTAGACCTCGCGGCCGTCCACCCAAACCCGGGCCTGGGGCAGCTCGAGCCGCCGCAGCTCGGCGGCGAGCGCCCAGAGGTAACGCGACAGGCCACGCAGATAACGGGGCGCGTCGAAGGCGCGCCGGGCTACTGAGGCGTCGAGGCCCGCGGTGGCGCTCGAGGCAAAGGGCTCGTCGCCCACCCGGCCCAGATCGAAGCGCAGCACCCCGCCCCACAGGGCGGTGGAGAGGGCACGCTCGAGCCTCACGCGGTGCAGCCCCACCATGCGCGCGACGTCGTTGCCCGAACCGATAGGAACGATGCCGAGGATACGCTCGCCCCCCAGCCCGCGCACGACCTCGTGCACGGTGCCGTCGCCCCCCACCGCCACCACACGCGCGCCAGGGGGCGCGGAGGCCGCGATCTCGGTGGCGTGCCCCGGCCCCTCGGTGACGCGCACGGGCACCTCGGGCACCCAGCGCTGCACCCAGGCCTGCAACCGGGCCAGCCGGGCGCCCGCCCGGCCACGCCCGGCCGCCGGGTTGACGATGACGACAGCGGGGTCCACGGGCCCATTCTAAAACCCATGGGATAATGACCCCATGGGCCTGCTCGAACGCTTCCTCGACGGGGCTCCCGCTCCGACGCGCCTCTGGCTCACCCGCGCCGGCCCGGTGGACAACCCCGGAGGCGTGCTCTACAGCCACCCGGGTCGCCCGCTCGCCCCCGAGGGGTTGCACGCCTTCGAGGCGCTGGCCCGGCGTCTGGTGGAGCACGCCCCGGCGCACGTCTACGGCCCCGACGGCCGGGCCGAGAGCGAGGCGGTGCGCATTCTGGCCGAGCTGCTGGAGGTGCCCTACACCCTCGAGCCCGAACTGCGCGAGCGCGCCTGGGGCACGTGGGAGGACCTCCCCTTCGCCGAGGTGCGCCGCCGCTGGCCCGAGCTGGTGGAGCGCTGGAAGCGCGACGAGGCGGGCTTCGCCCCGCCCGGAGGCGAGAGCCTGGAGGACGTGCGCCACCGTGCGCGGCCGGTGCTCGAGCGCATCCGCGACCGCCACGCCGGTGAGGCGGCGCTGGTCGTGGGCAACTGCACCGTCAACCGCGTCGCCCTGCAGCTGGCGCTGCCCTTTTTCCCGCTCGAGGAAGGTCTGCGTTTCGAGCAGAACTATGCCGAACTCACCGAGCTACGCTTCTACGGTGCAGACGGCGTGCTAGCGCGCCTGAACGACTGAGACCGGTGCTACAATCAGGGCAAGCATGGTACGCCCGGTGCGCCCCGAGGACCTTGGCGGCCTGCTCGAGCTGCTGCGCTGGATGGACGCCGACCCCGCCCGCCGGGTGCTGGCACCCGAAGCCCGCAGCGAGGAAGAGCTGTTGTGGGCCACCGACGAGGGCTGGGTGCTCGAGCAAGACGGCCGCGTCGCCGGTTACGCCGCCCTCTACCCTTTCCGCCAGGGCGGAGCGCTCGAGGGGCCGCTGGTGCAGGAGGCCGACCCCGCACCGCTGCTCGAACGCGCCGACGAAGAGGCCCGCCTGCGCGGATGGCACACCCTCTACGCCTTCCCCCACGAGGCCAACGCCGCGTTGCGCACCGCGCTAGAGACCGCCGGCTACGCCCCGCTCCACACCTCCTACTTCTTCGCCACGCCCCCGCGCAACCTCGCCTACCCACCGCCCGCAGGCGTGCGCATCGAGCGGGTCGTGGACCTCGACCCCGAGGTCTACTGCGACCTCTACCGCGAGAGCGAAGACGCCTGGAGCCTGCGGCTGGGCTGGACGGCGCTCGAGCTCATCGAGCACTTCCAGCGGCCCGACGTGGCCTTGTGGTACGCCTACGAGGCCGGCCGCCCAGTGGGGCTGGTCGAGCTCGAGACCACGCCCGAGGCCGCCGAGATCGCCTATCTGGGCGTGGTGCCCGCAGCCCGCGGCCGCGGCGTGGGGCGGGCGCTTCTCGGCGCGGCCGCCGCCCATGCCTTCGCGCAGGGCGCGCCGCTCTTGCGCGTGCGCGCGCACGACCACGAAAAGGCCGCGATCGCGCTCTACGAGCGGCTCGGCTTCACCCTCGCCGACGCCGTCGTGACCTACGCCAAAGAACGGTTCCCATGACCGCCGCCAGCAAGACCAGCGCCGCGATCCGCTCGGGGTACCAACGACGGTAGACCACGTGCACCGGGAAGGGCCGGCCCAGCGTGGCCTCCCACACGTAGGTTCGCTCGCCCTCCACCCGCGTGGCGTTGCTCGTGAGCGCCGGCCAGGGAGCCTCCACCTTGAAGACGAAGGGTAGGACCAGCGCCTTGACGAAGGAAGGCAGCTCCGTTACCCGCCCCGCGTCAAGCGTGCCGCTCAAGGCGTAGTCCTCGAAGACGACCCAGCTGGTGCGCGAAAAGATCAGCCCGCTCGGGTCCTGATAGGCCACGCGGCCCGGCAGCCAGCCGCTGAGCCGGTCCCAGCCCGCCAGCTTAAGCGGCTGCACCGCGGTAAGGCGCTCGGCCCCCACGCGAATGTCGCGAAACCCGCTCGCGCGCAGCTGGCTCGCGATCTCCCCCGTCTGCCCCGCCAGCGCGTCGCCCTCGAGCCGCACCGTCAGGTCCATCGAGCCGTCTTCGTGCCAGGTCAGCTTGGCTTCGGTCTCGAGACAACTAGAAAGCACCATTGCGAGCACGAGGGCGAGGGCGGCGAGAAAAAGCTTTCGTCCGATTCGCATGCTCTTATCGTTATATGTCAAGAAAATGAGTCCTTTCCATGTCCCCCGGTTGTGGTTTTGCTTTAAAAATTTTATATTTTAAACGAAAGTGCTTTTAAGTTATTATTTTGCTTTTATGACTACGGCGTGGGCGGTGCTGACCATCGCGCTACACGTCGTGTCCAAAGATTCCGCTTTGAGCGAGGAACCGTTAGCGGAGAGCGTAGCGATCTTCGCGCTCGGTGGGGCGCTCTGGCTGTTGCTTGCGCACGAAGCCCGGCGTGGGCTGGGCGCGCTCACCTACCTGGTTATCACCGCTGCGCTTTGGGGGCTGACCTTCTGGCTAATCCTCGACTGGTCCACGTGGACCGGTAGCGTGCCCTGGGCCATCGGAATGCTGCGCATCTTCAACGTGACCGTCTTCATCCCCGTTGCCATCCTGGCGCTGGCGCTCGGGCTGCGCTGGCCGTTCGCGCTGCCGGCCGCACCCTTGCTCCTGACCTTCCCGCTGGTCGTGAACGCACTGTTCGAGGTGCCGTGGTGGCTGCTTGGCGCCATCGCAATGTGGGTTTCGCTCAACTCCGTCTTGGGGCGCATCTCTGCACCAATCCCCGACCGCAGCGCCCGGGCGGCGCGCACCGCAGACTTGGCCTTTACTCGGCCCGTATCGAAGCTGTTAACGGGTCTGGGAGCAATCGCCACGCTAATGCTTCTCGCTATTTTCGGTTTCGGCATTTATTGGGAGGGGTGGTTCTTTGACGTTCTCTTTTACTTTTTGCTCATTGGCCCGCTCGCCTTTATGACGGGGTTGGGGCTGTGGACCCTGGCGTCTCCCGAAACCTGATCCATCCCTGTATCCACCCACATAGACCGCGCGTACACACACCTCGACGCCCGTAACAGCAACAACCCACCAGGCCCCCGTACGGCTTCCCCAGGTCCGCGAAGGCGATTTCCCCGCTGCCGGCTCAATCGCTGGCAAAACTACCAGTACACGGTCTGGTCAGCACCGTATTGCTTAGATTACAATCAATCCAATGGAAAAGGGGTTTCGCGCAATACTCGCGGCAGTATTGTTATTCCTGGTCACGCTGGCCGCAGCCTACGTCTCGTATACGACCGCCGCGCTGATCTACGTCCCCGATTATGATCCCAACATCCTCAAATTCGCCATTTTCAGCGGCATATGGCTGCTGGCTGCCTGGTGGACGACGCGATGGCTTGGTGCGAAGAGGGTTTTCTTGGCGGCGGCGGGCGTCGCCATGGGCGCAGCTGTGGTAGCGGCGGTCGGTGCTGCCGACTGCATTTACGACGCCTGCCCGTTGGTCTGGTATTTGTTGGCGACAGAGCTTTTCGGTTTCCCCGCCGTAATTCTGGGTCTGGCGGCGGGCTTTACATCCCCGAGGCAGCTTTGGATCGGCCTCGCGGTGCTCTCCCTGCCCTTCGTCTCGGCTTCCGCATTGCCCGGAAGGTATCTTTACCTCGCCATCTTCTTGCCGCTGGCCCTCGTCATCCTGTGGCGGAGCGCTATCTACCGGACGATGATGCCCGGCTCACCGACTCCGACGGCTATTTCAATCCTCCTTCGAACAACCGGGTCATCGGGTCGGGGCCGTTCTGACGGTTGCGATATTCATCTTGCTCGCGTTCTTGTCCGGTCATGACTTGAGCTACTACCAATTCGTCGTAAGTGTGAGCCTGGCGCTGCTGGGCCCAACGGTGCTGGCCACCGGCTTGGCGTTGAACATCTTGCACGAGCAGGCGCCCCGGTACAGCGACTAGGCCCCGCCAACCTGCTACCCTGAAGACATGCGCAACCTCGACGCCCACGAGGACTACAAGGTCGATAAGCGCCAGCTCCATCGCGACCTGGCGAACCTGGTCGGCAGCTTTCCCCAGCCCAGCGAAGCCTACCCCGCACCCTACGGGGTGGTGGGCTACGGTGAGGCCTGGTGGCCTGCGGAGCTGGCCCACCTCTGGACCGGCCGGCTAATGACCGAGGGCGGCACCCAGTTCGTCTTGCAGGGCGGGCTCGACCTGGGCGCGGCCGCCGGTGCGGTAGCCGCGGCCGAGGCCAGCGGCGCGCGGGTGGTGCGCGTGGGCTTCGGCGGCGGGGTGGACGTGCCGCTGGAGCCGCATCCGCTCAGCCCCTACCGTTACCTGCGCTTCTTGCAGGAGGCCACCGGCGAGGCCGAGGCCGGAACGCGGGTGGACCGCGCCCTCGAGGCCCTGGCCGGGGGGCTCGCGCCCGAGGTACGCACCGAGGAAAACCCGGCCAAGTTCTTCGCCTGGAACCTGGTCGAGCGCATGCCCGTCTGGGTGGTCTCCGAGCGCTACGTCGGGCTGGCGGCCGCCTTGCAACAGACCTTCGCGCGCATCGCCGGCAGCCTCTCCATCGCGCCGCCCCCGGGCAGCCTGGAGTTCTTCATCACCGCGCTGGAGGCGCGCCACGAGCAGGGCGACCCGCTGGCGGCGGTGGTGGTGGGCGACGACGAGCGCACCCGGCTGGCGGTCGAGATTCTGGAGACGCGGGTGGACACCGTGCTCGAGCTCCCCGAACCCCCCGCCGAGGGGCTCGTCCCCGAGATGATGGCCGCCTGGTACTTCACCGTCTGGGCCTCGTACTACCTGGCCGTGCTCTACGGGCGCGACCCCTCCGACGCCGAGGTGCTCGTGCGCCTGCGCGAAGAGGCGTGAACACGCCCCCCTTCCCCACGCCCCCCGACCTCGCCGCCGCGCGGGCGCTGCAAGAAGAGCTGGTCGCCCGCGTCGAGCTTGCCGGAGACTGGTCGGGGGTGCGGCGGCTGGCCGCGCTCGACGCCTCGATTCGCCGCGGCGGGGCGCTGGTGGCCGCGGCCGTGCTGTGGGACGTGGCGGCCGGGCGGGCGCTGGAGGTTGGCTTCGCGCGCGTGCCGCCGGAGGCGGTCTTCCCCTACGTGCCCGGCTACCTCTCCTTCCGCGAGGCCCCGGTCTACCTGGCGGCGCTCGAGGCCCTGGGGCGCGCGCCCGACGCCCTGCTGGTAGACGGCCAGGGCATCGCCCACCCGCGCGGGCTCGGCATCGCCACCCATCTGGGGGTGCACACCCGCCTACCCAGCGTGGGGGTGGCCAAGAGCCGGCTCTTCGGCGAGCCGGCGGGCCCCCTGGAGGAGGACGCCGGCGCGGCGGTGCCGCTGTGCGCCGCCTCGGCGGCGCTGGGGGTGCCCTGCCCCAAGGGGGTGCAGGTGGGCTGGGTGGCGCGCACGCGCGCGCGGGTGAAGCCGCTCTACGTCTCTCCGGGCCACCGGGTGGGGATGCGTGCGGCGCTCGAGGTCGTGCTCGCGCTCCCGCGCCCCACCAAGCTGCCCGAGCCGCTGCGCCAGGCCCACCTCTGGGCCGGACGCGCCCACAGAGAAGGTCTGGAAGGGCGCCTCGTTTTCGGGTAAAACGAGTTGTGGACGGCTCCCCCCAACCCAACCTCGTCTATCGGGGCATGAAGGTCTTTGTTCGCGCCCTGCTGCGGACGTTCTACCGCATCGAGGTGGAAGGAACGGAGCACGTGCCCCCCAGCGGACCCGTCATCATCGCCTCGAACCACCTCTCCTTCCTCGACCCGCTGGTGCTTGGGGTGGTCCTCCCCCGTCCCATTGCCTTCATCGCCCGCGGTGACCTCTTCAAGATTCCCGGCCTGGGTTGGTTGCTGCGCAAACTCTACGCCATCCCGGTGGAGCGCGGCTCGGGCGACCTGGCGGCGGTCAAGGCGGCCATCCGCGCGCTGCGGGCGGGCATGGCCTTCGGCATCTTCCCCGAAGGGCGGCGCAGCCGCAGCGGGAAGCTCGAGCCCTTCAAGACCGGTACCGCCGCGATCGCGCTGCGCACCAAAGCCCAGGTGGTTCCCGTAGCCATCATCGGCACCTACGAGATCTGGCCTCCGGGTGGAAAGCTGCGCCTGCGGGGCAAGATTCGCGTGGTCATCGGGCCTCCGGTCGACCTCGAAGCCTTCTCCGACCAGCTCGACAAGGCGCACCTCACCGAGGCCACGCGGCTCATCGAAGGCGCCGTCGCTGCTATGCTGCCACGGAAATACTTACCGGAAGCATACTTGAATGAAGCATCCTTACAGCAGGAAACGCCAGAAAACGCGGGCTAGCCTTGAATTTTGGGGGTCAGGCGTGGTATAGTCCGTAAGGAAAGCAATATTCAAGGAGGTGTACGTATGGCAAAGAAAAAGACGGTTACGAAATCGGATCTGGTCAACCACGTCGCCGAGATCACCGGCCTGAAGAAGAAGGACGCGAAGGCCTGCATCGATACCTTCCTCGACGAAATCGCTACCTTCCTCGACCGCGACTACAAGGTGCAGCTCACCGGTTTCGGGACCTTCGAAGTGCGCAAGCGCAAGGCCCGCACCGGCGTGAAGCCCGGCACCACCGAAAAGATCAAGATCCCGGCCTCCAAGTACCCCGCCTTCAAGCCTGGCAAGGCGCTGAAGGAAAAGGTTCGCGTATAAAGGACCGCGCGAAGAAAGCAGGCCCTTGGGCCTGCTTTTTCTTTTTGCGGCCTAGCCCTCCACGCCAGCGGGCGGGGCCGCGGCCAGGCGTGGCGCGAGCGCTCCGCGCAACACGTCGAACGTACCCCAGTAGGCGCGCCCCCCGAACACTACGATGGGGGCCACACGCACCCCATAGCGCCGCAGCGCCTCCTCGGCCACCTCAGGCCGGCTCAGGTCGCGTTCCGCGTAACTCACCCCGTGCGCTTCAAGCCAGGCCTTGACCGCCGCGCAGTCGGGGCAGCCAGGGCTGGTGTAGAGCAGCACGCCCGCCTGGGTTTCCGACAGCGGGGCTTCGGCCTCGTCCGGTAGGGCGGGCGGCTGGAAGTAGCGCAACCGGAGGGAGTTGCCGAGCACGAGCAGGCTCGACAGACTCATCGCCCCTGCCGCCAGCGCCGGCTGCAGGAGCAGCCCGGTGAACGGATAGAACACCCCCGCCGCCACCGGGATGAGCGCGGTGTTGTAGCCAAAAGCCCAGAAAAAGTTCCAGTAGATCGTGGAAAGCGTCTTCTTGGCCAGCGCCCGGGCCCGCACCACCGCGCGCAGATCGCCCTGCATCAGCACCACGTCGCCGGCCTCGACCGCAATGTCGGTGCCCGTGCCGATGGCCACGCCCACGTCGGCCTGCGCCAGCGCCGGGGCGTCGTTGATGCCGTCGCCCACGAAGGCCACCCTCAGACCCCGGGCCTGCAGCGCGCGCACCGCCTCGGCCTTGTCCGCGGGCAGGACCTCGCTGACCACCTCGTCGATACCGACCTCCTTGGCTACCGCACGGGCGGTGCGCTCGGCGTCGCCAGTGAGCATGACCACGTGCAGCCCCTCGACCCGCAGGGCGGAGACCGCCACGCGACTGCCCGGCTTCGGAGGGTCGCTGACGGCCATCAGGCCCGCGATCGCCCCATCCACGGCCACATAGACCACGGTGCGCCCCGCCTCCTCGAGGCGGGCCTGCTCGGAGACGAAAACCTTGACGCTCAAGCCCAGTCGCCGCATGTAACGCGCCGCGCCCACGGCCACCTCACGGCCGCCCGCGCGGGCGCGGGCCCCGAACCCCGGCACGGCCTCGAAGTCGTGGATCTCGGGCAGCACCAGCCCCTCGGCGCGCTCCCGGACGGCCCGGGCGATGGGATGCTCGCTCCGCTGCTCCACCGCCGCGGCCAACGCGAGGAGCTCGCGCTCGTCCCACCCGGGCGCGGGCAATAGGTCGGTGAGCTCGGGCCGTCCCTTGGTGATCGTCCCGGTCTTGTCGAGGACCACCGCCTGCACGCGGGCCAGGCCCTCGATGGCCACGCCCTTGCGGAAGAGCACCCCCTCGCGCGCCCCCCGCCCGCTGGCCACCATGATGGCCGTGGGGGTGGCGAGCCCCATTGCGCAGGGACAGGCGATGAGCAGCACGCTCACTGCGGCCACGAAGGCGTAGTTGAGCCGCGGCTCCGGCCCCACGAGCATCCAGACCACGAAGGTCAGAACCGATACCGCCAGCACGACGGGTACGAAGACCGCGGCAATGCGGTCGGCCAACTCCTGCACCGGGGGCTTGGACTGCTGCGCCTCCTCGACCATGCGCACGATCTGGGCCAGCACTGTGTCCGACCCCACCCGCGTGGCGCGGATGAGGAGGCTGCCGTTCTGGTTCACCGTTCCCCCCACGACCTCGTCACCCAGCCCCTTTCGGACCGGCACCGGCTCACCCGTGAGCATGGACTCGTCCACGTAGCCCTCACCCTCGATGACCTCGCCATCGGTGGGCACGCGCTCGCCCGGCCGCACCCGGATCAGGTCGCCAGGCACCACCGCGCTAATGGACAGCTCGACCTCCTGCCCGTCACGCACCACCCGGGCCTGCTTCGCCCCGAGCTCCAGCAGCTTGCGCACGGCCTCGGAGGTGCGCCCCTTGGCGACGGCCTCCAGGTACTTGCCCAGGAGGATCAGCGTCACGATGACCGCCGCAGCCTCGAAGTAGGTGTGCGCCGTGCCCTCGGGAAAGAGCCCCGGAGCCAGGAGGGCCAGCACCGAGTAGAAGTAGGCCGCGGAGATGCCGAACATCACCAGGGTGTTCATGCCCGGGCTCCCGTGCCGCAGCTCGGCGACGCCACCGTGGAAGAACCGCCGCCCCGTGTAAAAGACCACGGGCGTGGCCAGTAGCAGCTCGAGCCAACGCCACGCGCTCCACGGGACCCAGTCCTCCATCCAGCCCCCAAGCGCCGGCCAGACGAGCGGCCCCATGCTCACCAGCACGAGCGGCAGGGTCAACGCCGCGGCCAGGCGCAGGTAGCGCACGAAGCCCGCGAGCGTGGTGTCTACGGTCTTTTCCTCGGAGCTTTCCTCGGTTCTCGGGGTGTACCCCGCCTCACGGATCGCGGCCTCGAGACGGGCCCGGCTCACCGCGTCCGGGAGGTAACGCACCGCGGCCTTCTCGGTGGCCAGGTTGACCGAGGCCTCCAGCACCCCGTCAAGCCCTGCCAGCGCCCGCTCGATCCTCGTGACGCAGCTTGCGCAGGACATGCCCTCGATGCCGATCTCCACGGTCTCCACGCGGGGGGTGTACCCCGCTTCCCGCACCGCCTCGAGGACGGGTTCGATTGTGACCCCGTCGGCCACGCGAACCGTGGCGCGTTCCGTGGCCAGGTTGACGCTCGCCTCTTCCACGGCCGGCAGGCGCTCGAGCGCCCGTTCCACCCGCGTGACGCAACTCGCGCAGGTCATGCCTTCGATGCCCAATACCCAGATGCGACCCATGGCGTCCTCTCCTCTATCCAGCCTATATCCACCCCACCTGGGGTGGGGTAAGCCCGGGCACAAAGCCCGAATGGCTCTAGCTTGCTACCGCCGTGTCAAGCTTGGGTAAAGGGATCAATCACAGTCGCCAGGCAGACGCTGCACGAGCGTCCAGCCAACGATGCGCCCGTCCTGCACCTGCCCCTCGAGCTTCCACCAACCCTCGCCCCGGGGCCGGTCCTGGGGACGCAGACCAAGCGGCACCGACAGCCAGGCGCCGTCCTCGTAGCAGGCCACGAGCACGGGAGCGCCCCTTCCCGCCTCGGTGGGCAGCAGCTTGAAGAGGTCGCGGCCGCCGCTACCGGCAAGCCAGGCCCGGACCCAGCCTCCCTCGAGGCCGATCGCCCGCGCCGGCCCCTCGTAGTAGGACCACGTCTTGGGGTACTTGACCTCGATCTCGGCCACGCGGATGCGCGTGCCCTCGACCCGCCCCTTGACCTCGAGCCGCATCCCAGGCGCCAGGTAACGAAGCCAGGGATCGTCACCGACGAGCCCGCGGTTGCCTACGACCGTGCGGTCGCCCGACCAGCGCACCTGGCCGTAGAAGCTGTAGGTGGCAGCGTAGGCGTGGTCGCCGTCCTCGTAATCGCCGTCGTCGCGGTCGTCGTGATCGTCGTCGTGGCCCCCGTCGTCCATGCCGTCGTCGCCACCGTCGTCCCCACCACCGTCGCCATCGTCCATACCGCCATCGTCGCCACCGCCTCCGCCACCCCCGTCGCCATCGTCCATACCGCCATCGTCGCCCCCGTCATCGCCACCATCGTCGCCACCGCCTCCGCCGCCCCCGTCGCCATCGTCCATACCACCATCGTCGCCCCCGTCGTCACCGCCATCGTCGTCGCCATCACCGTCGCCCGCAGGCAGACGGTCCAGCGGCTGCACGGTAAGGTCGAGCACGCCCGGGGCCGCACGGTCGAGGGACAGGAAAGAAAGCGGCTCGGGGGCGGCCTGCGCCCACCCCGTACCCAGACGGGAGAGGTAGATCCAGGCAAGCACGATGACGATCCATTTACGCATCGTCGTCCTCCACGAGTGGCAGACGCAGCAGTACCCTGAGTCCCGGACGGCCGTGCTCGAATTCGAGCCGGCCGCGCATGGCCTGGGCCGCCTGCCGGGCCAGCGAGAGGCCGAGGCCCGTGCCCTCGACCTTCGCGTTGAAGCGCACGAAGGGGTCGGCGAGCCGCGCCAGCTGCGCGTCGTCCACGCCGTCGCCGTAGTCGCGCACCTCGAAGACGGCCTCGCCGTCCTCCTCGGAAAGCCGCAGCTCGACCTCGCCCTCGCTGTGCTTGAGGGCGTTGTCCACCAGGTTGCCGAGGGCGCGGCGCAGAAGCTCCTCGTCGCCCATGATCCAGACTTCCTCGCGGGGCAGCTCCAGCCGCACCCGGCGGGCGCGCTCCTCGGGCAGGGCCGCCACCAGCTGCCGCACCGTGGCCCCGCCGGGCAGGGGCTCGAGCGTCACCTGGGGCTCCCGGCTGAGCATGAGCAACCCCTCGAGGATGCTGCGCATGCGTTCAAGCGCCTTGCGGCTCTCGGGCAGAGCCTTTTCCTGGTCCACCAGGCCTTCCTCGAGTGCCTCCATCTGCGCCTGGAGCGTGGCGAGGGGCGTACGCAGCTCGTGCGAGGCGTAGCGGGTGAAGGCGCGTTCGCGCTCGAGCGCGTCGCGCACCGCGAAGACCATGCGGTTGAAGCTCTTGGCCAGGCGCGAGAGCTCGTCGTCGCCCGGCGGGGGCCGCACGGGATCGGGGAAGCGCATGCCGGAAAGCGCGTCGGCCGCCTCGGAAAGCTGCACGATCGGCCCCGCGATCCGGCCTGCGAGCCACCAGCCCAGCGCGCTCGCCAGCAGCACCACCAGCGGCAGGCTGATCATGCCCGCGTGCAGCTGCCCCAGAAGCGCCCTCTGGTAATCGCCAATGTAAAAGGCCAGCTCGAGCACGAAACCGTCCCCGAGGTCGCGCTCCGTCCAGGCCCAGTCGGGCGCGTCGTCTGGGGGCAACACCCCGCCCTCCAGGTAGATGCGGCCGTTCCGGCTCACGCGGAAGCCGATGGTGTGGCCGGCATCCGCCCACGACCAGTCGTCTCCCTGCAGCACGGGCAGTCCATGCTGGATGGCGATTCCAGTGGCCACCGCCTGCGACCACAGCTCGAGGTCGCGATCGATGTCCTCCTGGATCAGCTGGGCGAAACTGAGGTAACCCACCAGCAGGTGGAGCCCCGCCGCCAGCGCCGCCAGCGCTGCGGTTCCGATGGCGATTCGCAGCCGCAGCGTCATTCTTCCAACCCCAAACGGTAACCGCCCGCCACGGTCTGGACCACGTCGGAGCCCAGCTTGTGGCGCAGCCGGTGCACGTAGACCCGCACGATCTTGAGGCCGGAGTCGGTGCCCGGGAAGAGGCGCTCAAGCAGCTCCTCGGCGGTGTAGACCCGGTCGGGCTGGAGCGTGAAGAGCTCGATGAGCGCGAACTCCCGCCCCGAGAGCGCCACCTCGCGCCCCTCCCAGAGCACCTTGCGTCCGGCGTAGTCCACCTTGAGCGGGCCGCGCTCGAAGATGCTGCGGCGCACCGGGCCCTGGCGGCGCAAGAGCGCCCGCACCCGCGCGGCCAGCTCGTCGAGGCTGAAGGGCTTGGTGAGGTAGTCGTCGCCGCCCAAGTCGAGGCCGCGCACGCGGTCCTCGACCGCGTCGCGTGCGGTGATGAAGAGGATGGGCCCCTCGTAGTCGGCGTCCCTGAGCTCGCTGGCGAAGTCGAAGCCGGCGTCCACGCCCTCGGGCAGCATCACGTCGAGCACCACCAGGTCGGGCTCGGCCTCCACGAAGGCCTCTCGCGCCGCCTCGATGGAGTCGGCTTCGTCCACGTCGTAGCCCTGCCGACGCAGGTAGGCCGACATCGGCTCCCGGAGTCCGGCTTCGTCTTCGACCAGCAAGATCCTCATGGCTAACCCTCCTCCACCTCCTCGTCGCGCACGTAGAGGGTGGCAGCCCCGAGCACCGCCAGGCCGGTGAGGCCCAGGGGCGCTAGCGGCGGGGGTGCGCCTTCTTCGCCCTCGTCTTCCTCGTACTCGTCGTCGTCTTCATAATAGCCGCCGGCGTAACCGCCCTCTTCGCCCGCTTCCGACCAGTGCACGCCCGTACCCACCAGGCCCGCGAGCGCCACGACCACGAAGCCCACGAGCCAGAGGGTGCGCTGGCTACGCAAGAAGAGCGCCAGCACCGCCACCACGCCTCCCAGCAGGGTAGCGGCCACGCCCACGAGCTGCACCTCCTCGGTGTGGCGGGTAATGAGGAGCTCGAGCGCCAGGGCGAAGAAACCGCTCGCGATCCAGAGCATCACCAGCTCGGGATACCGCTTCTTGAGCCAGGCCATGCCTAGTCCCCCCTCCAGGCCTTGAGGTCGAGGCCGTGGCAGTAGGCGCAGAAGCTGTTAGGCAGCGTCGTGTTGAAGGCCTGTTCGTTCTCGGGATCCCGAAGTAGCGTCATCTGATCATGATAGAACGCCTGCGCCTGGGTCATCTCGGCGTTCGTGATCCGGTCCGCGCCGCGGTGGCAGCTGGTGCAGTTCGCCGCCGCGCGGCCGTCCTCGGCGCGCTCGCCGTGCCAGGGCACGTAGTCGGCGCCGTGGTCCCTGGGCGCGTGGCAGCTCGAGCAGCTCTCGTCGCCCTCGCGGCCAAAGGCGCTAAAGAGCGTCGCGTCCACCGGCGGGCGGGCTCCCTCGATCTCAGCGGTCACGTCGAGGGTCGTCTGCACGCCGTCGTGGCAGCTCGAGCAGAAGCGGCCCTGCGAGGTCTCGCCGTGGGGCTCGAGCGCCGGGTCAGGCGCCAGGCTGGGCCAGCTCACCGCCTCGTCCAGGGTAGTGTGGCAGGTTTCGCAGGCCGCACCCTTAGCGCCCAGCGCCGCGAAGTGGCGCTCGTGGCTAAAGACGACGCGCGACGCGCCCTCGGGGGTAAAAGTCTTCTCGATGTCCAGCGGCGGCCGCCAGACCTTCTGGATCTTGTAGCGACCGTTCTCGACCTCCACGAACTGTCCGGGCACGACACGCCCCTCGAGCGAGGCCGGCAGCGGCGTGCCGTCCGAGAGGCCCAGCTCCTGCGTCTCCGGATCCACCGTCACCCAGAGGTAGCGGCCGCCCTCGGCCAGCACCCAGCCAACGGCGAGCGCGAGGGCGATCCAGCCCAGGTGCCGCAGCTTCACCGCGCCACCCCCTCACCGTAGACCCAGACCTTGACCAGGTCCTTCACCTTGAGCCCCATCATGCTGGGCCGCTTCATCTCCCAGTCGGTGATCTTGGTCTCGAAGTAGCCCTCGAAGTAGAGCTTGCCACCCTCCTCGCGGAACTTGCCGGGAAGCTCGAGTGGACGCGTGAGGCCGTGCAGGGTCAGATTACCCAGCAGCACGATCTCACCCGGCGCCGCGCCGGCGCGCACCCCCGCCAGCTCGAAGCAGCCCTCGGGGTAGGTGTCGGTCTCGAACATGGTGCGGGTGTGCTTGTCGCGCAGGGGCTCGCCCGAGTCCCAGGCGGTGAGGTCCACGCAGATCCGCCCCGACGCCTCGCGGGTCTGCGCGTCCCAGACGAGCGTGCCGCTCACGGCGGGGTTCTCACCCTTGAACGCGCCGATGGGGCTGCGAGCCTCGTAGACGACCTTGCCGCCTACCGTGTACTCGGTGGCCGCAAGGGCGAAGGAGAAGACCCCCACCGCCAGCAGCAATGCCATCAAGCCAGCCTTTCGCATAATCGTTCCCTCCCTTACACTGGTCAGAATAGGTAGGCCGGGTTAACGGCAGGTAAACGCCCACCGGGGGGCCGCAAGCGGCCCCCCGGTGGGCGGGTTGGAAGGTACGCGGAGCGGGTCGGATCAGTTGTCGAGCTCGATCTTGCTCGCCAGGAAGTTGCCGTCGGCGTCCACGGCGCCCTTGACCTCGACCTTGTCGCCGTCGCTGATCTGGGCCCAGAAGGTCGCCGCGTCGGCGTAGCTGTCGTAGACCTCGTAGACCGTCGCGCTGTCGACGACCACGGTGAAGCCGTTGAGGTCGAAGGTCATGGCCGCGGCGTCAACGTTCTGGGCATAACCCTCGAGCTCGTAGTAGCTGCCGTCGCTTCCCTCGCCGTCGTCCATGCCCTTGACCTCGATCTTAGCCGCGTAGGCGTAGCCGTCGGCGTTGGTGTTGGCGGAGTCGAACTTCACCTCGACCCAGTCACCCACCTGGATGTCGCCAAAGGTCAGCGGTGCGTCGGGGTCATCCTGCTTGACGATGGTCATGGCGTCGACCCAGAAGGTCTTGCCACCAACGGTGAGCAGCTTGGCGTCGTAGTCCACGCTCTCCACCGCGCCCTTCAGCTCGCCGTCACAGGAGCCGTCGCCGCCGTCCTCGTACTTCACCTCAACCTTGTAGGCGTGGATGAGGGTGGGGTCGCTCGCGTCGGGGGTGCCCTCGACCTCCACGTAGGCGCCCTCCTGGAAGTTGCCCTCCACGTTGGCGTTGCTGTAGTCCACGTTAAAGCCGGCGACCTCAAAGGTCATCGCGGTGGTGTCGAGGTTGACCACCGGGCCGTAGATCTCGGCCTTCTCGCCGTCGTAGTCCATGCCCGAGTCGCCGGTCTTGAACTCGACCTTGCTCGCGACGATGGTCGTGTCGCTAAGCGTGCCCTTGACCTCCACGAAGGCGCCCTCGGCCGGCGTGCCCTCCACGTAGGCAGTGCTGTAGTCCACGGCGTAACCGCCGAGGTCGAAGGTCATGGCCACGGTGTCCAGGTTGGTGGCGTAGCCCTTGACCTCAACCTGGCCATACTCGGGGTCGCCCGAGGTCACCAGCTTGCGCTCGATGCGGGTGGCCAGGATGGAGCCGTCGGCCTGACGGGTGCCCGAGACCTCGACGTAGTCGCCCGCCTGGAGATCACCCAGCACCAGCGAGGTGTAGGTGTCGTCGGGGTTCTCTTCGTAGATGCGGGTGAGCGCGTCCACCGCCACGGTCTGCCCCAGCACCACGAGCTGGGAAGCGGCCACGTCCACGCTGTCGATCGGACCCTTGACCTCGATCTGCACGTCCACGGACTGGACCACGATCGAGCTGCCCTGATCCACGCCCTGGCCGCGGATGACCATGCCCGGACGCACGCTCATCTGCACGTCGTCACCGTTGACGGTGACCGTGGCCTCAGAAAGGTCGAGCGACTTCCCGAGCAGGGTGGGGTTGGCGTCGGTGCCTTCCACCACGCCCGCCAGGGTGGCCGATACCTCGGTGTTCCCGGTCGGCGTCGTGCTGCAGGCCGCCAGGGCCAGCAGCGCCGCGAGAACGAGTAAAGTTTTAACTCCTTGAATCCTCATCTTTGACCTCCGAGGGTTAGCTTGGTGGAAGGAGGTTAACGGGAGGTAAACGTCGGCTCCCAGAGCGTCAAAAGTGGCCTACGTCCCACTTGCCCCGCCGGAGGTCTCGAAGCGGACGATGCCCATCATCCCAAGGTCTTCGTGCTCGAGGATGTGGCAGTGGTAGACGGCGTTGCCCGGGTAGTCGGCGAAGCCCACGCGCAGGAGCACCGTGCCGCCCGCGGGCACGAGCACGGTGTCCTTCCAGGCGCGCAGGCGCTCCGGGCGGCCATCGCGCGCGACGATCTGAAAGGGGTTGGTGTGCAGGTGGAAGGGGTGGTCAAGCACGCCCAGGTTGGCGATCTCCCATTCCTCCACGGTGCCCAGGCGTACGCGGGTGTCGATCCGACGCGGGTTGAAGACCTGGCCGTTGATGGTGAAGACCATGCCCCGCCCCGGCTGCATGCTGTGCCCCAGGACGAAGCGGCGGCGGCGCACTAGCGCACCCAGCTCACGCACCCGGCCCGTCCGTTCGGGGAGGGGCAGCGGCGTGCGCCGCCGGCAGGAGTAGACCAGGTGCGCGAGCGCGCGCGGGCGCGCGTCGCCGAAGCCACCACCCATCATACCGCCGCGGCCGCGGTCGTAGGGGAGGTTCCAGAGGGTGTAGTGCCCGGGCTCGCGGTCCGCGCGCACGAGCACCTCGGCCCGCTCACCCGGAGCGAGCAGCAGCTCGTCAAGCTCGTAGGGCTCTTCGAGCGCGCCCCCGTCGGTGGCGATCAGGTAGAGCGGGTGCCCTTCCAGCTTCAGGCGGTAGAACCGCGCCGTCGAGGCGTTGAGCAAACGCAGGCGCAGCAGGCCACCCCCTTCGACCGACCACTCGGGCTCGACCTCGCCGTTCACCGTCACCAACGAACCCTCGCGGCCCCGCGCGAGCTCCATGGGGCCGGGCGGCGGCACCCGCCCGCCGGCGATCTGGAAGTCCTTGAGCACGGCGAAGACCTCGCGGGCCGCAGCCACCTCGGGCACCTGGTCGAGCTCGCCCCGCACCACGAAAAGGCCGACCATCCCCAGGAAGACCTGCTTGGCTACGAGCCCGTGCAGGTGGGGGTGGTACCAAAACGTGCCCGCCGGGTGGCTCTCGGGAATCTTGAAGCGGTAGGTCAGCTCCTCCCCGGCCGGAACCTCAAGAAAGACGTTGTCGGCGTTACCGGTCGGGGGCACGTGGAGGCCGTGGAAGTGCAGGTTCGTGGGCTCCGGCAGGGCGTTGCTGAACCGGAGCGTAACCTCGTCCCCGGGCCGCACTTCGATGCGAGGTCCCGGTACCCGGCCGCCGTAGCTGAAGAGGCGGGCGCTCTGACCCGCGAGGGGGGTGGGCCCGAAACGGGCCTCGAGGTCCACCTCGATCGCACCCCCCCGGCTCACGAGGACGTCGGCATCGGGGGCCCGGGTCTGGGCCCGGGCCGAAAGGCCCAGGCCCAGACCGGCGAGGCCGGCACCCATGGCCAGGAAGGTTCTGCGGCTGTGTTTAGCTTTGGTCACTTGGAGTCTCCTTTAACGGTACGTCGGTTACGCAGGTGGGGCTGCCCGCGAAGGTCGTGAGGGTCTTCCGGGCCTCCAGGCCGCCATAGCGCGCGGTGAAGGTGAAGCGCTGCCCGCGCGGCAGCCAGAGCTCGACGAAGCCGTTGGGCAACAGGGTGACCTCGCCCTCCCGAACGACGCCCCCGTTGGCGTCCTCGACGCGGAGCCAGACCCGCTCGCCCGCCAGCTCGCCCTGACAGCTCGACATGAAGTGGACCTCGCACGGATGGGAAAAACGCACGTAGGGCGCCACGACCACGACCATACGGTCTTCGGGCAACGGCACCCTCACCTCCCGTCCGCCGCCGAGGTGAAAGACCACCGCCTCGGAGGTCAGGTAGCTCTGGAGCCCCGCCCCCTCCTCCTTCCAGGCGTTGGCCAGGGCCAGGGCCTCCTCTGGCCCGGCCCCCGCGAGCGCGGAAACGAAGGAGTCTTGCGGCTTCGGGCCGAAGGCCCACCAGGCCAGCCCCAGGCCGGCGGCGAACAACAGTGCGGCTGCATATCGGTTCATGCCCGCAGCCTAGGAGCAATCCGTTAAGCTTCTGCAAAGGGCAGGGTGAAGCAGAACTCGGCGCCCCCGCGCGCGGGCGAGCGCAGCTCGAGCTCCCCGCCCATCGCCTCCACCAACCCCTTGGAAACCGTCAGCCCCACCCCGCTGCCGCCGGCGCCGCGGCTACGGGCGGCGTCGAGGCGGAAGAAGCGCTCGAAGACCCGCTGCCGGTAGGCTTCGGGGATGCCCGGCCCGGTGTCGCGTACGCAAACGCGCGCGAAGGCGCCGTGCGCCTCGAGTTGCAGCACGACCTCGCCCCCCGCGGGGGTGTGGCGCAGGGCGTTGGCGAGGAGGTTTGCGAGCACCTGGTCGGCCCGCCCCGCGTCGGCCCGTACCGGCGAAAGCGCCGCCCCGGGAAGCTCGAGGCGCAGGCGCACGCCCTTCGAGGCGAAGGCGCTGGCGAAGCGGTCGTGCGCGGCGCGCACCAGCGCCGCGGCGTCGTGTTCGGCCAGCTCCAACTCGACCGCACCCGCCTCGACCCGCGAGACCAGGGAAAGATCCTCGACCAGACGGCGCATCGCCGCCACCTCGCGGTTGATGGCGCGCGCCACCGCCTCCGGCGGCATCACCCCGTCGGCCGCGGCCTCGGCGTAACCCTGCAGGGCGGCGAGCGGCGTGCGCAGCTCGTGGGCCACGTTACCAATGAGCTCGACCCGGCTCTGCTCCACCCGCTCGAGCGCCGCCGCGAGGTCGTTGAAGTGGCCTGCGAGCTCCGCCAGCTCGTCGCGCCCCTTCACGGGCAGCCGCAGGCGGTAGTCGCCGCGGGCCATGCGGTGACTATAGGCCGCCAGCATGTTGGCCGTGCGCGCGAGCCTCCGGCTGACCGCGTAGGCGGTTCCGGCGGCGATCAGGGCCGACAGCGGCAGCGAAACCCAGAGCGCCGAGGTGAGCGTGGCCGAAAGGCCGTTCTCCAGGTCCACCCTCAGGCTCTCGGACATCATCGGGCCCATGCCCATCATCTCCACCATGTGGACCATCCGGGCCACGTGCTCAGCGAAGAAGCGCGGCGCGAAGAACTCGACCAGCACGTAGACCGCCGCCTCGGCGATGAGCACCACGAGCAGGTGGCTGAGGAACAGCCGGTAGAAGAGCTTCATTCCGTCTCTTTGAAACGATACCCCACGCCGCGAACGGTCTCGATGAAACGGGGCCGGTCGGGCTCGTCGCCCAGGCGCTTGCGCAACGAGGCCACGTGCACGTCCACCACGCGTTCGACCCCGAAGAAGTCACCGCCCCAGACGCGCTCCAAGAGTCGCTCGCGGCTGAAGACCATGCCCGGGTGCTGGGCCAGCGTGAGCAGCAGGTCGAACTCGAGCTTGGAAAGCTCCACCCGCCGCCCCGCCAGGTAGACCTCGCGCCGCTTCGGCGCGATCTCGAGCTCGCCGTATACGAGCCGGTCGCGCACGCCTGAACGGCGCAACAACGCCCGCACCCGCGCCACCAGCTCGCGCGGGCTGAAGGGCTTGGTCACGTAGTCGTCGGCCCCTTCCTCGAAGCCGCGCACCCGCTCCTCTTCCTCCCCGCGGGCGGTGAGCATGAGGATGGGCAGGTCGGGCAGGTCGCGCCGCAGGTGCCGCGCCACCTCCAGCCCGTCCATCTCGGGCAGCATCAGGTCGAGGACCACCAGGTCGGCGGCAGGGGCGAGCGCCAGAGCGCTCACCCCGTCGACCGCCTCAGCCAGCTCGTGGCCTTCGTGGCTCAGGTAGGCCCGGAGGATCTCCCGGATCGCCGGGTCGTCGTCCACGATCAGGATCTTGGCCAAGCCTCACGCCTCCAGGTCGCGCTTCATGCGTTCGTAGGTCTCCTGGTCGATCTCGCCCCGGGCGTAGCGCTTGCGCAAGAGCTCAAGCGCCGCGTCCCGCCCGCCGGTGCCCTGGAAACCGCCCTGACCCGCGATCTTCACCAGGGTGTAAGCGCCCCAGATCACCAGCCCGAACCAGAGCAGGCCCCAGAGGAAGCCCCATCCGCCCATGCCGTATCCCATACCCCATCCTGCCATCATCGGCTTCACCTCCTAGGTACAGGATGGGCGGGCTCGGTAAAGCTAGCGTAAAGCCTCAGGGCTCGAGCTCCACCGTCTCGATGCGCCAGCGTTCGCACGTCCCCGTGACGAGCGCGGCTAGGAAGCGTACGCTCACGTCCTCGCGCCCCAGCAGGTAGAGGGCGCTCTTCTTCATGCGCTCGAGCTTCCAGGGGCGGATGCTCTCGAGCGGCGTGCCGTAACG
>Ga0256833_1000161_pt1 | contig 53032 bp, 55 predicted proteins | sample 356284metaG_FD_190535 | JGI IMG/M metagenome (GOLD analysis project Ga0256833, IMG submission 190535) | Hydrothermal vent microbial communities from Mid Atlantic Ridge, Atlantic Ocean - 356-284 | ecosystem: Environmental > Aquatic > Marine > Hydrothermal vents | place: Atlantic Ocean: Mid... | reverse complement strand
GGAGATATACCTTCCGGTAAATTCTTCCTCGTTCTTCCACTTGGTTCCAAGGCCGAAGGGGGAGTAGACGCCGAAGCCGAAGGTAAGCCTTGAAGAGATGGGTTTTACGAAATAGAAGTTAGGAACAGGGAAGTACTGGGCCTCAAGGTTTTCCTTTACCCCTTCCCCGGGGAAAGGATTATCCCCCTCAAAATCTCCGTAGGGAGCGATGAGCGTCCCACCCAGATAAATCCAGGTTTTCCCGAAAAAAGCCAGCCCTGCGGGGTTGTAAAAGATGGCGGATGGGTCTGCGGCCCTGGCAGCGAAGGCAGAACCCATGGCGGTGGCCCTGGTGCCGTGTTCTGAAATGTTGAAACCCGAAGCAAAAAGGACCCCCGTCAAGGCGAGGACAAGGGCGATTTTCTTCATTCTTCCCTCCTGTTAGGTTTTAATAAAGGATAGTTTAATTATTTATAACGGTCAAATAAGAATTTTAAGCCTTCTCATCCGGTTCAAGGCCATGGCCACCTCATGTCGCCTTACCATAAAGAGCCCGGGAGACACCCTGGAAAGGGCTTCAAATCCCCTGCTCTTAAGAATTTCCTCCCATTTTTCTAAAAGCTTCCTGAGGTTTTGAGGTTTCTCCCTTTGAAGCTCAAAGAAAAGGCGAAGGCTATGGGCCACGGTGGAAAGCTGGGCAGGGGATTTTATTTGCTCAAAGGAATGGGTATCTATTTCATCGCCGCCGTACAAAACGGTTTCACCCTTAACCTTTACCCTCTCCTTCCCCCGGAAATAAGGGGACAAACCCTCGGGAAGGGGAGTCCTGGGCTTAGGGGGATTCAACGGAGGAAAATCACCCATGAACTTGGCCGGATACCTGGATATTATTCTTCTGGCCTCGGCGGTAGCGTCCGAGGGCAGATACTCCTCCATAACTATTACCAGGTCGGCCACCGACAGGTACTCCCCTGCCCCCCCTGCCACCAGGACAGTGGACACCCCCTGCTCCTTGAGCTCCTTTACCCTCTCCACAAAGGGGATTATGGGTTCCTTCCTTATAAGCTCAGCCATCCTCTCGTCCTTTATCATAAAGTTGGTGGCCGTGGTGTCCTCGTCTATTAAAAGGAGGGATGTTCCCACCTCCAGGGCCTCGGAAATGGAGGCCGCCATGGAGGTGGAGCCTGAGGCGTCTTCCGAGGAAAAATCCTCTGTATTGAGGCCGCTGGGGAGGTCCCTTATAAAATTTGATATATCCACCCTCTTTATGGAGCGTCCGTCCTCCGCCCTTATCTTCACGGCATCCTCGGCGGTAATGACCCATTCCCTTCCGTCACCCTCAATGTGGTTGTAAATACCGTTTTGGAGCGCTTCCAGCAGGGTGGTTTTTCCGTGATATCCTCCCCCCGAAATCAGGGTAACTCCCCGGGGGATACCCATCCCCACCACCCTTTTACCGCAGGGGAGCTCTATCTCCTTCCTTAAATTTCTCGGAGAAAGGAAAAACTTGGCCCCCTTCATGGGCAGGTCCGAAATCCCGCTCTGGCGAGGCAAAATAGAGCCATCTCCTACAAAGGCCACCAGGCCCATTTCCTTCAACTTCGCCCTCAGCTCGTTCTGGCAACGGAAAAGCTGGCAGTGCTTCTCCAGCTCCTCCTCCGGCATGGAGGAATAAAGAAGATCCTCCCCCAATTTCGGAATTTTCCTCATAAATATATCCTCGGCCTCCCTCCCCAGAATTCTTCTTCCCGCTGCAGGAAGGCCCACATAGAATTTTACAAGGAGGCTTCCGTCTTTAAACTGGACGGCAGAACGGGGAAGAACTGCCTGGCCGGGTTCCGGGACATGAATCCTCCCGCTTCCCCCGCTACCTTCCTTATGGCTCAGCTTCCTGCAAATTTCGTAAAGCCTTCTGTAGATAAAATCCTCGGTGGCGGTTCTTACAGCCTCCTGCAGGCATCTCTCCGGATACCCGTGCCTTCTGAAGAGGAGCAAAACCACCGATGGGGTGGCAAAGGGGTCCCCCTGGATCTTTAAAAACTCTAAGTCAAAAAACCTGTACCTGTACCTCCCCCGAAGGCTTTTGTAGGCCTTATATCCCCTCCCGTCTATCTCCCTTATTTTTCTCCTCAGGTTCTCCATCTTCACCTCCGAAAAGATCTATGTAGTTTTGATAAAGTATTGGTGCTATCTCCGCCAGGGTCAATCCCCTTATTTCCGCCATCTTCTCAGCCACCTTCACCACAAAGGCGGGTTCGTTCCTCCTTCCCCGGAAGGGAACAGGGGCAAGGTAGGGGGAGTCCGTTTCCACTAAAACCCTATTTAAGGGAAGGCTCCGGGCGATTTCCCTTATGCCCTCTCCCCATTTGAAGGTAAGCATTCCGGAAAAGGATATATAATAACCCAGGGAAAGGGCCTCCTCTGCCAAGAAAGCTTCTTCGGAGAAACTGTGCAGAACTCCCACCACCTTATAATCGCTCAATATCTTAGCCATGTCCTCCGCTGCCTCCCTGCTGTGGATTATAACCGGCAGGGAGTGTTTCTCCGCCAACTCCAGCTGAGCCTTCAGGACATCCCTCTGGAGATGAGGAGGAGAAAAATTGTAGTGATAGTCAAGCCCTATTTCCCCTATGGCCCTTATGAGCCCCTGCTTTGCTGCGGTCTCAACGGCCTGCTGGGCTTCCCTTCCCCAGCTTCGGGCCTGGTGGGGATGAACCCCCAGGGCCAGGTGGAGGAAGGGGAATTTCCGCACAAGCTGTAGCCCGACGCCGAACTCCTCCAGGGAACAGGGTACCATTATGGGAAGAACCCCGGCCCTTTGGGCCCTTTTCACCACCTGCTCCCGGTCCTGCTGGAAGTTTTTATCCGCTAAGTGAGCGTGGGAATCAGGGAGCTTCATTCCCCTCAGGTTATACCGAAGCGCTTCTTGGCCTCTTCGCTCATCATGGAAGGGTTCCAGGGCGGGTCAAAGACGAGTTCCACATCCACGGCCTTTACCCCTTCAACCTGGGAAACCTTTTCCCTCACCTCTTCCACAAACCTCTGTTGTAGAGGACACCCTACGGCGGTAAGGGTCATTTTTATAGTTACCTTGCCCTCCTCGTCGGCGTCAATGGAGTAAAAAAGCCCCAGATCGTAGAGGCTTATCCCCACTTCCGGGTCAATTATGCCCTTGAGGGCCTGGATTATCCTATTTAGAAGTTCTTCCTTCATGTTTGGCCTCCTTTTCCAGGAATTTCCGGGCTTTTTTAGCCCATTTTGTTCTTGGATAATCCGTTATAACCTTGGAAAGATAAGCCTTACCCTCCCCCCTTTTCCCCAGATTATAAAGGCTTACTCCGTATTTGTAATAAACTTCAGCCATGCCCCTGAAATCAGGATAATTCCTCACGATCTCCTCCAACCTCCAGGAAGCCCCCAGCCACTTCTTTATGTGGAAGTAAAATCGGGCTATGTGGAGGAGGTGTGCAGCGTAATTCTGCCTGCACCTTTCTATTTTGGCCCTGGCTTCCTGGGCCTCCTTGGTCTCGGGGTATTTATCCACCACCTTCTTAAATTCCTGGATGGCTAAAAGGGTGTTGGTCTGGTCCCTTCCGGGCTTGTGCATCTGCTTGAAATAACACATGCCCATCATAAACTGAGCGTAGGCCGCCTTGGGATGGTAAGGGTAAAGGGAAATAAATTCCCTGTATTCGTTGTAAGCCAGGGTAAGGGAGGCAATATCCCCCTTTTTGAAATAGGAGTCGGCTATGCCCAGCTTGGCTCTGGCAGCGTATTTGCTTTTTGGATAAACCCTTATGAGGGTGGAAAAGACCTTTCTGGCTTCATCGTATTTTTTCTTCTTCAAATACTCCTTTCCTATTTTATAAAGCTGAGGGGCCGTGGACTTTTCCGGGAAAAGCTGACCCTTCTTCCCTCCGCATCCCGCCAGCACAATGCTAATCGCCATAAAGAGACCTAATCCAATTCCACTCCTGCTCAATTCCTTCCTCCAGTGTTTTTCTTGGTTCATATCCGAAATCCTTCCTGGCCTTGGTTATATCCGCCAGGGTTTTCCTCACATCCCCCTTGGCCGCTTCCACAAACTTAAGCCTTATCTTCCTGCCGGTAACCCTCTCCATGGCCCCCAGGGCCTGACTGAGGGTAACCTCCCTGCCGCTGCCCAGGTTGTAAACTTCCCCCACCCTGGCACCTTCCAGGGCCCTGATGAGGCCCTCCACAATATCCTCCACATGAGTAAAATCCCTCACCTGATTACCGTCGCCGTAAACGGTGAATTCTCCCCCGGTTAAAATGGCCTTTAACGCTCTATGGAAGGCCATATCTGGCCTCTGCCTTGGGCCAAAGACGGTAAAAAACCTCAGGCTAACAGCGGGGAGGGAGAAGTTCTCGTAATAAAGACGAACAAGGTTCTCGGCCGCCAATTTGGTAACCCCGTAAGGAGAAAAGGGCAAAGGCCTGGCCTCCTCCCTCAGTGGAAAATCAGGAGAGTTCCCATAAACCGAGGAGCTGGAAGCAAATAAAAAGAGAGAGATTCCCTTCTGCAGGGAGGCCTCCAGTAGCCTCTGGGTCGCCAGTATATTATCCTGCACATAAAAACTGAACTCCCTTCCCCAGCTCTTCCTTACCCCGGGCTGTGCCGCTAAGTGGAATATGTAATCCCCCCTTTGGAGAAAACTAAAATTGGAAAGGGCCAGGTCTTCCCCCACCAGGAAGAAGGATGGATGGGAAAGGCATTCCTTAAGGTTTCTTCTTTTGATATCCGGGCTGTAATAATCCCTGAAGCAGTCCACCCCCACCACCTCCCAGCCCAGGGAAAGCAATCGCTGGCAGAGATGGGAACCTATGAAACCCGCCGCACCGGTGACCACGGCCCTCATTTCAGCTCCTCCTTCAGGTACAGGAGATTCCTAAGGGGGTCGCCGGAAAAAACAGCGCTCCCTGCCACCAGGACATCTGCACCTGCCTCCGCTATCCTCCGTATGTTTTCCCTCTTTATCCCCCCATCCACTTCTATGAGGAAACTGTATCCGCCCGTCTCCCTCATTTCCCTGAGCCGGGCTATTTTCCCCAGGCCTTCCTCTATAAAGGCCTGTCCTCCAAAACCAGGGTTGACGGTGAGCAGGAGAACGAAGTCCACATAAGGAAGGGAAGGCCCCAGAAGGCAAAGGGGGGTGGAAGGATTCAGCGCAAGGCCGGCCTTGACTCCACCTTCTTTTATCTTCATTAAAAGACGATGATGGTGAAAGGTGGCTTCAAGGTGGAAGGAAAGCCAGTCCACCCCGGCCTCTAAAAACCAGGGAATTACCTCCTCTGGCCTGGAAACCATCAGATGGACATCCAGCCTCAGGCCGGGAAACTTCTCCTTTATGGCCTCAGCGAAGAAGGGACCGAAGGTTAAATTGGGAACGAAGTGGCCGTCCATTATGTCCAGGTGTAAAATCTTTATCCGGTCCCTTACCCTTTCTATTGAGGAAGCAAGGTTAAGCAAATCGGCTGAAAGGAGGGAGGGGGCTATTTCCTTCATCTGGTCACCTTAAAGGTAATTTCCTGGCCTTTTGTTATTTTATAACCCGGAAAAGGAAGTTGCTGAACTATTATCCCCGGTTCCCACCCAGGGTAATCCACAAACTTGGCCGGAGCGACCCTGAAACCCAGGGATATGAGCCTTGCCTGGACAAGCTCAAAGGACTTCCCTATAAAATCCGGCATAACGAAGGCTTCTTCCAGGGGCAAACCCACCAATAGGTCCACATACCCTCCCCGGGGGACTTCCTCCCCTCCCCGGGGGAACTGGGCCATTACAGAAGGGCCTTCCAGGCCAGGATAGAAGATCCGAGTAATGTTGCCAATTTCCAACCCCAGGTCCTCCAGCTCCATTCTCACCTCCTCCACCTTTTTCCCCCTGAAATCCGGCAGCTTCACCCTCTCAGTTCCCTCGGAGACCGCCACCTGTATCTCCCCTCCCCTTTTTATTTCCATCCCTGGAAAGGGCTCCTGAGAAAGAACAATTCCGGGTTCCATTCCCTCCTCCTGGAGGCGAGCCACTACCTTTACTTCCAGCCCCAGACTCCTGGCCTGAAGCCGGGCCTCCTCCAGCTTAAGCCCCGTTAACTTGGGCACATAAACCCTTCCTCCCCTTATGGTCAGGGCAAAGGTAATCACCGCAGAAAGGGCCGCCGAGGCCAGGAAAACCCCTGAATAAAGCAGAAAAGCCGTTATCTTTTTGCCCATGGGTTTATATTCTAACAGTTTTTCCTGTTAAAATAGAACCTGTGGAAAGACCGGATACTGCACCGCTTTTTGAGCCCCCGGAATCGGAATCAGGATTCCTGAGGGCTTCGCTCAAAAGAAGGGCTCTGGCATCCTTTGTGGAGGTGGCCTTTGTGGTTCCCCTATTGTGGTTTCCGGTTTATTCAATTAAACCGGCCCTTTCCCCCTCCTTCCTTTTGTCTTTTTTGATTTATACTGGAACCCTTTTGTTTTCCTATTATTTCCTGGGCTACTTCCTTCTGGGAAAAACCTTAGCCGACAGCCTCACGGGCTTGAAGATTTATCCTGAAAACTTTTCCCTCTGGGAGGCAGCCCTATTTTCCCTGGTTAAAACTCTCTTTACCATGGTCCCCCTCAATCTGATCCTGGTCTTCCTGCTGGAGGAAAATCTTACCGGAGAGCAACTGCTCTTCAACAGATCTTACTCTCTTATTTAGAAAGCCCGGTAAAATACCTGCACTTCCCGTTTGGAACTATGGCTTTAAGGGTTTTAACCATGGTGCTTAACTCCTGATAGCCCAGCAATCTGGCGGCCTCCTTTCCGTCCTTCTTGAGGAAGACGAAGGTAGGAGTTCCGAAGATACCAAACCTCTTCACCAGGTCCTGGGCCTGGGGCGAAGTAACATCCACCTCCACGAAGAGGAAATTTTCACCCTGGCATTCCTTTTTAAGGGCATTAACGATGGGCACCATCTTCATGCAAACGGTGCACTTGGGACTATAAAATTCAAGGATAACGGGAACACCCCGGGGGAGCTTAAGCCCCTGGGAGGCGGGAAGGGCCGGGGGAAGAGAAGGCGCTTCGCATACGCCCTGGGCAGTGCAAACCTCCTTGGGAGGATTTTTGCGGGGAAGCTGTAGGTTTACCTCCAGCCAGGAAGCCCTGTTAATAATCAGCAAAACCCCCATTATAGCTAAAATGGCCCCCATGGCCTTCTCCACCCTGGGTATCCAGCCTCTGGCTTTTTTAAGGAATTTAAGAAAGGGTCCAACGAAAAGGGCCAGGGCTATCATGGGAAGGGAAAACCCCAGGGAATAGACGGCCAAGTAAAGGGCCCCCTTAACAGGTTTAACGGTGGAGACCGCGGTATAGGTAAGGATGGAACCGAGCACCGGCCCTAAGCAGGGGGACCAGCCGAAGGCGAAGAAAAAACCGATCAAGAAAGAGTTTAGAAGGCCCAATCCGGTGTCTATCTTTCCTGCGCTCAACCTCCTTTCGTAATCCAGAAGGTCCATATTCAGATAACCCAGAAACTTTAGCCCGAAAAGGAATATCAACAGGCCCCCCAGGCCCCGAAGGACATCTTTGTTTTTCAGGAAAAAGGCCCCCAGAGCTGTGGCGGACATGCCCAGGAGGACGAAAACCACGGAAAGCCCCAGGAGAAAAAAGATGCTGTTAAGGAACAGGGATAATTTCTTCCGCCTTTTCTTCAGAATCTCCTCCACCTCCTCCCCCACTAAAAGGGAAATATAAACAGGAAGGAGGGGCAGAATACAGGGGGTGAAAAAGGTCAAAAAACCGGCTATAAATATAACCCCTAAGGAAACTTCCATGGAAGAGTTATTTTATCAAAAATTTATGCCAAAGGTATCCAGTAGTAGACCGGCCTCCTTCTTTAATCTAAAAAGGGCTATATTATAATCCAGAATTGCCTTTAATTCGTTTATTTTGGCATTGGCCAGGTCCCTCTGATAGGTGAGGACCATGTAATTGGTGGACGCCCCCTGGGAAAATTTAACCTGCTCCGCCTCCAGTTTTTTCTCCGCCAAAACCCGGGCTTTCCTTGTGGCCATCATCCTCTGATAAGCCGCCATGGCATCCCTCCAGGCGGAGCGAATGGCGAATTCCACCTCGGCCAAGGTTTTCCTGTAGGATTCCCTGGCCATGTAGTAATCTGCCACGGCTGCCCTGTACTCTCCAATTTCCCTTTGCCTTTTCACTGGCATGGAATACTTGATCTGAAGGCTTACGCTGTTGTAGGCCCCCCTAAGGGCTTCGTTTATAGAATCGTAGGGGCTCCCGCTGATTTTTCCCACCACTATCCCGGAAAAGGGGTTGTTGTCCTTGTAAAGAACCCTGTCCCCTGCCCTTCCTATGGTGGAGGCCACCAGCTGAAGGTTCAGCTCTGGCTTAAGGGCGTTGGCCTTTACCTTCATGTTAAACTCAGCCCTTTCCACCTCCTTCCTGGCCGCCAGGATTCGGGGATTGTGCGCCCTGGCGTACTCTAAAAGGGAATCCAGGTTCAGGGACTCCCTCTCCACCTTAGGGGGCTCCAGAAGGGAAGGGTCGTCGGGAATGAAATCCATTCCGGTCTTCAACTTCAAATTTTCCTTGGCGTTTTCCACCTGATTCCTCGCCTCTATGAGTTCCGCCTTTCTGCTCTCCACCTCTGCTTCGGCCTCCACCAGGTCAATGGGGGATTTTTTCCCTACTTTCACCATCTCAAGGTTCTGCCGGTAGAGGTCCTGAGCTAAACGGAGGGATTCCTTTTTAACCCGGTAGGCCTCAAGATAATAAAGGTAATTCCAATAGGCCTGAACCACATCCAGGACCACCGAGTTTACCTGTTCCTGGAAATCAAGGAGGCTCTTTTCGTACTGAACCCTGCTCAAAATTATGTTCTGCTTCGTAACAGAGATCCCGGCGTTTCTGAGCAGAGGGTGGGAAAGGGTGAGCTGGAAGAAAGTGGTATAACTGGGATTTAACTGATAAAAGAGGTTGGTGGTATAGTTTCTGCCCTGGTTTATGGAAAAAATTATCTGTCCTCCGGTGGGAAGGTTTTGCAGGACCTGAAGGTTCCCCGATTCCCTATCGGTGTCCACCCGCTCTGAGCTTCCCTCAAAAATGGAGGACGGTTTCTGCTGGTCCTTGGAGGCCGAAGCCGTCAGGGAAATTTTAGGGATAAAAAGGGCCTTGGAGGCCTCCCACATGTTTTTAGCTGAGCGGGGGCTGTATTTTGCCACCAGTATGTCCGGGTTCTTCTCCATGGCATTGAGCACGACCCGTCTAAGGTCCACCTTCTGGGCCCACAAAATTCCAAGGCTCAACAGCAAGGGCAGTATTTTCCTCATCTTCACCTCCTCTTATTAAATACGAAAGAAACTCCCTTTAGTTCAAACCGCTTCCAGTATATCCGGATGGAGGCCTGGAAATTTCTGCATGTATTCCTTCCTCTCCTGGAGAAGCTCCTGGATAAGCTCCTCCGCCCGGCCCGGGGTATAGTAATTGAAAAGCTCAAAGGGGGAAAGGTCCAGGTCCGGAACATGGGCCGGGATCAGGGTTCTGAAGTGGGGTTCCTCCTTCCACTTTATAGTACCTTTAAGTATGGCCCTTATAGCTGCTGCGTTGTCCTTTATTTTTATCTTATAAGAAGGAGTTCCCCGGTCATTTCCCCTCTCTCCTATCTTTCCGGTGTTCATCAAATAGGCCTGGACCTTGTCCTGGGGAAGACCAAGGAGAAGTTGATAAAAGATGTTGCCCTCCTCCTCTTCCGGGCCAACTATGAAAGGATTGGTACCCACCACCCTCACGGACTGTCCAGCCCTGGTAGGGTCTCCGGCGGAGGTTTCTATGCTCTCCCCCAACATGAAGGTGGCAGCAGCCTGGGCCGGGGAGAGCTTCTGAATCATGGGAAGGATATCGCTCCTTCTGGTGATGAAAAGAAACACGAGCCCGTCGATCTCCGAAAGTGGGGGTAGATTTATGCTCTCGGACTTCCATTCTCCCAGATCCCTCCACTGTATAATCCCCCTGCCGTTCCCGGTGAGGGTGAGGTCCTGGAAATAAACCTTTCCCCTCCAGTCCACAAGAACATTCTCCAGCAGCGCAGAGGGTTTTCTGGCAGAGGAGTAAATAAGAGGCTGACTCTCAGGTTCAAGCCCGTCGGTCTTTATGAAGAAACCTATCTCCGTGCCGTAGGCTGAGCCATCGGGCCTAAGGGCCACGAAATCGTCCTGGACGATCCAGACCCTTTCCCCCTCTTCGGGCCTCAGGCCCCAGGGATGAACGGAATGGGTGGTTTTTCCCGTTCCGGATAGGCCAAAAAGGAGCACAGAATAGGTCTTGAGCTTCCCCTCCCTGTCCCTTACCCTCACAAGTTTGGCTCCGGCATGAAGACCCAGGTATCCCTTATCCACCTTGGCCCTGTACATGGCCATCCTCAGGAACCCCTTCTTTATCTCCCCGTAATAATCGGTGCCCAGGACTATGGTCAGGTTTATCTCCGGAAAGACTATTATCTGACGGTCCTTCTCCTGCCACTCCGGTATGTAAATCATGTAAAGTTCAGGGCCGGGAACATGTGGATTGTATTCGGGAAGAGACTGGGTCCACATGTAAGGAAGCCTTATGGTATCCCTTCTTCCGATAGAAAAAAGAAGGTGCATGTGGGGATTAAAATCCGGGTTCATTCCCATGTTCCTGTGATGCTGGATCAGGGGAGCCTTTTTCAAGTAATCAAAAACCAGTTCCAGGGTCTTGGGAAGTTCTTTCAGGAGCCTTTTCCTCCCAGGGGTCCATTCAATGGAGTTCATGAGCTTCGGGTCCTCGGCATAAATATATGTAAGCTTGGCGCTTCTGTTTCTCACAGAGGTGTAAAAGGCCAGGCTACCGTCTTCGGTGAGGGTGCCGTGCTTCAGGGCCTCCTCCTTCATCTCCTCCACAGATGGGGTCCTTACATTGGGGTAATCAAAGGCCTCTCTTACTTTTTCAATTATCTCCTTCTGATTTAGCTCCATTTTCTCCCTCCTTCCTTTCATTGAAACCATATTTTATTACTCTTTTACATTGCGGTAAAGTTTTATATAATTTTTTTAATGCCTGGGCTTGATTTTAACGAAAACATGAGCTTTGAGGAGCTGTGCGATTCTTATATAAAAAGGCTCCGCTCCATAGTGGAAAAGGCCAAGGAAAAGGACTGGAAGGGCTTTTTACACCACGGTTCCTCCTTTAGAAAGATCACCGATGCCTTCATTCCCCTTTACTCCCAGAAAAAACCGAGGCCTAAGGTGGACGAAAACTTTGAGGCCGCCGAGAGGGAGTTTAAGCTCGGGAAGAAGCTTTACTATCAGGGAAACTACAGGGAAGCGGCAGAGCGTTTCCAAAGGGCCGCCTCCTTAGTTCCACAAAAGCATACCTACCACGGTTTCCTGGGTTTGGCCCTCAAGAGAATTGGAAGCCACGATGCTGCAGTTAAGGCCTTTGAAAAGGCCATAAGCCTCTATCCCCTGAGCAGGGATTACTGGATGAACCTCGGGGAATGTTTAAGGGAGATGGGGGCTAAGGCAAGAGCCGTAGAGGCCTTTGCCATTGCATACCTGGTGGAGCCCTCCGACCTTGAGCCCATAAAAAGGGCGGAGATGCTGGACCCCAGGGTTGGAATATCGGGAAAAAGGGAAAAGAGGGGGTTCCTTAAAAGACTCTTCGGCCTAAAATAAAGACCTTGACCGGTCAAGTTATAATTTAGTATCATTAGGCTCTTGGAGGAAGAAGATGAAGAGAACCTTTCAGCCGAACAGGAGGAAAAGAAGGCGCACCCACGGCTTCCTCGTCAGGTCCAGGACAAAGGCAGGGAGGGCGGTGCTGAAAAGGAGGAGAAGGAAGGGAAGGTGGCGCCTTGCCCCATCCTGATAGAAGCCTGGGTAAGGAAAGAAGGATAAAAAGGACTAAAGAAATCATAGAGGTTTTTAAAAGGGGAAAGAGGAAGGAAACTTCCTTTTTTTCCTTGCTCTACAGGAAGAACAATTTGGGATACGACAGGCTGGCAGTGGTGGTTAATAAGAAATTCGGCAGCGCCGTGGAAAGGAACCGGGCGCGGCGGAGGCTCAGGGAGATTTTCCGTCTTTACCGACCGGATAGGGGCTACGACATGGTGATCTACCTGAAACCTCCGGCCAAGGAGGCGGACTTCCACAGGCTAAGGGAGGTTTTCCTTTCCGCCCTGGAGGACTTATGAGGGGAGTTTTAATTTTCCTTATAAGGGCCTATCAAATTCTCATCTCCCCCCTTTTCCCCTCCTCCTGTCGGTTCACCCCCACATGTTCCCAGTATTCCATTGAGGCCATAAAAAAACACGGGGTTCTCAGGGGAGGGTGGCTCTCTCTGAAGAGGGTTTCCAAATGCCATCCGTGGCATCCCGGAGGCTATGACCCCGTTCCCTAAGGAGATAAAGGATGAAAAACGAAGAGATTAGGCTCCTCTTGGCTATAGTGCTCTCAACCCTGGTAATCATAGGTTATCAGGTCTTTTTTGCCCCCAGAAGGAGGCCAGTTCCCTTGACCCCAAAGGAAAAAAGGGTGCAAAAAGTCCAGGAAAGGCAGGAGCATAAGCCCCGGGAAAAGAAGGCGCCTCCGTCCGGGGAAATATCCCTCCCTCAGGTCTCCCCTGATGAAGAAGCTAAACTCATATTTGAAGAAGAGAAACTGGTTCGCTTCTCCTTTTCCACCAGGGGAGGGGTATTGACTTCGTGGAAACTCAAGAAATACAGGAGGGACGGTCAGCTGCTGGAAATGGTGCCAGGGGGTCCCCTCAAGCCCTTTTCCGTCCTGACCGGGGATAAGGATTTTGACCTGTGGGCTAATACCTCTTTATACGAAGTAAAGAAGAAGGGAAAGACCCTAGAATTCATCCTGAAAAAAGACGAGGAAAATCTGGTAATAAAAAGGTTCACCTACGAACCTCCTTACAAATTGAAGGTGGAGATAGTGGTAAAGAGGAAGGGTCAAAACCTTCCCTTCGTAATATGGGGTCCGGCCATGGCCCCCATAAGCAGGGATCCCAGGGGGGCCATGGAGAAAAGGGAGATCAGCTTCCTCTACGACGGCTCCGTAAAGACGATAAAAAAGGAAGAACCCTCGGTCTTTTCTCCCCAGGAATGGATCGCTTACCACAACAGATATTTCACCGCCCTGTTTTTCACCACCTCCGCCTCCTTGGTAAGGATAAACTCCTCCCCTTACCTTTCCGTGTCCTCCCCCAAGCTGGTGTACATAGGACCAAAGGATTATTTCATCCTCAGGAAGCTGGGGACAAAAACTGAAAAAATTGTGCATTTGGGGCTTTTCTGGTTCATAGGGGTTCCCATTCTCATGGCCATGAAATGGATCTACTTCCACATAATTCCCAACTATGGCCTCGCCATAATTTTGATAACCCTCCTGCTTAAACTCCTTCTCTATCCCCTGACGCACAAAAGCTATGTGAGCATGTACAAAATGCAAAAACTTCAGCCCAAGATCAAGGTTATCCAGCAGAAATACAAGGGAGCCTCCCCTGAGCAAAAGAGGAGGATGAACGAAGAGCTTATGGCCCTTTACAAAAAGGAAGGGGTTAATCCAGCCTCGGGCTGCCTTCCCATACTTTTGCAGCTCCCCATCCTCTGGGCCTTTTTCAGCCTCCTTACTGCGGCGGTGGAACTCTGGCAGCAGCCCTTCATCCTTTGGATAAAGGACCTTTCCGCCAAGGACCCCTATTACATTCTTCCTGTGCTTATGGGGGTCTCCCAGCTGGTGCTCCAGTTAATGACCCCCTCCGGAAATCCTGCTCAGCAGAGGGTAACCGCCGTGCTAATGTCAGGGTTTTTCACCTTCCTTTTCGCCACCTTCCCTTCGGGCCTTGTGCTTTACTGGCTGACTTACAATCTGCTTTCCATAGGGCAACAACACTTCATAAATAAATACCTAAGGACCTTAGAGGTTTCACATGAAACATAATGAAAAAAGGGAATTTGAAGGAAAGGACCTGGAGATAGCCCTGAGGGAAGCGGAGGATTACTTCGGCCTTCCCAGGGAGAGGCTGGCTTACAGGATAGTAAAGGAAAAATCCTCCCTCTTCGGCAAGCAGAGGAAGATAGTAATTGAAGCCTGGGTGAAGGACGAACAGCAGGAAGAGGACCTGAAGAAATTTTTAGAGGTCCTTAAGGAAAAGCTGGGCCTGCGGGGGGCTTTCAGGTGCAGGGACCTCAAGGCCCACATGCTGGTGGTGGAATACACTGGGGAAGATTATTATTTACTCACTGAAAACCACGGGGAAGTATTGAACGCCCTGCAATACCTGCTCAATAAACTTTTCCCCTACATAGGGAAAAAAATTATTACCGATACCCACAATTACCGGAGGCACCGGGAAACTTATCTGAGGAGGCTGGCCAGAAAGGTGGCCGAGAGGGTAAGGGAAACCGGGGAGGAGGAGCTTCTTTTCCCCATGGAGCCCAATGAAAGGAGAATAGTCCACATGGTGGTTAACGCTATGGAAGGGGTAGCCTCAGAGAGCCAGGGGGAGGGACCCATAAAGAGAATCCGGGTCTACAAGCTTAAAGATGCCTGAGGATACCATAGTAGCCCCTGCCACTGCCCAGGGCAGGGGGGCCATCTCCATGGTAAGGCTCTCAGGCTCAGAGGCCTTTTCCATAGCGAAGAAAATCTTCAGGCCCGCCGGTAAAATCTTGCCCAGGAGGGTCCTCTACGGGAAATTCTACGACTTTCAGGAAAATACCTTTTTTGACGACGGCATGGGGATTTTTTACAGAAGCCCCCGCTCCTACACAGGGGAGGACATGGTGGAACTTACCCCCCACGGGAACCCCGTGATAGTCTGGAGAATAGTGGAGCTGGCGGTGGAAGCAGGGGCAAGGCTGGCCAGACCCGGAGAGTTTACCTACCGGGCCTTCCTCAACGGAAAAATGGACCTTGTCCGGGCAGAGGCGGTGGAAGACCTGGTGGAGGCCCAATCCCTGGAGGGAGTAAAGCTTTCTTTCTCTCAGCTTCAGGGCAGCCTATCCCAGAAGATAGAGGGCCTCAGGGAAAGCTTGCTCTCCGCCGCGGTTCTTCTGGAGACCGGCATAGAATTTCCAGACCAGGGCATAGAAATAGAAAGGCCCAGGCTCCAGGAGGCCATAAGGGAGGCTCTGGAGAGGATTGAGGAGCTCCTTTCCCTTTTTGAAACAGGGAAACAGCTCCTGGAGGGCATAACCTTGGTGCTCGTAGGTAAACCCAACGCCGGTAAGAGCTCCATTTTCAACGCGCTCCTGGAAGAAGAGAGGGCCATAGTTACTGAGGTTCCCGGAACCACCCGGGATTTCCTCAGGGAAAAGCTTATAATAGACGGGGTGGCCTTTATAATAATAGATACCGCCGGCATGAATCCGGTACCCAAAGATGAAATAGAAAGGGAGGGGATGAGGAGGGCGGAGCTTCTCATTCAGGAATCCGATGGGGTGCTCCTGGTTCTGGACGGTTCCTCTCCCTTAGAGCCGGCGGACCGCAAGTTGATGAAGATGACAGAAGGAAAAAAGAAGGTGGTCCTCATCAACAAGGCGGATCTACCTCTGGTCTTGAGTCCGGAAGAAATCAAAAGGCTCCTGGGGCTTCCTCCTTTAATCGTTTCTGCTAAAACGAGGGAGGGGCTGGAGAAACTTCGGGTTTTCCTGAAGGAGAACTTCCTCAAGGCCCTCCCACCTCAAAAGCTTTATATAAATTCAAGGCAGAGAATATCCTTGCAGAAGGCAGCCCGGCACCTGAAGGAGGCCCTGGCCCTCCAGGCCGAAGAGCTGATCGCCGAACAGCTCAGGGGTGCCATAGGGGCCCTGGACGAACTCCTGGGGAAAATAACCCCCGGCGATATTTTAAACTCCATATTCTCCAGATTTTGCATAGGGAAATGATGGATGCAGATGTAATTGTAGTGGGGGCAGGGCACGCAGGAATTGAGGCCGCCTACGCCTCGGCCAAAATGGGGCTTCAAACCCTGCTGGTAACCATACACTTAGAAACGGTGGCTCAGATGTCCTGTAATCCTTCCATAGGGGGAACTGCCAAGGGCCAGCTGGTAAGGGAAATAGATGCCATGGGCGGGGCCATGGCCAGAATAGGGGATAAGTGTGGGATTCATTACAAACTATTGAATAGAAAGAAGGGGCCTGCCATCCAGGCCCCCAGGGCCCAGGAAGACAAGGCCTGTTATCGCCTGAGCATGAAGCATTTTCTGGAGGGAGTTGAAAATCTTATTCTCTATCAGGGAATAGTCACCGGCATTCTGGTAAAAGGAGGAAGGGCTGCGGGGGTGGAGACCCTGGAGGGGATAAAGATAGGGGCAGGGGCTGTGGTTCTAACCCCGGGGACCTTCCTCAACGGGTTGATTCACATAGGGGAAAGGCATTATCCCTCCGGCAGGGCCAACGAACCCGCTTCGGTTGAGCTGGCGGAGAACCTGCGGTCCATAGGCTTCAAAATGGGAAGGCTCAAGACCGGAACCCCCATGAGGATTCATGCCGACACCATAGATTATTCCAGGTTTGAGGTTCAGGAGGGCGACAGCGACCCTGTTCCTCTGAGCTTCTGGACGGAAAGGGTGGAAAACAAAATCGTATGCTACTTAGGGTACACCAACGAAAAGGTCCACGAAATTATAAGGAAGAATCTCCACCGTTCTGCCCTCTACAGCGGAAGGATCGTGGGGATCGGGCCCAGGTACTGCCCCTCCATAGAGGATAAAATAGTGAAATTTCCCCATCACAAAAGGCACCACATTTTCTTAGAACCGGAGGGGCTGGAAACCAAGGAGGTTTATGCCAACGGCCTTTCCTCCTCCCTTCCCTACGAGGTGCAGGAAGAATTCATGAGGGCCATCCCTGGTCTGGAAAACGCTGTAATGATGAGGCCCGGATATGCCATAGAATACGATTTCGTCCAGCCCACCCAGCTGAGGCCCACCCTGGAAACCCTGCCCGTGGAAAATCTTTTTTTGGCAGGACAGATAAACGGAACCTCTGGGTACGAAGAGGCAGCGGGACAGGGACTTCTGGCAGGTATAAACGCCGCCTTGAAGTTAAAGGGAAAGCCCCCATTTATCCTTCCCAGGAAGATATCTTACATAGGGGTTATGGTGGAGGATTTAATCACCCAGGGGGTAGATGAGCCTTACAGGCTTTTCACCTCCAGGGCAGAGCGGAGGCTCTACCTGCGGGCTGACAACGCTGATTTGAGGCTGACTCCCCTGGCATGGGAGCTGGGCCTGATAGGCGAGGAGGAATACAGGGAGTTTTTAAAAAGAAAGGAAAGGAGGGAAAGGGCAAGGGAGTATCTTTTCTGCACTAAATCGGGAAAAATCACCGTGGCCCAGGCCTTTGCCTCCAAAAAAATATCCTTAAAGGAAGCCCTTTCCCACTTACCCCAGGCCCTCAGGCCCGCCACCCAGGACGAAGCCAGATACTTAGACGCAGAGATGCGATACAGCGGATACTTGGAAAAGGAAGTCCGGGTCGCCGAGAGGCTGAAAAAGGAGGAGGCCCTGGAGGTCCCTCCGGATATGGATTTCTCCAGCCTGGAGGGGCTTTCCAATGAGCTTAAAGAGAAACTGGCAAAATACAAACCCAGAACCATAGGGGAAGCCAAGAGAATCCCGGGAATGACCCCTGCGGCCCTGGGACTCATCATAGGGAAAATAAAGGAATGGAAAAGAAGGAAAGGTTTGAACAGCTCCTGAGGAAAGAGAATAAAAGGATAAACCTCATATCCCGTAGAAGTTTCAATTCAACCCTCCCCTTTCTCTGGAGCCTTTCGGAGCTTATACTCCAGAGCCTGGAGCCCTTTACCTCCTTGGTGGACATAGGAAGTGGGGCGGGATTTCCGGGCTTGGCCATAAAAATACTGGCCCCGGAAAAGAGGGTGGTTCTGGTGGAACCAAGGAAGAAAAAGGTGGATTTTCTCCGAAGGGCCCGGAGCTCTCTGGGGCTGGAGGGCCTGGAGATTGTTGAAGGGGATTTCCTCCTTTTTCACAAAAAATATTGCCAGGCTCGCATAGATTACCTGGTTTCCATGGGGGTAAAGAAAAAGGAAGGTTTTATAAGGGAGGATTGCGGCAATATCGTAAGAGGATATTGTTTCGTAACCGGAGAGGACGAGGTTGGAAGGCTTCTTAACCACAGGAAGGTAAAAAAGTATAATACGGAGGTGAGGAAAGTTCCTGGAAGGGACCTTTTGTATCTACTTATAATTAGAAAACCATGGGAAAAATCTTAGCTGTGGCAAACCAGAAGGGAGGGGTGGGAAAAACCACCACCGCGGTAAACCTGGGGGCCTCCTTAGCCCTGGCTGAAAAAAGGGTTTTGCTTATTGACATGGACCCCCAGGGGAACGCCACCACCGCCGCTGGCCTTAACAAGAAAAAGGAGCGTTTTTCGGTGGCGGAGGTCCTTCTTCAGGGCCTGCCCTGGCAAAGAGCCATAAGGGAAACGGAAATAAAATTTCTGAAAATAGTCCCCTCCAGCCCCTCCATGCAGACCGCAGAGCTGCGTTTAATGGAAAGGGAAGAAGGGGAGCTTCTTCTGAAGAAGAGAATGGGGGAGGTGGAGAAGGAGTTTGATTTTATAATCCTGGACTGCCCTCCTTCCATGGGCTACCTTACCCTAAGCGCTCTGGTGGCGGCCCATTCGGTGATAATTCCCCTTCAAAGCGAATATTTGGCCATGGAGGGGCTTTCTGAAATACTCTCCCTCATAAGGCGGGTGAAAAACAGGATAAACCCGGGCCTGGAGATAGAGGGTATTCTCATAACCATGCACGACGAAAGGACGGTTCTTGCCAGGGAGGTGGAGCGGGAAGCCAGGAAGTTCTTCCCGGGTAAGGTCTTCAGGACGGTTATCCCGAGAAACATAAGGCTAAGCGAAGCCCCAAGTTATGGAAAACCCATAGTGCTTTATGATATAAAATCCAAGGGGGCCCGGGCTTACCTGAATTTAGCAAAGGAGATTTTAAGGAAATGAAAAGGGGCTTAGGAAAAGGCTTAATGGACCTTCTGGAAGCACCGGAAGGGGAGTTCATTTATCTGGATGTTTCCCTGATAAAGCCCAATCCCTTCCAGCCCAGAAGGGAATTTAAAAACATTGAAGAACTGGCGGAGTCCATAAAGAAAAACGGAGTTCTCCAACCGGTTCTGGTGAGGAAGGTGGACGGAGATTATTACCTTGTGGCCGGGGAAAGGAGGTGGAGGGCCGCCTTAAAGGCCGGCCTGGACAGAATACCCGCCATAGTGAAGGAAGTTTCCGACGAACAGGCTGCGGCCCTGGCCCTTATAGAAAACACCCTGAGGGAGGACCTTTCCCCCCTGGAAATCGCAGAGGACCTGGAAAAACTGAGAAAAAAATTTAACCTCTCCCATGAGGAATTGGCCCGGATATGCGGAATGGATAGGTCTTCGGTCACTAATTTTCTCCGCCTTCTCCGCCTCCCGGAAAAGATAAAGGAAGCCCTGCACAAGGGGGAGATAAACATGGGACAGGCCAGGGCTCTTCTTTCAGTAGAGGACCCCCAAAGGCAGATGGAGCTCTTTGAACGGATAAAAAGAAGAAACATGACAGTGAGGGAGGTTGAGGACCTGGTGAGGAGAGAGAGAAAGAGGAAAGAAAGAATTTTCTCTCAGATAGAGGAAGAGATCTCCAGGCTCCTCGGAACCAAGGTTGCAATTGGAAGAAGGGTCTTAAAAATATACTTCAGGGACCAGGACGAGCTTGAGAGAATTCTCTTAGCCCTCCAGGGAGGGAAAAATGGCTGAAACCCCCTTCAGAGCTTATATAGATGAAGGCATGGAGATAACCGGGGAGGTAAGGGCTAAGAACCCCGTGAGGATAGACGGAAAAATAAAGGGCAATGTTTACAGCTCCTCCGATGTAATCATCGGGGCCAGGGGAAGGGTGGAGGGAAAAGTCTTCGGTAAAGAGCTGATTATAAGCGGTTCGGTAAAGGGGAAGGTTCTGGCCAGGGAGAGGGTCAATCTGGAGTCCAGCGCCAGGCTGGAGGCAGAAATAATAACCCCCATCCTATCCATAAAGGAGGGAGCAATTATAAGGGGAGGAGCCAGGGTGTTGCCCAAAAAAGAGGTAGAAAAGGAGATAGAAGGAGAATGGAAGTCTTAGGGGTTATTCCGGCCAGGGAAGGCTCCACAAGGTTAAGGGGAAAGCCCCTGGCGGACATTTGTGGAAAACCCCTTATTCTCTGGACCTTAGAGGGGGCAATGAAGGCCAAAAGGCTCCGTCGTGTCCTGGTGGCCACTGATTCAGAAAGAATAAAGAGGGTGGTGGAAGGGGCTGGAGCGGAAGCCGTCCTGACCTCTCCCCTTCATAAAAGCGGAACGGAAAGGGTTGGGGAGGTGGCGGAAAAAATAAAGGCCGATGCCTATCTCAACATACAGGCGGATGAGCCCATGATAAAGGGGGAGGCCCTGGACCTTATGGTGGAGGAGCTGGAAAAGGGGGAAGAATTCGTGAGCCTTTATGGGGAAGCAACTGCGGAGGAAGCCCTGGACCCCAACACGGTAAAGGTAGTTCTGGACCATAGGGGTTATTCCATCTATTTTTCCCGCTCTGCGGTTCCCTTCAGGGGTCCCTTCCTTAAACACATAGGAATTTACGGATTCCTCAGAGATGCCCTCCTCTGGTTCCTTTCCCTGGGGCCTTCTCCCCTGGAGGATGAGGAAGGGCTTGAGCAACTCCGAATACTTTACTACGGGAAAAGAATAAAAATGTTGCCCTGGAGGGAATCTATGATTTCTGTGGACACCGAAAGGGATCTGGAAAGGGTCAGGGAGGTGCTTTGTGGCAAGGCGAACTAAGTTCATCTTCGTAACAGGAGGGGTGCTTTCCTCCCTGGGAAAGGGGGTAGCCGCCGCCAGCATAGGTGCTCTTATGGAAGCCCACGGGCTGAAAATTTCCATGCAGAAAATAGACCCCTACCTGAATGTGGACCCGGGGACCATGAGCCCTTTCCAGCACGGGGAGGTCTTCGTTACCGAAGATGGAGCCGAAACCGATCTTGACCTCGGCCACTACGAAAGGTTTACCTCTATCCAGACCACCATGGACAGCAACTTCACCGCCGGAAAAATATACTGGTCCATAATTAACAAGGAAAGAAGGGGCGATTATCTTGGGAAAACCGTTCAGGTGATCCCCCATGTTACCGATGAGATAAAGTCCGCCATAAGGAAGTTCTACGGAAAGGTGGACATATCCATCGTGGAAATCGGGGGAACCGTGGGGGACATAGAAAGCCTTCCCTTTTTAGAGGCAATAAGACAGATAGGACTGGAAGAGGGGCCGGAAAATGTGGTCTACCTTCATCTGACCCTGGTGCCCTTCATCCCCACTTCCGGAGAGCTCAAGACCAAGCCAACCCAGCATTCGGTTAAGGAGCTGAGGGCCATTGGAATTCAGCCCGACTTTATCCTCTGTAGAAGCGACAGGGACCTCCCCCAGGAGATCAAGGCGAAAATAGCCCTCTTCTCCAATGTAAAGGAAGAAAATGTTATCTCCGCCAAGGATGTCAAAACCATTTACGAAATACCCCTAAACTTCCATCGGGAAGGTCTTGACCTGAAGATCCTTGGAAAACTCCGTCTTCCCCGGAAAAAGCCGAACCTCAGGAAATGGGAGGAGTTCATAGAAAAGGTGCGAAACCTTGACGAGGAAGTAGAAATCACCATGGTGGGAAAATATGTGAAATTGAAGGACTCCTACAAGAGCCTGAACGAAGCCCTGTTCCACGCGGGGGTGGCCAATGGAGTTAGGGTGGTTCAAAAATGGGTGGAGGCCGAGGACATTTTAGAGCAGGGGCCGGAAAAATTTCTGAAGGATTCCTTGGCCATTCTCGTTCCAGGAGGATTCGGGGAAAGGGGAATTGAAGGGATGATAAGGGCGGTGCAGTTCGCCAGGGAAAGGAAAATCCCGTACTTCGGCATCTGTCTGGGGATGCAGGTGGCCACCATAGAATTTGCGAGAAATGTGGCAAGTTTGAAAAGGGCTAACAGCGAGGAATTTGACGAAACCTCCCCCCACAAAGTTCTGGTAATGCTCCCCAACCTTCGGGGAGTCCACCAGATGGGGGGAACCATGAGATTGGGGGCTTACAAGTGCAGGATATCCCGTCCCTCCTTCGCCTATTCGGCCTACGGGAAGGAAATAATTTACGAAAGACACCGCCACAGATACGAGTTCAACCCGGAATACAGGGAAATCTTAGAGAAAAGGGGCCTTAAAATAACCGGCGTTCATCCTGAATCGGGGCTGGTGGAAATAGTGGAAAATCCGGACCACCCCTGGTTTCTCGGCTGTCAGTTTCACCCTGAGTTCAAATCCACCCCCTTCAATCCGCATCCTCTCTTCGTGGCCTTTGTCAGGGCTGCCCTGAGGAGGAAAAAAGGTGAAATTTAAAATAGGAAATATTGAAATTCCCTCGGACCCCTTCTTTCTGATAGCCGGCCCCTGCGTGCTGGAAAGCCTCTCCTTAGCCCTGGAGGTGGCTTCCTTCATGAAAGAAATCACCAGGAGGCTGGGAATTCCTTATATCTTCAAAGCCTCCTTTGACAAAGCCAACAGGACTTCCATCGCATCCTTCCGTGGTCCGGGCCTGGAGGAGGGATTGAAAATGTTGAAAAGGGTCAGGGAAGAGGTGGGGGTAGCCGTAACCACCGATTTCCACGAACCCTGGCAGGCGGAGAAGGTGGCGGAGGTTGTGGACCTCCTTCAGGTTCCCGCCTTCCTTTCCAGGCAAACGGACATGCTCTTAGCCGCAGGGAGAGCCGGAAAGGCGGTGAGCGTAAAAAAGGGCCAATTCCTGGCCCCCTGGGACATGAAAAGGGTCGTGGAAAAGATAGAAAGTACCGGAAACCGGAAGATAATCCTCATAGAAAGGGGAACCTTCTTTGGATACGGAAATTTAGTGGTGGACTTTCGTTCCATCCCCATAATGAAGGAGACGGGCTATCCTGTGGTGATAGATGCCACCCACTCGGTTCAAAAACCTTCGGCCAAGGGAGACGCTTCCGGTGGGGAGGCGAGGTTTATAGAAACCATGGCCAGGGCGGGGATAGCCGCCGGAGCCGATGGCGTCTTTATGGAAGTTCACCCTGAGCCCCATAGGGCCCTATCGGACGGTCCCAACTCCCTTCGTCTTTCGCAGGTGGAGGCTCTCCTGAAAAAACTTCTGAGGCTCTGGGAGGCCCTTAAATGAAGCTTCTGGAGGAAGGGAAAAAAGTTCTTTCCACAGAGGAAGAGGCCCTGAGGTTCGTAAGGGAAAACCTGGGAGAAGAATTCTGCAGGGCCGTGGAAGAAATTTTCCGGTGCCATGGCAAGGTTGTGCTCACCGGCATAGGGAAATCCGGCCTGGTGGCCAGGAAGATCTCCGCCACCCTCTCTTCCACGGGAACGCCCTCCATTTTCATCCATGCTGCCGAGGCCGTGCACGGGGACCTGGGAACCCTAAGCCCGGAGGATATAATTTTGGCCGTTTCCTACAGCGGAGAGAGCGAGGAAATCAAAAGGTTGGTCTACTTCGTAAAGAGGCTGGGTTTTAGACTAATTTCCATAACCGGAAATCCCGACTCCACCTTGGGAAGGAACTCTGACATTGTAATAAACGCTAAGGTCCCCAAGGAGGCTTCGCCCTTCGGGATGGTTCCCACCTCCTCCACCACCGCTGCCATGGCCCTGGGGGATGCCCTGGCGGTAGCCTTGATGATAAAGAGGAGATTCGGAAAGGAAGATTTCGCTAAATTTCATCCTGGCGGAGCCCTGGGCAAAAAACTGCTGAGGGTGGCTGACCTCATGCATAGGGGGGAGGAGCTGCCGGTGGTAAGGGAAGATTCTTCCCTGCAGGAGGTGGTGGAAGAAATGAGCAGGAAGGGCTTCGGAACCACAGCGGTAGTGAACGGGGAAGGGAAGCTGGTGGGTATAATAACCGACGGGGACCTACGAAGGGCCCTGCTCCGGGACGGGGAAATTTTCTCAAAAAGGGCCCATCAAATAATGACAAGGAATCCCATAACCATAGGAAAGGAGGAGCTGGCCACCAGGGCCCTGAAGATCATGGAGGAGAGGAAGATAACCTGCCTTTTGGTGCCCGACAGTCAGGGAAGACTGGAAGGCCTCCTCCACTTGCACGACCTCTGGAGAACGGAGCTATTTTAATGAGGATAAAACTCATCGGCGTGGATGTGGACGGAACCCTCACCGACGGAAAGCTCTATTTCTTTGAAGGGCAGAGTGAGCCAGCCAAGGCCTTCAATGTCAAGGACGGCATGGCGGTTCACCTGGCCAGGCAGGCCGGCATCCTTATCGCTATAATTTCCGGGCTTCCCTCCAGGGTTGCGGAGGAAAGGGCAAAGAAGCTGGGCATAGAGGAGGCCCACTTCGGAGTAAGGGACAAGGGAAAGCTCATGCGGGAAATAATGGAAAGATACGGGATAAAAAAGGGGGAGGCCATCTTCCTGGGAGACGACATTCAGGACCTTCCGGCCATGGAGGCCGCCGGCATGGGGGCCGCGGTGAGCGATGCGGTGCCTGAAGTTAAGGAAAAGGCTCACCTTGTTTTGAAGTCCCGGGGAGGGGAAGGGGCGCTGAGAGAACTGGTGGAAAGGATTATGAAGGGCGATGAGTGTTTCACGTGAAACACCCCCTGATACCCGTTATGTCTTGAGGGAGAAGGGTTCCGCCTTGGAGAAGTACAAAAAGCTGGCCCCAGGGGAAGTGGGGCTTTTCCGCCTCCTTTACTATGAATTTGCCATAACCCTCTTTACCAATATTCCGGGGGCCCTGGGGTATCTCCTGAGAAGGATTTTCTTCCCCCCTCTTTTTAAAAGCTGCGGCAGGGGGGTGGTCTTCGGCAGGGGAATGACCATAAGAAATCCCATGAACATAGAAATCGGGGACGGGGTTGTTTTCGATGACCATGTCCTGCTGGATGGAAAAGGGGGGAACCTAAGAATCGGGCACCGGTGCATAGTGGCCAGGAACTCCACCCTTTCCTGCAAATACGGGGACATCTTCCTGGGGGACGATGTGAACATTTCCAACAATGTAACCATATATTCCAACCACAGGGTGGAGATCGGGGGAAAAACCTTCATAGCCGGCCACTGTTACATAGTGGCGGGAGGGGAACACCACTTTGAGGACACATCAAAGCCCATCTTGGAGCAGGGCATAAAGGAGGGCAAGGGAGTGAAGATAGAGGAGGACTGCTGGATCGGAGCATCCTCCACCGTTCTGGACGGCACCCGTCTGGGACACGGATGCGTGGTGGGGGCAGGGGCCCTTATAAAAGGGGACTTTGAGCCCTACAGCATAATAGTTGGAGTTCCGGGCAGGGTGATAAGGAAGAGGGGGAAGTGATATAATGAAATCAGGATGAAAAAACTTGTTTTCCTGACCCTGTTGCTCCTTCCTGCCTGCAGCCTTAATCTTTACAAGGAAAACCTGAGCCTCGGTATAAGGGCTGCCCGACTGAGGCTGTGGAAGGAGGCCCTTTACAGATTCCAGAGGGCAGCGGAGCTCAGGGAAACCGCCCAGGCATACAACAACATGGCTGTGGCCTACGAAGCCCTGGGAGACTTTGAAAGGGCGGAGGAGTGCTATAAGAAGGCCCTGGCCCTGGACCCCAAAAACAGGCTGATCAAAGCCAACTATGCCATTTTCCTGGAGCTCAAGAGGAAGGTCAAGGGCCGGGAAAAGAAAAGGAGAAAAGGGAAATGAAACGCCCTCTTCTGTTCCCTCTGGTAGCCCTTTTCTTATCCCATTGCACCCACTACTACCGGGTGAAGGTGGATGTGGAAAGGCCCCCTGCCATAAAAAAGAAAATAGAGAAACTCCACCTGCTGGTTGAGGAAAAATCCCTGGAGAACGATTTCGTGGAGATAAAGGATGTAAGGTCCGAGGTGGAAAAATTTATAAGGAGCGAGCTGGAGACCTCAGGAAACATAAAGGTTCAACCGGGAAAGGGAAGTCCTCTTCTTCTCATAACCTATAGAGCCTGGCTAAAGAGGGCCTACACCTACTATTCTCCCCAGGAGGGGGTGGCTCCCCCTTCCCTGGTGGGGGTAAAAATTATAAGGATGAAAATGTGCTTTTATATTGAAGACTTCCATTATAAAAAATGCCTGGAGGAAAGGATGAAATTCAGGGAATACGAATCCTCCCTCTTCGCTCTCTACGCGGTGCTTCAAAGGATGACCTCCTCCCTGCTCTCCGACATCTCCTATCAAAAGAAAGAAATAATGCATTACCTCCTGAGGTGAAGGATGAGGAGGGTTTTCCTTTCAGCGATCCTTTCTGGGCTTTTATCGGCCCAGTTAATACCCTACTATGGGAAAAACAAGGTAATTTACAACGACTTCCGGTGGATGGAATACACCACCCCCCATTTTCGCTTCCTTTTCTACGACAGGGGAAGGCTGGAGGAAATAGTAACCTATGCCCAGCTGAGCTACCGGAGACTTTCTACCCTTACCGGTGTGGACATAAAGGAAAGGATACCCATAATCTTTTACAAAAACCACTTTGATTTTGAACAGACGAACCTTTACGGCGGGCTGGTGCCGGAGGAAGTCCTGGGTTTTTCAGAGCCCTTCCGCAGAAGGGTGGTTATCCCTGCGGACCTCCCCACCTTTTACCTGAAAAGGCTCATCAACCACGAGCTAACCCATGCCTTTGAATTCTACATCCTTTACGAGGGCCTTAGCCCCTCGGCGGTTTTCAGGATCAGGGTTCCCCTCTGGATGATGGAGGGTTTTGCTGAATACGCCACCCGCGACTGGGAGCCCTTCCCCTTAGTTACCTTGGTGGATGCGGTGGCCACAGATTCGGTTCCGGAGATAACCAGGTCCGGGGACCTGGAGGGAGGCCAGGGCAGGGTTCCCTACGATTTTGGCCACGCCCTTTTTGATTTCATTGAAAGGGACTACGGCATAACCGGGGTAAGAAAACTCTGGTGGATAATAAAAAAATTCAGGATAATACGCTACTCCAACCCCATAAAGGAGGCCTTCCACATAGAAAGGGAAGAGTTCAACAACAGGTTCAGGACTTATTTAAGGAAAAGGTTCAGAAAAAGGTTGCTCCGCTCCCTTCCCGAGGACTACGGACCTGCGGTATCTCCCCGCTTCCCTTTCTATCAGGTTTTTTCCTTCCAGCTTTCCCCCAGCGGGGAGGTGGCGGCGGTCCTCACCATCAATTACTCCCAGGCAGACTACGATATAGTTCTCATCTCCCTGAGGGACGGAAAAAAACTAAAAAACCTCACCAACGGCATTACCCTTAAATACCAGAAAATCAAATTCGGTTACGACCCCTCATCGGGAAGAGGAATCGCCTGGGACAGGGCCGGGGAAAGGATCGCCTTCTTTGGAAAGAGAACCAAATATTACAGGCTATTTATAATAGACTCCTTCAGGGGGAAGATTTTAAGGGAATACAAGTTAAAGAACATTTACAACCCTGCCTCTCCGGTTTTCCATAAAAACCAGATAGTCTTCGTTGGGTTTAAAGGAAAAAATTCCTATGTGTTTTCCCTGGACCTCAGAACAGGAAAAATAAAGAAATTGTCCCCGGAAAACTATTACATAAAAGAGGTAAGCCTCTCCCCCTCAGGGAAAAGGCTCGTTTTCTCCTTCGCCCAGGGAAGGAACATTAACCTGGCGGTGGCGGATTTTCCCTCCTTTTCCAATATAAGACAGATCACCTTTACCAACGCTCAAAACATAAATCCCTCCTTTGTGGACGAGGAAACAGTGGCCTTTTCTTCCAACAGGGATGGAGGATTTGATGTCTATACTATAAATCTTAAGGACTTAAAGCTCAGGAGATATACCAGGGTTTCCACAGGGTGCTTCTTCCCTGTTTTTAAAAACGGAAAGCTCTTCTTTTCAGGGTTCCACAGGATGAGCTTCAAGATTTACAAGGCTGAGCCCAAGGCAATTGAAGAATACAGGGAGAAGGAAAGGAAGATAAAGGCTGCGGAAATAAAATTGGCAAAGGTTGATGAGGGAAAAATCAAAATAAGAAAGGGCTTTGGAAAGCTTTCCCCGGACTTTCTTTCCCCGGTAAGCATAGGTTATTCCACCGATGGCAGGCTTTTTACCTCTGCCTACCTTTCCTTTTCGGATATCTTCGCAGACCACAGGTTTGTATTCTTCGCTTCCAACGATTACAGATATCAGTCCTACCAGCTCGGATATTTCAACCAGAAGAGAAGGCTCTGGTGGGGCGTCTCCGCCTATCAGTTCAAACTTTATTACTTCTACGGCCCCTTTGCAGTTTACCCGTCCATGGTCCTGCGGAGGTATACTGGCCTGGCGGCCTACGCCTACTATCCCCTGGACCTCTACCACCGGGTTGAGCTCAGCGCCGGGGCCGAGGAAATAAAAGAAGATGTGGGGGGATACTTCCTTCCCACAGGGCTTTTTTACAAAGGAAAATACCTGCACCTCAATTTTAACTTCGTAAGGGAAACCACCAGGTTCAAAAACTACGGTCCCATAAGCGGAGACACTGTATCCGTCATGTTCTCCAAGAGGATACCCTTAGACAGTGCCCACATAAGCAATTTCACGGTATCCTTAGATGCCAGGAAGTATTTCAACCTGGGCAGGGACTTCCTGATGGCCTTCAGGCTCAATTACTACGGAAGCTTTGGGAAAACCCCTTTTTACAATTTCTTCGGAGGAAACAACGAAATAAGGAGCGTAGGATATAGAGCCTTAGTGGGAACAAAAACCTTCTTCTTCAACGCAGAGTTTCGCTTCCCTTTAACCTATATAACTATAACGCCCCTGGGAAATTTAGGCCCCATTAGAGGGGTCCTATTTTTTGACATGGGCGGGTTCTGGCTTCCGGGCTACAAAACAACGCTGTGGGAGGGATGTTTTCCTGACATAACCCTGGTGGACGCCGTGGCCTCCTACGGGTATGGACTGGAAATCTTTGCCTTCGGTTATCCCATTCACATAGAATATGTGAAGAGAACCGATTTGCAAAGGACAATATTTTCCACCTATAATTTCTGGGTGGGATTTGATTTTTAGGTTTCCACATTTTGTGGATTTTTTGTGAAAATGAGGATTTGGGATCAAATAATAAAGGAAGTTCAATCCAGGGTTGACGGTTTCACCTTTGAGACATGGTTTGAACCTTTAGTATATGTGGGGAAGGTGGGAAATATAATCTATGTGAGGGCACCCAGTTCCACCTTCAAGCGTATGTTCAAGGAAAATTTCCCGGACATATTCCCGAAAATTATTAAGGAAGTTCTCGGGAAAAATTACGAGGTGAGGTTATTTCACGAAGAGGATGTGGAGGAGGAAACCAGGAAGAAGGAAAGGGAGAGGCTTTCGGTTATGCTAAATCCCAAGTACACCTTTGAAAACTTTGTGGTGGCCCCGGAGAATCAGTTTGCCTACTCTGCTGCTTTAGCTGTGGCCAAATCTCCCAGCAAAAGCTATAATCCCCTTTTCATTTACGGAGGGGTGGGTCTTGGAAAAACGCATCTTCTAAACGCCATAGGTCATTTCGTCTTAAAGAACAGGCCCGAATTAATAGTTATTTATAGAACAACCGAAGAGTTCATGAACGAAATGGTCTCATATCTTCAGCACGACAGGATAATTGATTTCAAAGAAAAGTACAGGAGCGTGGATGTTCTTTTAATTGACGATATACAGTTTCTCTCTGGAAAGGAGCAAACAAAGCAGCAGATTTTCCACCTCTTTAATTCCCTATATGAATCTCAAAAGCAGATAGTTCTTTCCAGCGATAGGCCCCCAAAGAACATAGCTGGTCTGGAGGACAGGCTCATGTCCAGGTTTGAGTGGGGATTAATAGCGGATATACAGCCCCCTACCCTGGAAACAAGGATAGCAATATTGAAGAAAAAGGCTGAACTTATGGATTTTGATGTTCCCAACGATGTGGTGGAATTCATAGCCATGAAGATAAAATCAAATGTCAGAAAACTGGAGGGAGCCCTCACCAGACTTAAAGCGCTCTCAATACTAAAAAACGAGCCTGTATCCATATCCTTAGCCAGGGAAGCCATGAAGATAATAGCCGAGGTGGAAACAGATAATTCGTCAAAAATAACCATGGACGACATACTGGAAAGGACAGGGGAAGTTTTCGGAATACCACCGGAAAAAATAAAAGGAAAAAGCGGGGTAAGGAGCATTGCCTTAGCGAGGCAGGTTTCCATGTATCTTGCAAAGAAGATCCTTGGGATTCCCCTTACAGAGATAGGTGAGTTTTTCGGAGGAAAGCACCACACCACGGTGATACATTCCATAAAGAAAATAGAGGACCTTCTGGAAAAGGATCCTGAAATAGCTAAAAAGGTTGAGGAAATAGAAGTTTTCTTCAGATGAAATCCACAGGTTTCCCGTTGTTTAGAGCCGTTTTCCACAAATTCACATTTTATTTTTCTTCTTGAAAATTAGATTATATTTCTAATAGAATTCTTTTGAATAAAATAAATAAAGGAGTGTGAAAATGTGGATAAAACTTGAAAGGAACGAGCTTGCCAAGGCTTTATCGTCACTCCAGGATGTTGTGGAAAGAAGGATAATAAATCCCAAGCTTTCCAATATCCTGGTTATAGCTAAGGGCGAAAATGTGGAATTCAGGGCTACAAACCTTCAGATGGGGGTTAAGACAGAAATCGCAGCTCAAATAGAAGAAGAAGGCACCATAGCTATAAACGGAAAGAAGTTTTACGAAATATCCCGCTCTCTTTCCGGCGATTCAGTAGAGGTAAAAACTATCTCACCCACCCATTGCGAGATAAACGATGGTAAATCACCCTTCAAGCTTGTGTATTCCGGACCTGAAGGATTTCCGGAGTTTCCTCAGCCGAAAATAGAATTAAAGGACTTTCCATCCCAGATAATGAAGGAGTTCATAAGGAAAACACTTTTCTCCATAAATCAGAAAGACAGCAGATTCATAATAAACGGTGTTCTTTTTAAAATATTGAGAGGAAAAGCAATTATGGTATCCACCGATGGCCATCGTCTTTCTTTGGTAGAAAAGGAAATAGAATACGTTGGCGATGAAAAGGAGTACATACTCCTGAAGAATGTCCTTTCAAAGCTTCAGAGGGCTGAGGACGAAAAAATATCCCTGGGGGACGATGAAAGAAACATTTTCTTCCAGTTTAATAACAAAATAATAAATGTATCCAAGGTGGAGGGGAGGTTCCCCAACTACCAGGTGGTTTTTCCCAGGGAAATCAACTATGAGGTAATTGTAAACCGGGAGAACCTCCAGGAGTCCCTTAGAAGGGCTTCCATAATAATTGACGAAAAACAGGGAGGAGTTAGGTTTATAGTGGGTGAAGGATTTATGGAAGTTAGCGCCCAGAACCCTGACTTAGGGGAATTCAAAGAAAGAATAGAGGCCGATTACAAAGGCGAGGGTTTCAGGATAACCTTTAACCCAAGGTATATATCCGAATTCCTTTCTGTGGTGGATTCAGATCTTATAAAGATGTACTTTGACGAAGTGGGCAAGGCTGTGGTTTTTGAACCTGTTCACGACATTGTGCTTTACAAATATGTTGTTATGCCCATAAGGGATTGATGCCTCTTATAGCAGTTGAGGGTATTGATGGAGCCGGTAAAAGTACTCTTTGTCATGGCCTCTACAAAGAAATTTCCAAGAAACTTCCCGTAATTCTTACCTATGAGCCAACCCGGGGGGTTTACGGGAGAAAACTCAGGGAAAGGATAAAGGAGGGAAATATATCACCTCAGGAGGAATACCGGCTATTTATGCTCGATAGGGAAGAGCATGTTAGAAATGTGATAGCCCCTGCCCTCTCCCAGGGGAAAATTGTGATTACCGACAGATATTTCCTTTCCTCCTGCGCCTATCAGGGGGCCAGGGGTCTGGATTATGCCAGGATCTGTGAAGAGAACCTCAGATTTCCACAACCGGACCTGGTGATTCTCCTGGACCTTCCTCCGGAATTGGCCCTTTCAAGGAAGTCTTCAAAGGAGGAGCATTTTGAAAACCTAAATTTCCTGAAGAAAGTCAGGGAAATTTACCTTGAGGTTGTGAAAAAGCACAGGAATTTGGTTATAGACGCCAGAAGCCCCGCGGAGGAGATCTTAAAAAAGGCTCTGGAGGAAATAAAAAAATGCTTGAGAGGTTGAAAGAGCTTGCCCTTTGGGGTGTGGATAAAAACTCAGGAGAAAAAATAGTAAAAGAACACCTGAGGAATAATCCTCTTGAGGGGGAAATTTTTTTATTTTCTGTGGGAAAGGCAGCCTATTCCACGATAAGGGGAGCCATGGAAGTTCTTGGAAAAAGAGTGAAAAAAGCCATGGCGGTAGGCTTGGGAAAGGAAAGGATAAAGGGAGTGGAAACCCACCAGGGAAGCCATCCATACCCTGACAGGAAGAGCCTGAGGGCCGGGGAGGCGGCCCTGAAATTTGCTCAAGAAAGAAGGGAGGGTGAAAAGGTTATATTTCTCTTATCCGGAGGAGCCTCTTCCCTCATGGTTTACCCGCACCCTCCCTTCACACTGGAGGACCTCCAGGACATTTACAGAAAGCTCATACTTTCCGGAGCTTCCATAGGCGAAATAAACACGGTCAGGAGGCACATCTCGGCCATAAAAGGGGGAAGGCTCGCCCAGGCCTTTTACCCGGCGGAGGTTTTAACCCTGGCCCTTTCGGATGTTAGATTTGATGTGGCGGAGGACATCGGATCGGGTCCAACGGTGGGTGATAGAACCACCAAGGAAGATGCTGAGGAAGTATTGAGGAATTACGGGCTTTTCAACTATATACCGAAATTGAGGGAGGTTCCAGAAACCCCCAAACCCTGGGAGCCGGTGTTTAAGCGAAGCTCCTTTCTGGTTTTGGCCAACACCCTCAAAGTTCTCCGAGATATAAAGGAGAAAGCAGAGGCCCAGGGAATAAGGACATTTATCTTAACCGGGGAGGATGCCGGGGAAGCTAAGGAGGTGGCTAAGATATACGCAGGAATAATGGCCGAAGTCCTCAGGAGTTCAAACCCCGTTTCCCCTCCAGTTCTTCTCCTATCCGGAGGGGAGCTTACAGTAACCGTCCGGGGAAAGGGAAAGGGGGGAAGAAACACGGAGTTTGTTCTTTCTCTGCTTATGGAAACCGCATCCCTTAAAGGAAAATTCTGCGCCCTGAGCATGGGAACCGATGGAATAGACGGCCCCACCGATGCAGCAGGGGCCTTTTTCTGTCAGGATGTTTTTGAAAAGGCAATGGCCCTGAAACCCAAGGCGTATTTAGAAAACAACGATTCCTACCGCTTCTTTGAGAAATTGGGCCTCCTTTTGAAGACAGGCCCCACGGATACGAATTTAAGGGATATCAGGCTTTTCTGGATTGAAAAAAGCTAAGGCGTTTAAGAGGCAAATTCTTTCCAGGTCCTCCTCTTCCAATCCAAGACCCTCCATGTTTTTCTTTTGTTCGGGAACAGGCGCACCTCCCCCGAGCAAAATTCCCCTGCGGTTTTTTATAGGTTTAAGGGAGGGTCCCTGGGGAACCATGTCGGATATAAGAGAAAAGCTCGGTCCTCTTACCTTCAAAAGAAGCCTTATGAAATCAGGGGATGTATGGATGAAATCCCCTATTACTTCCAGATGGATTCCCTCCAAAAAAAGGCCAGCCCCCATGGCTCCTACCTCCCTGTGATGAAGTCCACTCAGGGCATTGGGGAAATGGGTAAAATGCCTGACCCCCATTTTATAGACCTTTAAAACATCCCTGAAGGTGGCGTTGCTGTGACCAATGGATGGTATTTTCCCCATATCTAAGGCAGATTTTACAAGGGCTTCCGTTCCCTTTACCTCCGGGGCAAAGGTAAACATTTTAACGGCTGGAAGGGAAAGGAATTCTTTTATCTTTTCCTCTGTTGGGCTTAATATAAACCTCCTGTCCTGGGCACCGGCCTTTTCCGGATTAATGAAGGGTCCCTCCACCCTCAAGAAAGGAAAAATGCTGTCCGGGTTTTTCTCCCTATATTTGAAAAAAACTTCCCCTATCCTCCCAAGATTTTCAAGGGAATCGTTCATAAGGGTAGGAATGGCGAAAACAATTTTCAGGGAGCGGAGTTTCTCCTCTAAGGGGGCGAACTGGGCTTTCTGAAAGCTGTAGCCCCATCCTCCGTGGATGTGAGGGTCGGCGAATCTCTCCATAAAAAAAATGACCCGCCGGGGACTCGAACCCCGAACCCACGGATTAAGAGTCCGTTGCTCTACCTGTTGAGCTAGCGGGCCAGGGTTATTTTACCACAAAATTGAGGATTAAAAAAGCAAGGAAAGGCCGCCTGTTATCAGGGCCTTCAGGAGCCATACCCCCAGGGATACCGTTAGGCCCCTCTTCTTTTCCAGACTAAAGGCACCGGCCACGGCCAGACCGCATGCCGCTGCCGCCCAGATGTCCATAATGTCAAAGGCCTGAAGGAATCTTCCTGCCTTTGAAAAAGGGGAGAGAGGGAAAAAAAGGAGGAGGGAGGTGGAAACCCCTAAGGTTGTTCCCTTGAGGTAAATTATGATGTCCTTTACAAGGGAGGCCAGGGGGTAATTTATTAAGGTGGAATGGGTGTATATGGAAAGGAGGTGGACAAAATTTCCCTCGGCGGTGAAAAACCTGAGTCCCAGAAGGAGGAGAAGGGAGGTTATCACCAGAGATATTCCATATGCGAAGACCAGCCCTATGGTGGTTCTCAGGAATATAACCTTTTTAGGGGCGTTAACCATCCTTTCCCATCTTCCTGCTTCCTTTAGCTTTTGAACTACCTCCGGCTTTTCTATCCTGAGTTTCTCCATGGTTTCGTGGAAAGCCTTGGGGGAATAGGGAAGGGTTAAGGCCAAGGTTAAGGCCAGGATCAAAAGGGCCGGCAAAATCCAGAATGGTTTTTCCCGTATCCTTTTGCCCAGCGAAAAGGGGTCCGTTACGATGAGGGCAAGATTATGCATTGACTATCCTCCCGTCCTTTAATTTTATTATCCTGCGCGTCCTGGAGGCAATGTTGGGGTCGTGGGTTACAACAATAATGGTGTTTCCCATTTGGTGCAGGGCCTCAAATATCCTCATAATCTCCTCTCCAGAACGGGAGTCAAGGTTTCCTGTGGGTTCGTCGGCCAGAAGGATGGAAGGATTGTTGATAATGGCCCTGGCTATGGCCACCCTCTGGCGTTCTCCGCCGGAAAGTTCATTGGGTTTGTGCCACATTCTTTCTCTGAGACCTACCTTTTCCAGGGCTTCCTCTGCCCTTTTTCTCCTTTCCTTTTTGGGAACCCCTGCGTAAATCAGGGGAAGCTCTACATTGTGTATGGCAGGGGTTCTGGGAAGCAGGTGAAAGCTCTGGAAAACAAAGCCGATTTTTTGATTTCTTAAAAGGGAAAGCTCGTCGTCGCTCAGGGAGGAGACATCCCTTCCCTCCAAGTAATACTTCCCCCTTGTGGGGGTGTCCAGACAGCCCAGAATGTTCATTAATGTGGATTTCCCTGAGCCCGAAGGTCCCATTATGGCCAGGTATTCACCCCTTTCCACCTCCAGGCTTACGCCCCTCAGGGCTTCCACATCCACCTTCCCCATTCTGTATACTTTCCATAGGTTTTCGGTTTTAATAAGCGGCTTCATTTTTTCCCTTTAATTCTTCTGCCGGTGGTGACCTCCACCCTTTGACCGTCCTGCAAAACCCTAAGCACCTTAAAGGGCCCCACGATGACCCTCTCCCCTTCCTTCAACCCGGATTTTATTTCCACCTCCATTTCCCCCATAATTCCCTTTTTAACGGGTCTGAACCTGGCCAGCCCGTCTTCCACCACGAAAACCCCTTCCTTCTCCTTTCCTTTAACTTTTCTAACCACCAAAGAAGATATGGGCACCGCCAAGACATCCTTTGCCCTGGCCACCTCTATCCTCGCCGTGGCGGTAAGCCCTGGTTTAAGGCGGCTAACATCCCCCTTCAAAACTATAACCACCTTGTATTCCTTGGCTTGCTCCTGGGAAGAGAGGGAGGCTGTTGATTGCTGGGGGGAGCTTCCCACCTCCGTTACCACCCCATGAAACTTCTCTTCGGGAAAGGCATCCACCTCCACCGTAGCCTTTTGCCCTTCCTTTACTTTAACTATGTCCGTCTCATCTACCCAAACCTCTGCCTGCATCTGGGAAAGGTCAGCCACGGTTAAAAGGATGGTTCCAGGGTTGTTCATGGTTCCTATGATGGCCACCTCCCCCTCCTCCACATTCAGACTGGTCACAACCCCATCCACCGGCGAAAGGATGAGGGTTTTCTTCAGCTTTTCCCGGGCCGATTTTACCTGGGCCCTGTTCTGCTCTATCCTGAACTTCAGGGCTTTCAGTGAGGATAGGGAGGATTTAAAATCCGCTTCGGCCTTAAGGTACTCTTCCTGGGAGATGATTCCCTTGGCGTAAAGCTTTTTGGCCCTCTCGTAGTTCTTTTTGGCAATTTCATAGGCGGCCTCATTTTGAATCAATTGGGCCTCGGTGGCCTTCAGTGAGGCCATGGCGGACTCCAGCTCCGCCTTGTACATGGAGGGGTCTATTTGAAGGAGGAATTGTCCCTTTTTTACCCTGTCACCTTCCCTGACCCCGATTTTCACTATCTTTCCTGAAATGTCGGCGGAAATTTCCACATTTTTGGTGGGCTTTATTTCCCCGGTTCCCTCAACTATGGATATGAGGGTGGTTTTCTTTACCTTCCTTGCCCGCACCTTTACGCCCGAGCCAGACCTATTAATGTTTAAAAGTATCACAAGGACGATGACGACAAGGCCTATGGCTATCCATATGGTTTTCTTCATTTTCTCCTCCTATGGAAGTTTTACGAAAAAAAGGCTTCCTGGTTTTTCTCCTCAGCCATCATCAGCAGGCCCATTATTAAAAGAAAGAGGAAAAGTCCGGGAAAGAGGCTCAGCCACGGAGCCTGAAGCAGAAACCCCCTCCCTTCGTCTATCATCCCCCCTAAGGAAGGGGTGGGGGGCTGAAGCCCTAAACCAAGGAAGCTCAGGGAGGATTCCGCCAGGATGACCCCTGCCATGGAAACCGTGGCCTGGACCCTTATGACCGGCAGAACATGGGGAAGTATGTGGTGGAGGAAAATCCAGGGATAGGGGGCCCCTAAAACCAGGGAAGAGGCGACGAAATCCTCCTCCCGCAGCCTTACGGAAATTCCCCTGGAAAGGCGACAATAGGAGGTCCATCCAGAAAAGGAAAGGGCTATGATAAGGTTCCAAAAACCCCCTCCCAGAAGGGCCACAAAGGTGAGGGCCAGGAGAAAGCCGGGAAAGGCCATAAGGAGGTCCACTGCCCTCATCACCGCCTCGTCCAGGACCCCTCCCGAAAAGCCGGATAGAATCCCCAGGGCGGTGCCCACTGAGGTGGTTATGAGCACCACCATGAAAGAAAGGGCCAGGGATATGAATACGCCTTCGGCGACCCTCTTGGCCACATCCCTCCCCAGGAGGTCCGTGCCCATGGGATGGCTCCAGGAAGGGGGGAGGAGCCTCTCCTTCATGTTCACCGCTGTGGAACTCTGGGGAAGGAGAAGGAGCAGGCCGGAGACTACAATCGGGATCAGAAAGAGAAAAAGGCCAAGCTTATTTGGCCTCAAGTCGCCTCCCAAGCCTGATTCTCGGGTCTATCAGAGGATAGGAGAGGTCCACGGCCAGATTTACCAGTACATAAACCCCTGATATAAAGAGGACCAACCCCTGAACCAGAGGATAATCCCTCTCTCCTATGGCCCGGATCAGGAGGGTTCCTATTCCGGGAATGGAAAAGACCCTTTCGGTGATGATGGTTCCGGTAAGCAGGGCCCCGGCCTCCAGGCCCACCACAGTTATTATGGGGATCAGGGCATTGGGTAAGATATGGGATAGCAAAACCCTCTTCCTGGGAAGACCACGGGCCCAAAGGGCCATAATGTAAGTTTTGGTTCCCTCTTCGTGCAGGGATTTTCTTATGATCTTTACGAGGTATGCGGAGAGGGCGGTGGCAAGGGTGATGGAGGGAAGTATAAAATGGGCCGGGGAATCGGCCCCGGAAACCGGCAGGAGCTTCAGCTTAACGGAGAAGAGCAAAATCAGAAGGGGACCCAGCCAGAAGTTTGGCACCGCCAGACCAGAGGTGGAAATTAAGAAAACCGGAAGGTCCAGCTTAGGGTTGAGGAAGGAGAGCAAGCCCAAAGGGAAAGAAATAAGGAGGGTGATTATTATGGATAGGAGGGCCAGCTTTATGGTGTAAGGAAGATGGGCCAATATGATCCTGGAAACCTTCTGGCCCGATATGAGGGACCTCCCCAAGTCCCCCCTGGCCAATCCCCGGAGGAAGGCCCAGTATTGAACCCACAGGGGTTTGTCCAGGCCCAGCTCCTTCCTCAGGGTCTCCACCTGGGAGGGCCTGGCGTTTTCCCCCAGGATTATTTCCACCGGGTCCGAAGGGAGAAGCCTCATCAAGAAGAAAACCAGGGAGGCGGCGGTCCAGAGTATGAAAAATCCTGTAAGAATTCTTCTTAGGAAATAACTCATTTTAAGTCGTATTTCCTGAGCAGGTTGTAAAGGTGCTGACGGGAAATCCCCAAGAGGGAAGAGGCCTTGGAGATATCTCCCTCGGCGGAAAGAAGGGCCGTCTTTACATACTCCCTTTCCCACAGGGCCCTGGCCTCCTCTAAGGTTTTGAATTCACCTTTTTTCAAAAGGTTCCGGGGAAGGTGTTGGGGCAAAATGACCTCCTCCCCCTCCTCCAGAAGTGAGGTGGCAAAGCGCAGGGTTGCCTCCAGCTCCCTTACATTTCCCGGCCACCGATGGTCCAGAAGGATGGCTTTAACGGCCCGGGAAAGTTTAATTTCCTTTCCGGAGTATTTCCTGGCGAAGTGCTCCGCCAGGGGAATTATGTCCTCCTTTCTTTCCCTGAGGGGGGGGATCTTTATCGTGAAATGGGAGATTCTGTGATAGAGGTCCCTTCTGAATCCTCCCTTCTCCACCTCCAGGGAAAGGTCCCGGTTGGTGGCTGAGACCAGCTTGAAATCCACCTCCCTTTCCCTGGTTTCCCCCAGCCTGCGGAGCCTGCCGTCCTGAAGTACCCGAAGAAATTTGGCCTGGACCTCTAAAGGCATTTCTCCTATTTCGTCCAGGAACAGGATACCGCCCTTAGCTTCCTCTATAAGCCCGGGCTTGTTTCTATCTGCCCCGGTGAAGGCCCCTTTGGCATAGCCGAAAAGCTCCGATTCCAGAAGGTTTTCCGGTATGGAGGCGCAGTTTACCGCCACAAAATTTTCCCCCCTTAAAAGGGAAATGGAGCGGGCCACCAGCTCCTTTCCCGTCCCGGTCTCCCCCACGATTAGGACCGGCTTCCTTTCCGTAGCAGCTCTCCTTATTTCCGCAAAGATCCTTTGCATGGGAGCAGACCTGCCCTTCAGTAAAAGAAATCCCTTCTTCGGTTGAAGGCTCCGGGCAGCCAGCCTGAGCAAATCCCTTAAGCGTTCCAGGTCCTGGAGGTTGAAAAAGGATTCCTCGGGGCTTGCCACGAAGCCCACCAGGGTTCCATAGGACAACCCGGTGCTTTCTAAAATGAAGCTCTTTATGCCTTTAACAAAAAGTTCCTCCCGCTGGTCAGGGTCGGATACCTCCGAGAGGTTCCTTGCCAGTCGGCGGTTTCCCTGCCTCACAACGGTCCATGCCACCGGGGGAGATAAAACCCGGTTAAGAACCATGTTTTGGTGAGTTATAAGAAAGGCGGAGGGGAGGTCTCCCCAGTTCTCCTTAGCTAAACTCAGGAGTTTTCCAAGAATTTCCTCTTCCTCCCCCTCCAGCTTTTCCCGCTCCCCTTCTTTCATCTCCAGGACATTTTCCAGGGTTTTCGCCCTGAAGCAATTTCTTCTTCTGTGCCATACCAAGGATTTTCTTAACCTGGGAAGGTCTGAACTCCTCCACAGGCCTTCCCTGGCCATCATGTAAAGGGTGAAGTTTTCCAAAATATCCTTCCGCTCCAAGGAGAATTCCTTTATGGCCCGAAGAAGTAAGTTCCTCCTTCTCTGAAGAAGACCGTTCAGAAGGCTTCCCCAGGGGCCCTGTTCCTGTGCAGGCCTTCCCTTCAAAAAGCTCAAAACTAAGGGGTAGGGATAGGGGAGGTTCGCCCCTTCAAGAAGGGGCCTTCCTTCCTCTACGGAGATTTCCGAAACCTTCCAGGCCAAGTCCTCCAATTCCCGGGGGCTACCTGCCCGAAGGAAGATTTCCGCCCCTTCCCTTAGGAGCTCTTTTCCTTCCCGGTGTTTTCCCTTTAAATAAAGGAGATATCCCAGGGAGGTAGCATCGTAGGCGTGGGAAAGGCTTTCCCTTGGGGTTTTTTCGTAGCTCAGTCTGTAGAGCTTTTCTGCTTTGTCCCACTCCCCCTTCAGAAAAAGCACTTCGGCCAGGTTATAACTGGCCAAAGTGAAAGCCTTCTCACTCCCCCAGGTGGAAAGGAGGGTCAACGCCTTGGAGAAAAATTCCTCTGCCTGGTCCAGGTTGCCCAGCCGGTAGAAAAAGGCGCCCAGGTCGGAAAAGGCCCTGCCTGCGGTTTCCCCGTCCAGATCCGAAAGGGCCTTCCTGTATGCCTGGCGGAGGAGAGCTTCGGCCAGGGCAGGGTTTCCCCTCCTTTCTTGAATCTTTCCCGCCCAGAGGAAGGCCAAGGCCGAGTCCCCTTCCTTAGGGTGGAACTCTTTGTTCAAAAGGAAAGCCTTTATCGCCTTGCACGCCCTTGTTCTGCAGGTTTTGAGAAGCTCCAGGGCCCTTTCCTTACCTGCCCTGGCCAGGGCCTTTTCTACCTTTGCCTCTTTTAGGTAAGGGTTTTTGGATTTCAGGCGAGGAAACGAAGGAGGGGAATAAGGGAGTTTTTCCTTTTTCCTCTTTCCCATAAGGGCGGAGATAAGCTGTCCCGGGAAGGGATGCTCCTCCGCCACAGGAAGGGTCTTTTCTTTAACTTCTTCGTCCAAAAAGACAAGATGGGCCTTCCATTGTTCTAAGGAGGGGGCCTTTAATTCCAGGGTGTAAGCCCCTGTCTCTTCTCCTTCTAAGATGAAAAGGGCCCTGGGAAAGGAGGCAAAGAGGAGCTTGAAAGCCTCCCTTGCTCTTTCGTTGTTGTAGTTTTCCAGGGCCACCACATCCCAGGGGCCGGATTTGAGGGCCCATTGGAGGTGAAGTTCAAAGCGAGGGTGGGCGGCGTCCAGCAAGAGGCCGTTGTGATGGAGGCTTACCGCCCTTCTCATAAGCCAGGACTTTCCCGCTCCCTCCGGACCTTTGATGCTTACCACTGCGGGCCCTCTTTTTTCCTCTGTAAGACGGAGGAGAAAGAGGAGCTCTTCCCTTTTAAAGGGCTTCCAGCACAATCTGGAAAAAAGGGGAGCTTCCTTTGAGTTGAAGTTCAGGGTCTTCCTTCCAGTTCTTGTGGGATAGGCATATAAGAACCCAGCGTTGGAATGTTCAAAAAAACCGGAGACCCATATGTCCAGAGCCCTTTGAAAGCAAAGCCTCAGTGCCTCCCTCTGGGGAGAGAGGTCCCAGGGGCCTGTGTGTTTTCCCTTTATTAAAAGGTTTTTCCCCCTTATTTTCACCCTGTCCATGAGGTTGGGGTGGATTATGGTGGGGAAGGAAAGAATTCTTTTTACCGAGAAGAAGGGAAGCCTCAAGGCAGGAAATCCGAGAACTTTTCTACCTTGTCTATATAGGAGGGGTCCACCTGGCGTATCTCTTTGAGAAGTTTTTCCGCCTCCCTTTTGTTTCCCAGGGCTTCGTAAACCTTAGCCAGATGATACTTCAAACCCAAATATTTTTCCGGAGGGTGTCCCTTTTCCTTAAGGCCCTTTTTAAAGGTCTCTATTGCCTCTTCGTAGAGACCTTTTTCAAAAAGGCAGATGCCGATCAGTTCCAGGGACTCCAGTCGCTTTTCCGGGCTCTTTTCCGAAATTTGAAATTCGGCTAAGGCCTCGTCAAACATGCCCATCTTAAAATAGGCCACCCCCAGGTCAAAGTGGGTCTGGTAATCTTCCTCTTCGATGGAAGCGCTCATGGAGGAAGAGAGCTGCTTTATCATTTCCCAGTCTTCGGTTTCCCTGTCCTTTATTTCCTCTTCTCCCAGGATGTCCATGGCCTCCAGCTCTTGGGTTATGGCCTGGGCCAGATCGACGAGCTCATCCTGAGAGGTCCCTTCCGTGCTTTCCTGTAAGGGCTCTTCCTTTTTCTTTTCCTTTTCCTTTTCCTTTTCCTTTATACCAAATTCCTCAAGGATCTGGGAGAGTTCCTCCTCTATGGAGGCCTTCTTTTTAGGTTTTTTCTCTTCAGGAGTGGAAATTTCCTCCACCAATCTTTCCCATTCCCTCAGGGTTCCGGTTTCCTCCTTTTCCTGAGGCACTTCCATATCCACATTGGTGTCCACAGATTCAGCCTCTTCGCCCAAGGGGATTTCTATTTCCATGTCCACATTGGTATCGGCCTTCGCCTTTTCTAAACTTTCTGCCTCGGCAATTTCAAAATCAAGAACGGTTTCCTGGCCTTCCAGAAGTTTTTCCTCCTCCAGAAGAAGGTCCTCGTTTATCTCCTGGATTTCCTCTATTTCTTCCTCTTCCTCCTCCAATCCCTTGGCCAAGGAAGAAAGAAGGGCCTCCAGCTGGGAAAGCTTCTCCGGATCCCGGGTTTCCATTCTTATGGAGTCGGCGAGTCTCTTGGTGCCTTTTTTGTCCCCTTTCCTTATATATATTTCAAGGAGCTTAAGCTTTGCCGGCCAGTAATCCGGATATTTGAGAAGGATTTTTTCCACCTCCGCCTCCGCCTTCATCCACAGCTGTAACTTCATATAGTTTTCCGCCTCTTCCATATGCATTTTTATGAATTCTTCCGGGCTTTCCTCCTCTTCTCCCACAAGCATTGCGTATTTTTCCTGGAAATAAACATTGTCAGGGTCAAGGGCCAGGAGTTTTTTGAGGGTTTTTATCAGGTCCTCCCTTCGTCCCATGCCTTCGTAAATTTCTGCCAGGGTCGTCAGCACGGCTATTTCGTTGTGTTTCTTGCCGGCCTTTTCGTAAATCTCAGCGATCTTTTCCAGGGTCTTCAGGTGGTTGGGATTTGCCTTCAAAATTGGGTTCAGAATCTCAACGGCCTCCTCTTCGTTCCCCTCCTCCAGTCTTTTCTCAGCCAAGGTGATAAGAAGGTCATAGGCCCGGTCAAATTCTCCCTGGAAAATTAAAATATCGGAGAGCTTTCTCTTCAGATCCTCATCCTCCGGGTTTTCTTCCAGGAGTTCTTCCAGAAGCCGTTGGGCCTTATCCAGTTTTTGGAAGTCCATGTAATATTCGGCCACCATTTTTTTCAGGGCAGGGGAAGGATTCTTCTTGAGAAGAGGAAGGGCCAGCTCCTCAAAGAAATCGGAGCCCGTGGTGGCGCTTAGCCTTTTGGCCAGCTCCAGAGCCTTTAGGTTATCAGGTTGAAGGATCAGGGTCCTCTTGAGTCTGGCCAGAGCCCTTTCCGTGTTCCCCTGTTCTATTTCCCTCTCGGCCAGCTCTAACAGCAGAGATACTCCCTTGTCCTTTTCGCCCTGATTCAGGTAAAGGTTAAGGAGAGCCTCTTTAACCTTGAAGTCCTCCGGGAGGATGTTTGCCAGCCTTTCGTAAACCTCTATAGCTTTCCTGTAGTTTTGCTTTCTTATGAGGGTTTCTCCCAAATGGATCAATAGATTTTTGGCATTAACGATAAGTCCGAGTTTTACATAAAGGTCGGCCAAGGTTAATGTATGGTCTGGATTCTTCGTATCAAGAAGATATACTTTTTTGAAGATGGCCAGGGCCTTTTTGAGAAACTCCTTTTCTAAATAATAGTTCCCGAGTCGGGTGAATATCTTTATGGCTTCATCCTTCAACCCTGCCCTTTCATAAAGTTCCCCGAGCTTCCTCATAAGATATTCATCCTTGGGCTTTTTCCTCAGAGCCCTTTCGTAAATGCGAATAGCCTCTTCAATTTTTCCCTGTCTAACCAGCTTTTCCGGAGATGAATCCCTCATTTTGGCCCCGATTTATATTTTAGGACAAATTTATCCCGGTGGAAAGGGCTGGCCCCTATTTCCCCAAGCCTTTTTCTATGTTCCTGGGTTGCATAGCCCATGTTTTTTTCCAAAAGATATGAGGGGAAGCCAGGGGACATCTTTACCATAATCCTGTCCCTTATAACTTTGGCCACGATGGAGGCGGCGGAAATCTGGGGAAAAAGTCTATCCCCATGTATCACCGGGATCGTTTTAACCCCGGGGACCTCAGGGGCTACGGGTCCATCCACCAGAACCGTATCGGGCCTTAGTTCTAACCCTTTTATGGCCCTGGCCATGGCCTTCAGGGTGGCCCGCAGGACATTTTCCTCCTCTATTTCCTCCAGGGTGCCCAGGGAAAAGGCCCAGGCCAGGGATTTTTTCAGAATTCTTCGGAAAAACTTCTCCCTTTTTCCGGGGGAAAGCTCCTTGGAGTCCCTAAGTCCCTCTATGCCCTCCGGAGGCAATATTACCGCCGCTGCCACCAGGGGGCCGAAAAGAGAGCCCCTCCCGGCTTCGTCCACGCCGGCAACCAATATCGGGTCTTTATTGATGTTTTGAGGCAACTTTTCTCTTCATCCTCTTGGAGGTGAGGTTCCTGAGGAAGAAGAGCTTGGCCCTTCTTACCCTTCCCCTCTTGACCACTTCTATTTTTTCTATCTTCGGAGAGTGAAGGGGAAAAATCCTTTCCACCCCCACGCCGAAGGAGATCTTTCTCACGGTAAAGGTTTCCCGGGTTCCCCCTCCCCTTCTGGAGATAACTATCCCCTCAAAGACCTGAATCCTTTCCTTTTCCCCTTCCTTAATCCTGAGGTGAACTCTAACGGTGTCCCCGGGCCTGAACTGTGGAATATCCTCCCTCAAGTACTCCCTTTCAATCTCCATGAGCCTTTTCATGATCCCTCCTTATAAGTTCTGGTCGATTTTTTAAGGTTTTTTCCAACGCCTTTTTTCTTCTCCATTCCTCTATTTTACCATGATCTCCGCTGAATAAAACCTCCGGCACAGAAAAGCCCTTAAAATCCCTAGGCCTGGTGTACTGGGGATATTCTAAGAGGCCGGAGGAGAAACTTTCTTCCCTGAGGGCCTCTTCTTTCCCCAGGACTCCCGGGATGAGCCTTGAGACCGAATCCAGGATTACCAGTGCCGCAGGCTCTCCTCCGGAAAGAACATAATTCCCCACCGATAACTCTTCATCCACCAGGTTTTCAGCTACCCTTTCGTCCACGCCTTCGTATCTTCCGCAGATTAAAATTAAATGTTTCTTTTTTGAGAGCTCCAGAGCCCTTTTTTGATCAAAAAGTTTCCCTCCGGCGGAAAGGAGGATGGAGTAGGAGTGGTTTTTTTTCAATCCCGTAAGGGCTTCGTAGATGGACTCTATTTTCATTATCATTCCGGCCCCCCCGCCGAAGGGGCGGTCGTCCACGCTGCGATGTAAATCCTTTGTGAAATCCCTCAGATTGTAAATTTCTACTTCTATTAATCCTGATTTTATGGCCCTGCCCACTACTCCGTACTTCAAAGGAGAGGTGAAGAAGTCAGGGAATATGGTTAAAATAGTGAACTTCAAAGCTCCTCCAGCCCTTCTGGCAGGTTGGCCTCTAACCAATCTCCCCGGTCCTCGCACAGGTTTAAAGGCACAAGAACCTCCTTTCCGGAGGGAGTTTTCACCACTGCCACGGGGTTTGCCGGGATCTCCAGAATTTCTCCTATTTCCCCCATGAGTTTCCCTTTGCTGAAAACCTTCCTTCCGGCCAGACTTTGGCCTTCCTCTCCTTCCCCGTAAATCTCAAATCCCCTGAGCTCTTCCGCCTCCTCCACGGAATCCACGCCCTTTAATTTTATAAGAAGAAACTTCCCGCTTCTTCTGATCCCCTCCAGGATAAAGGAGAGCTCCTCTTCCCTTCTTTTAAGGGTTAAAACAGTCCCCACCCCCTTTTTCTCCAGGGAAGGATTTATGGGGAGGACCCTCAGCTCGCCCCTTAAACCGTGAGGCCTGAGGATCCTCCCTAATAAGGTCAACTCTCCAGAATCTCTAAGACATATCTCTTCTTATCCCTCATCCCCGCAGCGGAGAGGATGGTCCTTATGGCCTTTGCGGTTCTACCCTGTTTTCCTATAACCTTACCAAGGTCAGAGGGAGCAACTTTGAGCTCCAGAATGGTGGTCTGCTCCCCTTCCACCTGGTGAACCTGAACCTTGTCCGGATTGTCAACCAAAGCCTTGGCGATCATTTCCACTAACTCCTTCACGGCTACCTCCTTTAATTATTTTTTTCAGCCTGCTTTTTGAGCCTTTTTATAAGCGATTGGACGGTTTTTGTCGCCTGGGCCCCACGCTGCTGCCAGTATTCCAGTTTTTCAAAGTTGATCTTTATTTGAGGGTCCTTGGGTAGGGGGTTGTAATACCCTATCTCGTCCACCGTGGCAGTTCTGATGGGGCTTCTTTTTTCTACCACTACTATTCTGTAGAAGGGCTGCTTCTTCTTTCCCATTCTCATCAACCTTATGCTGAGCATCACTACCTCCTGTTTTCTAAATATAGGTTATCGTATAAACTTGTCTATGTCAATCCCCTTTAGGATTTTACGGAAGTTCTTAGATTTTAGCATCTTTTTCATTTGGAAAAAACCCTTAAGGAGTTGCTTAACCTCTGAAACCGGCCTTCCGCTTCCCCGGGCTATCCTCCTCCTCCTGCTGGCATCTATTATCTCCGGCCTCTCCCTCTCCTCCCTGGTCATGGAATTTATAATGGCTTCCATGTGAATTAGCTTTTTGTCATCTATTTTTCCTGCTCCTGGCATTTTGGGCAGGAAGGACATCACCTTAGACAGGCCGCCCAACCTTTTTAAAAGCTTTATCTGAGCCCTGAGGTCCTCCATGGTGAAACTCTGTTTTCTCAGCCTCTCGGCTAAACGGCGGGCCTCCCTTTCCTCCACCTCCCTCTCGGTTTTTTCTATGAGGCTCAGAAGATCCCCCATTCCCAGGATTCTGGAGGCCATCCTTTCCGGGACGAAGGGTTCCAGGTCCCCCATCCTCTCTCCAACCCCCATGAACTTTATAGGTTTCCCGGTGGTGTAAGTTATGGAAAGAGCAGCCCCTCCCCGGGCGTCGCCGTCCAGCTTCGTAAGTATCACTGAGTCAAAGCCCACGGTTTCGTTAAAGCTTTTGGCGGAAAGCAGGGCGTCCTGGCCGGTCATGGAATCCGCCACCAGCAGCGTTTCCGTGGGTTTTAGGAATTCCTTGATTTTGCGGAGTTCCTCCATAAGGGGCTCATCTACATGGAGCCTCCCTGCCGTGTCCAGTATGACAAACCTATAGGAGGAGCTTCTGAGTTTTTCAAGCTCCTTTAAGGCTTCTTCCATGGAAGAAGGGGCGGGAAGGAAATCGGCCCCCACCTGCCGGGCGATTTTTTCCAGCTGTTCCTGGGCTGCAGCCCTTTTAAGGTCCAGGGAGGTTAAAATTACCTTTCCCTTTTCCCTTAAGAGGTAAGCCAGCTTCCCTGCGGTGGTGGTCTTTCCCGAGCCCTGAAGGCCCAGGAGCAGATAAAGGTTTGTCCCCGGTGTAATTTTAAGAGGTTTACCGCCCTGGCCTCCTAAAAGCTCCGTCAGTTCCCGGTGGACTATTTTCACCACCGTTTGATAGGGGGTGAGGGATTTTCTGACCTCTTCCCTCAGCAGCTTTTCCCTGAGCGAAGATACAAATTCCCTTACTGCCCTGTAGTTTACATCGGCCTCCAGCAGGGCCAGCCTTATTTCCCTTAATGCCGGCTCTATGTTGTACTGGGAGAGATGCCCCTCCCCTTTTATTCTTTTAAGGAACTTCTGGAAGCCTTGGGATATTCTTTCCAGCATAGGGAAATTTTAACATGATAAAATAGAGCCATGGATAAATGGATGAGATTGGCCATGGCGGAGGCTTTAAAGGGGGAGGAGGAAGGGGAGGTTCCGGTGGGGGCGGTGCTGGTTCTGGAGGGGCAACTCTTAGCCTCTGCCCATAACAGAAGCATAACCCTCAGCGATCCTACAGCCCATGCAGAAATTCTGGTTCTGAGGGAGGGGGGGTGGGCCCTGGGAAACTACCGCCTTGAGGGAGCCGAACTTTATGTGACCAAGGAGCCCTGCCTTATGTGCCTGGGGGCCATGATTCATGCCAGGATCAAGAGGTTGGTTTATGGGGCCAAGGACGAAAAGGCAGGGGCCTTTTCAGCTTTTTCTGTGGACATTTCCAGGGCCAATCACCGCTTTGAGATAATCGGTGGGGTCCTGGAGAAGGAAAACTCTGAAATCCTCAGGAATTTCTTTAAAAAGAGGAGGTGAGTTGCTCTATTTTACCCTGATCACAGCGTTTTTAGTGGGAGCGGGTTATCTTTTGTCGCACCTTTCGGCCAGGACGGCGCATCTTCTTGGTCGGGAAACCGCAGGCTTTGGATATCTGGTCCTTTCGTCCATTTTCGGAGGGAAGATATTGTCCGGCACGGTTTTACCCCAGGTAACTGGCTACCTTTTTACAGGCATACTCGTGGGTCCATCCTTCCTCAGCATAATAGACCGCACCGTCCTTCAAAGGCTTTCCTTTGTGGACGAGATAGCCCTGGCCCTCATCGCCTTCGCCGCCGGGGCCAAGGTGGACCTTAAGGAATTGAGGGGAAACCTCAGGGATGTCATGGGGGTTATCGCCTTCCAGATCCTCGGGGTGGTTTTTGTTTACGGACTCTTTTCCCCGGTTTTTATGAAGCTCCTGGGAGTTAAAGGAGATTTATTCCTTTATGTTCTCGTTTTTCTGGTTCTAATAACAGCGGCTGTGGCCAAATCTCCGGCCACCACCATAGCGGTGATAATGGAGACCAAGGCCGAAGGCAGGTTTACCGATATAATCGTGGGGATAACGGTTCTCAAGGATGTGGTAATTGTTTTCATGTTCACGGTGGTGGTGGCTCTTCTCTCTGCAGAGGAGGGGTTCAACCTCGGTGTCTTCTGGAGGCTCTTGGTGGAGCTTTCCCTTTCTGTACTTGTGGGACTTCTTTTTTCGGTACTCATAATTTTTTATTTCTGGTATTTTCAGGGAGGAAGGCTTTCTTTTATTTTGATCGTTGCCTTCCTTCTGGCCTCTATTTCGCATCACCTTCACTTTCATTCCATTATGGCCGCCATGACCTCAGGAATTATGGTGAGGAATCTTTCCCCCTTCGGCCACGATTTTCTACATAACCTTTACCACGCCTCGGTTCCTATTCTGGCGGTATTCTTTTCCGTAACCGGTGCTAGCATGGATCTGGCCGTGGTGAAAACGATTCTTCCCGCGGCCCTTTTCTTCGTGGTCGTGAGGCTTCTTTCCCTTTACTTGGGCACCCGGTTGGGGGCCAGGGACCCCCAGGTGAAGAAATTTGGATGGATGGCTTTCGTCAGTCAGGCCGGCCTCACCTTGGGCTTCGCCTCCCTGGTAGGTTCCTATTTTAAGGGCTACGGCCCTGTGCTGAAAAACCTGATTATCTCCACGGTTATAATGAGCATGGTAATAGGCCCTCCCCTCTTTCTCGTTTCCCTGCGGAAGGCCGGTGATACGGAGGCGTCTAAATAAGGGCCTTTATATGGACTTTTTTCTTAACCTTTAATTTCATCCCCTTTATCCTGTCTATGATCTCAAAGAGAAGGGTGTAATCACCCGCGGGAAGGCTTTTGGTGAAAACTATGTTGTTAATAAAGAGAAGATGAGGGGGGAGTTTTTTTAAGACCACCGTTTCGTCCACTTCCACTTTATAATAAACCACCGAGCCTTCGCTGTTTATGAGCTTTAACATCTGAAGAACGGAGACCCTGAACCCTCCCTTGACCTTTTGGTAGCCGAAGTTTTCAACAAATAGCTTGACTTTGGTGGCCTCTCCCTGGGTGAACTCGTCCCCCTTCAGTTTCAACTCCTTACCCTGGTCCATTTTGTAGAAGTAAAAATCCTTCAGTTTCAAAGGTTTTTTATTCGCTCCCTTTTCGCATCCGACGAGGATAAGAAGCAGGAAAAGCGTTAATAGAATCAGGTTTTTTTTATTCATGCTCCCCTCCTTTGGTTTCCATTCTTTCCATGATTTTCCTCAGAAAATCTCCCATGGAAAGCACCCCCAGCAGCCTTTCGTGGTCCTGTGGGTCAAGGACCGGGAGTATATCAGTAGGGCTGTCCGCCAGCCTTGCCATGGCAATGCTCAGGGGCATATCCGGATGAAGGTGGGCGGTTATGTGAGAGAGGATTTCCTCTATCTTTTTGTCCCCTTCTCCCTTAAGATAAGCCCTTTTAAGCTGCGATTTGATCACCATCCCCATGTATTTCCCGTTTTTGTCCACCACGGGATAGGAGGAGAAGGGAAGAAGGCTGAGAACCTCGTTGACCTGAGAGACGGTGTAATCTGCGGGTATAATGTCAAAATCCACCCTCATTACATCCTTGACCAGAATTTCCTCCAGGACCCCTCCCGCCTCCTTGGGGATAAGGCTCCCTTCCTCCAGCATTATGGCTTCGGTGGCGGAGTATTCGTAAAGGGCCTGGGAAATGATATAACTCACTCCGGTGGTGAGCATGAGCGGAAGGAGGATGGAGCTATTCATCTTGGTGAGCTCAAAGATGAGCAAAAAGGCGGTAAGGGGAACCCTGAAGGCTCCCCCAAAGAAAGCCCCCATTCCCACTATGGCGTAGGCACCGGGGGAAGCTATGGGAAAGGGGAAGAGGAGGGAAAAAATCTTCCACATGAAGATTCCGGAGAAGGCCCCCAGGAAAAAGGAAGGGGCATACATCCCTCCACTGGCGTTGGAACCTATGGAGAGAGAGGTCATAAGGAGTTTTCCCAGTAGAAGCACGGCCACAACTTCTAAGGATGAGGGCCTGTGCATGAACTCCGTCAAGGTTTCGTAACCTGTACCCATGACCCTGGGAAGGACTAAGGCCACCGCAGAAATTACCCCCCCCACTGCCGCTAATCTGAGTTCTATGGGGAGAGTTATTTTTTTGAAAAAGGCCTTGAACTTCTGATTAAGGCGAATGAAGGCCACCGAGATGGGGGCGATGAAAAGCCCCAGCAGGGCGTAATAAAAAAGCTCGTAGGGCGAGAGAAGTTTGAACTCTGGCACTGAGAACATCAACAAGTGTCCCCCTACCCATTTTTGCATGGCTGAGGCGAAAACCGTGGCTATGAAGGAGGCCCCCACTATTCTGGCGCTGAAGTTTCCCAGGATTTCCTCCAACATGTAAGTTACCCCGGACATGGGGGCCCCGAAGGCTGCGGATATTCCGCTTCCTGCCCCTATGCTTACCAGAACCCTGGTGTTCTTAGTGGAAAGGTGAAAGGCGTTGGCAAGGAAGGCACCGGCCCCGGCTCCTATGGCTACCGATGGTCCTTCCGGGCCTAAGGAAAATCCGCTTCCCACATTTATTGAGCTGGCCATAAACCGAAGGAAGGTGGTTTTTAGGGGAATTTTTCCTCCGAAAAAGGACAACATCCTCCTCACATAGCCCACCCCGCCCCCGGCAGCCTCCTTGCAAAGACGGATTATAACTCCCGTAAGAAAACCTCCGGCTATTGGGGAAAGTATCCAGGCCCCTCCTTTCAGGTATGTGAGCTTTGAAATAAAGTGAATGGAGAACCTGAAGGCGGCGTCCAGAACACCCACCAGAAATCCCAGGACAACAATTAAAACCATCAATAGCTGTTCTTCCCTGATGTATACCCTTTTTAAAAGGGCCTTAATCCTGGGCCAGAGCATTTTTGATAACCTCCTTGAGCTCAGCGCAGAGTTCCTTAGCATTGCCCTTAGGGGGAAGAGCTGTAAGGAATTTAACCCTCACCCTGCCTGAGCCCGGGACCCACTTGCCCCTGGGAAGGAGTTCCCTGGAATTTAAGAAGACGGCCGGCAATATGGGAACCCCGGCCCTCTCCGCCAGCCGGCAGGCCCCCTCCTTGAACTTTCCAAGATGTCCATCCCTGGTCCTCGTTCCCTCCGGGAAAATGAGCAAAACCTTACCCTTCCTCAAGAGTTCCTCCGCCTCCTTATAAGCTATGGAGGCCTTGAAGGGATGAGCTCTCTTTACCTTTATGAAATTAGCTATTTTGAGGGCCTGACCCACCCATGGAATTTTAAAGATGCTTTCCTTTATCATGGCTTTTATGGGATAAGGGAAATGGGATATAAAGAAGGGGCCGTCAATGTAACTCTGATGATTGGGACAGATTAGAAAGGGGGGCCGCGGGATGTTTTCCTTCCCCTCTATCTGAAAGCGGATTCCGAATATGAAAAAGGTTGCCCTCCAGAAGAGCCTGTAGGCTTTGTAAAGTGCGTCTTCTCCCCTGGTTATCCAGCTGAGGAATATGAGGGGAGAGATGACCAGGAGATGAAAAAGGACGAAGAAGAGGGTGAAGAGGAAGAATCTGAAATACTTCATCGGAGCCTGGTCCCAATTCCAGGTGTCTTAACAATGGATTTTTCCGCCTTTTTCTCCACCAAGAGCCCTCCTAAAAGGAGGGTAAGAAGAATTACAATCACCAAAGCCAGGGAGAGGGGATCCCAAATTCTTTCCCCTTCCCGGGCTGCTTCCTTCTCCTCTTCCCCTTCTTCGGCTTTGACCGTTATGACGGTTATATTGTCCTTTCCTCCCCTCTCGTTGGCCATTCGGATCAGCTGTTTTACGGCTTCTTGAGGAGGGTTTTTCTGAACTATATCCTTTATCTCCTCGTCCGATAAGTGAAAGGTAAGGCCGTCACTGCAGAGCAGGAAGGTTTCACCCCCCTCCAGGAGGATGGGACCCACCAGCTGGGGATGGACCTCCCCCAGGACCCCCACGGATTCGTAAAGGATGTTTCTCTTCGGGTGGTTTTTAGCCTCCTCCGGGGAGATGCTGCCGTTCATCAGGAGTTTTTCCACCAGGGAGTGGT
>Ga0256833_1000160_pt1 | contig 53255 bp, 47 predicted proteins | sample 356284metaG_FD_190535 | JGI IMG/M metagenome (GOLD analysis project Ga0256833, IMG submission 190535) | Hydrothermal vent microbial communities from Mid Atlantic Ridge, Atlantic Ocean - 356-284 | ecosystem: Environmental > Aquatic > Marine > Hydrothermal vents | place: Atlantic Ocean: Mid... | reverse complement strand
ATCTTTTCATATATGAATAATACCTGTACTTAATAAAAAGAACCTTCAAATTATCATTTTTTGAAGGTTCTTTTCGTAATATTGATTTAAACCAAACCGCTACCAATATCATGATTATAAAAAGCTTTGTTTTCACTTCTTCCTTTTTATAAAATATTTCCGTAGCTAAGGCTATGCAAAGATTTTTTTCATTGAATGAGTAAAAACTATTTCTTTTTCTATTTCACCATCTTGATAACGGTTTGGTATTAGCAGCACTGATTTAACATCATTTATCTTGAAGTGCAAACACTTTTTTCAATAAATCGGTAGTCCGTGATTTTATATTTGTACGAATGTCCAATTCTTTTTTCTCAACCATTTTGAATACACCGTCCAAGGCTCTATTAGTCACATAATCATCTAATCTGGGATTCATTTTTTTAACAAAAGGTATACTATTGTAAGCTTTGACGGCATCAGCCCAATAATCCAATGCACCAAACTTATTCAAAGACCTTACAATTACGGGATTAAATTCTTTATAGAGTTTTGAATTTGTAGTTCTATGCAAGAATTGAGTTGCTGCATTCTTATCTCCCATCAAGATATCTCTAACATCACTAAATGTCATTTGTTTAATAGCGCCGACAAATATCGGTTTAGCTCTTTTTACCGCGTCTTCAGCCGATCTATTCAACCTTTTAGTAATCTCATCCTCTACCCTATTAAAACCGGGAACAATTCTGAGTTTTTCAACTACTTTCTGTGCATCTGCGGGTAAAAGTATCTTATATGGACTTTTATAAAAGCCATCTGTTTTTGACAAATAATTTACACCTGAACTAATCCCTTTATTCAATGCTTGCTTTAATCCGTTGGAAATATCTGTATTGGACAACCCGGCATCTCCTACCGAATCCATCACCCGTTGGAGGGTAGCAGGATCACATGATACCATTGAAATGGTCAACAATAATAATACAATACGTTTTATCATTTTAATATATTTTTAATTTATTAGTGTCTATCTATAAAGTCATTAAAATTTAATAATCAAGCACTTTATAGACAGACATAATTATTTTTTTAATGCTTTAATATCATTTTGTAATTCCTTAACCTTATCAGTTTGAAGTTTAATATTTTTTTTCAAATCCTCTTGCTTATCCTTATTTTTTTCAATATCCTCCTCTGCTTTTATTATTTTTTGCTTATATTTCTCAATGTTTCTATGTAGTTTTTTATTCTTTTTCCTAGCTGATTTTAGTGATTTTTCTAGATGAGACAAATCATCTTCAGCATCCTCAAGCTTATCTTGCAGCTGATTCTGTTTTACGTATATGACAAATTCGTTTATCACGTCCTCAGCCCCTTTGTACTCTTGAGGTGTATCTTTACCAACAAAAGAAGTTCCCAAATCAAAACATAAATTCATATTGATACCATCTGCTGCTTCTACAAATTTAATATACACATCGACAGGATCTCCTGATTTGATGCGATTGACTGTCACTCCCGTACTGTAATACTCTTTAGCTCTCTTATTCCTTTTTACTTTTCCATAAGGCTTAAAAAATTTTTTCCACAATTTAGCTATTTTCTTTTCCTTAATATTATCAATATTAGTTGATAAGCAAGGTTGAACTCCCAAACTCAGGTTTATTTGTTTTTCTTTTACTTGACCAAATGATTGGCCTACAATCAAAATTAACATTGCCAAAAAATATAATATCTTCATAATAAAAAGAGTTTTTATTTTCAAATTCAAGAATATATATTCAAACTTAACTATTATTCTTCTAATAACAAAGAATAGACTAATAATAGTTTAATGCTATTATGACTAAGAAAAACATAAAGGTATACAAATATCCTCAATTTTAACAAAACATTAATATATTTTGCAGCGTTTTATAAATAAATAGCAAATGAAATAGTAATATTAACGTAGAAAGCACTAAATTGTAATAATCTTTTTTATATGAAATATATACTGCGTATTTTTATTCTTTTAAGCTTTATCTTTTTATTCTCATGCGGCAGAAATGACAGCTACACAAAGAAAATAATACATATAGAGCCTATCCGAATACAGTATTTTAGCAAGAGTTCTATCATTGGACAAGTAGTGGATCAAGATTTAAATGTGTTACCAAACACTATAGTTTCGTTCAAGGATTACAACAATAAATTACAAACTACACAAACAGATGAAAACGGGATTTTCAAAATAAAAAACAAGTTTCTTGATGAAAACGGTCAAATATTAACCTTTAACAAAAGTGAATATTTTACTCAATACGCTTACATAGAACCAAGTAAAAATCAACTTTCAGTTGTCAGCCTTGTTCAACAACTAAAAAATGAAGCTAGGAAAATATATGCAAAAGCCAACAATAGTGAGTTTTTTTACAACAATACAATCGAAATGGATATTCCTCCACACTCAATAATTGATAAAAACAATAACAAATATACCGGCTCATTCAATCTATTCTGCAAATCTCCTTTTCTCAAGCAAAATACACAATGTTACCCCGATCTTGGCATCCCGTTTTCTAATATCGGAATTAATTTGGATAAAAAAAGAACAATAGTTTTTCCTCTTTTTTCAACCTTGATTCAAATAGAAGATGATGCTGAAAACCTATTGTTTTTTGGAGATTCTGCTACAGTAAAAATAAAAAAATCAAATGTTCCTTGTTTAGTACATGAAAATTATATTTTATGGTTTTTTGATTCGAATACAGGCAAATGGATCGCTCAAAATGAAATTCACTCGACATCAAATATCCTAAAATTTAATATTATAAAATCAGGTTATTATATAATTACCAATAAAACAGACATTATCTTAAGCATCGAAGGGCAAATGCTTTATAGCGACCATTCTCCTGCAGAAAACGTGTATTTTGAAGTAATAGAACGACAAACCGGATTGTTGTTGGGACAATATTATTCAGACAATTTTGGTACAATTAGATTTTTTAAGGAAGAGAATAAAGACGTTTCATTAATAATTCCTAAATGCGATAAATCTAATTATGAATACCTAATTGGGAAAAACGAAAAAAATATAGGAGAACTGGTTTTACCTGATGATTTTAATAACAAATTCGAATTATCAATAGAAAGTCCTGTTTCTCATGGTTTTTTAATCGTCGAAGAAAAAGGATATGATTTTTCAACAAAACTTTCAGTTCCGGTACACGATTCAATCCAAAACAAAATTGACTTATACAGTTGTAACTCTTCATACATTTCTCTTTATGATGTAGAAGGATTACCTTTTGTAAAAAATTCAACACCAATTCTTTTATACAAAGGAATACAGATTGAAGCAAAAGATTTTATTCCGCTAAAAGAAACTTCAACTTATATATACATAAATATCAATAATAAGGAGGAAGAGATTTTTGATATTAACAACTACATTTATCAAGAGGAAAATGCCACTACCATAGAATCCGTATCATCAAGATCTATTGCTGCCATACGTTTTAATGAATCTGATTCATTTTGTCATTTTTCGTATATTAAACTATTAAGTAAGTTAGATTTTGATATAATGCGAACTACACATGATGATCCATTAAATTTTGAAATTATTACAAGTGATGAACAATATTTAATAGGTCATTTTTTTGGAACGATTAATTATAAAGGGGAAAGCAAGACGATTGATGGTTATTTTAAAATTTTAAATTAACCTATTGTGCAGACTGAACAAATCATATTGGGATGCAAGTCAAAAGATGATAACAGCCAAAAAGAATTGGTTTTAAGATTCTCTGCACTTTTGTTTACCGTCTGTAGAAGATATGCAAAAGATTATCATGATGCTAAGGATATATTGCAGGACTCATTTATAGAAATTTTCAACTCGATCAATGGTTATGACCCGGCTAAAGGAGGCTTAGAAAATTGGATGAAGCAAATAGTAGCGCGTACTGCAATAAGGAGATATCGTAAAATGTATATGGTAAAAGAGACATATGACAAGGATGTATCTTATTCAAACGGATATGAATCAAATGTTATAGACAAACTTGAACTAGAGGAATTGATAGATCTAATAAACACTTTACCTTTCAAGTACAAACAAATATTTAATCTTTATATTTTTGAAGAATACAGTCATAATGAGATAGGCGAAATGCTGGGATTAAGTGAAAGTAGCTCCAGATCAAGACTATCAAGAGCTAGAAAACTACTGGTGGGAAAATTACACAAATTGTACCCTAATATAAAATTATCTAATATTAAGTTTTGAATATGAATAATTTTGAATATAAAATTAAAAACAGGCTTGAGAACTACAATAGTGAGGTAGACCCTTACGAGATTTGGGATGGTATTCAAGCTAAAAGGAATAAAAAGAAAAAACGCAGGTGGGGATTCATTTGGATTGCTGCTTCAATCGCTTTTTTGTTTGCCACAGTATATTTTTTGAAAATAAACCATAGTCCGAATCAACGTGAAATAGTCAGAGATAATCTAGATAATTCCGGTTATCAGACACAAAGAGTTAATCCTAACAATCAATTTCCAATTAATTCACAAACGCAAAATTCAAGAACATCTACAACTACTAAGAGAAATATAAAAAATATTTACACAGATTCAAAAACAAGAATAAATAATAAAAATGATATCGTAAAAAGAAAAAATCATCATTCACACAACTTTTCAGAGATAACGAGTGATACATTTAATCCTGATCATACTTCTAAAATAGAAGCGGAAAAAGAACAAAAAAATATAATACTATCAAAAAGTGAGGAGTACACCAATTCTAAAATCGTTAGAAGAATGCATTCTTACAAATCAATTTCAAACACTCCGACAAGAATAAATGGTTTGATATATAATAGACAAGAATTACAATTGAAATATATCCCTTTTAAAAAAACTTTTGTTTCGAAAAGATCCTTTAATATAAATCTCTATCCTGATATCTCAATCGCTGCGAATTACATTTACAACAGCTTTTCGTTGTCAAAAAACAAAGCAAATAATTTCATGCAAAACGTAATAAACAACGAAAAACAATTGGAGGCATTTGATGTGTTCTTTGGATACAATATCCCTTTATATAAAAAGTTTAGTTTTTATACCGGATTAAATTATGGTCAAATTGATAGCAAACTTGATTTCACATACAAAGACAGGCAGGACATAATATTGGATAGTGCACTAACAAAAGTTGTGTATAAAAGCCTTACTGATACACTGCGTATATACGAAAGAGCAAAGACTAAAGGAACCTTCAATATCCATGACATTAAGTTCAATTACAGAAGATATTTGAGAATACCTGTTCTGATAGCATATAGCTCAACTATTAAATCCATAATATATGAAATAAAGGCGGGGATAGATTTTAACGTCTTGACATGCAACAATGCAAAAGCGATAACACCGGAAGGTAAGACTATTGCTTTAGACAACACAGCAGAAAGCCTTAGAAGAAAAAATTTACTTGGAGATTTTCATTTAGATATTAAACTTCAATATAGATTAAAAAAGAAGCTTATATTAACCTTCGGCCCACAATACAAAGTCGGTATAAATTCATTGATGAAAGAAAGTGCAGGATTTGATATATACAGACATAGTTTTGGCTTAAATATAGGAGCGAAGTTTAAAATTTAATTTTTATAGGTCAATAAAATAATTTGTTTTATTTGCAATTTCACAATCTAAATAGCTGCGGCATATTTTTTCCATCGTCAATCTCGAAGAATTGAATGCATGAGAAATAGAACCTCCTTTTTTACCTGCTAATAAATCTCCTCCAACGAATAATCCTTTAATATTCGTCTCTCCATCTTCTTTTAGCTTAGGTGTATCCTCGCAAAAATCAATTCCTGTGGATTTAAGAAAATTTTCAGGTGTACTACCTCCAAGTGCATAAACAATCCTATCAAATTCCTGCATACCAAAATGCCCTTCTTTAAAGTAAACCAATGGTGTTTTACTTTCAGAAACCTCTACTCTAAATATATTACTTTCAAATAAAATACTAACCTTACCACAATGAGCCAATTCAATCAAACTTTTCCGATTAATTGCATTCATCTTAATAAATTCTTTTCTCCTATATGATAGTGTCACTTTATTACCCATTTCAACTAAATACTGGGCAAACTCAGACGCTGAGTCTCCTCCTCCAACTACCAAGACACTTTCACCCTTTGCAAAGAAAGAAGTTATATCAAAATGAATTTTGTTTTTTAGCTTTAGTGGTAATTTATAGTCCGGTTTATTAGGTTTACCGAATATGCCAATTGCAATCACAACAATTTTAGACTCATACTTATTTTTATTCGTTATCACATTAAAAAATTCATCACCATTTTTATCAACATGCTCAATCTTTAATACTTCCTCTCTATAATTAACTTTAACTCCGGTATTTTTAATGGCTTTATCTAAATAATTAATAGTATCTTTTTTACTACTATCCTCCAAACACATCACACCATGACAAACAGCAGGCATTCCTTTATAATTGGCCGTCACTAATTTCTTATCAGGATATAGCGATCTTATTACCCAAGAGTGAGCTTCGGCTTTATCTATTATCAGGATCTCGTCAGAGCTCAACCCTGCATTTCTAGCTTCCATCACCAAAGAAATTCCTGCAGGACCTGCCCCCACGATAAGAAGTTTATATTTTCTCATAACTAATCAAACATTTTATACAATTAATTCTAACCAAATATAAAGATTATTCCTGAATAAAACCATATAATAACAATTGAATATACCTAACAATATAATATAATTTTTGTTTTAATCATTTTACTTTATACTGAAAAAAGATAAAACCCATGCAACACATTTTAAATTCATATCCAATTAACCACAGAGTTGTATCTTAAACTTAAACATTTGTTATTTTATCGGAAAAAGATTTGATAAACACAAAATGTTTAAAATCTAGGGCTAAATAGTGTTTGTCCATAAAGTCATTAAAATTGAAAAATATTCTTTTTGCGATATTATGTAACTACACAGATAGACAGACACTAAATAGTTTTAGTTATTTAGAAGTGATTTCATAGTAATTTAGGAAAAGGGTGGATCTTCAACCAAGACCACCCTTTCCTTTTGAAAAAAAAATGACCTTTTTATCCTTTTTTAGTTTTTTTTTTTGCTTTCATAGAATTTTTTACTACTTTTGTCGTGTTTATTGCATAAAAAATACTGATGGAAGCTATATATTTATTAATATTCATGGGGGCTGTAGTGGCTTTAGGATTCTTGGTGGCTTTTTTTATTTCAGTAAAAAGCGGTCAATTCGATGACTCTACTACCCCGGCTATCAGGATGCTTTTTGACACAGAGATTAAAAAAGACGATACCAAAGAAGAAGTAAAATAAAATTAAACAAAATTAGAATTAACAATATTTCTTAACAAAACGCTGAAACTAATGACAAAAATTGATCGATTTTATTATGACAATGACATTGTGCGCAAGTTTGCTATTGCCTCTATTGTCTTTGGTATTATTGGGCTATTAGTGGGACTCACGATAGCCTTTCAGTTATTTCTACCGGATTGGAATCTAGGCATACCTTGGATGACTTATGGTAGATTGAGACCGTTACACACAAATGCTGCAATTTTCGCATTTGTAGGGAATGCTATTTTTACAGGGGTATATTATTCAACTCAACGCTTAGTAAAAACAAGAATGTGGAGCAAAAAGCTTGGATGCTTCCACTTTTGGTCGTGGCAAGCAATAATTTTAGCTGCTGCGATTACATTACCTTTAGGGATTACTAGCTCGCATGAGTATGCAGAGTTAGAATGGCCCATTGACCTTGCTATTGCTGTTTCTTGGATTGCATTTGGAATTAACTTGATTATGACTCTCGTAAAAAGGAGAGAAAGTCACATTTACGTTGCTATTTGGTTCTATATATCTACTTGGATAACAGTAACTATGCTGCATGTTGGTAACAACCTTGAAATTCCATTTGATGTATTCAAAAGTTACCCTGTATTTGCCGGGGTTCACGACGCACTGATACAATGGTGGTACGGACACAATGCTGTTGCATTCTTCCTTACTACACCGTATCTTGGACTTATGTATTATTTTGTACCTAAAGCAGCAAACAGACCGGTTTATTCATACAAACTATCAGTAATTCACTTTTGGACTTTGATTTTCTTGTATATATGGGCTGGACCTCACCATTTGCTTTATACTGCATTACCTGACTGGGCTCAATCTTTAGGTACAGTAATGTCATTGATGCTTATTGCTCCTTCTTGGGGTGGTATGCTTAACGGACTCCTTACTTTAAGAGGTGCGTGGGATAAAGTAAGACAAGATCCTGTTTTAAAATTCTTTGTTGTTGCCATCACCGCTTATGGTATGTCAACTTTTGAAGGACCTATGATGTCTATCAAATCTGTAAATGCCATTACACACTATACTGACTGGACTATTGCACATGTTCACGTAGGAACATTGGGGTGGAATGGATTCATGACTTTTGGTATGTTTTATTATCTTTTTCCAAAATTATATAAAACCAAGTTGTATTCAACCAAACTTGCTGAATGGCATTTCTGGTTGGGAACAATAGGAATCATATTGTGGGTAATACCAATGTATTGGGCAGGTGTAACCGAACAATTAAGCTGGAAACAATTTTCTCCTGATGGGACACTAGTTTATGGAAACTTTTTGGATACTGTTACACAAGTAATCCCTATGTATGCTATTAGAGCAGTTGGGGGAACATTGTATTATATCGGACTACTAATGGCAGTTTGGAATCTTTGGAAAACAGCTGCTCAAGGCACATTTGTTGCAAATGAAGAAGCAGAAGCACCAGCATTAGAAAGGATTCAACATGTAAACAAAGGCCATAGATGGATTGAAAGCAGAATGGGTGCATTCTATTTTTGGGCTTTTGTAGCTGTATTCATCGGTGGTATGGTAGAGATTATACCTACAATCTTAGTCAAATCCAATACTCCTACAATAGCTTCTGTAAAACCTTATACTCCACTCGAACTTCAAGGTAGAGACCTATATATCAGAGAAGGATGTGTTGGATGCCACTCGCAAATGATTAGACCTTTTAGGTCAGAAACTGCAAGATATGGACAGTACTCTAAGGCTGGAGAATTTATTTACGATAGACCATTTCTTTTTGGTTCAAAAAGAACAGGTCCGGACTTACATAGATTAGGTGGTAAGTATCCTAACAAATGGCACTATGATCATATGTTTGATCCTAGGAGCACATCACCAGGATCAATCATGCCTAGGTATCCTTGGTTTCAAGAAAATGACATAGATTATAGTTCAATGGAAAGCAAGATTAATGTCTTAAGAATGCTAGGAACACCTTACGCAGAAGGCTTTGAGAAAAAAGCAACTGACTTGGCTAAAAAACAAGCTAAAGAAATCGCTGCTAACCTTAATAGTAATGGAATCAAAACTCCCGGACTAGAAAATAAAGAGATAGTAGCTCTAATAGCTTACCTACAAAGACTTGGTACAGATATTGGCAAAGGTGAAACAACAATGAAATAATGATAAGTAGAATAAAATACTTGATTAATTCCGGAGAAGCCGGAATCAATTGGATGGCAATAGGACCATTGATTTTTTTCTTCGTGCTGCTAATTACAATATTTATTGTTACAGCGATGAGGTCAAAATCATTGGACGCCTATGATGCCAATTTACCTTTGGAGGGAAATGATATTGAGGAAGATGAAAATTAATAAACATTTGTTTAATCATTAAAATATTTATCCTATGTGGAAAAAATTAATGCAAATTTTAACAAAAACAACGTCTCTGGAACAAGAAGCTGACGTTATGCTGGAGCATGAATATGACGGCATCAGAGAGTTGGATAATGTCCTACCGCCTTGGTGGTTGTGGCTATTTTATATTACAATATTTATAGCGGTAATCTATTTTGCCAAGTATCATATTATCGGTGATTGGAGCTCTGCTAAAGAATATACAGAAGAAATGGCTGTAGCTAAAGCTGATGTTGATGCCTACTTAAAAAAGACCGGTGGAGATATCAATGAAAACACAGCTAAATTGATGAATGATGCTAATGCATTAGCAGAAGGGAAAAAAGTATTTGATACAAACTGCGCTTCTTGTCATAGGCCTGATGGGGGTGGTATCATCGGACCGAACTTGACAGATGATAAATGGATTCACGGTGGAGATATCAAGAGTGTTTTCAAAACTATCAAACAAGGAGTTCCTGAGAAAGGTATGCTTACTTGGGACGGTAAAATATCTGCTAAACAAATTCAAGAAGTCGCAAGTTATATACTCGTAAAGTTGAAAGGAACTAATCCTGCAAACCCAAAAGTATATCCGGGCGATCCTAAATAATTTAGAAGACTTTCTAAATAACACAAAGACTACAGCCTTTATTGGGTGTAGTCTTTGTTTTTTACTATTTTTAATATGTTTAAATTGTTAATAAAATTAACTTGAGAAATGTCTGAAATAAACAAAGAAAAAGATGTAAACTTTAGAGATAGATTATCTACCGTTGATGACTCCGGAAAGAGAAGATGGATTTATCCTAAAAAACCAAAGGGAACGTGGTATAATCGAAGAAAAATTGTTGCTTTCCTATTAATTTTAGTACTTTTGGTATTGCCATTTTTGAAATATGAAAACGAGCCTTTATTTTTATTAAACATATTTGAGCGAAAATTCATCATTTTTGGAATGGTATTTACTCCGCAGGATTTTCATCTATTTGCCATAGGCATGGTAGCACTAATGATTTTTATAGTTTTATTTACATTTGTATTTGGTCGATTTTTTTGCGGTTGGCTATGCCCCCAAACAATCTTCATGGAATTAGTCTATCGACGAATAGAATATATGATAGAAGGGGATGCCGGTTCTCAAAAAAGGCTGAATGAAGGACCATGGGACAATTCAAAAATCTTCAAAAAAGTTTTAAAGCATTTGATCTTTATTGCTCTTGCATTTTTGTTTGTAAGTTTTGGGCTAGCTTTCATCGTAGGAATCGAACATATAGGCGAAACTTGGGTTAATCCATTAGCTAATACTACAATGTTTACAGTAATTTTTATTATCTCAATGCTTTTCTACTTTATTTTTGCATTTTTTAGAGAACAAGTATGTACCAATGTTTGTCCTTACGGTAGAATGCAAAGTGTCTTGTTAGTCGATGATTCTATTGTAGTGCATTATGATTTTTACAGAGGAGAAAAAAGAGCAAGCCAAAAAGAAAGAAATCAAAAAATAAAATCAGGAGAAGCTAAAGAAGATGATTTTGGAGATTGTATCGACTGCAACCAATGTGTAGCCGTATGCCCTACCGGGATAGATATTCGGAATGGGACGCAGCTGGAGTGTGTGAACTGTACTGCTTGTATGGATGCTTGTGATGCTGTCATGGAAAAAATACATAAGCCCAAAGGACTTATCAGATACGCATCAGAGTATTCTATTAAAAACAGAGAGCCTTTTAAATTTTCTACCAGAGCAAAAGCTTATTCAGGAGTATTGGTTTTAATACTTGGGTTGCTTACAATTGTTGCATTGAATAGGGTTAAAGTTGAAGGGATAATCCTACGTACTCCCGGTATGACTTATCAGTATGCAGAGGGGGACACTACACACATTGTCAATCTCTATAATTATAAGCTTATTAACAAAACTTCCGGAGATATACACAATGTCGAATTTAAGGTAATCAATATTAAAGAAGCTGTACTAAAACCGATTCCTGCTAAAATTGATTTGATTCCTAAATTCGGGAGAGCTACAGGAAGTATTATAGTGACGATTCCCGTATCTGCAATGAAGGGATATAAAACGCCAATCAAATTTCAAGTATTGGCGGATGGTAAACTGGTTGATGAACCTGAAACCAATTTTTTGGGACCTCATTGATAAATAAAGAAATGTTATATAAATGACATAACTCAATAAAAGGAGAAGGCAAATCATTCTGCTTTCTCTTTTTTTTATAAATTTGTAATTAAAACAAATAAAAATGAAATTTAAGTTTCACTGGGGATGGGCGATAGGTGTTTTTTACACAAGTTTTGTCGCAGCAATGGTATATTTCGTAATTTACTCTAAAGGAGTTGACCACTCTCTCGTAAGAGACAATTATTACGATTATGATATTGGTTATGAAAAACTAATCGGAGAAAAAAGACGTAATTCAAATGCACTGAAAACCCCTGTTGCAATTGAATATGACAAAGTCAATGAGAATCTCGCTATTATATTTCCACCCGATATAAAAAATGTAACAGGTCAAATTTGGCTCTACAGGGTTAACAATGAAAAATTGGATAAGAAGATTAATATAAAAACAGATTCGGCTGGCAAACAAATAATTAATTTTGATAATTTTGCCGGAGGGAAATGGAAAGTAAATATAGATTGGGCTGCCGGAGGTAAGCAGTACCTTGATCATAAGGATATCTATGTAAAATAATCTTTTTATTTTTATATTGGAAATTTTTCTTTAATTTTTAAATATTTAACATATGTATTTAATTACAGCTCTTTTGATGGGATTAATTGGTAGCATGCATTGCGCAGGGATGTGCGGTCCAATAGCAATATCCCTCCCCTATCGTGTTGGTATGCAAACAAAAGAAGAAACTTTTTTTAAAATATTAGTTTATAATCTAGGTCGAATAATCACCTATGCCTTTTTCGGATTGCTTTTTGGAATTGTCGGTAAGGGTTTTTTTACTATGGGAATCCAAAAATGGGTTTTGATAGCATTAGCAATTGTCCTAATAATAGTCGCACTATTCTCTATAGATGTTGAGTCCAAAGCTCTTAAAATTCCATTTATTAAGAGGTTCAACACAAAATTGAAAACTTTATTAGCCAAAGCGCTAAAAAATGCTACAATAAAATCATTTTTATACATTGGTATTCTCAATGGATTTTTACCCTGCGGTTTGGTCTATATGGCAATAGTTGCTGCTATAGCTACCGGCAATGTTATCAGCTCCGTTATTTATATGATATTGTTTGGACTAGGTACAATGCCAATGATGATGGCTTTGGGCTATGGTGGTCATTTATTGAGTACAAGATTCAGAACGATACTGAGAAGACTCTACCCTATCTTCATGATTATTTTTGCAATTCTATTTTTGATGAGAGCTTTCAAGATAAGCATGATGCCCGATGATTTTGATTTTTGGATAAACAAGCTAAAAATGATGAAAAGCAAATAAAAAAAAGAGACTAAATAAACAGTCTCTTTTTATTTATTCAATACATATATTATCTCACATTAAAAAGTAAGTCGTATTTCTTATTACCTTTCCTAATGCTCATTATATAAATACCTGAACTTAATTCACCTTCATTAAATTTATGAATATTCTTACCTCCATTCAGTTTAATCGCTTTTTGCGCAACTAATTTTCCAGTCATACTACTAATAATCATCATATAGTCTCCACCTTCCTTAACATCAATATTCAAATAAAAATCTCCATCATTCGGATTAGGATAAATCTTGACTTCATTAAAATCAATTTCACTTATCCCTGAAACTTGTACACTTAGCTGCTTGGACTCTATTTGTTGTCCACAATCATTATTAGCATACAATGTGACTGTATATGTTCCTGTCGAAGAGTATTGATGAACTGGATTTTCTTCTTCAGCCACAATAGATCCATCTCCAAAATCCCAACTAAATTTATTAGCATCATTAGAACATTGTGAAGTAAATGTAACTTTACCACCATTTTTCTCAAATGAAAAATCTACTTTTGGTCCATCATCTACAATAATTGCAGATTCGGTAAACATTGTATCATTACCATTATCCCCATATGCAATTAATGTTACATCAAATTCTCCACCAACTGCATAACTTACGGTTGGAGCATTATCATTGAGAACACTTGCAGGATTACCTCCTTCAAATTTCCACAAAATAGAATTTGCCGATGTAGAAAGGTTATTGAATTTGACTTCTAAAAGGGCACAACCTTCAGATGGATAGCTATTGAACATAGCTGTTGGTAAAGAAGCAACTGAAATATCGCGTTCTATTGATTCCTCACCACAATTATTAGTTGCTGTTACTTTTATTACATAATCCCCTTGAGATGCATATGTATGAGTAACAATGTTACCTGTTCCATTTTGACCATCACCAAAGTCCCAATCTACATTTGTCGCTGTTCCACCGGTGTATGTAAATGTAACATCAAGTTCATTAGATGATGTTGCGAAATCCGGAACTGGGCTTCCGTATGCTTCAACAAGATCCACTTCAGTTTTTGTATTTGAGCTAACAGAATTTGTAACTTTCAATGAAACATCGTAAACACCATTGTTATTAAAGACTATAGTTGGATTTTCTTCTGTCGAAGTTGCCGGTGCACCTCCCTCAAATGTCCATTCATAGGATTCGCTATTTTGAGACGACATATTTGTAAATTGTACAGTAAGAGGAGCACATCCATTTGTAATATTGTATGTAAAATCTGCAAGAGGAGGATTGGCAATAACGACAGTTTTATTAACCTCAATTGTATCGCATATACTCCAAAATTTGAATTTAACCTCATAATCTCCGTCAATTGCATATGTATGACTAGGATTCACATCAGTAGAAGTAGATCCGTCCCCAAAGTCCCAACTAAAGCCTTCTATATTGTCAGTTGTCTGTGTGAAATTCACAATATAAGCATTGACTGTATTGGTAAAATCTCCGGTAGGCTGTGCCAATACTTCAATATAATCTAGTCTCACAAGCGTGTCTTTACCCAAACTATTGCTTGCATACATGGTCACATCAAATTTTCCTGCATTATTGTATTGTACTACCGGATGTAACTCTGTAGATGTTCCGGGATTTCCACCTTCAAACACCCATGAAACATTATCTGTGTTCGCTAAACTATGAAAATTCGCATCAAATACTGCACAACCTCTTGCAGTATCTACTGTGAAATCAGCATTTGCTTCCAATGTCAGATGTATTAGTTTTGTAATCGTATCTTTCCCACAATCATTTGTAGCGATTAATCTTACATTATAATCTCCTCCTGCCGAATATGTATGAACAGAATTAGTATCAGTCGAAGATGTCCCATCTCCATAATCCCAATTAAAAGTATTGCCATCAAAAGAAGTGTTAGTAAATGTCACAATGTTTCCATTAATCGTATGAATAAAATTCGCTTTTGGTATATCGTGAATGTATATTGTATCTATATACTTGATCGTATCAGAATACAATGCATTATAAACTATAAGCTGAACATTGAATTTGCCGGCAGTATCATATCTGACTACAGGGTTTTTTAAAGTGGAACTTGCAGGTGTTCCAGCTTCAAATGTCCAATATCTTGTATCCACGTTATCTGATGAGTTATCATGAAAATGGATAGTGTCAGGTTTACATCCTTCAGAATGATCCATTGTAATCCCTGCTGTTGGTTGTGTCACTATATCGATAACCAAAGAATATTCTTGTGGTTCAGAGCATTCATCATTTGAGGCATATAACACTACTGTATAAGTACCATCAGAAGTATACGTATGAATTGGATTTTCCTCTTCGCTTTCATCTCCATCATCAAAATCCCAAGAATAAACTGTAGCTAGTTGAGATGTGTTTGTAAAATGAACCTCGTTATCATTAAATATCTCATAAGTAAATTCAGGTATTGCTACTGCATTCACAGTAATAAAATCTTCTTTAAGTTCTTCTTCACTTTCGCCACCGCTATTTGAAGCTACAAGAGAAACATCATATACACCTGCATCATAATATATGACAACAGGATCTTTTTCATCTGAATTATCCGGGTCACCTCCATCAAATGTCCAATCCCAAGCGGTGGGATCGTTTGTAGAAAGATCATAAAATGAAACTTCTTCACCTTCACAAATCACTTCCGGATCTGCTTCGAAATCAGCAACAGGTGGCTCAACTCCAAGAGTACAGTCTCCTACACAAGGAGCATCATTGTAATGATTGGTAATAAGAGTCCCGGGTTGATCCCCAAAACCAAGATTGAAATCTATCCCTATTCCGGAAACCAGATGACAATAACTCATAATAGTTCCGGCATCAGGCAATATTGGATTATTGGGGTCATAGCAGTCACCTTCGTTATAACCAGCTTCAGGTCCACAATCATCAATTTGGGTATTATTACCATTCCACACACAAGCGTGTGTATGACGAGATCCGAAATTATGACCAACCTCATGTGCAACGACTTCAACAGTCCACGAATAAGTAGGTACACTATTGAATCCTGAATTAATATTCATATATGCATAATTCCAACCATCTGTACAAAGCACATCCAACCAAGCGAGTCCTCCTGTACCATTTCCTCCCAAAGCATAGAGACTAGCTAGCCCTCCATTTGGATTAGGGTTATTATCTCTAAATTGATTTAATGCAACACTAGAACTATTCTGATCATATCCATCCGGTGTCTCCCACACCATAATCTCATTTATCCCAATACTTACATTAATCTCATCGTATAGAACCTCCACTTCTGCAAAAACAGCAGTTATGTAGTCTGTAGCAGCTTGAACGCTTCCTTTATCCTCGTACAAGGCATAATCTCCCTCAATATAAAAACACAGTCCTGCATTTGCTCTACTCACAATTTCATTATTGATCCTAGTACCATCATTATGAGCTATTGCATCGTCAGGAGTGTCACATTTAAGATTTTTGTCAATTTTCACTTTTCTATCTTGATATACCACGTAGTCTACATTGCTACCTTCTAACTTCACTAAATCAATATTGCCTACCCCTTCAATAGCAATAATTCCCATCACCTGATCTTTAAACACATTAAGGGTAGCATACCCCTTTTTACCTTTAATCTTTCCCTTATAAAACAACCCAGGCTCATAATCAGTTATAGTATCGCCTCTAGATGTCCTAAGAATAAAACCTTCATTCAATACCGAATATTGAGTCATTTCCATAGTAATTGTTTCTTCATCGGAGATCGGAAGTGAAAATGAAATATCGTAATTTTTATGCTTATAAATATCACTTAAGAAAGATTGATTTATCTTCAAGGCCACCATATCATCTGCCAATCCAATAGCTCTAGGTAAAATAACCTCTGATTTAGTAAACAATCTTGAAATATCTTCTTGTTTTTGGGAAAACACGGAACTATTCATCAATAATACAATAACGACGAATAATAAGCTCTTAAAATTCATATTTAATTTTTTTATTTGAAATAATTAATTTTCTCTTCAATTTGACATATATAGTCGATAAAAACTACGCTAAAGTAACACAAATAATAATTATTATAAAGAAAAGCACTATAAATATTACTTTTCAATTACTGTAAAAGCTTTCTTGCAAATAATATTTGTTTTATTTGAAATACTCATATAATATAATCCCGATTTTAAGCTTTCAATATCAACAACATATTCTCCTTTCTTTTTTTTAAGATAGGCAAATGTCACCTGATAAACAAGATTACCATAAATATTAAATATTTTCAAAATGTCTTCGTCTTTCAGTTCAAAATCGGAATTAAATCCAAACTTACCTGAATTAGGGTTTGGATAAATAAATATGGCATTGCTTTCTTCAAATTCATCAATATCCGTAGTGAATATTTGCTTTGAAATAACACTACTATCGCATTTATTTTTCGCAACTAGTGTCACTTCTACTTCAGGACTATTACCAAACTTATAAATAGGATTGGTCTTGAAAGAACTTATCGTCCCATTGAAATACCAAATATAATCAGAACTATTCAAACTTTCATTTGTAAAAAAGATCGTATCACCACTTATTGTATAACTAAACTCTGAGACAGGATTAAATAATACATCAATATATTCACTTTTGACGATAGTGTCGTTACCATATTTGGAAAAAGCAATCATTTCAACATCAAATTCACCTGAATCTTCATATAATACAGCCATTTCACCATCCTCTTCATTTACAACTTGCCCCTTTTCAAAAGTCCATTTTACAGAATCATATTTTTCGTTATTGTACTTAAAAACAATGGTATCACCCTTGCAAACACTTCTGCCTGAAACTGAAAATTTTGCTATATATGGAATCTTTACTTCAATTGTATCAGCAAAGTATGCTTTGGTACTACATGTATCTCTTATAGCAAATAGTTCAACAATATATTTACCTCCTTCTTTATACCTATGCTTTGGGTTTTTACCTGCACTTATCCTCCCATCCCCAAATTTCCAAAAGTAGGAATTTGAAAGTTCCGATTTATTTTCAAACTGAACTCTATTATTCTCAATAAATTCAAAATCGAAATTTGCCACAGGGCCTTCAATAACTTTTATATAATTTTCCTTGTATAATGTGTCACTACCGGCTGCATTGATAGATATTAAGCTAACACCATAACTCCCCATACTATTATATCTCATCGTGGGATATTTGTGATACATAGTATCTAAACCGGTCTCTTCTTCAAATAGCCAAATCCATTCACTAGGATGATTTTCAGACTTATCAAAAAATTTTATTTCTCCGCCAACACAAGTAAATTCCTTCTGCCCAGCAAAATCAGCGATAGGTTTAGTATCTCCAATGCCCTCACATTTATCCAAACATCCGGCATTCTCAATAACTCTGTTAATAACTCTATTCGGTTGCTCTCCAAATCCTTTAGATAAATTTATTCCAACAGCTCCCACCAAATGACAATAACTCATGATAGTACCTCCATCATCCGGCAAAATGGGATTATTTTCATTAAAACAAGAATACCCCTCGGGTTGGCCTCCATTATTAAATAAATAAATATTTCCGCAATCATCAATCTGCGTTCCATTATTGTTCCAATTGCATGCATGCGTATGTCTAGAACCCAAATTATGACCTAATTCGTGTGATATTACCATTGCTGACCAAGAATACAGAGGAATATTCCTATACGATTCCCTAATATTGGCATAGGCAAAATGTCTATTGTGGGTGCAAAGACCATTTATATAAGCTAGACCTCCAAGTCCGTTAGCTCCCAATGCTAATAATATACCTAAATCCATCTCTTTATTTTTGTTATTAGCAACAAATTGATCCAATGCAGCATTTGAACTTTTAGTATCATAATTGTCTTTAGAATCCCACACTTTAATCCTAGCTATCTTTATGTTGACACCTTCCTTTTTATATAATAATGCAGACTCCGCAAATAATCCAAGCACAAAATCAACTGTTTTTGCTATATTCTTGCCATTATCAGCAAAAAGAGCATAATCTGCTTCAACATATAGATTTATACACTTTTTGCCACTTTTTCTACTAACTATTTTATCTAAATCCCGTAAATCATCAATTTTATCATCATTGTCGTCTGTATCACAATAAAACCTAAGACCTGCTTTGAAATCACCACCTCTATATATTATATATTTACTATCTTCGACCTTTCCTATATTATATACGATACCATCTTCATAAGTAAGCATGCCCATTAGATTATTTTCATAAAAGCTGAAAGTCCCAAGTGCATTATTTCCATCAGCTAATACAGAAAAATACTTTCCTTTTTTATAGTCAACGTTTATTTCACGAGCGTTCAATACTACAAAATCATCATTGAGCAAATCAAACTGACTAAAATGTAAATTCGCTTCAGTTCCATAATTGTCAATCGGAATTGATGAATCAAAACTATTTATTTCGTTATCTGAAATCTTTTGAACAAACTTATTGTTCACTTCCGCAATAACTGAATTTGTAATTGAATTCTTTTCTCTTAAATGCAACGATGTTTTATCAATAGGCTTAAGAAGCGGAGCTATTTTTATTTGTCCGCTTATTGGACTACTTACACTAAAAATCAGGAAATAAACAACATATCTAAATCTCATATGTAAATGATTTGCAAAATTAATAAATCTAGTCAAAGATAATATACTTATTCAATCGCAAATACCGTTGATAAAAGAAAAATACATAATACTATGACTAAATATTATAACATCACATTGAAATCATTGTTCATTTTTATTTTGCTTATTACCATTAAAACCGGTTATTCTCAAAAAATAAGGCGTGAAAAAAAAGAGAAAACAGAATTAAAGGAAAAGCTATGGTACGGAATTAATATTGGTAATATTAGCATTGGCAATAGTGTATTTAACACAGGCATCTCTCTGATGGGAGGATACAAAATTTTTGATGGAGTAAAAACAGGGCTTATACTTCACGGTAATTATTCGTACATATGGCAAAGTGGAAATGCACCCAATTACAGGATTTTTGACTATGGATTTGGTGGATTGGTCAATGCTACTATTTATAAATCTTATTTTGCTCAAATAGAAGTAGACAGGATGTATCTGACAAGAATTTTGCAATCTAGTAAAATCCAAACTCCCTACCTCATGACATACATTGGAGGAGGATACCAATACTACTCATCTTCAAAATGGTCTATGATAATCACTTTATTATATAATGTCAACCCTGATAGCAATCAACTATTTTACCCCCTTGATTACCGGATGGCTTTTATTTACAATTTTTAAAAATATAATGATAATTCAATATTATTGGTTTTTAGATTTAAATTTTATTATTTTTGCAAAAAATTATTACCATGTTTAAAAGCATTTATTTTTTACTGTTCAGTATCACTTTATTCGGTGCATGTAAATCAGACACTAAAAAAGATGATGGCTTTGCTAAATCCTCCTCAGATATGGCAAGTCAACTGCAGATACCAACAAATGACGGAAAAGTAGATACGTCCAAAATGGCTAATCTTTCATTTGAGGAAACAACTTTTGACTTTGGGAAAATCAAAGAAGGAGATGTTGTCAAGCACTCATTCAAATTTAAAAACACAGGAACAAAAGATTTATTTTTACTATATCATAAGACAACTTGTGGTTGTACAGTTCCAAGCTTTTCAAAAGATCCGTTCAAACCCGGCTCTACGGGAGAGATAACCGTTGTTTTTGATTCTAAAGGTAAAAAGTTAAGTCAAAACAAAAAAGTAAAAATCTTTGCTAACACATTCCCCAATATGTCAACATTAACAATGAAAGGTTATGTAATACCAAAAGAAAAATAATATTAAATATATAAACAAAAAACTAATTAAATGATAAACGAAATATTTTTACAATCGGCAGGAGGTGCAGGCATGATGAACATCGTATTATTCGGTGGAATACTACTTGTATTTTATTTTTTCATAATCAGACCCCAGGCTCAAAAACAAAAGCAGCAAACCGCTTTTTCAAATTCTCTTGAAAAGGGTCAGGAAGTAGCAACAACTAGCGGAATAATCGGTAAGATCAATAAAATCGAAGATGATTTTGTTTTCATACAAATAGACCCAAAGACATACCTAAAAGTGTTTAAAAGTGCCGTTTCTAAAGAAATGACAGATGCACTAAATAATGAAAATAAAAAATGATTAAAATAAACAAGGGACAACTTATCTCTTATTTTATTTTTGTTGGTATCGCAACTTTTTTTTGGATTAGTACTGTACTTAATAAAAAGTCAAGTTACACCAAAGACATTTGGGTGAAATTAATCACACCGGATAGTTTGATTGTGTTGAATGCTGATCTCTATAAAGCAAATGTTACTTTGGAAGGGAAAGGTGTTGACTTGATATTTGAAAATAAACATACAAAAAACAAACCGTTGAGAGTTTTTATCCCCCCCAACTCAAAAATGATAAGAGGAGATGATATAATAAAGTACTTGAGTAAGGAAACTTCGAAGTTAAATATAAATATACAAAGTATTATTTTTACTACTAAAGCCTTGAGTATAGACAAAAAAATCACAAGAAAAATCCCCATTATTTTTGATGGTAAAGTTGTATTTAAAAATCTTTATGGACTAAAATCAAATATAGTGTTAACTCCAACAACAATCGATATTACAGGTCCTCAATCTTACGTTAAAAAGATAAAGAAATGGAATACAGTCAAAATAGTTTACAATCAATTATCTCATTCTATCAAGGAAAAGATTAAACTGAGAAAGCCTTCAAACCAAAAAATATTTTTGAGCCAGCTTGAAACATTGCTTTCAATCCCGGTAGAACAATACACAGAAAAAAAAATAATGTTACCGGTTAGTCTTGAAGGTAACAAACAAGATAACTTAGAAGTATTACCTCCATATGTGGAAGTATCATTCCTCGTCGGATTAAGCAAATTCGACAGTATAAGTACTGATGATTTTAAAGCAAACATCTATCTAGATGAGGATTCTATAAAATCCATATCGTATCCGGTATCGATTATTGATAAGCCAAAACTTGTGACAATTCAACATATAAGACCAAATTATGTAGAGATATACTTAAAAAATAATCAAGAATAAATATTAAATTGTGAAAAATATAGATAAAAAGTATTTAAAATGGTTTGTGGAAAACTCCATGAAAGAAGATGTTGGGGAAGGAGACCACACATCTAATGCATGTATCTCAGCTGATTCAGTTTCCAAAGCAAAACTATTAGTAAAAGACCATGGGGTTATCGCGGGAATTGATTTGTCCAAAATGATATTTGAATACATGAATGAAGATATCAATTTTGAAACATACAAACAAGATGGAGATGTAGTTAATTATGGTGATATAGCCTTTAACATCGAATGTAATTCAAGGACATTGCTTAAAACGGAACGACTGGTGCTAAATACTATGCAAAGACTAAGTGGTATTGCAACTATCAGTTCTGAATTTGCGCATGAGGTAGAAGGTCTACCTGTAAAGATTTTGGACACAAGAAAAACCACACCTCTTCTAAGGCCATTAGAAAAATGGGCAGTAAGAATAGGAGGTTGTTTTAACTACAGGGATGGACTTTACGACTGGATAATGATAAAAGACAATCATGTAGACGCAAGCGGTGGCATAGCAAATGCTATTAATAAAGTTCATAAATACCAAAAAGACAATAAGCTAAATCTAGGAATAACAGTGGAAGTTCGTAATCTTGTCGAACTAAATGAAGTTTTGGACACCGGTGGAATTACGAGAATAATGCTTGACAATTTTGAATTACCAATACTCAAAGAAGCCGTCTGTACCATTGACAAAAGATATGAAAGTGAGGCATCCGGAGGGATAACACTACAAACCGTTAGAAAAATTGCCGAGACAGGAGTAGATTTCATATCTTCAGGTGCGTTGACACATTCTGCCGGTATTTTAGATTTAAGTTTAAAAATAATCAAATAATTATTTGAACTATGGGAAAAGCAGTAACGAGAAGAAAAACAGATGTTTTAATAATAGGATCCGGTGTTGCCGGGTTAACTCTAGCTATAAAACTAGCAAAAAAAAGACCGCATCTGAAGATTACGATTGTGACAAAGAATAATATTGACGATTCTAATACTAAGTTTGCCCAAGGAGGTATAGCAACTGTATGGGATTTGGATAAAGATAATTTTGAAAAACATATCGCTGACACTATGGATGCAGGGGATGAGTTAAATGATTTGGAAATTGTCCAAATGGTAATAAAGGAAGGTCCAAAAAGAGTCAAGGAACTAATTGAGTGGGGCGCAAGATTTGACAAAAAAGATAATGGAAAATTGGAACTGGGAAAAGAAGGGGGGCATTCTGAAAATAGAGTATTGCACTATAAAGATATTACAGGCTGGGAAGTAGAAAGGACTTTAATTGAAATGGTTAAATCGCTAAAAAACATTGAAGTTTTAGAAAACTTCTTCGCTTTAGAATTAATTACGCAACATCATCTTGGAAGAATAATATCAAAAGTCACACCGGACATAAAAGCATTTGGTGTTTATGTATTGAACAAAAACAGCCTAGGTATTGAAACAATTCTCTCTAAAACTACGGTAGTCGCAACAGGAGGTGCCGGACAATTATATACCATTACTACCAATCCTGAAGGCTCAACAGGCGATGGAATAGCAATGGTCTATAGAGCAAAAGGAAGAATTGCCAATATGGAATTTGTTCAATTTCACCCAACAGCACTATATACAAAAATAGAAGAATCTCCAAACTTTTTAGTTTCCGAAGCAGTAAGAGGTCATGGGGGAATACTGCGTACAGAAGATGGGGAAGACTTTATGCTCAGGTATGATAAACGAGGCTCACTAGCACCAAGAGATATCGTAGCAAGAGCCATCGACAACGAAATGAAAATAAGGGGTGTTAACAATGTTTTTCTAGATGTAAAACACATAGAAAAGGAAGATTTCATTAAGCATTTTCCCAATATTTATAAGAAATGTATTCGTGAAGGAGTTGATCCAATGAAGGATATGATACCTGTTGCTCCGGCATGCCATTATTTCTGTGGGGGAATAGTAATTGATAGCAAAGGTAAAACATCTATTAAAAATCTTTATGCCGCAGGTGAAGCTACATATAGTGGACTACATGGTGCCAACAGACTTGCTTCCAATTCCCTGTTAGAAGGATTGGTCTTTGCCGAAAAAATCTGCAAAAGCATTTCATCAGAGATAGATTCTATTGATATCAACGAAGATATTCCGAATTGGAACATCACAAGCACCAGTGACCCTAAAGAAATGGTCTTAATTACTCAATCGCTCAAAGAGATAAGAGATGTCATGGGTAGTTATGTAGGAATAGTCAGAAATAATATTAGGTTAAAAAGAGCAATTAACAGAATATTGCTTTACTACAAGGAAACTGAGGAATTGTACAAATCAAGTGTTATTTCTGAACAGTTATGTGAATTGAGAAACTTAAATACAATAGCCTATTTAGTAACTCGATCTTCACTAAACAGACACGAAAGCAGGGGATTGAACTATAATACAGATTATCCGGAAAAACTTCCTTACAATGAGATAACATTGATTTAAATTCTAGATAAAAAGTTTATTCGTTCAATCTATATCTCTTCCTAATAATCATTAGGACGATGAAAGCTATGATAAGAAATGGTATCCAACTAGCAATAGTGTAACCTATTCTATATCCCAATTGAGTCGTATCAACTACAACAGAGTCTTTAACTAATAAAAGTATATTCATAACATTTTTTTTTATAATCCAAATATACATTGTTTTCTAGAAAAAAATAAATTATTCCAATTATTTCGCAACGTTTTTATCAGAAACGCACAAGATTTAGATAGAAGCTATATAATATTAAAAATATTTATTACTAAAATACCGCATTTTAGTAAATTTTATGTTTTTTTGCACTTTCTACCGTCTCTGTTCCGTTATTTATGGGATGATGTTTGTAGAAAAGATGCGTTTTGTATTTATTTAACTATTTCAATATTATCATTATGAAAAAAACGTTACTATTTTTTATTTTTGTTTTATCTGTGTTATTAATAAATGCACAAGACATATCAATAAAATCATCAAATCATAAATCTAGTAAAAACATTGATTTTGAATTACTTTCTCCATCTGAAACAAATGTCGAATTCGATGAAGACACTATTATTGTTGATTCAGTTATCTTAGGAGAAGAAAGGATTATTGATATATTTTTAACAAATAAAGGTACAGAGACAAAAACCCTTTATTGGAGAGTAGAGACCGTAGCATTCAATGATGCATGGCAATTTTTAATTTGTGATTCTCAAAATTGTTATCCCCCAAACTACAACCATTCTTCAAAAAACAGCCCAAATATTCTTGAACCTGACAGCACACAATTTTGGAGTTTTCATTTTAATGACAATTCTGTAGCTGATACAGGAATGCTAGTATTAAAGATGTATGATGATAAAGAATTTAAAAATGTCGTTGACACATTACCTTTAATATTCAATATGAGATTTAATACAGCTACAATTGAATATAAAGACGACAACTTATATATTTCACCAAATCCGACATTGGATTATTTTAAGATATCTACAAAATCAGAAGTCTCAAAAGTTGAAATCTATAACTTGATTGGTAAAAAGGTAAAAACTTTAAAAAATAAATCTTATAACTTCTATGATGTGTCTGATTTGAGAACCGGAATGTATTTGGTAAGAATTCTAAATAAATCTAACAAAATATTAAAAGTAACAAGACTAAATATAACTAAATCCAGGCCTTAATGTTTAAGTATTTATATTTCTGAATATAACATAAAAAAGACAATTCAATAAATTGTCTTTTTTTTTTTGCATAATATTTTTTGTTTTAGCTTATTCTCTGAAAAAATAATTGTATGGTATTAGCTATATAAATATATTATTTTTGAAATAGAAAAAGTAAATAAATAAACTTTTTATAATCAGAATCATCATGGCGGATTTTTATAAATATCTAAGCTAAAAAAACACAATAAAACCCTTACACATTAAACTTTATTGCAATATTAGGGCAAAAAGAGTTAAATTTTGTTAAAAAATTGAAAATATTACAACTTTTTTATTACATTTGTAAAAGTAATGCGTCGATTTAATAAATAAGTAATATGAAATTAAAATTTTACATACTTTTATTCTTCATGCTTGGGTTTAGTTTTCTATACTCACAAAGTGCCAAAGAAATAGAATTAAAACCTGAAAAAGATCATTTCTCTAATAGCATTAGCATTTATCCTAATCCGGTTGCAGACTATTTTAAAATTGACTCAAAACTCATTATTAAAAAAATTGAAATTTACAACATAATTGGTAAAAGGATCAAGACATTAACCAATGACAACGGAGGTTTATTTGATGTTTCAGACTTAAGAAATGGCATTTATTTATTGAGGGCTTTTAGCCAATATGGAAAAGTGCTTAAAGTACTTAGACTCAGTATAAACAATGAATCCCCATAATAATAGTATCACGTAGAATATACTCTAACTATACCAAGCCTTGTTGTTTATGCATAGAACTTTGACTTACACCAAGCACAATACTCTCTACATGTAGGTTGTTTTCTTAAATAATTTGATATCAAAAAAAATCATATTATTATTTTTTTCTTAAAAAGATTATTAGATTTGTGCTTTCATTAACTCAATCATTTAATATAAAAAAAATTATGGCTAAGATTAAATTTGAATATATCTGGATAGATGGTTATAAGCCTAAAGCTAACTTTAGGAGTAAGACAAAAATCATTGAAATGGACTCATTTGATGGTGATATATCAATTTTACCTGAATGGGCTTTTGACGGTAGCTCCACTAAACAAGCAGAAGGGAACTTTTCGGATTTATTATTAACACCTGTAAGATCATATCCTGATCCAGGCAGAAGAGATGCCTTCTTCGTATTATGCGAAGTATTTAATCCGGACGGAACACCTCATGAGAGCAATACAAGGCATGGGCTCAAGGATGTTCCTGACATTTGGGTAGGATTCGAACAAGAATATGTGATTTCTCTGGGAGGTAAACCTTTAGGATTTCCTAAAGATGGTTTTCCAGCTCCCCAAGGACCGTATTATTGTGCTGTAGGCACAGGCAATGTAGCAGGGAGAGACTTTGTTGAAGCACATCTTGACGAATGTATTGATGCCGGTCTAGGCATGAGTGGGATCAATGCTGAGGTATTGTTAGGACAATGGGAATATCAAGTATTTGCAAAGGGTTCACTAAAAGCTTGTGATGACTTAATGATATCAAGGTATATGCTACACAGAATGGGAGAATATTACGGATACAAAATAGACCTTCACCCAAAGCCCGTGAAAGGAGATTGGAATGGTTCAGGAATGCATACAAACTTTTCAAATGAACCCATGAGGACTAAAGGAGGTAAAAAAATGATGAATGATATATGCGAAGCTTTTGCTAAAACTCACAAAGAACATATGGAAGCATATGGTCCCGACAATGACCAAAGATTGACAGGGTTGCATGAAACACAAAGCATTGACAAATTCAGTTACGGTGTAAGTGATAGAGGAGCTTCAATGAGAATTCCTGCTTCTACTGCCAAAACCTGGAAAGGTCACCTAGAAGATAGGAGGCCTGCATCGAATGCAGATCCTTATTTAATATTACAGAAAATACAAAAATCTTTGGAAAAAGTGAAATTTTGACCTAAAGATATTAACTCTATTATAGTGCTTGTGAGATAAAAAATTGTAATGTTAACTAAGCCACCGTTAAACTTAGAAATATCAAACGTATCATTTCTATAGAAAATTCTTTCGCGACTTAGTAAAAAAGCGACTAAAATTTATTAGTCGCTTTTTTTATTGTCTTGTACCAAACCTCTATCAAGATGATAAAATAGAAAAAGAATTAGTTTTTTGATTGCGGTTTGGTATTACTATTATTTTTTGACCAATAGCATTGCTCCTACTCGCGGGGGATGCTGAAGGTTTATATTATTAAGATGCATTATATCTATCATTGAAATATCATCATAATTAGAAGCAACATCACTAAGAGTTTCTCCTGCTTTGAGCTCATGAAACCCTCTCACATCAGAAGGTGAAGTTGACAATACCGGTTTAAAAGCAGCAAAACTAAGAAAGGTCTTATTCATATCTTTTTGATATGCAATAAACATTTTTAAAGGAGTAATTACCCCAAGTTCTATCTTGTATTCAGTTCCTAATAAATATGCCGTAGTCTCTCTTGAAAACTTACCAACTAAATACCTCGAATAATCAAATTTATTTTCCTTAACAAACTCAACTTTATCATACTTTTCAAACTCCAACAATGTAAACAATGCACTTTTTGGCAAGACCAACTTATAACCATGTGAATTCATAGGGATATAATTTTTCCTATACGCTCCATTTAACTTTTTTATTATAGATAGGGATATACCGGTAATATCCGAAATCTTACGAAAATTCATATGTTTATAAACTCTAGCTTCAGCTGTCGAAAACAATGATTTATCAGGCATCTGAGGAAGTAAATTATACTCTTTGTAATGCTCTATCATAAATGAAATAGCAATAAACTTGGGGACATAGTTTCTTGTTTCTCTAGGCAAGTACCTCTTAATCTCCCAAAAATTCTTCTTTCCTCCCGACCTTCTTATTGCTTTTCTTACATTACCTGCTCCACAATTGTAAGCCGCTAAAGCCAATGTCCAATCACCAAATTCCGTATATAAATCATTTAAAAATGATAATGCTGCTCTTGTAGATCTCTCAACATCGTATCTTTCATCAAAATTTGTTCTCACCTTCAAATGATAGTTTTTGGCAGTACCTTTTATAAACTGCCAAAGTCCGGCTGCCCCTGCTTTGGAATAAGCATCTACATTAAGGTGAGATTCAACAATTGCTAGTATTTTCAATCCTCTTGGAAGATTTTTTTCTTCAAGTATCTTTTCAAAAACCGGGAAATACACTGGAATTTTACCCAAAATCAATTCAGAGCTTGTGCGTCCGTTTTTAGTATAAGTTTTAATGTATTTTCGGACTTCAGGTGTATACTTGAAATCGATATCCCCACCTAAGCTCATTACTTTCCATTTCATTTCCTCTTCTGTATATACAGAATTGAAGTTATCAGGCGAAAATGCCTGTAAAGAGCTAAAAGATATCATATAAAACAATAGCATTAAAATACCGCTATTGATTGCAGATTTTTTATTCATAGGATTAATATTTTTAAATCGGTTATCAGAATTATTTTTCTGATAATATTTGAATTTCTCCAAATAAACCGCAAAGCTATTACTTATTTTCAATTATTCAAATTTTTATATTATAATTTTTCATAAACTATAATACACTGAATATCAAATTTCGTGCCAATTTTTATTTTTTTTATTTAAACTAGCAAATAAGTAATATTCCATATAGCAGAAATTAACGCATTTACCAACACAATTGTTTTGCAATAGCAATATAATTTAGAATTTATTATATTTTACTTATAGTATTATAGTACTATACAATCTACATTTCATTAGTGTATGTACATAAAGTGCTTGATTCTTGAAAAATAAATATTTTTGATAAGATTTTTGTCTTTTTGAGAATCAGTTATGCTTTAGCATCACTAATTTGAATAAAGTGAGTAATATCAAAAAATATAAATGCACTACTATTTCTATTTAGAAAGCCTCTTGATTGATTTAAAAGTGCATAATCACATAAAATATTTTTTCAAATACTTCTAATCTCATGCATTAAGATTAATTCTAAACATATTTATTGTAAATTGCTACTCTGGTATTTATACTTTATATATTTTTATAATACATCATTAAAGATATAAAACTTTACAATAATATAAATTTATAAATTTTATAAATAAAGAATTTGATTCTTTAATAAGGCTCATAAAGGTATTGCCTCCAAATATTATTGTTTTTATATTCAAAAATAAACATATACTTTTGTAAAAAATTAAAAATACGTTTAATATGAATTTATCGGTAAACTATCTTGGTTTGAAATTGAAGTCACCTATCGTTGTGGGAAGTTCAACTCTAACGATGAATATAGCTAATCTGAAAAAAATAGAGAAAGCCGGAGCAGGTGCTATTGTATTGAAATCATTGTTTGAGGAAGAGATTACGTTGGAATATGCTCACTTAATAAAAGCTGGTGTAGAGAGTGATGGCTATATGGATTATTATGATGTCAAGATCAAGAATGACAATCTTAATAAATACCTTCAATATATAAAGGACGCAAAAGCAGAAGTAAATATTCCTATTATCGCAAGTATAAACTGTACTAGCTCTCATGAATGGACTTACTTTGCCAAGAAACTTGAAAAAGCCGGTGCAGATGCTATTGAGTTAAACATGTTTATTATGCCTTCTGACTTCCATAAAAAATGTTATGAAATTCAAGCGATTTATATGGATATCATAGAGAAGGTTAGAAGTAATACAAAATTACCGATTTCAGTTAAATTGAGTTATTATTTTGCAGACCTTGCAAGATTTGTAAAGGAGGTCTCTTCAAAAGTTAATGGTATTGTATTATTCAACAGATTTTTTCATCCTGATTTTGATATTGAGAATTTCAAAATTACCTCCACTAATGTTCTCAGTCGTACTACTGATATCGCTATTTCATTGAGATGGATATCAATATTGGCCGGCAAAGTAGATAGTAGTCTTATCGCTTCTACCGGAGTACATGATGGTCAGTCAATTATCAAAGAGATATTAGCCGGGGCTGATGCTACTCAAGTTGTATCAGCATTGTACAAGCATGGAATTGAGTATATCGAAGATATGCTTACTGAATTGAAAGAATGGATGACAAGACATGATTTTGATTCATTGGATGATTTCAGAGCTAAAATGAGTCAAAAGAATATTGAAAATCCTGCTGTAGTTGAAAGAGTACAATTCATGAATTATTTTGAAGGAAAAAAATATGATTTTGAATAGTTTTTCAAATTCATAACAAACACATAAAAATGAAGAGTGATTATTTAAAAAAATTAAGTTTCGGAACAAAATTATCAAGGTTCTTTATGAACTGGATATTTTTGATAATGGTTTGGATTGGATTTACCAATACCTTTGATATGCAAGAGATAATAGTTGGTGTATTATTAACAGCGTTGATTTCATTTCTCGGAATCAGATTATTTACATGCTGTGATTTATCTTTGCTTCACCCTGTTAGATTGTACAATATAGCCAAGTTTATCATTGTCTTTTTAATCGCATTAATAAAATCTAATTTTGATGTAGCGAGGAGAGTATTATCTCCTTCTCTACCAATAAACCCCGGTATTGTAAAATTCAAAACAAAGCTTAAAACTAATTTTTCCAAAATGGTTTTAGCCAATAGCATAACTTTAACACCGGGCACATTGACCATTGATGTTGTTGATGATACATTTTATGTACATTGGATAGATACATTAACGACTAATCCGGAGGAATCATACAAGGAGATAGCAGAACAATTTGAAGAAATACTATTAAAAATATTTTAATATGGATTATATAATATATTTTTCCTTAACCGTAATGACATTGGCTTTGATATTAGCTGCTGTTAGATTTTACAAAGGCCCTTCAGCCGGTGACAGAACTTTGGCATTGGATACTATGACAACAATTGGTGTATCAAGTATTGTTTTGCTAGCCTACTTATTTGATAGATATATATATTTAGATGTGGCATTAGTTTATGGAGTACTGGGATTTATTGGAGTCATTGTTATTGCAAGATATTTAGAAAAAGCATTATGAGCATACTTGAAATTATTGGCGGATTATTAATAGTGATAGGAAGTATTTTCCTATTTCTAGGAGCATTGGGGATATATCGAATGCCTGATGTTTTTAACAGATTACAAGCAGGCACCAAAGCATCGACTCTTGGCGCTATGGCTACTATACTCGGGGTAGGCTTATTAGCTCCCGGATGGATTTTCAAGGTATTGATTATCATACTTTTCATTGCATATTCCAATCCTATCAGCTCTCATGCATTGGCCAGAGCGATGCATAAAAGAAAAGGATATATGTACTTCAAGGATGAGGATATTGATGCTTATAGTGAAATTGAAGAAAAAGATAATTCAGAAAAATGATATACGTAATTTTAACATTGGTTTTATTATTGCTCATGGTTGCTTCAGCAATCTATGCAATATGGCAAAAAGACTTGCTGTATGCTGTAATAGCATCAGGCATTTTGAGTTTGTTTTTGTCAATAGTTTTTGTAATCCTCCAAGCGCCTGATGTCGCATTGACAGAAGCTGCTATTGGAGTAGCATTGACTACAATTATTTTTATTATCGCCATCAGAAATACTGTTAGGTATGAAGATGAACACGATAAGAAGAAAAAAGTAAAAACTACCACAAAATGAAGATAGCAATTATTTTAATATCACTTGGGATACTTGGATTTTATCTAATGGATATTTTCTTTGGTATTGGTTTTGGAGTACAACACTTCTCCAATGGAGTCAAAGATTTGTACTTATCAAACAGTAAAGATATTTTAAAGGTTTCTAATGTTGTCACATCAATAGTTGTAAATTTTAGAGGATTTGATACTCTTGGAGAAGTTACTGTTTTATTCTTAGCCTCGACTGCTTTGGGAGGAATATTATACAAAAAGCGTCATCACGTCGGAGAACGTTCTGTATTATTTCCGGCAAGTAGAATAGTAATGTCAGGAGCAAAGTTATTATTTCCTTCAATAGTTTTATTGGGAGCATATGTATTTATACACGGTCATCTTTCACCAGGAGGAGGATTTCAAGGAGGCACAATAATAGCAACAGGTTTTTTGCTAATGCTTCTCACATACAGAAATTATTCGGTAAGTCACAATAGGTTGGTTTATTTTGAATCGCTTGCCGGTATATTATTTATAAGTATTGGTTTAGTTGGATATTTTTCTAAAGGAAGTTTCCTCGAAAACGTACTACCGGTAGGTAATATGAATGACTTATTTAGTGGTGGAGTTATTGGAATTATATATATAGCTGTTGGATTTAAAGTAGCGGCGGAATTGACGGGAATTATTTACACAGTATTACACGAAAAAGACTAAAGAATGGAAAAATACTTAGACATACTAAATGTTGCTATATACGGTTCGGCAGTACTTTTGATGCTGATAGGACTTTATGGTGCATTGACAAAAAAATCTCTAATTAAGATAGTCTTAGGACTTTCAATATTAGATTCTGGAGTACATTTATTGATGATTGCCATTGGTTATTTAAAAGATGGTACGGCGCCGATTTTCTCAGCCGGAAATGAAGAAAAAATGAGTGTTATGGTTGACCCTATTCCTCAGGCTTTAGTTTTGACGGCTATTGTAATTGGATTTGGTGTTACCGCAGTAGCAATATCTCTTGTGATTAGGCTATACAGACATCATAACACATTAAGAATTGACGAAATAAAGAAATTAAAATGGTAGGATCACCGGTATTATTTGTAGCGATTCCATTATTGGCGGCATTTATCATACCGCTAACAGGGATGATATGGAAGAATTCGGTTAGAATTATTCCCGGATTAGTCCTCGCATTCATGTTCGCCCTATCAATATCTTTGATGGGCTATGTAAGTGAACACGGAACTATTGTAGAAGTAATAGCAGGATGGAAACCTCCGATTGGTATTAATCTTGTATTTAGTCCTTTTACAGGATTTTTAACTATGCTGATGACTTTCCTTGGATTTATGGTATGGCTTTATAGCTACAAATTCAAGAGAAATGTAGATTTTGAGCCTTCGATGAAGTATTTTATTTTATTGATGCTACTTGTCACAGGTTCTGTTGGTATAGTATTGACGGGGGATATCTTCAATATGTTTGTATTTATAGAAATAGTGAGTATTTCAGGATATGGACTTACTTCATTTTACACAAGAAGAGATAGTGCAGAAGCTGCTTTCAAATTTTTATTTATGGGAGCGATTGCATCTACATTTTTATTGATTGCAATAATGATAATATACTCTCAACTGGGTACATTAAACATTGCAGATATTGCAGAAAAGATGCCTTTGATGGATAATAAATTAAAGGTATTATCTTTAGTATTTTTTATTCTTGCCATTGGAGTTGAAGCAGAGATTTTCCCTCTCAATGGATGGGCTCCTGATGTTTACACACAAGCTCCGGGACCTATTGGTGCTGCGTTTGCAGGAATCGTAGTCAAAGCAGCAATTTATGCAAGTGTAAGACTAGTATATACGATGTACGATTTCGGCGGAGCATTTGATTTATTCATAATAATAGGACTTATTACATTTATAGTAGCTGAAACTACAGCATTGAGACAAGATAGGCTAAAAAGGATGCTGGCATATTCAAGTATTGGGCAAATGGGATTGGTAATGATAGCCTTTGGTATCGGAACAAAAGAAGGTGTGTATGCAGCATTATTTTTAATGTTCAACCATGCCATCATAAAATCTTTGTTGTTTTTCTCAGGAAGTTATCTTGTATTCAACAAAAAGAACAAATACATTAAGCACGTCAACGGAATGGGCAAATATTTACCTATTACTTCTGTTTTATTTACAATAGGGTCTTTTGCAATCATCGGTCTCCCACCCTTCTCAGGATTTTGGAGTAAACTTGCAGTTCTTACAGCTGCAGCTGATAGCAAAATGGTCATATTAATAGCGGTTATTTTAATAATAAGTATTCTTGAAGCAGTATATTACCTTAGAGTAGTCAATAGAATCTATTTCTTTGATAAAAAAGAAAAAACTGAAACTCAAAAGCCTTCTATCAATGCATTGATTGCTATGATTTGTTTAGGCATAATAGTATTGGTTATTGGATTTTACCCCGATTTAATTTCAGGTTATTTGGATAGAGCTGCTACAGATTTGATGGATAAGGGCAATTATATTAAAGAAGTATTGACGATAAATAAATAATTATGAATATAATAATTTTAATACTAATCTTATTTTTTCTTGGAGCAATAATCACTGCTTTTTCAGGTAAGATATCTGCTTTGGTACAAGATATTTTATTTCTAATTGTATTGGTAGTCCCCGCTGTATTATTTTTTACAGGCGTAGATATGAACACTGAAAGTATAATAACCTTTTCACAAGCTCAATTAACATTTGGAATGACACCATTAAGTTATTATTTTTCTTTGATTGTTATGGGCTTAGCTGTTCTTGCCGGATTCTATACAGTAGGTCAAATGAATGGGAAGAAGAGAAAAGGATATTATTATTTGAATTATATCCTAAGTATAGGTGCAATGTTTGGGATATTAATGAGCAAAGATTTTATTTCTTTTTTCATCTTTTGGGAAATAATGACATGGGCTTCATATCTAATAGTAATATACAATGGGAAAAATGTTCAAAAAATAGGAATAAAATACTTTGTCATGAGTGCAATTGGTGCTTATGCAATGCTAATGGCAATTGTCTTGATTCATTCAATAACAGGTTCGTTTTTAATCACCGACTTGATTTCGGAATACACCGGAATGACTCAGGGTATGCAATTACTTATTCCCGCACTATTATTGATTGGATTTGGGGTAAAAGCTGCATTGATGCCTCTTCATATCTGGGCGCCTGATGCTTACAGCAATGCTCCAATGTCATATACTGCTATTTTTTCCGGAGCATTGTCAAAAATGGGTATTTACGGAATGGTCATTGTGTTTTTGAGCCTATTATCCAAAGTACCTGAAGGAGCTTTAATACGAGATATTGTAGCATGGTTAGCAGCTATCACGGCAGCGATCTCTACGCTTTGGGCAATAAAACAAGATGATGCAAAAAGATTATTAGCATATTCATCAATTGGTCAGTTAGGGTATATAATAATAGGAGTAGCTATAGGGACTCCAATGTCTATAATTGCGGGATTATTTCTCGCATTTATGCATGGAGTATTCAAATCTGCTTTATTTATGGTAGTCGGAGCAGTAGAAAAGCAAACCGGTACAACAGATTTAACCGAAGTAACCGGATTGATAAGAAAAATGCCTTGGACTTTTCTCGCTGCATTGATTTCAATAATTGCATTAGCAGGAATTCCACCATTAGGAGGATTTGTTGGAAAATGGATGCTTTATGAATCATTAATATTAAGCGACCATTTCATGTTGGTTATACTTGTTTTCTTTTCGAGTACTGCTGCATTTTTGTATTGTTATAAGATATTGTTTGGTTTTTTCTTAGGTCAAGAAGAAAAAGAATGGGCTCACGTAAAGGAAGCTCCTGCGATCATGATTGTACCTATGGTGATACTTTCAATAAGTTCTATAGTTTTAGGTACTTACCCTCAGTTGATATTGAAGCCAATCAATGCAGCAATGATGTCATTTGGCTTACCGGATACTTACGGAAATCTGTGGAAAGAATCTATCCTATTCAACAAATGGGGAAACCAAATAGCCTTAGCTCCTATTATGTACGGAATAATGCTTGTATTTGTCATTGTCACAATATTTTTATTCTTCAGAAATAGATCACGAACCAGATACGTAACTACAAAAGATATCAGTACTTCAGGTGAAATAATCAAGGAGCATGAAAACTTAACATTTAGTCGTGGATTCTTCCAACCGTTTTTAAGAGCAGTTGAACCGGTTATGAAAAGGCAAATTGACAAATATATGCTTAGTTTTGCAAAAGGTGTCGAGGATTTATTCGAATTCACAAGAAGAATTTATAATGGAAATGGTCAAACGTATGCTATTTACGCAATGATATTTTTGATTATTTTATTAATGTTTGGTAAAAATTTATTGGGTTAAATAAAGTATAAATGGAAGGTATATTAATGAGCATATTAGGTGCAATAGCCACATTCCTTCTTGCCTTTGTTGTAGGAATGACATACGGTGGGATACGACGAAAAGTGATAGCAAGAGTTCAAAACAGATACGGACCTCCGATATATCAAAATTTCATTGATGCATTCAAATTGTTTTCAAAAACAACAGCCGTTCATCATGGGGCAATGCACCTATTGGGACCAGCATTTTTGATGGTATCAGCAGTAGTCGCATTGATGATCATACCTGTATTGCGTGACAATATTTGGTTTACAAACTTGAATTTCAAAGGAGATTTAATCTTTTTGATATACATTATGACTTTCGGACCTCTTGGCATGGCTCTTGGAGCAGGTCAAACAGGTAATCCCAATAGCGCAATAGGAGTAACGAGAGGGTTAAGTCAAATGGTGGGTTTTGAAATACCTTGGGTAATGGCATTAGTTGCTTTGATGATTAAATACAATACAACTTCAGTTGTAGATTTGATGAATGTACAAAATGAAGTAGGACAATGGTTGATATTTCAAAATCCATTTGCCTTTGTCGCAGCTATATTGGCATCATTGGGTATGTTTAGATATGCGCCATTCAATATAGTAGGTGCACCTACTGAATTAGCTTCGGGGCCCGCTTCAGAAAATGGAGGTAAGTTTTTGTTCACTATGATGTCTGCCGGCTCTGTTTTTGCATTTGTAAAACTTACTCTCTTGGTAGATGTATTTTTTGGTGGTGCAAGCAATTTAATAGAATTGGTCATTAAGACATTTTTACTCTATATGATCCCCGTTATGTATGGAGTAGTAAATCCTCGATACAGAACAGAACAAGCGGTAACGTATTTTTGGGGTTGGCCATTGCTATTTGGATTTTTAGCAATTATTTATTCAGTATATTTTTAAAAAACAGCTATAATGGATTACGGTATTTATCAAGATAAATTGACGAGAATAGTTACAGATATCGCAAGAAGTCATTCACTTTGGATACTCGCTTACGGAACAGGATGTGGAGCTATAGAAGTTCCTGCAACCATGACTTCACGATACGATGCAGAAAGACTTGGTGTAAGAGGAGCAGCAACTCCAAGACAAGCTGATGTACTGATGATTACAGGATATTTAACGGTAAAAACGCTAAAAAGAGTGATCAGAGTCTATGAACAAATGCAAGATCCAAAATACGTAATTGGCTTTGGCTCTTGTGCTGTAAATGGAGGAATGTATTGGGACTCTTACAACACAATCAAACAATTAGATTTGTACTTACCTGTAGATGTATACATTAGCGGATGTATGCCAAGACCGGAAGCAGTTTTGGAAGGATTTGCTAAATTGCAGGAACAAATAAGAGCAGGTGAAGCAAGAGGAGCAACTAAATACAAAGACAATTTGGATTATTACAGAGGGAATCAAAAGAAGATTATAAAGAATTGGGATTTTCCTGATTATAATTGGTAGAAGGATTGCGATGGGTGCGAGGGGACGATGGTGCGAGGGGACGATGGTGCGATGGTACGATGGTACGAAGGTGCGAGGGGACGATGGTGCGATGGTACGATGGTACGAAGGTGCGATGGGACGATGGTGCGATGGTGCGATGGGACGATGGGTGCGAATGGGACGATGGTGCGAGGGGTGCGAGGGGGACTAGGGGTTGAGAATTAGGTTGTGAAATGTTGGAGAAAAGGGTGTAGTAAAGATTATTTATGAATTATAAAGTTTATTAAAATAACAAATAAAATGGAAACATTTTTAGAGAAAATCAAAGATAGGATTTCTGTAAATTTTGAATTGGATAGGAGTTCGATTGATGTCGAAAGAAAAAGAGTCGATGTTCAAATAAAAAAGGAACAAATACCTTCAATATTAAGGTATTTGAAAGAGAATATGAATTTTAGGCATTTGATGCACGCAAGTGTTGTAGATTGGTTAGAAGAAGGGAAATTTGAGGTTTTGTTTATGCTTTGGACTCCTAAAGAGAAAATAAGAGTTTTTGTAAGAACAAAGCTTGATCGTGATAATCCTGTAATGGAAAATCTTGATATGATATGGCCTCAATTAAATACTTACGAAAGAGAGTTTAAGGAAATGTATGGGATAGAATTTACTGGATTAGTAGCACCTGAAGAGTTTATACTTGAAGATTGGGAAGGTCCACCTCCAATGCGAAGAGACTTTGACACAGAAGCATATGCTAAAGATGTATTTTCTGAAAGAATAGGCAGAGAAGATGCTCAGGATGTACGTGAGACTATTGCTAAACGTTCAGGGGAAGTGATTCCTGATTTTGCTAAAAAACATTCAAGATAATGAAAAGAGAAAGAGCAACAACTTTATATTTTGGTCCTCAACACCCCGGTATTACCGGCAATATGATGATTCGTCTCAAGGTAGAAGGCGATACTATTGTCAAAGCTACAACTGAGGTTGGCTACTTACATAGAGCTTTTGAAAAACTTGTGGAAAAAAGAAATTGGGTTCAAAGCTTTACATTGATGTGTAGATTTTGCGTTCCGGAACCAGATCCTGTAGAAAACACTTATGCAAGAGCAGTTGAAATGATAGCTGGAATAGAAATTCCGGAAAGAGCAAAATGGATACGAGTTTTAATATTAGAGTTGGCACGAATGTCATCATTATTGCTGTGGCATGCCGGACAAGGGCATTCTTTAGGATTGTACACGATGGGACAATGGTCAGTCGGAGACAGGAATTATATATTGGACTTATTTGAAGAACTGACAGGAGCGCGTATCTATCATATGTATGTTTGGCCCGGTGGAGTGAGAAAAGATTTTCCGGAAGGATTTGAAGATAGAGTACTTAAAGTAATGGACTATTTCGAAAATAAATTGCCGGATTATGATAATCTATTATTTGAAAATAGCATTTTTCAAAAAAGAACTCAAGGGGTTGGAATAGTAAACCCTGAGCAAATAATAGAACACGGAGTCGTTGGACAACCTCTTAGAGCAGCTGGAATAAAAAGCGATATCAGAATAGATGATTCGTATGAAGTATATGATAAATTAAAGTTTGACATCCCTACTCAAACAGGTAGTGATATTTGGGCAAGAGCTTTGGTAAGAAGGGCAGAACTAAGAGAATCAATAAGTATTATTAGACAAGTAATAGGAAAAATTCCAAAGGGTGATTTTAATGTAAAATTGCCAAATCCTCAAAAATGGACAATTCCTGCCGGAGATGCATTTGCAAGAGCAGAATCAGTCAGAGGAGAAGTTGGGATGTATTTGGTAAGTGATGGTGGAAATAAACCAAGAAGAGCTCACTTTAGAGGTGCGGCTTACGTTCATGCCGTTTCACTACTGGAAGATGTTTTGGTAGGAGCTAATATAGCAGATGTTTCAGCAATAATGAATAGTTTGGGAACTTGTCCGCCGGAGATAGAGAGATAGAGTTGCGATGGGTGCGATGGTACGATGGTACGATGGTGCGATGGTGCGATGGTGCGAAGGTGCGATGGTGTTGCGATGGGGACGATGGGTACGATGGTGCGATGGTGCGATGGTGCGATGGTACGATGGTGCGATGGTACGATGGTACGATGGTGTTGCGATTGGGACGATGGGTACGATAGGGACGATGGTGCGATGGGGACGATGGTGCGAAGGTGCGATGGTGCGATGGGGACGATTCGGGACGATTGGTGCGATGGGGACGAAAGGAGACTAAGGGTTACGAGGAGACGACTTGGAAAAAGGAAAAGGATTGATTTGGTTTAGAAAAAGAAGATAAAAATTAAGGATATGGGATTTTTTAATTTAAAAGGTACATTAAGACCACTTACATCGCTTAAGCAATTTGCTAAGCCTCCTCATACTATTCGGTATCCGGAGGTGCCTGTAGAGGCTTCTGATAGATATAGAGGTTTTCACTTTAATGAAATTGAAGATTGTATTGGATGTGGTAATTGCTCTACTATTTGTATGAATGATGCTATTGATATGACGATTGTAGATCAGGTTAAAGGTGAAAAAGGTGATTCAGGTTTAAGACCAAGAGTCGATTATGGTAGATGTTGTTACTGTGCATTGTGTGTAGATGTATGCCCAACCGGTAGTCTAAGTTTAACAAAAGACTTTGTCAATGTCACAAATGATCCTAACACACAATTAGTAACTCCCGGCATTGATAATCCGGAAGGGAAAGATCGTGTTTCATATTCAAGTTCAGTTGAATGGTCATTGAACCATTTTACACGTATTCCAATGCCAGAGCTTGAAGGAATGGAAAGGGTTAAAAGTTTCGCAGAAGTTGTACTTGGATATAGTGAAGAGCAGGCAAGAGAGGAAGCTCAGAGATGTATAAGTTGTGGTATTTGTACTGAAGTTTGTCCTGACCATATGCATATTCCGGAATACATCAATGCTATTGCGAAAGGAGATGATGAGGATGCTTTAAGAATTATATATGACAATAATCCTCTACCGGAAATGTGTGGTAAAGTTTGTACTCGTAGATGCGAGGATGTTTGTGCGATTGCCACAAGAGGAGAACCGGTAGCAATTAGATGGTTGAAAAGATATGCTACTGAAGCAGCTGATGCATCTGATGTGACAAGAGATATTGTAAATCCTGAAATCAGAGAGCCAAATGGGAAAAAAGTTGGTATCATCGGGGCTGGTCCGGCAGGTTTAACCGCAGGATATTATCTTGCATTGAGAGGATACGATGTTACTATTTGGGAAGCCAATGCTAAGGCAGGTGGTATGACAATGTACGGAATTCCTAAATATCGTTTACCTATAGAAAGTTTGGAAAAACAAATTGGATATATTCAAAGTATAGGTGTAAAAATTAATTTCAATACAAAAGTAGGAAAAGACATTAGCTTTAAAGAGATATACGAAAATAATGATGCAGTATTTATAGGAGTTGGATTTCCAAAAGCCTGGACACTTGGAATAGAAGGTGAGGAAGCAACAGGTTCAATGCAAGCAGTAAATTACCTACACATGATTAATTCAGGAGAAAGTGTAGAAATAGGTGATAAAGTAGCCGTGATTGGAGGAGGAAATGTTGCCATTGATGCCGCAAGAGTTAGTAGAAGGTTCGGTGCAGATGTGACAATGCTCTACAGAAGACGTGTTAAAGATATGCCCGCTGACTGGGAGGAAATAGAAGGTGCTGAAGAGGAAGGAGTGAAATATGAACCACAAGCTATTCCAATCAAAATACATACTGATGAAAACGGTAAAGTTAATGCAGTCGAGTACTTAAAAGCAGAAATGGTGCAGAGTGAAGGTGGTGGAAGACCAAGACCGGTTGCTATTGAAGGAAGCAATACTATTATGCCTGTAACTGCTGTAATGGCAGCAATAGGACAACAAGGTGATTATACTTTCCTAGATGAATATACAGATAAGGTCAAAGTAGAAAGAGGTCGTTTTGTAGTAGATGATAAACAACAAACTACACTACCAAGATTGTTTGCGGGAGGTGACTCTGCCAATAGAACCGCCGATGCTATTAGTGCTATTGCAGATGGATTCAGAGCATGTAAAGCAATAGATGAAATGTTGATGAACAAAGATAGATAGTGTCTATCTATAAAGTGCTTGATTTTGGAAAAATAAAGATTTTTAATGAAATTTTTGTCTTTCTGAGAATTAGTGATGCCTTAGCATCAGTAATTTGAATAAAGTAAAAATATCGCAAAAAGATTATTTTAAATTTTAATAACTTTGTGGACAGACACTTGATAGTCGTAAGTTCAATATTTGTTATGAAAAGGAGTCCAATAGAGATATTGGGCTTCTTTGCTTTTACCAATTGTGTAATAGCAAATGGTTGACATACAAAAATTATAAATTTGATTAAAACATGATTGTTCTACATCCAAATCTCATACTTAATAAAACAATCAATGCTAAAATATCGGATTATTCTAAACTATTAAAAACATGAATTTAGAGACTCTTCCAAATAGCTATAAAACTCAGCTGCATAAAATTTATAATATTGTATTTTGAAAAAATTTATTACTACCTTTACAACCAAAATTATATGCCATGCTATATCAAAAATCAATATTTTTATTTTTAATATTCATCTCTATCAATTTATATTCACAACCCAAAGATAGTCTTTACAATAATGATCCAACCCAATATATGCCTCTTGGGATGCATCATGCAAAGTATCACTATTATGCCGATACCGGCTTAACCAAAATAGACAAACAAAGAATCAACCCCCCTTTTTGGTGGAAAGGGATGAAGAACAATAAACTGCAAATACTGCTTTACGATCAAAATATAAATAAAGCCAAGGTTGCATTAAAAAATGCTTTCGGTATAAAACTACTAAAAGTTAGTTCCGTCCCAAACCCAAATTATCTATTTTTAGATATTGAAATCTCCAATAATGCCAAAACCGGATTCTTTGATATCGTTTTATCAAATAATAATAAAACTAAAATATATAAATACGAATTAAAAAAGAGGGCGTCTTACGACAGAAAGGGACTAGACAACTCTGATATTATTTACATGATAATGCCCGATAGATTTGCTAATGGAGATTACTCCAATGACAGTTATAAAGATATGCTTCAACAGGGTATTAATCGCAATAAAATGTATTTTAGGCACGGTGGTGACATACAAGGGATCATTGACCATTTGGAATATATAAACAAACTAGGAGCTACAGCTATTTGGTCAACGCCGTTGCTTGAAAACGATCAACCTTATGCTTCTTACCACGGTTATGCTATTACGGATTTTTACAATATTGACAAGAGATTTGGAACAAATGATTTATACAAAACATATGTGCAAAAAGCTCATAATAAAAGCATAAAAATAATAATGGATATCGTACTCAATCATTGTGGCAATGAAAATTGGTTAATGCGTGATATTCCGGATAATAATTGGATACATCAATGGCCTGAATTCACTAAATCCAATTTCAGATCTTCGGTTATCCCCGATCCATATGCTTCCGATTTTGATAAGAAGAAACTGAGCAACGGATGGTTTGATTATTCAATGCCAGACTTGAATCAAGAAAATAAATTACTTGCAACATATTTAATTCAAAACGATATTTGGTGGGTCGAATATGCAAACATTGATGCATACAGAATCGACACATGGTTCTTTCCTAATCAAAACTTTCTTTCAAAATGGGTAAATAGTATGAAATCAGAATACCCAAATCTAACTCTTTTTGGTGAAACATGGGTTCAAAATGAAAGTGTACAAGCATTTTTTACCAAAAATAATAATTCCGGACAAAATCCATTATTTAACCTTCCGTCAGTTACCGACTTCCAATTAAATTTTGCAATGGAAGAAGCACTGACTAAACCACAAACTTGGACAGGGGGCGTATCAAAGTTGTATTATACATTATCTCAAGATTTTCTTTATGACAATCCATATCAAAATGTAATTTTTCTTGACAATCATGATAAAAGCCGGATATTCACTACAGTAGGAGAAAATATCAACAAATTAAAAAGTGCTATTGGGCTATTACTTACGTTAAGAGGTATTCCCGTACTGTATTACGGCACAGAATTGGGATTCAAGGGAGATGCCAAACCGGATGGCAATGTACGGCAGGATATAAGGGGTGGCTGGAGAAAAGACGTCTTGAACAAATTCACAAAAAATGGTAGAACAAAACTTGAAAATGAAATTTTCAAGTTTATAAAAAAACTCGCTAATTATCGTAAAAACACAATAGCTCTTCAGACAGGTAATTTAAAACATTTTATTCCGGATGATGGTATTTATGTGTATTTTAGATATGATGAGACAAAAACAATTATGGTCATATTAAATACTTCTAGTACTTCCAAAACTATTGGCACAAAGAAATATAAAGAGATTTTAAATAAATTTACTAATGCTAAAAATATTATTACAGATAAAAAAATTAATAATTTATCAAATATAACTGTAAACAATAATAGTATTTTGATATTGGAATTGAAAACACAAAACTAAGAAACTGCTTCACAAAAACACAACAACTCCAAAACAATGAGAAGATATTCTATAACAGATAAATTAATAATAGCTGCATTTCTTTTAAGCGTTATTATTATTGTTATAGTTGCGACATTTTCCTTTTACAAAGCTAAAATAGCTATTTTAGAGAGATCTTTCAGCCAAATGAATTCTGTTAGAGTTATAAAATCTAACTTGTTAGAGAGTTTCTTTATCAATTGTGAAAAAGATATTCAATTAGCGACAGTATCATCTGACATTCACAAAATTGTTGAAGAAATTAATAATATAAAGGACTCTTCCACCTTTAATGTTTTAAACAATGGTTTTATTGATTCCAAAAACCTATTTTTAGAAAAAATATTAAAAGAATCCTACAATAACATTTATATAATCGGACGAAATAAACTTGTATATCCGGTAAAATCTAACGAAATTAATTCAATTAACTACAATCTATTGTGGGAAAATACTGTAAAAAATAAGTCAATATATTTTAATGATTTTTCTCAAGTGAATAGCTCAGACAATTTTCATTTTACATTGAGTTCCAATATTAAAGATTCATTGAATAATACTATTGGGATTATTGCATTCGAAATACTTCCTAGTGCTATAGATACTATAATGCTTAACAATGATCCATCCAATGGTCTTGGAACATCGGGGGAATCATATTTGGTAGGTAGAGATTATCTAATGAGAAGCTCTTCACGTTTTCAAGAGAATTCTATATTCAATACTATTGTTAGGACAGAAGCTGTTGATTCTTTATTCGCCGACAATCCGGGGACTAAAGTCATAAATGATTATAGAGAAATTAAGGTTTTAAGCTCATATAGCAAGGTAAAAATACCATATTTAAATTGGGGAATCCTTGTAGAGATTGATTATAAGGAAGTAACTGTACCGATATACAAGATAAGGAGTGAGATTATTTTTATAAGTATTTTCATCTTTCTAATTGTTTTAATATTAATAATAGTTTTGTCAAGAAAAATAACATATCCAATCCAAAAACTAAATCAAGCAGCACATGAAGTTGGAATGGGAAACCTTAATGTGGAAATTCATTCTAAGTCGGATGATGAAATAGGTGAATTGACCGAGACTTTTAACCAAATGATAGTTAAACTAAAACAACAAACCAAAGAATTAGAAATTGAAAAATCTAAAAGTTTACGTTCATTATTTGATGGTCAAGAATCAGAGAGGCAAAGATTATCCAGAGAATTACACGATGGTCTTGGTCAATTACTAATAGGACTAAAATTGAAATATGGAAGTTTTATAAATAAAACACTTTTAACATCTGACGAGACTTATGAATTGGGTATATTATTTGACCGAACAATAGAAGAAACTCGCAGAATATCTAACAATTTAATGCCGGCAGCCTTATCTGAATTTGGATTAACAACAGCTATTAGAAATATATGCAATGAAATCACAGAGAATACTGATATAAATGTAAAATACAATGTATATGGCTCCGGCAAACAACTTGATTTGGAAATAAAAACATACCTCTTTAGGATAATTCAAGAAGGACTCACAAATATTATCAAACACTCAGATGCTAAAAATGCAAGTATTTTTCTTATATTTAAGGCAAAATATATTTCCATTAAAATAGAAGATGATGGCTGTGGTTTTAATTTATCAAAGAATAAATCAAGAAAGTCAAATGGAATTAATAATATAAAGGATAGAGTTGCTTTACTTTCCGGTAAAATTAAAATTATATCTAAGATCGACAAAGGCACTATAATAACTATTAACATTCCTGTTAAAACAATGAAAAATGAGTGAAATAAGAATAATACTGGTTGATGACCATCAAATAGTTAGAGATGGTATCAAAGCTCTGTTGTCTGAAATGACAAATATCAGAATAATTGGAGAGGCAAAAAATGCAGAAGAGTTTTTTAAACTGCTCAAAATAATAACACCGGATGTAGTGCTTTTGGATATCTCTTTACCTACAATATCAGGAATAGAAGTTTCGAAAATCCTCTCTTCTGATTATCCTCAAATAAAAAAAATAATGCTGTCGATGTACACATCAGAAGATTTTATTTTCAACTCAATCAAATCCGGAATAAATGGATATTTATCCAAAAACACGACAAGTGATGAACTTTTACAAGCAATCACAAAAGTACATAAAGGTGAAGAATATTTCAGTAAATCAATATTGGACACAATCCTAAAAAGTTACTTAAAAAGTGCAAGATATGATAACAATAACTCTGATGACAAACTAAGCAAACTTACAAAAAGGGAAAATGAAATATTGCTTTATGTTGTGGAAGGCTCAAGTAATCCAAATATTGCTAAAAAACTCAATATAAGCATTAGAACGGTCGAAACACATAAGACAAGTATATTGCGCAAGCTTAATCTGCACAGTACAGTGGAATTAGTAAAATTTGCAATTAAAAACAACATAATAGAAATATAGTAACTACGTGAAGCACGTATTAAAAATACGCAAATACACGATTGCACGGAATGTTTCTAATACATAACTTTGTCCGATAATCTAAACATTAAACAATGAAGAAATTTAGTTTTATCTTATTAGTTATGGTATTAATTATTTCTAATACATACTCACAAAAAGACAGTACAAAAGCAGAAAATCCAATCAGTATTAGTTGTGATTTGATGAGCAGGTATGTTTGGAGAGGTGCGGATTTAGGCACAGCTCCAAGTATTCAACCGGGAATTGAATATAACAAATCGGGTTTTGCTATCGGAGTTTGGGGAGCCTATGCAATAAATTTCCAAGGCTACCAAGAATCTGATTTTTATTTGGGGTACAAATTTTACAAAGATATGTTTAGCGTTTTGATAACTGATTATTATTTCCAAAGTGATTTAGCAAGTCAAAATTATTTTGATTACAAAAAAGAAACAACCGGTCATGTTTTGGAAACAACTTTTTCATTTAATGGAACAGAGAAACTACCTTTATCGGTCATGATTGCAGCAAATGTTTATGGTGCTGACGCAAAAAAGATTAACGATGACGGTACAGTAGGAAACATTCAATTTTCAACCTATACAGAATTAGGCTATTCATTAAAGTACCTCAATGCATTTTTAGGAATCAATTTAACTAAAGCTGATACAGACAGAGGTGAATCAGGCTATTTTGGCGATGAGGTTGGGATAATAAATTTAGGAATTTCAACGACTAAAAACATCAAGATTACTAAAAGTTTTACACTACCATTAACAGTATCAGTAATTACAAATCCACAAGCAAAAAAGATATATTTTGTTGCTGGAATATCACTATAAATTACATTTTTAACAAGTTCAATATTATAATAACTAAAATTTACAATTATGGGTTTTGATACAGGAACAACAACATTTATGATTCTCAGTACGAGTCTTGTGATGTTAATGACACCGGGTCTTGCTTTCTTTTATGGAGGTTTAGCCGGTAAAAGAAATATTTTAGGTATAATGATACAAACATTTGTATCATTAGGAATTACAACAATTTTGTGGATAGCCTTTGGATATTCACTGTGTTTTAGCGGTGGCGAGGGTGCTATTTTTGGAAATTTTGACATGTCATTTTTACAGGGAATTGCATTTAATCAGGCATATTCAGGAGCTGACGGTCAATATCCTACGTTTATTTTCATCGCTTATCAAATGATGTTTGCTGTAATTACACCTACTTTAATCACAGGGGCATTTGTAAATAGAATTACATTCAAAGCCTATTTGTTTTTCTTAATAGTCTGGCAAATTTTTGTTTACTACCCTTTCGTTCATATGATTTGGGGAGGCGGATTATTAGCAGATTGGGGTGTTCTTGATTTTGCCGGAGGTATAGTAGTTCATACAACAGCAGGTTTCGCGGCATTAGCTTCTGTTATTTATGTAGGAAAAAGAAAAGATGTTAAATCACCACCTAATAGCATTCCATTAGTAGCTATTGGTACCGGTTTATTATGGTTTGGATGGTATGGATTCAACGCCGGAAGTGAATTAAAAGTTGATGCTGTCACAACAATTGCATTTTTAAATACCGATGTTGCAGCATCAATAGCAGGAATCACTTGGTTAATTATAGAATGGATTAAAGAAGGACAACCAAAGTTTGTCGGACTATTAACGGGTTTTGTAGCCGGGTTGGCTACTATCACACCGGCTGCAGGCTTTGTACCGCTTTGGGCAGCTATGGTTATTGGCCTTGCCGCAGGTTCTCTTTGTTTTGTTGCCGTTCAATTTAAAAATAAATTGGGCTGGGATGATGCTTTAGATGTTTGGGGTGTTCACGGTATGGGAGGGGTATTCGGAACAATAATGTTAGGAATATTTGCTTCATCAGCCATTAATAGTCAATCAGGTTTATTAGAAGGTGATACAGGTTTCTTTATGAAGGAAACCGTTGCAGTAATTGGGGCAGCAGCATATGCTTTTGTTTTTACATATATAATGCTTATCGTAATAAATCTTGTAACAAAAGTAAAAGTAACAGAAGAAGTAGAAAAATTAGGTATAGATGCTGCGTTACACGGAGAGAAAGCCTATGATGAAGGTTCGTTATAAGATAATGCCGAAGGGATGACATTATAGTCCCCGGTGACGCAATCACCGGGGATTATTATATACAAATCTATCTTATAATTTTGTAATAAAATATACGAATATAATGTAGTCCCCAATGCAATATAGAGGCATGCTTCTACATGACTAATTCATAAATTATACACCAATATCAGAACAACTGACCCATTGTGAATTAAGGTGACCCCAAAATCAATGTATTTTTATTTTTTGCTCTGCTGCCCTTTAACTCGCCCGCTAAAGCTGGTCAGACTTCATTTCTATGCTACTCTTCGAAATAGGGACAAAATCCCTTAAATTTCCGACACCTTTTAAAGAACCGACCCACTTTAAAAGGCGTTTCAAATTTATTTGAAACAATAAAAATGAAGATGTAAAGTAGGACTTAAAAGCCCGCGATAGCGGGACTTCAAAGCCGACTTTGATAACCACGACTTTGTCGCAAATAAATTTGCGACGCCATTTAAAGAATACCAACTATGAATCAAGTCCTTCCTATATTTTTAACGAGGTCCTAGACTTATAATCACTTCTTCCATAAAAAAAGAGCCATCTTTTTTAAAAGATGACCCTTTTTTCACAACCATTATTTAGTTCTATTTACTTATAACAATTCTCTTAATTATAGAATTATTACTTTGCTTAGTTATCAACATATAGACTCCATTCGGCAAATTACTAACATCAATAGCCTCTTGCATTCTATCTTTGTTATCGTTTATCGTATTTGTATAAACACTTATTCCAAGAGTATTTACTAACTTAAATGAAAGAGTTTTATTTCTTTCTTTTGTTAAGCTTACTATAAACTGTCCTTTATTTGGATTAGGATACACACTACTTATTTTTAACTCACTACTTCTTCTTGTAATGAGAATCACACTGGACAACATAAATCTTCCATCCAGATCATAAGTACGTAATCTATAATATGCGCTACTTACCGGATCATTATCCATTGCTTTATAATTCAAAACGCCTCTAGAACTACCGGCAGCTTTAACACTTGCTACAGCTTTCCAATCATCTCCATCAACAGATCGCTCAATAACAAATTTAGCTGTATTCGCTTCTGATAATGTAATCCACTCTAAGACATTTGAAGATTTTTCCGCATAGCCTTTGAATTCTTTCAACTCAATAGGAATTAATGCATTTGCAGATGCACCTCCACCGCCACCTCCGGAAAATCCTGTGACATTATACTCAGCATAGTATTCTGAACCATATGTTCCATCTACCCATTCTTCCGTACCCGGAGTAGAACCGTGCAAAACCAAAGTATAATCACCGGCTGCAATACCTCCCGGAGATACATTAAACGGATCTTCTGATGTTAGAACCTTGTAGAAATTTATTTGATTTTTATTAGTCATAGCCGTTCCTCCATGTCCTGTTATTTCACCATTCACCGCATCAAATTCAGCCTGTGTATAATAAAATCTAACACCAACATCTGAAGAAGGTTGAGTTGTAGGACTTACATTCCATTTTCTTCTCATAAATCCTGCTCCTGTAGCTCCATTTACACTTGGAAATCCATCACCATCATTAGCACCCCAAAATGCATCCGTAGCACCATCAGGATCTACAGTCACTCCACTGACTGGAATCACAGCTCCCGAAGTACCGATATTGAGTGACAATAATATATTTGTACCGTTATAATAATTTGTCCAATCTCCATCCTGACAACTTGCATTGGAAGTAACCGCAGCTGACGATGCAGGAAGTACTACAAGATTGGTAGGACATAAAGTCTTGACCTGAATTTGGAACTCACCATCCTTTGTGGTATAACCATCTACCTGCACATAGTAAGTATTGCCGGATGTAAGTCCGTCAACATCAGCTACAGAATTCCAACCATTAGTTCCTGCATCTCCACCATCTTCATCACATCCATTTTCTGTCAAAGTAGTCATATCATTACAATCACCAACCTCATAAATAGCAATATGCGTATCATCAAGGGGAGTATCAAAATCAGTTGTCACCTCTACATGACCGGTACTTGGTGCTACAAATGAGAACCATATTGATTCCATTGAAGTGGTTCCGTTCCAACAACTACCGTTTGGTTCATTAGTTTCTCCGTAGCAATTGGAATTGGAATAAGTAGCAGGAGCTGCATCTACTGTCAATGCAATAGCATCACATAGTAAATCTCCCGTTACTGCATTTACAGTAAGTACTCCCGATACATAAGTCGTACCATCCCAGAAGCCACCGCCACCGGAACTATATCCACCGTACTTATAAGCACCTGCATTCAACTTAAATCTACTTGCGTAATAATAAGTGCCCGGTGTCAGTCCTGAACCAAGAGCAGCTTTATATTCATCATTATTACCGGAATCCGTATTATATGTTGCAGCTACCCAATCAGTCCATGTAGAAGGATCCGTATCTGTTGTACTGTATCCTATCCAAGCTGTTATACCTGCTCCTTGACCTGCTGCTTCAGTAACTCCCGGCTCATAAACCTGTGCAAATACATCCACACTACCACCTGCAGTAATTGTCGCCTGATCTGGATATTGCAGATTACACCAATCTACAGCATCAGCAGAAGCTGTTGTAAATGTACCTTTTGCACTCCAATCGCTCTGTCCTGATCCACCTGATGCACCGCAATCCGCTCTTACATACCAGTCATAATCTGTAGCAGGATTACCTCCCGCCCAGGTATATGGATTGTCTGTGGTATTATCAACTGTCGGGGTAGTAGATGCATCCGGAACTGTTCCCACTGAAGTCTCAACAATAAACAAATCCCAATGATCTGCTGCACCATTTTCAGTCCAGGCCAAATCGGCACCTGAAGTAGTTTCATTGCTTGCACTTAAACCTGTCGGTATGTTACAAGGTAACTCTTCAAGACAAAAATCGACAGTTCCCTTATCATTATTACCATAATCCCACATACGTAAATAATATGTATTACCGGCAGTCATTCCTTCCAAAGTAAAATCCCCTGTACCAAATTTACCATTACAATCTATTTCTGTACTTGATCCACAATCATCATATATTGCTGCTGCCGCAGTTGACCAATTATTTACTGAAAGTATTACTTTTACTTTGCCTCCGTAAGGGGCAGTAAAGCTGTACCATACATCACCTCCCTGATAATCATTACAAGATGGTGTACCGTTTGTTGCCTCAGACCCTGTAGCACTTGTATTATCTGCTGTTGTAGGAGAAGTACATCCCGTACCCGCTGCATCAACAGTCACGGATATCGCTCCGGTACATTCATCATTGGCAGGAGGCGGTGGTAAAGTAGTAAATGTATGCGGTCCTTCCCAAGGACTTGTTCCTGTTCCTCCGCTTGCACCACAATCAGCTCTTACATACCAGTCATAAGTCGTATTTGCAGTTAGTCCTGACAATGCATAAGGCTTTGTAGTCGTTCCTGTTATCATTGTACCGTTACCTTGCGTAAATCCTGTTGCTCCCCACTCAATATCCCATGTCGTTGCACTTGCATTATCCACCCAGTCCAAATCCGA